>Ga0123357_10000111_pt1 | contig 68594 bp, 71 predicted proteins | sample TergutEmb28metaG_FD_89873 | JGI IMG/M metagenome (GOLD analysis project Ga0123357, IMG submission 89873) | Embiratermes neotenicus P4 segment gut microbial communities from Petit-Saut dam, French Guiana - Emb289 P4 | ecosystem: Host-associated > Arthropoda: Insects > Digestive system > Gut ...
AGCACGAGCCCGGGGGAAGGAAGACACGGCGAAGCCGTGGCGGATGGGGCCCCTCCACGTGCGCAGGCACCGCAGGGCCCAACGAAGGCATCGCGGCGCGCAGCAGGCTGGTAAACATGCTCTAAGGCGCCCATGCTCGACATTGCATACATCCGCCAGAATCAGGACATTGTCCGCGCCGCTATCAAGAACAAGCGCGTCGAACTCGACCTCGACACGCTGCTTGCTGCCGACAAAGAGCGGCGCGAAATCATCTCAAAACTCGAATTGAAGCGCGCGCGCAAAAACGAAGTCGCGCAGCTCATTCCGAAGGCAAGCAAAGAAGCGCGCGCAGAGCTCATCGACGAAGGCAAGGCCGTCAAAACGGAACTCGAACAACTCGAGCCTTCTCTCGCGGAGGCGCAGAAAAAATTCGATGGCCTCATGCTGCGCGTACCGAGCATTCCGCGCCCAGAAGTACCCATCGGCGTTGGCGAGGAAGACAACGTCGAAGTCCGCAGAGTGGGAACACCCCGCGCGTTCGACTTCATACCAAGAGATCACGTTGAACTCATGACCATGCATCGAATGGTCAATTGGGATGGGCCACGCAAGTACGCCGGTGGCCGTTCGTACGCGCTCATGGGCAAAGGGGCGCTGCTCGAGCTGGCGGTTACGCGCCTTGCCATCGACTTGCTCGTGGCTCGGGGTCTTACGCTCGTTGCGCCGCCTGTCATGGTCAAAGAGCGCGCCATGGTCGGTACAGGCTTTTTCCCGCTCGGCATCGAAGAGGCCTACGCCATCGCGGCCGACGAGCTTTTTCTTGTCGGCACGAGCGAAGTTCCACTCGTATCGTTGCACCGCGACGAAACGATGGACGCCGCGCTATTGCCCATCCGCTACGCCGGCGTGTCGAATTGCTTTCGCCGCGAGGCTGGCGCGTACGGCAAAGACACCAAGGGTCTTTACCGCGTGCACCAGTTTACGAAGGTCGAGCAAGTTATTTTCTGCTTGCCCGACGAAGCCATCGCGGAAAAAGAGCACTATCAGCTTCTTGCCAACGCCGAGGCAATCCTTGAAAAGCTCGAGATCCCTTATCGCGTGGCCATTGCATGCACCGGCGAAATTGGTCTTGGGCAAACGCGCAAACACGAGGTCGAATCGTGGATGCCCGGCCGCGCCGATGGCAAGGGCGCTTACAACGAAACGCACTCGTGTTCGACGCTTGGCGATTTTCAGGCACGCCGCTCGAACATTCGGGTGCGAATGGCAGACGGATCCCTAGCCTACCCGTACACGCTAAACAACACCGCCGTGGCAAGCCCACGCATTCTCATTCCGTTGCTCGAGAACCATCAGAATGCCGATGGCTCCATCACGCTGCCAAAGGCGCTTGTACCCTACATGAATGGCATCGAAATCTTGCGCCCCGCTTGACCGCGCCGCTAGAGATCAGTATTTCCAGGGTTGCCTGGTGCGGTCGCCAAGTGGTTAGGCTCCGGTTTGCAAAACCGGCACACGTGGGTTCGAATCCCATCCGCACCTCTGTTAGCCCATCCGCACCTCTGTTACACTGCGACACCATGTTGCTAAACAGGACACGGTTCGTTGCGCGTGCGGCCTTCATCCTTGGTGCGTCGCTTTTGGTGTTTGGCTGCGACGAGAAAGGAAAGCAAGGCAAACAAGAAAAGCAGGCACCTGCTGAACAGGGTCCAGCGGCATCCTCGGCACCGTCGATGCACGACGAGTCGGTGCAACCGAAGATGGCCGCATTCGATCGCGCGCGGCTCAGCGTTTTCGCGCCGCTTCCCGTGAAAATGCTCTCGGCGTCAGGTGCCCTTTCTGACGACGAAGTAGCGCTCGGCAAAAAGCTCTATTTTGATCCACGTTTGTCGAAAAACCAAGACATCTCATGCAACACGTGTCACCCCTTGAACGCCTACGGCGTGCAAAATTCGCCAACGAGCGCGGGCCACAAGGGACAGCTCGGTGGGCGCAACTCGCCAACGGTGTACAACGCTGCGCTGAATAGCGCGCAGTTCTGGGACGGGCGCGCGAAAGATGTGGAAGAGCAGGCGCTCGGGCCGATTCTGAATCCCGTCGAAATGGCAATGAAGGACGAAGGCGCTGTTCTCGCCGTCCTTCGCTCGATTCCCGATTACGTGGCTGAATTCAAAAAAGCATTCCCCGCCGATCAAGAGCCCATGTCTTATGCCAACGTTGGGAAAGCGATTGGCGCATTCGAGCGAACGCTTACGACCCCATCACGCTGGGACAAATATTTGGCCGGTGACAGCAATGCTTTGACAAGCGAAGAACGCGCTGGGCTTACCAAGTTTCTCGACACGGGGTGTAACGCTTGCCACTCTGGTGCGAACGTTGGCGGACAGGCCTTTCAAAAGCTAGGGCTAGCCATTGCGTGGCCGACGGAACTCAAAGACAATGGGCGTTTCGATATTACGAAAGATCCAGCCGATAAACACGTTTTCAGAGTACCGTCGCTTCGCAACATAGAAAAAACCGCTCCGTATTTCCATGATGGTTCGATTGCATCGCTCGAACAAGCCGTCACGATGATGGCCAAATACCAGCTCGGCAAAGATCTTTCGTCCGCAGACGTTGCCAGCATCGTAACGTTCTTGAAAAGTCTCACCGGCGAGCTACCGAAAATCGACCCGCCTACGCTCCCCAAAAGCACCGCAAAAACGCCAAAGCCCGACCCGAACTAAGGGGCGCAGCGAGCCATAAGCCTCATGGTTGCATCGCGACGTCCGCCTGAGGCACGACGGAATGGATCGGTAGGCGACTCGATTTGATCGCGCACCCGTTCGACGAGAGCGCGATCAGCCAAGGCGCACGCGACATTGGCACATTGGCGCAAAGCTTCGCGCTCTATTCGTGCGGTCGGAAGCTCCGGCAGGTTGCGGCGCTCGCAAACACTTCCCAGCACGCGCGCTCCCTCTTCGTACAAGCCGCGACCCACGAGGTTTCGACCCATGAGATACGAGGCGAGCGCCGACGGCTTTTTGGCGTTCCACGCACCAAGCTCGATGCCGCCAAGAAAGATGTCGGGGCCGTGCTTATCGCTACCGAGCAAGAGTGCAAGGGTGGCTTGGCGCGCGTCGCTCGTGCGTGCGCCGAATGCTTTTACCTCGATGGTTCGCGCTGCATCTTCGTCGAGCGAATGCGCCGCGATTTCTTCGTAGCGCTCCGCTGCACGATCGAAATTCCCATCGATGAAGTCGGCGTCGGCAAGCGTTTCCTTGGCGCGGTCTTGCCACACGCGCGGTACATTGTCGTCGCTCGCGAGCCGCAGGAGCTCGGCTTGCCCAACGGCGCGGTTGCCATGACGTCGCTCGATCATGGCGAGATCTCGTTGCGAGGCGAAGTCGCCTGCGTCTTTCGCAAGCACTTGCCGGTAGTAGCGCATGGCGTCGTCGAAGCGTTGCGAGTCGCGGCACACGTTGGCGTCGTGGCGCAGCGCATCGACGACATGAGGGCATTTGCGCCCGAAAATGCCAGGGCGAGAAAACCTTGCTTTGGCGAAGCTCTTGGCCTCGGCGGGCAGCGGCACCTCTTCGAGCGACGCGCGAAAGGCTTCAGCGAGCGATGCCCAATTTTTCCCGGTGAGTTCGGCAATGTCGCCTCCCGCGTACCATGCACGCACTTTGTCGACGCCGAACGCGGTTGCGAGCCACTGTACGAATGCGCCTGCCACGGTGTAGCTCTTGTCCGACGAGTCGCCGAGAAAACCGAGCGAGAACGTTCTGTCGAGCGGTGGGAGCAACCCCAGCTCGGACATGGCACGCGCCCACTCTGCGCTTGTGAGATCGTCGTCGTCGGGCGAAGCAAAAACTGCAACGCCTTCGATGAGCCCCGGATTCGGTAGCAAGCCGCCAAAGCCTCCTGCGATGCGGAAAGGTCCACGGCCAAAACTTGCTGCTACGACATGCGCGAGCTCGTGACCAAGCGCCGGATGCGGATAACCACCAAGCTGCAAGTAGACCTCGCCACGCCACGGCTTGGCGATGAACGTGTGGGCGGCGCCCATGAGGCGCTTTTTGTCGGCTGCGTCGCGGAAAAAGAAGGCGCGAACGCGCGTAGGCCCTTGGGCGCCGAGCCGCTTTTCGACGGCCACGATTTGTTCGTCGCAGTCTTTGACGAGAAGCCTTGCGTCGATTTCGCGCGTTGTCTTTGGATAAATGACGTCGCATCGCTTGCCGTGCTTTTCCGCGCCGAGATCTTCGGCGATCGACGTCGCAGTGCTGAAGTGACCGAGCTTCGTTCCAAAGAAAACGAGGCTCGCGCTCGCCATGGCCGCCACAAGGGCAAGGATGCCTCGCACACGCGCCGATGGAGTGTGCAAGTCAACGAGCAGACCGAAACGCACATCGTTTTTGCGCTCGAGGAGCGACAGTGCGAGAGCAAGAGCCGTTACCGTTGCAAGCGTTCCGGCCCGGTAAGACAAGATGGTCGTGCCCTGGTCGATGACCGTGTCGTAAAGCGCGCCGCTGAAGTAACCAACGAAAGGGTCGAAAGCAAAAATCATGGGCGACGTGTAAAATCGATAAATACTCACCGCGATAGCCGACAAGGGCCCGGCCAGAGCAAGCGCCACGGCCGCAAAGGTTCGTACGCGAGTTCGCACGACACGCCCCGACGCGGCCGCCGCAACGAGCTCGCCGGCCACGGCACCCCACGCGCCGCCCATAATGGCGCCCGCGGCCGGGTTCATCGCGAAGTAAATGAGAGCACCCCAAAGCTCGCAAATTCCAACGCGTGCAGCATGCAACAATGCCGTGACGAGCGAGATGGCGGCGAAGGCAAGACCTAGTGCGACTCCACGACCGAGCGATGTCACCGGCCGGCGCGTTACGCCGGCGCGCGCAGCGTCGACGGCCGTGACAACGGCTACCGCCGACGGAACGAGCATGCCTGTTGCCAGCGAATGCTCGTAGCCTGGACCACCAAAGAGCGGCACGAACCCGATGGCGCCCATGGCGACCGCAACAGCGAGCGCGCCAAGAAGATACGGTCGCACGTCAGACGGCCGGCGGCGGCGGCGCCTCGAGCACGATCGGCAACACCTCGTCGACGCGCTTGATGAGGTGTACACGCATGTTCTCGAGCACGTCTTTCGGGACGTCTTCGAGATCTTTCTCGTTGCGGCTTGGAAGAAGGACTTCTTTGATGCCCGCACGGTGTGCTGCCAAGAGCTTTTCTTTGATGCCGCCCACCGGAAGCACGGCGCCACGCAGCGAAATTTCGCCGGTCATCGCGACGTCTTTGCGGACCGAGCACGACAAGAGGAGGGATGCCACGGCCGAATACATGGTGACTCCTGCCGATGGGCCGTCTTTCGGCGTGCCGCCTTTCGGAACGTGCAGGTGAAGATCGATGGTTTTCAAGAATTCGGGATCGAGACCGAGCTGGGTCGCGTGGCTGCGCACGAACGACATGGCTGCAACCGCCGACTCTTTCATAACGACCTTCAGGTTGCCGGTGATGACAATCTCACCGTGGCCAGGCATTTGCGATGCTTCGATGAATAGGATGTCACCACCCGACGGCGTCCACGCAAGCCCTGTGGCAACGCCCGGCGCGCTCGAGCGCTCGGCAAGTTCTGGCGTGTAACGCGGAGGACCGAGAACGATCTGCGCAAACTCGGAATTGCATGTAAGGCGCACATTTTCGCCTTCGGCAAGCCGCATGGCCACGTGCCGGCACACCGAGCCGATCTCGCGGTCGAGCCCGCGCACGCCTGCCTCTCGCGTGTAACTTTCGATGATGGTTTCGAAGCCGGAATCTTCGAACGTGAGCCGGTCGCTCGTGAGACCGTGCGACGCGAGGCTTTTGGGCGCCAAAAAATCGCGTGCAATCGACTTTTTCTCGGCGCGCGTGTAGCCCGGCACTTCGATGGTTTCGAGGCGATCCCAAAGCGGCGCCGGAATCGTGTCGGCGTTGTTCGCGGTCGCAAGGAATGTCACCTGCGACAGATCGAAGGGCGTATCGATGTAATGATCTTGAAACGTATTATTTTGTGCGGGGTCGAGCACCTCGAGCAAGGCGGACGACGGATCGCCCATCATGTCGACACCAAGCTTGTCGATTTCGTCGAGGACGAAGACCGGATTTTTCACTCCGACTTTCTTCATGCCCTGGATGATGCGCCCGGGAAGTGCGCCTACGTAGGTGCGGCGGTGCCCGCGAATTTCGGCCTCGTCGCGAACGCCACCGAGCGCAATGCGGTGGTAGCGACGCCCCATGGATCGCGCGATGGACTGACCAAGCGATGTTTTTCCGACACCGGGCGGACCAATGAAGCAAAGAATGGGGCCCTTCTTGTCGGCGCGTAGCTTGCGCACCGCGATGTACTCCACAATGCGCTTTTTGACTTTCTCGAGACCGAAGTGATCTTCGTCGAGGCATCGGCGAACGTCGGCCGGCTCGAGCCTGTCGGTGGTGACTTTGCCCCACGGCAAGTCGGCAAGCCACTCGATGTAGGTACGCGTAACGTTGTATTCGGCCGACTGCTGCTGCATTCCGGAAAGCCGCGAAAGCTGCTTTTTCGCAATTTTCATGGCCTCTTCTGGCAGCATGCTTTCGCGAATGCGATCGCGAAGAGCGTCCACGCTGTCGTCGTCCGTTTCACCGAGCTCTTCGCGGATGCTTTTCATTTGCTGACGCAAAATGAGCTCGCGTTGGTTTTTGCCTTCGCCAACGACCATGCTCGAAATTTCTTCTTTGACGCGAGCCAGCTCTTGCTCCTTTTCGTGTTTGGCACGAAGCGCATCGAGGTGCTTGTTGACGAGATCGAGCACGCGCAGCGCGCGCTCTTTCACGTTGACGGTGTGGAGCACCGTTTGCTTGTCGACGACGTCCACCCCTTCAAGGGCGAGGTTCGAGGCAATCAGATCGGCAAGTGCCCCCGTTTCGCGAACGGTATCAAGAATGCCTTTCATTTCCTTTTCTAGCCACGGCGCTATTTTGACGAGTTCGCGCGTGTTGTCGCGCAGGCGTACGCCAATGGCATCGAGTTCGGCATTGCGCTCGAGATCTTCGGAGATGCGCCGAACCTTCGCTCGCAGGTACGGTTCGAAGCCAACCTTGCTTGCAAGGTGCACGCGCGACAAGCAATGGAACACAACCGAGTAATTCGACGGCGCGAGGCGAACGACTTTCACCATGCGCGCCACGGTGCCAATGTCGTAGAGGTCTTCGATGTCGGGATCATCCACCGTCGCGTCGCGCTGGCTCACGACGCCAACAACCCCGCGATTTTGCTGGAGCAAATCTTCAATGAGGCGAATGCTACGCGCACGGCCAACATTCACGGGCACCACGCTTGCGGGAAAAACGACGTTGTTGCGTAGCGGTAAAATGGGCAAAATCTCAAGATCGGAGCCGCGCGTGTCTTGGGTCACGACATACCTCGATGGGTTCGCCTTCACGGTACCTCGGTTGGTTCGATCGGCGCGGAGAAAACTAGCTCGTTTCCGGTGGCTTGGATGCGTCTCTGCCGCGTGGTAAGGCAGAAGAACTTCGCTGGTGCACCCCTGATTGCCATGTTCCGTAGGGCCACATCGCTTGCAGTTGTTTTGGCGGCTTGTGCCGCGTGTGGTGGTTCGAATGTACAAGATCCCGCGGGGGTGCTTCGGGCTTACGCGCATGCACTCGAAGAGGGCCGCGCCGACGACGCGTACCGATTGTTGAGCGACGAAGCTCGCCGCGGCACATCGGCCGAGGCCTTCCGGCGCATGGTCAAAGACAACCCGGGCGAGGTGCAAGAAATTGCCAAGGCACTATTGCGCCCAACGGCCGCACCTCAAATTACGGCTACGATCACCACAAGCATCACAGGTACTGCGCAAGAGCTTCCGCTCGTTCTCGAGAATGGAAAATGGAAGGTGGAAGGGGCGGCCATCGATCTTTATGCGCAAGACACACCACGCCATGCCATTTTGGGGTTCGTGCGTGCCGTCGAACGAAAGCGCTATGACGTTGCGATGAAGTACGTGCCCGATGCCCACAAGGAAGGCCTTGACGCACAAAAATTGAAAAGTGCGTGGGAAGGACACGACAAGGAAGAAATCGAACAGGTCATTGCCGGCATCAAGCAAGCCTTGCCAACAACGTCACCCGAAGAAGTCGGCAATCATGCGTCAATGGCCTACGGCACCGGCACAATTCAACTCGTCCGCGAGCGCGGGCTCTGGAAAATTGAGGATTTCAACTAGGGCCTCCGGACCGAGGCAACGAGAGCGTGGAGACCATCATGCGAAAAGAATTCATGCTCACTGTCGTTCTTAGTGCTTTTGCGCTGGGGTGCACCATCGAGATGAGGCGACCAAGGTCGGCCTACCCTCCCCCGCCTCCCCGCCCGGCACCGCAAAGCACCATCCAGCCTGAACCCACTACGCCGGCGCCTACTACGCCCACGACTAGAATTGGGCGTACGCACCGCTACGGATCCACGTCCACCTCACCTGTGACGCTCCCGACCATGACGGGCACGAACGTTTTCGGCTCCTCGTATGACGATCCGAACGGCTACGCGGGTACCTTGTATGCCATTCCGGAAGGCACAACGAAACTGCCTGATTTGAATGCGCTAACACCGATTGGAAGGCTCTACGCGTCCACGCTGAATGTTCGGCCAAGGCCGATGTCAGGCGGCTTTCCAGGCATTGCTCCCTACCGCAACGAATACTTCGCAATTCGTTGGGAAGCGCCGCTCGTCGTCAACAACGAGGGCGATTACACATTCCGCGTCGCCTCCGAAAAAGGCTCAGTCGTGCGCATCGACGATATGGTCATCGTCGACAACGATGGCAATCACCCCTATGCCGAACGAAGCGGCCCGGTGCATCTCATCAAAACCACCCACGTCATCACGATTGATTATTTTCAGACCACCGGCAACGTTGCGTTGCAACTCTTTTGCAAGCGCCATGGCGAAGCGGAAATGATTTGTCCGACGCGTCTGTAGATGCGGTCTAGCGAGGGGCACCCACGAGGGGTGCCCCTACAACCAAAAAACGCATATCCGTAGGGGCACCCCTTGTGGGTGCCCTATATGGGTACGCCCCTACGAAATATGCGTTAGTAACCTAACATTCGTGGTGGGAACAGCGATGCCACCAGCCGCGCCGACCTTGCGCAAGGAGCTTGGCAAGATTCGTACGCTGCTCCTTGTCGAGCACAGAGTGAACACGCCGGAGCATCGCTTCAAAGGCGTTTTTCATCTGCGAAGATGCTTCTGCCGCTTTTGCCTGCGCCTCGCCCATGGCGCCGTCGTCGAACACGTCGCCTTCGATCGCACGTGCCGCGGCTTGTCTCGACGACTCGAACAATGACTTTGCTTCGCCCACGTGCTTGTCGAATTCGTCGAGTATAACCTCGATGTCCTTCTCCTGCGCAGGCGTTGCATCGAGCTTGAAGAGCAATGCCCGCAGCCAGAAACGGCGCGCGAACCGACTTCCCCACCTTCCCTCGGCATGGTGTGAGTGGCAGCCGCATGACTCGCCGTCGCCGTGTTTTTCGCACGTGCATGACTCGCCGTGCGCTTCGTGCGGCCCACAGCCGCAATGCGCATGATGGCGGAACATGTGACGCCGGCACGCAAGCATACCCGCCACCACCACGGCCCCTGCCACCATCATCGTTGCAACTGGAATCGAACAATGTGCCATCGAATTGTCTCCTTTTTGCTATCCGCGGCGAAAAGATAACAACGACGATGGCGGCGGTCGCGGCTCCGATGCGTAAAGATCCGTGAACCGATGCCGCTCTCGATTGGACGCGATTTAACCCATGGCGTTGACATCGGCGATGGCCTTGTCCAAGAGCTCCACCAAGGCTGCGTGCGCTAGAATTGGCGCTTCGCGCGCGGCAGAAAGCGCCTGTACGTCAACGCCGTAAACTTCGCCAGTCTTTGCCAGCACGCTTGCGAAGTCAGGAGGGCACGCAATGCCCTTGAGCGATAACAACGCCAAAAGAGCCGCGCGGATCTGGCGGACTTTGCGACCCACCGCGCCGCCGATGGCTTCACGCGCACCGAGTGCGTCGGTTACCGCGCGCCGGAGCCAGAATTGCGCCTCGCGCAGCTCTTGCTCGATGCGCAGCCGGCGGTGTGTGTCATGCACCTCAATATTCGCAAAATGGTCGCGGCCCGAAAGCAGGATATGCCGCTGTTTGATTTCGTCGTAAAAAAGGGGAAACGCGTCCGCCGCGCCACGAATTTCGCCTTCGGTAATCATGATGACTTCAAGGTTTGCGTCGTAGCGGGCGCGCTGCAAAGGCTCGCCCATGGCTTCGAGCTTGTCGAACGGCGCTTCGGTAAGAATCACCAGAGCGTCGACGTTGCTTTGCCCGGGGCGGTATTCGCCGCGCGCAACGCTTCCGTGAAGGATTACGCCAACAAGGCTCGTGCCGAAAATTTTTTCAAGCGACTCGTTGAAGGCGTAAAGATGCTCGCGAATGTGAACCGGCAGTACATCGAGCGCAACCTGCGTGTCGCATGGATTCTCCAGGGTCATGAATGGAGCCTCAACGAATTTCTGACCGCTTTCAAGTTGGCGCGAGGTCGAGGCGGCGGCGAGGACCGGACCGGAGCCGCCAACGAAGAGATCGCGTCAAATCGAAAGCGGTCTGGGTTGCGTGATTTCGGGCGGCCGTACATAGACCGGCTCGAGCCGATCGACATCTTGCGAGCCACGCCTTTGCGAGGCGCGCGCAACGCCCAAAGCATGCGGCAAGGCAAAGAGCCCTTGCGAAAGTCGAAGTATGGTTGCAACCTGCAAGGAATCGATCGTGAGCTTGTCCGAAGCTTCACCGAGCAAGACCACATGCTTGGTTAGCCCGCCCACGTTGCCGATGACATTAGTGTGCCATGCAATAAAATCGGAGGGAGGCAAGCACACCGCCTCGGACAGCGCGCAAAGCTCGCCCGACGACGGCGCGAAGAACGTTTGCACGAAAACCTCGCCGCGGATGGCGTCCATCGCGGGCACGAGCACGAAGTTTTGGGGCCGATCGAGCGCTTCCCAGCCAAGCGTCGCCATGGCCTCGAGCGAACCAATGCCAACGAGCGCGGCACCGGTGCCCATGACAATTCCTTTCACGGTGGCTACCGCAACGCGAACGCCGGTGAACGAGCCAGGCCCAATGCCCACGGCCCAGCGCTCGACATCGCGTGGTGACCACGACGCGGCAAAAAAGCTATCGTTTATCATTGGCAAAAGCGATTCGCCGTGCGCGTTCGACACGCGGCGCTCGAGCGACGCTACCACCGTATTGCCCTCGCAAAGAACCACGGAGCCGAGGTTCGTGGATGTATCAATGGAGCAAGTTTTCATGCCGGCAGTTGCGTTGCAATCACGTTAATTGGGTTAGAGTTGAGCGAAGCGGCCGCTTCGGAACACCGCTTCAAGGAGCTTGTCGACGCGATTCGTGAGTTCGGCCGCGCGCGGATCCTGCATGGCGCCGAGCGCACTTTTGATTTCGTTCAGGGCCTTGAGCTGGCTGAAAAGCTGCACGTCGGACAAGCCGCCGCCGCCGGTGAGCACTTGCCGAATGCGGTCGATTTCGCCCGCAAGCGCCTCGATGCCAACCCCCGTGGCGCCGACGCGAATCGCATTCGGGTGATCGCGGTAATGCGCCTCGAGCACGGGCGACACGATCGAATCGAGAATGGCCGCCTGGTCCACATTGTTCCATATGTGCTTGAGGACGAAAAAATCGCCACTATCGGGCCGGGGCCGCCCGTCGAGAAATGCGCTTGCAGCAAAAAGCTTGAGCAACTTGACCACGCGACGGTCTGATACGCTTACGCCCTCGGCGCGAATTTGGAAAATAAGACCCTTATATTGGCTAAAGAAATCTTCCGTAAATTGCATTCGCTGAGCGAATGCGCGATGCAGCCCTTGCACCTCGCGCGCCGACGCGAGCGGCTGCTCCGGCACGTCGGAAAGTGCCATGATTTCCTGCTGCACGCCTTTGATGAGAAGGTCTTGAAAGTGGTAGGCGTCGAGGTTGTCGGACCTTATGCGAAGAAGAAAACGGTCGAAAATGGCAGTTAGCGTTTCGTCGGTCGGCACTTCGTTCGACGCACCAAAACATGACAAAAGCGGACACCGCATCACCACGCCGCCCGACATGAACTTTCGCTCGTTCAAAAGCGTGAGAAGAGCATTGAGAATCGCCGAATTGGACTTGAAAACTTCGTCAAGAAATACGATTTCGGCCGTTGGAAGCATGTTTTCAACGCGGCGCTCGTATTTGCCCTCGCGAAAGGCGCGAATGTCGACAGGGCCAAAAAGCTCGTTCGGCTCGGTGAAGCGCGTGAGCAAATACTCGAAGTATTGTGCTTGAACAAGGCGAGCAAACATACGAATAAGGGCGCTTTTCGCGGTGCCTGGCGGGCCGATGAGAACGGCATGCTCACCCGCAACCACGGCAATGAGCAAAAGGCGAATCGTTTCGTCTCTACCGAGAAAGCGCGACTCGAGCACGCGCGCGATCTGACCAAGACGGGTAGGCAGGGCGGCAGCAGTGCTTTCGGTCGACGTCGTGGACATAGGCGCGCATTAAGCTACCAGGAATCGAAGTGGTCCTGGGCAGGGCGCTGAAGACTTTTTCAGCACCCTGCTTGACGCTTGACGCGCTCACGCAGTGCACGCACGATGGAATCGCCGAAGGCCCCTTGGCGGAACGGTATACGCAGGCGACTTAAAATCTCCGGCTCGAAAGAGCGTCCCGGTTCGAGTCCGGGAGGGGCTACTTCTTTTGGGCTGCGAGGAATGCCTCTTGCGCGGCCGCCATCTCCTCTTTCGTCATGTCTTTGACGTGCGTGGCGATCGTCCACTTCTGGCCGAACGGATCGGTCACTTGGGCCATGCGATCACCCCAGAACATGTCCGCTGGCTGCATGCTTGGTGTTGCGCCCGCATTTACTGCCCGCTCGAACGCCGCGTCGGTGTCGGGAACATACAGCCACATGCTCGACGTGGTTGGGCCTGCGCCCATTTCAGGGATCGCGTCGTTGACGAAAAGCATGGCGTTGCCAACGCGAAGCGCTGCGTGCCACACCTTCTGTCCGCTCGGATCGAGAGCGACTTCAAGCTCCTTGGCGTCGAAGGCCTCGACGTAAAACGCGATTGCCTTGGCGGCACCGTTGAGCGACAGCATCGGGGTAAGCGTTGTGAAGCCAAACGGGACGGGTTTTGCGGACATTATGGTTTCCTTTCGCAACGCGCGCGCTGTACTCAGATTTCCAGTGAGTGTCTAGTGTGTAGAACGTGGCTGCAAACCGTCGCGAGCGACACGAGGTCGAGGCTTTTTCCGAGGAGCGCGCGGAGCGTACTTGAAGTACGTGAGCACGTACCGCAGGAAAAACGAAGAGATCGTGGCGCGCAGCAGGTTTGCACTCGCGGCCTAATGCCGTATCGAGTAACATGTGTGCTGCAAGCTCAAACGCACCGCGGGGCCTTACCAATTCGTACGCTGGTGCACCTGGGTACCTAGAAAAAACATCGTAAAACCGCCCCTTAGCACCAGACTGCGACCGCAACCATGCGGCACGAATGGAGAAGACGCGAACCCTGTGTTATGCGTTTTTTCGCCATCCACTCTTGGGAGGATTACTCGAATGAATCGAAAGACGCTTGTTGGTGCACTCATCGCTCTTGTCGGCACGGTCCCACTCCTTGCGAATTGCGGTGCAGCAGGAGGACTCAGTGACGTAGCCGGGAAGGCGGGCGGCATCGCCCCGGGGTTGGGCGGTAAATGCCCCGATCTGACAAAACCCGAAGCAATTCTCGCGTTCGACTTCGCGAGCAACTTCAAAGTTAGCGCAGCAGGGGGCGCAAAGCTCAAGTCAGCAACAGCAGCGGCTGTCGAACTGAAAGGTTTTGCTGACCAGATCAACGCCGATCTCGTAATGGCCTGCGGCGGCATCGCGAAAGACCTTGGCGCAGGCGGTGAATTCAAAGACGGCAAGGCCGCTTGCGACGCTGCCCTCCGAGCCATCAACGACACAAAGGTAAAAATGGGCGCCAGTGCCAGGCTCGCTGCGGTTATCGACCCGCCAAAGTGCGCAGCCGATATGCATGCTTATGCCGGTTGCGCGGCGCAGTGTGATCCGAACATTTCGGCTGGCTCGGCGAAGGTCGATTGCGAGCCGGGCAAGCTTTCGGGCCGATGCGACGCAAGCTGCGAAGGGTCGTGCGACGTCGAGGCAGGCGCAAAGTGCGACGGCACGTGTTCGGGCAGCTGCGACGCCGAAGTCAAAGGCACCTGCTCGGGCACCTGCAACGGCAAGTGCGACGGCAAAGCCGCAAAGGGCGCATGCGCAGGCACATGCGAAGGCAAGTGCGAAGGCAACGTTCAAGGCACCTGCAAGGGCAAGTGCGGTGGTGAGTGCAAGGCGAAGGCATCGGCCAAGTGCGAAGGCACTTGCACCGGCAAGTGCAGCGCCGAGTTCAAAGAGCCGAAGTGCACCGGCGAAATTACGCCCCCGCATATGAGTGTAGACTGCAAGGCACAATGCGATACCGAAGTGTCGGCAAAGCTTGTGTGCACCCCGGCGCGCGTTGGTATCACGGCAACCGGCGTGGTCGACCAGCGAGCATTCGAGGCGCTGAAGATGACACTCGAGAAGAACCTTCCGGTCGTTGTCAAGGTGGCCGTTGGTATGGGCAAACGCGCTCCCAAGGTAGCGAAGGACGCGCATGCGGTCATTAAAGGAACCATGTCGGCATTCGGCGAAATCGCGGGCTCGGCTGGCGGCAACGCGGCGATGACAACGGCGCACTTGACCGCGTGTCTCGGCGACACATTCAAGGGCGCGGTCACTGCAGCAGCCGGCATCGAAGCCAACGTGAGCGTATCGGTCAACGTGCAGGCAAGCGCCACTGGTAGTGCGAGCGGCGGCGCCAAGGGAGGGACGGCATCGAAGCTCTAAACCGTCTGCAAGCGGTTTGAGCACGTAAACGTCGCGTTACGCGTTGTAGGGGCGCAGCATGCTGCGCCCCTACGGCGTTTTGTTGGTTGTAGGGGCGCGATTCATCGCGCCCTCGGGAAATGCCCCGGTCGAGCGTCATAATCCGCCTGGGGTTGGGCGCCATAAATGGCGCCCCTACGGCGTTCTCGAATCTAGGGCACGCGCCATGGCTGCAAACTGATCGACGCTCAACGTTTCGCCGCGCGCATCGAGTGATATGCCCGACCGCATAGCCGCGTGCGCTATGGCTTCGGCGCTGGCGACGCCGCTCCATGCATTGCGCAATTTTTTGCGACGCATGCAAAATGCACTCTTCACGAGCGCGCGGAATGTCGGGGTCTCATCGGCGCGCCGTGGACGGAGCGGCGTGAACATGACGACGGCACTTGTCACATCGGGCGGCGGATAAAAGCAGCCGGGCGAAACGTTGTAGAGTTTTTCCACGCGGAAGGCTGCCTGCGTAAAAACGGACAGTGCGCCGTAGATCTTCGAACCCGGCTTGGCTGCGAGCCGATCGGCGACTTCGAGTTGCACCATAAACACGACGCGCTCGACATCGTCAGCGTAGCGGACCGCGCGCTCGATGAGGCTGCCTGTGATTTGGTACGGGAGGTTGCCGCAAAGCACACGCGGTGAGCTGGCTTCGAAGGGGCCAAGCCGTGCGCGTGTGTCTTGCACCTGTGCGTCGCCTTCGACAACCTGCAACACGCCTTGCGCAATGAACGCCTCGAGCTCCCGCGCAAGAACGTGGATGAGATCGCGATCGCGCTCTATCGCAACGACCGACTTGGCGCGCAAGGCAAGAGCCGTCGTGAGAACACCAAGGCCTGCGCCAAGTTCAAGTACGCGCGCCTTGCCAATTTCCATATCGGAAACGCACGCGCGAGCAATAAAATCAACGATTGTCGTTCGATTGAGGAAGTGTTGGCCAAAGCTTTTCTTCGGCACAAGACCTGCGCGGTCAAGAATGGATCGAGCGGCTTTCACGGTGCAGGTGGTACAGACGGTTCGGGTGCGTCGGGTGGAGCCAGGCGTATCGAAGGCTTCGAAAGCACGGTTGGGCGAACCACAACGCCAACGCTCCGGAGCCTTTGTTCGGCTCGAGCCCTCGCGGCTTTCACGCGCAAGCGCACGGCCCCTCGCAAAGCACTGTCAAAACTGGCGCTGCCTTTTTGGCCTTCGAGGCTTGGTTCGAAAATGGGCATCGTCCAACGCAGCGCAACGTGCGCACGACGTAGCTTGCGAAGCGCGAGATCGATGCGGCTGCCCTCGCCCGGCAACGGCGCCCACACATGCACAACGCTAGAAAGCATTTTTTTCTCTCGGGCGATTTTCTCGAGAATGTCACAAAGCATACCTTCGGATTTGTCGCGCTCGCCACTGGTGCGTGGCGGCACCTCGATCCCAAACGATGCGAGGTACTGGCGCAATTGCGTATCGCGCGGGCTTGTTGCGAGGGGTACGCGCGCGGCAAAAGGTGCTCGCGATCGCATGATTTCGGCTCGCGCCGACAGAGCATCGAGGTTATGGCGCGGCATGTCCGACAGACCGCGCGGATCGAGAGGGCGAAGGTGTTCGACGACGCGCGCGGCAATTCCCAATTCGTCGAGCTCGCAGCGATCTGCATCGACCATGCTTGCCGAGCTCGCCAGCGCGGAGGCTATGCGCGCAGCTTGAAGCGGCCCTGCCCCTGGCACGAGCCACGTTCCCATGCGCGACGCAAGGATGACGAGCCCCACCCGATCTCCCTTCGTGAGGTGCCGCCGAGCGAAGCCAGAAAGATCGTCCACCGCGATGTCGAGCGGCGCCGAGCCCGGCTGGCCAGCCCACAACTCGACGGACGCGTCGAGCACCAGCCACACGACGTCGCGCTCTTCGCGCTCCATCTCGCGCACGAGAAGCTGGCCTCGCCGCGCGCTTGCCTTCCACGCGATGCGCTTGAAGGCATCGCCCGGAGCACGCTCACGCAACTCGTGAAGATGCTCTCCGTCGCCCGCGAGCGGAGCCGGCGATCCTAGTTCTGCACCTCGCCGAGCGCGCCCACCGCGTGCAGTATGCAACATTGCGGTGAGCGGACCTGGCATCACCTCGATGCCGCGTGGGTTTGCGAACATCAGTGGCACTTCGTAAAGACCTTCGCCGCCGAGCGGCGTGCCGCGCACCTCGAGGGCAATGCCGTGAATGCCCCAGTGCCCAACGCGCTTTGGTCGGACGCGCATGACGAAGCGGACCGCGGACGCGCGAGGCAGGTCGATCGACGGAGGATCGATTGTACATTCGAGCGTGCTTGCGGCCACGGCGCGCAGATTGACGCCGCGTATGTCGCCTGGGCCGCGGTTTCGGAGTTCGGCTTCGAGCACGACTTCGGCGTTGCGCGCCGCAGTGACGACGAGCGCTCGGCTCGACCAAACCATCTCAAACCCTGAATTACGGATGCGCGTTACCGCCACCAGAGCGAGCGCTCGCCCAAGCGTTACGGCAATCAGCATGGCGCCGCCGAATGCGACCGCAGGCGCAATTTTCATCGCAATACCCGCCACCACGAGCACCAAGCCGGCGCCGGCAACATGAAACGTAGAGCGTGTCGGATGAAGCTGCATCCTCTTACACAGTGCGGATGCCGCGTCTGTAACTTACCTTCGCGATCGCTTCTTGTACGATCTGCTCGCCTGCACGCGCGTCGGCTTCGATGTCGGCGAGGAGCACGAGCCTGTGCGCGAGCACCGCAACGCCGACGGCTCGAAGATCTTCGGGAACGACGAATGCGCGACCATCGAGCACGGCGTGGGCCTTGGCGGCTTGAACGAGGCCCAGCGTTGCGCGAGGGCTTGCGCCAAGGGCAACGCGCGGATGCGTTCGCGTGAACGTCGTGAGCGCAACGGCGTAGTCGCAAAGGTCGTCGTCGATATGCACGCGCGAGGCGATTGCCTGAATCGTGGCAACGTCTTGCACATTGAGCCGAGCGCGCGCTAGAGGCGGCTCGGTTCCATGCATGCGGAGCATGAGCGCTTCGTCGCGCGCGTTGGGATAGCCCATTGTCACGCGTACGAGGAAACGGTCGATTTGCGCTTCCGGAAGCGGGTACGTTCCTTCGAGATCGATTGGATTTTGCGTGGCGAGCACAAGGAACGGAAGCGGAAGCTCGAATCGGTCGCCTTCGATTGTGACCTGACGTTCTTGCATTGCCTCGAGCAGCGCCGATTGCGTTTTTGCCGGAGCGCGATTGATCTCGTCGGCAAGCACGACGTTCGCGAAGATGGGCCCTGCGCGAAGGCTGAACGTGCCATCGCGCGGCGAAAGAACGTAGGTGCCCGTGATGTCGGCCGGCAGCAGATCGGGCGTGAATTGGATACGTCGCGACGAGCAGCCGAGCGACACGGCAAACGCCTTGACAAGTGTGGTTTTTGCGACGCCTGGCACGCCCTCAAGCAGCACATGGCCGCGGGCGAGGAGCGCCACCATCATGGTGTCCATCGCATGTGCTCCGCCTACGTAAACACGCGCGACTTCGTGGCGGAGCCCGTCGATACGCTCTTTGACCGCTGTAACCTCGTGGTTCGCACGCTCGTCAGCCCCGCCGTTCGCGATGGGCGGCGCGTTCGCGATGGGCGCGGTCACGCCGATTCCTCGGCACGATCGGTGGCGCGCTCGATTCGCCGTGCGAGCTGTTCGATCGTTTTCGCGATGGAGACAACCTCGCTGTCGTGGACCCTTTGCAGTAGTCGTCCGCTGTTCTCCATCGTTGTCTCGAGTTTGGACATTCGTAGCAGAAGTTTTTGCAGCATGTGGAGCCCTTCGACGTCGAGCAATTGCGCCCGGCGCACGTGCGCGATGAGCTCCTCGGAGCGCGGGATCTGAGTCAGGCCGAGCCTCGTTGTGAGGTGTTCTTCGAGCGCGCTCCTGAGTTCGAGAACTGCAAGTACTCGCTTCGTCTGCGGTGCGGCGATAACGGCGGCGTGACCCGCAACGCCTCCTTGCAGGGCAGCCGGAGTGGGACGGACGAAGCGAGGCACGACGGGCTTGTGGAGCCTGCCTGCACGCAAAACCACCCACGCAGCGAGCACAAGCCCGAGAGCGATGGCCGAGGCGTAGGCAACTGCGTTCGAAGCGCCGTCTCGACGTGCGGTTTCCAGCGCTTCGCCGAGTGTGGTCACAATTGCCTTGAATGTGCCTTCTTCCGCGCCGAATGCGCCTTTCTGATCGAACGCGCCCGACAAGACAAAAAGCTTACCTCCACGCTTTCCCCACGTATCTTGGTCAACGGCGTAATGGATGACTCCGCGCGCGAACGACTTGTTGCCGGCGTAGCGGAGCATCGAGTTCATGACGATGGATGGATCGCCAACGGCTAGCAGGCGTCCTTGCCCAACGAGGCCGGCAACTGCAATGGCGACATCACCGTTGCCCTGACCCGCGCGATCTGCGCGAATTGCAAGCACGGGTGAAAGAGAAGGATGAGCAAGACCTGTTGGGTGATTCGTGACAACGCGCGTGATGTCGGTCACGACCGGGTGCGTGCTTGCCGGCTCGGCAATGGCAAATTGCGGGTTATGGCGAAGTTTTTCTACAGGACTTGCCGGGCTTGCAATCCGCTCGATGCCGAAGTGTTTCAAGAGCGCGTCTCCGCGGCCGAAGTCGTCGAGCAAGACAACGCGACCGCCGGCGCGCATAAACTTGGAAAGATCGTCAGCTGGCAGCGCCTGGGCCGGGAAAAGAATGACGAGACCGTCGTCTGGTGACAGCTCGTGCAAGTCGAGGTGTGTCGCCACAACGACGCGCTCGGCGCCGAGCTCAGCGCGTGCAAGGTGCACGAATTCGGCGCAGCCCTCCCAGTCATCGCTCGTGAGGTCAAAGGGAGCCGCCCGCGCTGGTCGTGCGAGAAGAGCCCACAAGAGAACAAGTGTGACCATCACCGAGGTGCGCCGTAAAAGCCATGGAAGCCGTAAAAAACTGAGAACTGCCGTCGCTGCCCGGTACTTGACCGGCCTACCCTGGTTGCTAGCTTCCATAGGCGTTCCACTTGTCCCATTGGCTTTTTTGAACCACTTGCTTCGTCTGCTCGCGTCCGAATTTGAGTCGCGCCCATGCGGGTGCGACCGAACGCGAATGCGAGTCGACCAGTCGGGAGGATAGAATGCTCCCTCCATTCGTTATTGAGCAGATCCGCCGGCGCGAAGAAGAAGAAAGGCGGCGCGAGCGGCCGCAGCTCGAGCTTCCTGTTTCGCCTGCTCCAAAGCCTCGGCCAAAGCATCATGACGACTCTGAAGAAGAGCATCGCGGGGTTGTCATCGTCGAGCTCTGAGTCGACCCCTCGCTCGTCGTAGGGTCGAAACGAAGCGGTCGACTCCACTAGTGTCTGGGCGTCACGAGAATGAAACGCCCGGACACAAACCTGTGCGGTGGCGAAAGGTTCGTTCGACCCCTCGCTTGGCGTAGGGTCGAAACGAACCGGTCGACTCCACTAGTGTCTGGGTACTAGGGTGCGCGCCGAATGGGTCGCCGCGCGCTATTTATGCTCACCGTCGGGCTCTTAGGAGGCGCGGCTTGCTATTCAACGGGCGACGGAACTCCCCCGCCACTCAACCAATTTTACTTTCCCGTGGGGCTGCAAGTCTCGGCGGGTGGCAGCGTTCTTTACGCCGTCAATTCCGACTTTGACCTCCAATATAGTGGCGGCACACTGCAATCGTACGATTTGCATATGATCCGGCGCGACGCGCTGCGCATCATCGCCGATCCAAACGATCCGAACGTGCCCATCATCGCGCGCGATCCGAACGCCGCCGCGGACTGCGCGGCCAATCCTCCGGTCACCAAGCCAGACGGCTCGGGCGAGCGTCAGCCGCTCGGGGAAACGTGCGCGCCTCCGGTCGACTCCGCCTTTTATTTTCGCGATTCGGCCGTCATCGGCGCGCTCGCCACGGGGCTATTGCTCTCACCTCCGCCGAGCCAATTGATGCCATCCACCGGGGCATCGCCAGACGAGGTGCCCGCGGGCACACGCACTTTCGACCGGCTCTTTGCGCCCGTGCGCGGAACGGCGTCCATTGCGTGGGCCAACGTTGCACGCGACACCGCCGACGCCGTCGCACCTGAAGATCCATCGGCCGACTACGCGCCGTTCAAAATCCAATGCGGGCAAGACAGCGCACGTAGGTGCGACAGCGCACACAGCGCAGGGTCGAACGCCTATGAACCCGGCAACACGCGAAACCTCACGATGCCCGGCGAACCATTCGGTGCGGCATTCAGCGATGACGGAACCGCGCTCGTCGTCACACATCAGTCCGACACGCTCACAAGTCTGGTGTCAACCGGTCTTTCGCGCACCGACGGCGACAACGTGCCCAATGCGTCATTGCAGTTCGTTCTCGACGGTGTTGCCATTGGCGGCATCGGCATCGCCGCCATTCCTCATGATCGCGATGCGCTGCCGCAAGGCTCGGCAACATTTGCGCAGCCTGCCTTTCTTGAAACGAGCCGCTCGGTTGCCGAGGTCGATTTGCTGCGCCTTTATGCCGATGACGGCTCGAACATCAAGCGCCCCTTCCTCGACAAAGAGGCGGCATTCGCCATCACCCTTGGCACCACGATCGACTCGCGCGGCATCGCGATCGATCCAACCCCGCGCATGGCATGCAAGGCCAACGTTGCCCCAGCTGACCCCACTGCGAATCGTTCGCAGTCCGACGTCGACGCGGATGTTCTCGCGTGCGCGCGCAAGCCCGCACGCGTGTTCATCGCGAACCGCATACCAGCGTCGCTCCTCGTTGGTGAGGTCGGCGGTGCGAGCGACGACGGCGGATCGTACGATCCGGACAAGCTCGTTTTGCACACATCGATTCCGCTTTCCACCGGATCTGCCGGTCCGTCAAATGTGTACCTCGCACCCATCGTCGATCGCGACGGATCGTTCGCGCTGCGTGTCTTCGTCATCTGCTACGACGCTTCAAAGTTGTTCATTCTCGATCCCGAGTCGCTCACGCTCGAAAATGTCGTTAGCGTTGGCACAGGTCCCTTTGCCATGGCGTTCGATCCGTTCTCGCTGAGCGACGTGGCAACTCACGAGCAAGTCCCTTTCGACCCGCGTGAGCCGAATACGGGCCTACGCAGCTATCGCTTCGCCTACGTTGCGAGCTTTACGAATTCCTACGTACAACTCATCGATCTCGACAACGCGCAGTCCGATCGCACAACGTTCGAAACTGTCGTCTTCACGCTCGGCCAGCCGACGAATCCGAAGGGCACGTGATGTACGGCAAATTCTTTTTAGCGCGCAAACGTATTGCATTTGCGGCTGCCGTCGTTCTGGCTGCATGCTTCACGTTTTTCGCCTGCTCGCAAACGCCGACAAGTGTTCCGGTGCGTACGTTTGAGCGCGCGCAGCGGATGGATGTCGTGTGCCTGCAGCTCATCGATGCCAATGGCAATCGCCAAACGCCGGTGGCTCGCCCGGAATCCGACTGCGCGCCTGTCTCGCCAAACGTCAACGGCGATGATCTCCAAAACCAGCTTTTTGCGGTGGTCACGCAGTCGTCGACCGGCGAAGTTGGTGTCGTGAACTTGTCGGCAGGCGTTGTCGTCGACGAGAACCGGGCCATTCCGGGCATCAACTTCATTCCCGTTGGTCAGGTGCCAACCGACATCGCCGTTGCACCCGACGGGCAAATGGTGTTCGTCGCTGCCGCCGAGGTCAACAAGCCTGCCATTTATGGCGTTGCAAGCAGTCGCTTGCTTGGCGACACCCCCGGCTATCCACCCGATCCCAATGGCCCCGCGGATCTGCGTTCGTGGCCAGTTTGCGCGCTGCCGCAAAATCCGGGCGCACTTGCCATCGTGCCGCGCACGGCGACAAACGACGATACCGATTCGCCGCTCACGTACGAAATCGTAGCGGCATTGCCTGGTGATCGCCTGAACTCTGCAAAGATTGTCACGATTGATCCGCGACCGTTTTTGCGCGGCGCAAACATCGTGACAGACGACAGTACGGAGGTCTTGCCACCCGGTGCTCTCGAGCCATGCCCCATCACATCGGCCATCGAGCTCGTAGGCCAAAGCGCTTTGCCTGCGACGTTCGCACCAGGCCCGGCGTGGCCAAACGGTGTACCATACATCGACGGCGGTATCGATGCGTCGGTGCCGGACGACGCAGGGCCATGCACACCAACCAACGCACAAAGTGAGGGCGGTGCGCAGCCCTTGTCCGTCGGTTCGCTCGACGCGCCCAGGCCGGCTTCGATCGCCATCGTGGATCAAACACTGTACGTTGCCGACGATGCGGTGCCGCTCGTCCACGTGATCAACTTGTCAACGCAGGGCGCGCCCGAAGAAATGGCTCCACTCGTTGCAACGAGCATCGCGCAGCCGTCGCGCGCCGTGTCGCTCAGCGACGTGACCGTGAGCCCACCAACACGCGACTACAAGCGCTTTTTGTACGCCGTCGACAAAGCCGATGGATCCATCGTCGTCTTTGACGTAACCGATCCCAATTCGACGGTTCGCACGCCTTTGACGCGTCCGAACCCAGAACTCAACCCTTTTGCACCGCCCGATCGGATCTCGTTCTCGTCGCCCGTGGTTGCCGTTGCCTTTGCGCGTCATGACTTTCCACTATCGCTCGTCAACGGCATCAACATGCCGAACGCGCGCTCGGGCCTTTTGTGCAACGCAAACCCGAACATCGATCCGAATAACCCTCAGGACTTTGGGTTCTATTTCCGAGCCGATCGCGGTGAGGCGCCAGCAACGCTCGGGCCGCTTCGTTTGCGTGGCATTTTTGCGTTTGCAACGCTCGCCAACGGTCAGGTCGTGATCATCGATGTCGACGACTGGGACGCGCCGTGCCGAAGACCGCAAGTGCTTGACGGGCAGCCACCCGCCGAGGCTCCTCAGCAACGGGTGCTTGCGTCGGTTCCAGGTGCGCTCGCCGCCGCGCAGATCCTCCCGAGCACGACGGACTTCGCCCCCTACGACGCGCAGTTCACGAACCCAGGAACAACGTCAGAAGAAGGCTTTTTCCCGCTCAGCGCGCCCCACCGCATCCGCTCGCAATACCTTATTAAAAACGACCCAACGAGCGGCAATCACTTGCCGTCGCTCCAGACCATGCCAACCGTGAGCAACAAGGGCATTCCCTTGCCGCAGGTTGGCTCGGGCGCTGGCTCAGAAAAAACGCCCGCGTTGTCGCTTCTTTTCTCGTACGATGTGCCTGAGGCGCACATTGCCAATCAAGATTGGTATGTCACGTTTGAAGGCATCCTGCCCGGCTACGACGGAATCAGCGCGACGATATCCACGAACGATGGCTACGAGTCGCTCACCTTCGAAGCTCCGAGTGGTCAATTTTGCTCGAAAGGCGTCGAGGATTGGGATCAGGGTCGCGCGCGCGCGGCCGTTGTCAACGCAACCGTGCCAGCCGATCTCGTCAACGCGGATCTCGAGTGGCAAATGGCCGACTACGTTCAGGTGTACGACGATCTGCTTGCGAATGACGATCCGTACTGGGCTACCAACCAGTCATGTTGGGATCCGAGCCTGGTCACGCCCCAACAGCGATATGATTACTGCAATACAGCGTTCGGTCTCGCAAGCGACGAATTGGTTTCGCGCGATTTTCCGATTCTCGAGGCGTACGATGGCAAGTTCGTGGTTGGCCGCTTCTTCACGAATGTGGCTGGGGAGCAGCGGCGGGTAGTCTATAAAGATCCATCGAACGCGCCGTATCTCAAACAACTTCAGTGTTGCTTCCACAACCAGACGACGTTTCGTGTGCGCACCGGCGGCCAGTGGTCAACGGTCGGCAACGTGGTGGGCGGCACAGTCGGGCTCGGCTTCTTGCACCACCAGGTCACGGGCGCCGATGGGCGCTGCGTAGCGTCGTGCGATCCACGACTGTCGCTCATGAACGGCCGCGCGCCGCCGGTTCCCGAGCTGAGCACCACGGTCACGCGCGATAGCCCGCTCGCCATGCGTAACCCGATGTTTTCCGTCGTGCTCGAAAACCCGCACGACAGGTCGATCATCAATCGCGATACTGCCTACATGTTCACAACGAAAGAAGCGTTTTCGCCTTTGCTCATCAACATTGCCACAATCGACGGTACAACGAATTCGGTCAACCCGCAGTCGATCCGGTACATCGAGAGCTTAGGTCAGATCGCGGTCGTCGACGCAGCATCGCAGGGACTTGTGCTAATCGATCTCGACAACGTGGTTGTTGCGCGCGACCCGTACTTCTGACACCAGATCGAGGTATGGCAAAAAGCAGTGGAGCCGACACACCGGTCATGCGGCAATACCTTGCCGCAAAGGCCGAGCACCCCGACGCGCTCGTCTTCTTTCGCCTCGGCGATTTCTACGAGATCTTCTTCGACGACGCGGTGGTTGTGGCAAAAGCCCTCGACCTGACGCTGACAAGCCGCAACAAAACCGCCGACGATCCTATCCCCATGGCGGGGGTGCCGTACCACGCGGCAAGCGGCTACGTGCAGCGACTGCTCGATCTTGGCCACAAGGTTGCGATTTGCGAGCAATTGGGAGATCCGTCGAAAATCAAAGGCCTCGTTCCGCGCGAGGTCGTACGCATCGCAACGCCGGCACTTGCGTACGATGACTCGGCGCTCGATGCAAAAAGGAATCTTTTCCTCGCCGGCGTCGAGGTGGGCACGCCAGAGCATGTGGGAATCGCCTGGCTCGATTTCTCGACAGGCACACTCGAGGCGTGCGAAGTCGAAGGAATCGACGCAGCGGTGGCCGAACTCGTTCGCCTCGATCCGCGCGAGGTGCTCGTGCGCGCGTCGGGCGACGCTGTTGCCATGGTACGCAATGCACTCGTTCGCGCCACGGTAAGGCAAGAAACGGAAGACTGTCTCGATTTGCATCGTGCAACCAGCGAGCTTGACAGTGTGCTCGGCCAAGGCGAAGCGCGGAAATCGTGTGCGAGCGATTTGGCGCTCATCGCAGCGGCACGCTGCGTTGCCTTGGTCAAAGCATGCGAAAAAGGGCGAAAGCTGCCGGTGTCGCGCCTGGTGGAAGTCCACGTTGGCGACACGCTGATTCTCGACGACGCCGCGCAACGGCACCTCGAGCTTGTGCGCACGATGGACGGCGAGACGAAAAACTCGCTTTTCTCGCGCATCGACGCAACGCGAACGGCGCCGGGCGCGCGCCTTCTGCGTCGACGCATTCTTGCGCCGCGCACGAACGTGGCCGAAATCAGGCGCCGCCTCGACGGAGTCGAGCTCTTCGTGACGCAGCCAGGGCTGCGCTCCGAGGTCCGCACGCGGCTCGACCGAGTCGCCGATCTCGAGCGCCTTGCCGTCAAGCTTGCCATGGACCGCGTCGGACCACGCGAGCTCGCTCTGCTGCGCACATCGCTGGGCGAGCTTCCGCACCTGGAGAGCGCCCTGGCCCATTGCCCCGATCCGGCCGTGCGCGACGCGCTCGAGATCCCCCATCGCGATCCGCACGAACCGCTGATCGATCGCTGCGAAGACATCGCCAAATTATTGCACAATGCACTTTCCGAGGATCCGCCACCTCGCGCGAGTGATGGCGGCGTTTTCCGTGCCCGATGGGACGCCGAGCTCGACGAAGCCCGCATGCTCACACGTAGTGGCCAAGAACTCATCATCGAGCTCGAAGGCCGTCTTCGCGAGGCGTCGCAAATCCCGAGTCTTAAACTGCGCTATACACGCGTTTTCGGTTGGTACATCGAGGTGACGAAAACACACCTTGCGAAGGCGCCTCCCTTGTGGCGTCGCAAGCAAACGATTGCCACTGGCGAGCGCTTCACATGCGACGACCTCGACACGTTGGCCGACAAGTTGGCGCACGCTGAAGAGCGCCTCGCAGCGCGCGAAGCCGAGCTCTGGTCAGACCTCGTGAACCGTCTCGCGGCCCATGTCGAGCGCCTTCGCGCCGTGGCAGAGCGCATCGCTCGGCTCGATGTGGCGAGTGCTCTTGCCGAGATCGCACATCGCAACGACTTCGCGCGGCCCGACGTCAACGAAAGCACCGAGCTCGTGCTCGAAGACGCGCGCCATCCTGTTGTCGAGCATCTCGCTGCGGCTGGCCACTTCGTTCCGAACGACATCGCGCTCGACGCGGGCCCCGAACCGCGCGCGCGCCTTTGGATCGTCACCGGTCCGAACATGGCCGGAAAATCCACCTTCATGCGTCAAGTGGCGCTGGCCGTACTGCTCGCGCAAGCTGGTTCGTTCGTACCTGCTCGGCGCGCGCGAATTGGCGTTGTCGATCGCATTCTCACGCGCGTCGGTGCAAGTGACAACCTTGCGCGCGGCGAGAGCACCTTCATGGTCGAAATGAAGGAGACCGCGAACATTCTTCGCCGTGCTACGCGCCGTTCGCTCGTCATACTCGATGAAATCGGCCGCGGCACAAGCACCTACGATGGTCTATCCATCGCGTGGGCCGTTGCCGAGCATCTGCATGACGTTGCGCGCTGCCGGGCGCTTTTTGCCACGCACTATCATGAGCTCACCGCCATCACGGCGAGCTGCCCACACGCTCAAAACTATAGCGTTAGTGCTCGCGAGCACGAAGGTAGCATCGTTTTTTTCCACAAGGTGCAACGCGGCGCAGCCTCGCGCAGCTATGGCATTGCGTGCGCACGGCTCGCAGGCATTGCCGAGCCCGTGCTTGCGCGTGCGAAAGCCATGCTGAGCGAGCTTGAGCGAGAGGGAAGCAACATGGCACCTGTGCCAACCATGGCTGCGCGCACAACGAGTAAGGTTCCGCAGCTCGATCTGTTTGGCGGCAAGGGCGCCGCGAGCGATGCGGCTCTACCATCGCCGTCAAATCCAGCGCTCGAAATGCTTCGAGCACTGGACATCGATCGAATGACACCGATCGAAGCGCTCGCGACGTTAGCCAAGCTAAAAAACGTATTGCCGTAGGGACGGCCGTTATGGGGCACCCACGAGGGGTGCCCCTACAACAAGAAACGCATATCCGTAGGGGCGTATGGCCATACGCCCGTACACGCAACCGCCAACAAAACGCTTATTCGTAGGGGCGACCCTTGTGGTCGCCCCTTCTACGTGGAGTTTTTGACGTGCTCGGCATATGCCTTGTCGTCGAGAAGCTCTTTGGCGGCTCGAGACGAATCGCTCGACTCGATGACGATCATCCACGCCTTGCCGTAGCAGTCGTCGTTCACGAGCTCGGGGCTCGTGTCCAGGGCCTTGTTGATCTCGACGACCTTGCCGGAAACGGGCGAAAGTAGATCGCTTAGCGTCTTGACGCTTTCGATCGTGCCAAACGCCTTGCCCTTGGCGAGTTCGTCTCCGACCTTCACATCGATGCTGACGAGCGTGATGTCGCCGAGTTGCTCAACGGCGAATGCCGTGACGCCAATGGTGATATGTGCCCCCTCGACCCTCGCCCACTCGTGATCGGTTGAGTACTTGAGTCCTACCGGGATGTTGTCGCTCATCGGTCTTTCCCTTTTTCGTCGATTTGTGCAATTAGCGAATGTGCAAATGATTGTATTTTACACTAACTTTTTGCGAACGTAGAATGGCGTTTTGACGACTTCGGCTTCGACGTTCTTGCCGCGGCAGTCGACGAAGAACTTCGTGCCTATCGCGGTCATGCCACTTGGCAGGTACCCAAGGCCAATGTTCTTGCCGACCGTTGGGCCAGGGCTGCCGCTCGTGCACACACCCACCTCGTGGCCGTCGAGATCGCGAAGCACGTAGCCGTGACGCGCGATGCCTCGGCCTGTGACTTCGAAACCAACAAGCTTTCGAGCTTGCGGCGCGCCCCTTACCTGATTGGCCACCTGCGCGAGTGCAGCTTTGCCAACGAATCGTGGTTTGTTCATTTTTACAACCCAGCCGAGGCCTGCTTCGAAAGGATTGGTGGTTTCGTCGATGTCGTTGCCGTAGAGCGACAGGCGCGCTTCGAGGCGAAGCGTGTCGCGCGCGCCAAGACCTGCGGGCTTCATGCCGAGCGGTGTGCCGAGGAGCAAGAGTTGATCCCAAAGGGCGGGCGCATCATCCCATGCGCAGAAAATTTCGACGCCGTCTTCGCCGGTGTAGCCGGTGCGTGCCACGGTGCATTTCACGTTGGCGACAACCGCGTCGCGAAAGTGAAAAGCTTTGAGATCTGCAAGTGTGCCGGCATCGCTACCGGCAAGCGCGAGAACTTCGAAAGCCTTTGGACCCTGCACGGCGACGAGCGACACTTCGTCAGAGCGATCTTCGAATGTGCAGCGGCCTTTCGCTGCCTGTTCGAAAACAGCCGCCATTTTGTTGCGGTTCGACGCGTTGCAGACAATGAGCCAGTGGTCGAACCAAGAGCGGTACACGATGAGATCGTCGAGAATGGTGCCCTGCTCATTGCACGCGCAAGTGTACAAAGCCTGCCCGTCAACAAGGCTCGATGCGTTGTTCGTAATGACGTAGTCAACGACCTCGGCGGCGTGCTCGCCACAGAGTTCGAGCTCGCCCATGTGCGAGACATCGAACAGACCGCACGCGCGACGGACCGCGTGGTGCTCGTCGACCACACTTGTGTATTGCACAGGCATTTCGAAACCGGCAAAGTGCACCATGCGCGCTCCCGCTCTGATGTGGTTGTCGTAAAGCGAAGTCTTGCGAATCGGCGCAGTGGTCATGAGCGTGCCCATAAAACGTAAAGCCTAACATTCTTTACCGAAAGTTCTTCCGGCAGTTTGCCTTCCGCTCGGGTATGCTTGCAAATTGTCATGGGAACACCCTGGGATCGCGCTGCAACTCGTTACCTCGATGAATGGGTTCCCCGTTTTGTGCCTTACCACCTCGACCTTGTTCGCGAACTGTCGCTCATGCAAGGCCAACGCGTGCTCGTTCCAATGGCTGGATCGGGTGCGGAAGTGCTCGCCATTGCTCGCGTGGTTGGCGACAAAGGCAAGGTCCGCGCAACCGACACAAGCGCCGAAATGATTCGCATCTGCAGAGAGCAGGTCGAAAAGGCCTACTTCAATCACGTCACGTGCGCGCAGGGCGAAGCCACGGACGTGGGCGACGGCGGGTGGAATGCAATCGTGTGCGCATTTGGACTCTGGCGCTTTCCCAACTGCGTGACGATCCTCAATCACTGGCGCTCGGCCCTTGCAACGAACGGCAAAGTTGGTGTGCTCACCTGGGGGCCCATTGAAGACGGCGATCCATACAATCTGCTCACACGCGCTCTTACCGAGCTCGAGCCCGGCGTCTCCGAGAGCCGCCCGCGAATCAATCCATCCCGCGAATCAATGCACAGCATGTTCGAGGAGGCCGGGCTTTCGCTCGTACGGCTTACGGTTATTCGCCATACCGTGAGCTTCACTTCGGCCGAGGCTTTCCTCTCGTCGCTTAGCGAGGGCAGCACATGGCGCAAAATCTCCGAAGAACTCGGCCCTCAGCGCATGGCCCGAGTTGCTGCGCGCTTTTTCGACCAAATCGGGGGCTTAACCGTACCGCTCACGTTCCAACCTGCGGCCACACTTGCCATTGCGGCACTTCCCGGCGCTGCGATTGATCTCGCTGTGCGTTCGAGTGTCAAGGCGCCGCCACTATCGAGTTCAAACGTTGTTGCTACGCGTGCGCCAAACGACCACGAGCAATGGCAACAAAAAATTTCTCACGCCGAACGCGCCGAACCTCCGCCCAGTTCAGTAGCACCGAAAAAAAGGCATTAACATGACTGCAGGGACTTCGTCCCGCGCTGCGCGTTTCCGCTTCGCGGAAAGCAGTCATGTTAGACTTGTCTCAGGGGGCGCGGCGCCCCCTCTTGCCCACAAAAGCGGGCAATTCACCCCTCCGCGAAGTCGCTCCCGCGACTTCGTTAGCACTACTGCCGGGGAGTTCCCGGCAGTAGTGCTAAATACGCGCAAAGCGCTTTGCAGTTAGCGCGAAGTCGCGCTATGGCTTTTTCGAAATTTTTTAGGGAGTCGCGAATGGCACGTTATCAATTTACGTCGGAATCCGTCACCGAAGGCCACCCGGACAAGCTTTGCGACGCGATCTCCGATGCGATTCTCGACGCCATTTTAATGCAAGACACGAAGGCACGTGTTGCATGCGAGTCGCTCGCGAAAACCGGAATGATCGTTGTGGCCGGAGAGATCACGACCACGGCTACGATTGACATTCCGACCATCGTTCGCAAAACCGTTCTCGACATCGGTTACAACTCCTCGGCCACCGGATTCGACGGCAGCACATGCGCCGTGCTTACGGCCGTCGAGAAGCAAAGCCCGGACATCTCGCAGGGTGTTACCGAGGGCGAAGGCCTGCACAAAGAACAAGGGGCTGGCGATCAGGGCCTGGTGTTCGGCTACGCAACCGACGAAACGCCAAGCCTCATGCCGGCGCCAATCGACTATGCCCACCAGCTCGCGCGCCAGCTCGCAGCGGTGCGCAAAAACGGCAACGTTAGTTTCCTCCGGCCGGACGGCAAAACCCAGGTGACGCTCGAGTACGAGGATGACGTTCCCGTTCGCGTCGACGCGATCGTCGTATCGACCCAGCACGACGAGAACGTGAAGCACGCAGAGCTTCGCGAGGCCGTGATGGAGCTTGTCGTCAGCAAAATTGTCCCCCCAAATTTGGTAGATAAGAATACGAAGGTCCATGTCAACCCGACCGGTCGTTTCGTTGTTGGCGGTCCACAAGGCGACTGCGGACTCACGGGCCGGAAGATTATCGTCGATACGTACGGCGGCATGGGCCGTCATGGCGGCGGCGCTTTCAGCGGTAAAGACCCGTCCAAAGTCGACCGATCAGCGTGTTATTATGCACGCTATATTGCAAAGAACATAGTCTCCGCAGGCCTCGCGAAGCGCTGCGAATTGCAAATTGCCTACGCCATCGGTGTTGCCCGGCCCGTTGGGGTGCACGTGAGCACATTCGGCACAGGCAAAGTCGCCGATGAAAAGCTCGAAAAGTACATTCTTGAGCACTTCGACATGCGCCCGAAAGCGCTTATCTCCGAGCTAGGCCTTCTTGCCCCGCAGTACCGTCCAACGGCGGCCTATGGGCACTTTGGCAGGAGCGAATTCGCGTGGGAGAAAACGAATCGTTCTGCCAAGCTTGCAGACGATCTCCTTGGCAAGATTGGTCGAATTGCCAACGCGTCTTAGCACTACTGCCGGAACTTCGTTCCGGGCTGGCGCGTTTCCGCTTCGCGGAAACCAGTAGTGTTCCCTTGTCTCAAGGGGGCGCGGAGCCCCCTCTTGCCCGCAAAGCGGGCAATTCACCCCTCCGCGAAGTCGCTCCCGCGACTTCGTTAGCACTACTGCCGAGAAATCCCGGCAGTAGTGCTAACCAGATGCATCCATGTGGCTACGGTGATCGTCGCGATGCATCTCCGGGAACATCGCGTGATGCCGCTCGATCATGTAGTTGATGAGGGCGCGAAAGGCATCGCGCGCTTCGTTGCCGTCGACATCGTCGGGTAGCTCGTTGGGTAGCGTCGCGACCAGGTCATTGATCTGCTTTTCGCGCTCTTGTTCATCTCGCATGAGCGCAAAGTTCCAGCAGGCCGCGGCAAAGGTGGTCGCCGTTTCTACCTCTTTGTGGCTTTTTTTGTTGGCTGATTCCAGCAGTGGCGCAGCGAAATCGGCGAAATCGCGAACCCCCCCAACACCGGCAAACTCGCTCTCGTCGAACTCCTTGGCCTCCACAACGTCAATGCAACACTTCTTGTACTTCTTGCCGCTACCACAAGGACACGGGGCGTTGCGTCCAACTTTGGCGCGCTCGCTACTGGCTCCGCTTTCCATGCTCTTGCCATACACGGTTCGGTGCTAGGTGCTAGCTAGAAATCGTGATTCGATGCGCGCGATTCTTTGCTGTGTTCGGTGCTCTGTCGGTAGTCGCCTGCGTGAGCCAAGCACCGGCTCCGGCATTCGTCGCGGCACCGACTCCCGCGCCATCGACTTCGGCAAGCGCGGCACCTGCTCTGCCGCCGGCCATGGGCAGCGCGAAGCTTTCGGCACCACGGCCGCCGCAGGCTACGCGGCGGCCTGCTATTCATGAACAGTTCGGCGTGCCAGTGACCGACGACTACGAATGGCTCGAAGATGACAAGAATCCTGAAACGATAACGTTCGCGAACACCGAAAATTCCTACGCGCGCTCCGTTCTCGATGGGATGTCTGGCCGCGCAGGATTGCGCACGCGCATCGCGACAATAATCGACCGATCGGTTGACAAATCTAGCGAGCCGGAGTCGAAAGAGGTCTATCCGCGAGACGCGCTTGACGAACTACGAAAGAAGCTCCCGCAAGAGACCAAGGACGAGACTCTGTCGGTCGCGGTTTTCGGCGACAATGACACGGTTTACGCCATTTCACACAAAGGCGCGCCACGCGGCAAAGTCGTTTCGTACGGGCTTTCTTCTGGGCGCCATTTCGACATGGTTCCTGAAAGCGATGGCGTTCTGACCGATCTCGTTGCAACCCGATCCGCGCTCTATCTTATCGAGGTTGCGTTCGGCTCATCGCGCATTCGAAGGCTACCACTTGGCATCAAACCCGAGCCACTCGCGCGCGAAGTGCCCAAGCCCGAGCCATCCAAACCGTCCAAGAAAGCCCGAAATCGCTCGTCGCCTCGTACATCTCGGAAGAACCCGGTGCCAAAGCCCGTGCGGCCTCTGGCAACCACGATTCCGTTGTTCGATCGTGGTGTGACCTTGGCCGAATTGCCAATTGTGCCCCTGGCAAGAGTTCTTGCCGCGGAAAAGAAAGATAACGATTTGCTCTTGCGGATCGAGACCTACCTCGAACCTCCAGCGTGGTATCGCTACATCGCTTCCGAGCATCGCCTCGAGCGCTTTCGATTTGACGCGATCTCTTCGTTGGCGGCTCCGGTGCGGTCCTCAAAGCCGAAGCAGGCTGTTCCGGTCCGCTCCTCGCCGACCGCCTCGACCTCGCGTCAACTTGAAAGCGCTCTAATTCTTACTGCATATGACTCGCAGCCTCGCGCAGTGAGCGACACGGAAGTCGTGCGCGAAAAATGCACCTCGAACGGTAGCACGAAGGTGTTCATGAACATCGTGCGCCGCAAAGGAGCGGTGCTCTCCGGCGCGTCCCCAACACTTCTCATTGAAAACAGCGATGGAATTCTACCGAGCTTTCGCCCCTGGCATCGCGCATGGCTCGACGCTGGAGGCATCCTCGCGGAGCCGGACCTTCGCGGTGCAGGCAAGACCCATGAGAAGGTGGCCAATGACTTTTTTGAATGCGCGAAAGCTCTAAGCTCGCGTGGGTTTACGAAGCCCGACAAGCTTGGGATTATGAGCCAATCGGCCAATAGCTTTTTGATGGGCGCCGCCATGGTTCAGCACCCCGAAATGTTTCGCGCCGTGGTTTCTGAAAATGGCAATTACGATAGCCTTGGCACCCGCGTAAAAAACGAGACTGAGTTTCGTACTCAGGTGGCATTCTCTCCCTATTACAATACCAAAAATGGCACCACGTACCCGGCCGTACTCTTGATGACGAGCGACGGCGAATCGCGTCAAATCGAAAACGGTCAAGCGCGCAAAATGGTCGCGCGACTGCGCGCGACCAACTCTGGATCTCGGCCAATTCTTCTTCGCGCAAGCGAGAGACAAGAAGTTGCCGCGAGTGACCGGCTCGAACGAGAGATCGATGCAACTGTCGATATGCTTGCATTCCTTTTCAACGAGCTGGGCATGCAGCTGCCTACGGCTACCCACTGACTAAAACGTGATCGTGTACGACAGATACGGGCCGCCCGAAACTTGACCGAAGCGAATGCGCTCGATCTCTTTGGCAGCGCGATACGTTCTTGGCGGTAGAAGATACGGTAAGAGCGAGCCGACGGCACCGGTGCCCATGGCGATGAAAACTCGCATGCTGCGCTCGGTGTCGGTCCACTCGGGTTTGACAGTGCCCAAGAAAATGAAATCCATCGCGGGTGCCGTGGCGGTGGCAACCAGCGTGATCGCAGCGGCCATGGGCCATGCGGCGCGCACGGGACCTTCGGGTGGCGGGCCGTAGGCCCAGGTGGGGCTACACTTCGGCAATGACAAGTAGCCGCCGCCAAGAAAGCCGCCCCAGAAAAAGCCGATCATGCCCGGTCCAAGGAGCCGAACACCTGGTTGCCCTGATTGCTTGAGAATCGCGAGATTCAAATATTCGCTCACGCCGAGGCCAAGCGCGATGGCGCCGGTGTAGCGCCAGTCGAACTCTGCGGCCTGCGCGCATAGCTCAATTTCGCGCGACTGGCGCGGTCGGATATCCGTTGCAGCGTACACGTATGCCGGCGGCTCTTGCTGCGGAACAGCACTTGGCGGCGGTGCGGGCGAAGCGTCCACGGCCGCGCACTGTATCAGGCCGCGGTCGGTGCAGGCCAGACCGCTTTCGATCTGTTGGAAAGCAGTCCAGCCTTGATGGCCGAACCCAAACGGGCTTTTGTAAGGATTCTCATGAGTGTACTTTCCCACATTTTTCGCGAGTACGACATTCGAGGCGTTGCCGACCGAGATCTTTCGAACGATATCGCTGAACGTATCGGGCGCGGTTTCGGCACCATGCTCGCGGGCCTCGCGCGTAGCGATGGGACAACCCTGCGACTCGCGGTTGGGCGCGACTGTCGGCTGTCGAGCCCGCGCCTGTTCGAGGCGCTCGTGCGCGGCCTTACCAAGGCAGGCGTGACCGTGCTCGACATTGGTGTTGGGCCAACGCCCTTGCTCTACTTTGCCGTGCATCACTTGAACGCCGATGGCGGCATTCAAATCACCGGCAGTCACAACCCCGGCGGCGAAAACGGCTTCAAAATGATGAAGGGCAAGGCAAGCTTTTTCGGCCCCGACATTCAGAAGCTAAAAGACGTCATCGCAAGCGAGGCGTGGGGCGCCCCAGCAGCCGGCACCTTCGAGCCCGTGAACGTGCAAGATGCCTATGTTGCGGCCATGAAAGAGCGCTTCGACTTTACGGGCGCATCGCTCCGCTTCGTTCTCGATGCAGGCAACGGCGCGGGCGGCCCGTTGGCGATCAAGGTGATGAGAGCGCTTGGTCTGTCGCCCGATCCACTCTTCTGCGAGATGGATGGAAACTTTCCAAACCATCACCCCGACCCTACTGTGCCCAAAAACCTGGATCCGCTCATTGCGCGCGTGCGCGAAGTTGGCGCGCACGTGGGCCTCGCTTTCGACGGCGATGCCGACCGGCTCGGTGCCGTGGACGAGAGCGGCAACATTGTGTGGGGCGACAAATTGATGATTCTTTTCTCGCGCGCGCTGCTCGCCCGTCACCCGGGTGCGACGATCCTTGGCGAGGTGAAGTGCTCGCAAACGCTTTACGACGACATTGCCAAGCACGGCGGGAAACCCATTGTGTGGAAAACTGGTCACTCGCTCATCAAAACAAAGATGAAAGAAACTGGCGCGCTACTCGCCGGAGAAATGAGCGGCCACCTCTTTTTTGCCGATCGCTATTTCGGTTACGACGATGCCACGTACGCGGCTTTGCGGTTGCTTGAAATCCTCGCGAAAGATCGCCGATCCATCGCCGACATGCTTGCCGACGTCCCCAAAACATTCACCACTCCCGAACTCCGCGTCGACTGCCCCGAAGACATAAAATTCCAAGTCGTTTCTGCTGTTACCAATCATTACAAAGCAAAAGGTTACGAAGTTTACGACATTGACGGCGCGCGGATTAAATTCCCCATGACTAGGACCCGTGCCAGCACCGAAGCGGGCAGCGCGCCAACGTGGGGATTGGTTCGCGCGTCGAACACTGGACCCATCTTGGTCATGCGCTTCGAGGCCGGAACTGCAAGCCACCTCGATGCGATCCAACGCGAGGTCGAGGGCGTTGTCGCCCAAGAGCGCGAAAAGCTCGCCGGCGGATGACCGCGGATGACTTCCGCCGCGCAGCCGAAAACCGGGACGAAAGCATGGACGATAGGCTCCCTTGTCCAATGGGCGACGGACGATTTTCGTGCACGATGCATTGAAAATCCGCGGCTCGACGCCGAGCTGCTCGTCGCCTTCGCACTCGGCACAGATCGCATGCGCGTCATCCTCGACGCCGATCGGCCGCTCGACCCGAGCGAGCTTGCACGCCTTCGCGATCTCGTCGTGCGGCGACGGGATCGCGAGCCAATTGCCTACTTGCGCGGCGAGCGCGAGTTTTTCGGGCTTCGCTTTCGCGTCGACAAGCGCGTGCTCGTTCCGCGCCCCGACACCGAAACGCTCGTCGATGTTGGCCTCAGGCGAACTCTGCGCGTGTCGCTTTCGATGCGGCAGCTCGATCTTTGCACCGGCTCAGGCTGCGTTGCCATTGCCATGGCGCACAAGCGCAGAACAGCCAAGGTTTTTGCGGTTGACGTGAGCCTCGATGCGCTCGAGGTCGCGCGGGCCAATGCGCAGCGCTTGGGCGTTTACAACGTTGCTTTCTTCGACGGCGATTTGTTCTCACCGGCGTTTCCATGGGCCTTCGATCTCATCACCGCGAACCCGCCGTACATCCCGACGGCGGAAATCGATTCGCTCATGCCCGACGTCAAAAACTTCGAACCGCGCATTGCCCTCGACGGCGGAAGCGACGGCCTCGATGTGGTTCGGCGCATCGTCGCCGAGGCGCCAGCACACCTTGCTCGGGGAGGCGTGCTCGCTTTGGAAATCGGAGCAGGCCAAGCCCCCACGGTAACTCGGCTCTTTGCGGAACAAGGCTTTTGCGACATCGAAACAGCGCGTGACTTCGCCAAGATTGAGCGAGTCGTCAGTGCCATCTGGAAGGATGCATGAATCGGCTCGCTCGCTCGGTCGTCGGGATGGGACTCGCGGCATCGCTCCTCATCGCGCATGCACCCGATTCGCAAGCGGATCAGCGCGAGGCAATACATGCATTTTACACTATGCCGATGCCTGGCGCAGACGGCTGGAGCCTGGCCGGGCAGAATGCCATTCGCGGAATCACGATTGGGCCCATTGAAAACGCCTACCATCCAGCCGTGGGTTACGGCAGCCCGGCGTACGAACGCACGTTGGGCGAGTGCGCTGCCATGGGCGCCACGTGGGTTGCCATCACGCCGTTCGGCCGCGTGGGCGATCTCGAAGGGCGCGGTGTCGACGTTACGTTCGAGACCCCTTTTGCGAAAAACAAGAAGGATGTCGCGCGCGCCATCGCAATGGCGCATGCGCGTGGCCTGCGTGTTTTTCTGGTGCCGCATCTTTGGGTCGAATCCGGGCAGTGGCGGGCAAAAATCGACCCGCCAACCGATGCTGCGTGGGATGCATGGGCAAGCAGCTATGGCGCATTTGTACGCGCGTGGGCTGCCGTTGCAGAAGCCTCGCACGCGGATCTTCTTTCCGCCGGCGTCGAACTTCGGTCGTGGGTCACAACCCCTCGCGCAAAGTCTTTTGCTGCAATCGTTCATGATTTGCGTGGCATCTACAAAGGACCCATCACATATTCTGCAAACTGGGACGATGTCGAAGACACAGTCATTCTTGGCGATCTCGACGTGATTGGAATCAACGCGTTTTACCCACTCGCCGATCGCGACGGGGCAACTTTTGACCAGCTTCTCGCCGGCGGCAGGCGCGTGCGCGATCGTATTCGTAAGCTTGCTCAAATGTGGAACAAGCCAATCTTGCTATCGGAAATCGGTTACACGTCGCGCCCGAATCCAGCGATTCGGCCGTGGGAGTGGCCGGATGCGATGACCAGCGTACACGTGGACGAAAAAGCCCAGGCAGAAGCCTATCGCGCGCTTTTGGCGCCGCTGCTCGATGAGCCAACGCTGATGGGCGCGTTTGTTTGGCGCGTATATGCCGATCCGGACGACGTTTCGCAAGAAGCTGAATGGGGGTTTTCACCGCGTGGCAAGCGCGCCGAGCTCGTTGTGCGCGATGCCTTCGCGGCATGGTGGGCGGGCGACGCAACGCGAAAACACGGCTGGCCGGCGCGAGCCCTCGTGCCAGGGATTTATTGATATTGACGCGAATCGCTTCAAGATCAACGCTTACGCCGCCAGAACTCCGGCAGCTCGTCGAGGCCCTCGAGCGGGTTACCCTTTTCGAGAACATTCTGCGGGCTCGACATCTGGCGCTTGTGAAGCTTCCAGTCCACCACGAGGCGGTCAACCAGGTACCTTACATCGGGCTCTTCGTCCGATCGTAATTGCACCTCCCATGTCTTCGCGAATTCTGGGTCAACGTCGAAATACCTGACGGCGTCTCTTCGGGCTTCCTCCATCGCGGCATAGCGTTCAGGACGATCGACCCAGCTTCTTTTCTCCTCCGTCGCATCGGCGTGCGGCGCTTGCGGATCGGGATGCTCGTCAGCCCACTTCTTTGCGGTTTTTCTGAGTCTGGTGACATCGCCGCCGAATTTTAAGTCAGCGATGATGGTCTCGAAATTACCCCCGATTCCTCGACCGTATTTGATGGCATTCTGGACCGAAGTTGAGTTGATTCGCAGCTGTTTGGCTGCATCGCGCATCGATATCATGCCTGGCTGCGGTCGCCCGCCTTGCGGGGCGTCCTTGTCAATGCTCAGCCATTTGGGAAGGTTCGCCTGAATGAACCGAGCGACATCTCTCGTAACCGACGACGGCATGCATACTCCGCACTAGCTCTGACAATTCATAATGATCCTGGCTAGTTCCAAATGCGTGCCACAACGAGCGGCAGTTTGTATATAACCATAGTCTGTCGTGTCCTCGTAAACGCCTGTATATTTAAATGTGGTATCGAGGGCGCCGGGCTGGCCACGAACGAAGAGCGACAGATTCGCAGATACCGTGGGCGACGCGTCCGCCGCAATGCCGCGAATTGTCATGCTCGTAGGCCCTTGAGGAGCGGCCGAGTCAACAGTAATGGCAAGCTTCCCGGTGCTCGAGCCGGAGGGAATGGTGAGCGAATCCTCGTGAATGCTGCCGAGCTTAACTACTACTTTGATTTGGATATCAGGTCCGGGGATTACGTTGCGCGTGATGGCAATGGGTATGGTGGCGGGTTGCCCTTGCCGAACATATACCGGGCCATCGGTTTGCACGAACGAGAACGTTGCACCGGGGTCAACGACCCCTCCGTCCAAGTCGCCATTGGTTTGATCCGACCCGGCGTCGGGTCCAGGAGCCTCGCCGAACGGCGTGGCGCACGATGCAACGCACCCAACGGCAACGATCAATCCAGCAAAAGTAAAAATTTTCATAAAAAGTCCCTTTCAGAATGGGGGTTAAAAATAACGCTATTGTCTATGTCGACCGGTCGCGACGAAGGTTGCTTTGAAACATAAAAAAAAAATCAGGATGAGCTTTTTGCCGGATCAGGCTGCGTTGGACCGCTTTCAAGTTGAAGTTTATGCGCGTCAAATCGAAAGCGGGCTAGGACCTGGCCCAAATTTCGGACCGATCACCGCGACGAACGCGGAAATTCCGGCAAGGCGCGACGAGGAAGCCTGCTGGTGCAGATGAGTGACCGATGAGCAACGCAGCGCGCAACCAGGATTCGTGCTCGCGGGCAAGCTTCGCTATGGAGAAATTGAGGGACTGGCTCTACCCACCTTCGATGAGCTCGCAGATACGCGCATCCTTGCCTTCAAAGCTGCCTTCGTTCACCTGCGCTTCGCAGGTGCTGCCGCTGCTGCGGATTTGCTCGATAAACTCGATGACGACGGCGCTGGACCACTCGCGTACGCCATCAAAGCGAGCGCGAATGACGCCCTTTTTGTCGATGATCCACGTTTCGGGGAAAAGTTTCGTGCCGTACTTTTGGGCGGCAGATTTGCCTTCAGGATCCATGAGAATTGGAAATGGAGGATTTTCGCGCAAAGTCTCTATGGCGGCAATCATGGCTTCTTTTGCTGTCTCATCGGTAGATATCGTGAGCACGGCAACGTCACCCATGGGCTGCACAATACGCGCTAATTCGGCAATTTCGGGCATTTCTTCCATGCAAGGACCGCATGTGCGTGTCCAAAAGTTCAGCACGATGACTTTGCCTTTGTAGGCATTGAAGGGCACATCTTGGCCCGAAATGTCTTGAAGCTGAAAGCTTGGAGCCACGCGCTCATGGCCAGTGTAATTCGGCCTGAGCAGGCACGTGGCGCTGCATCGCCGCCGCGATTCGCCTTGCTTGGCAACGGCAACGAAGCTGTAAACGCCGATGGCAGCCATGGCAACATATGCGAACTCGGCCAATCGCACGATTCGCGATGGCTTGCGTTGCTCATTTTTTTTTCTTTTTTTTCCCTTTTCGTCGCTATCGCTATCGTCACTCACAGTGCTGGAGTTTCTCATACTATGATGATCAAAAGAAGATTATATCGTGCGCACCAATGGCAGACGGCACAAACCAGGGCGAAGCGGTGCTTGTTGCGGTGCACTTGCCCGATGCGAGCGACATCGAATTCACTTCCAGCCTCGAGGAGCTCGAGCGACTTGTTTCAACGCTTGGCTACCGCACGGTGGCCAAAGTCACTCAGGCCAAAGGCCAGCTCGACACCCGAGCGGTGCTCGGCGAAGGCAAGCTTCGCGAGCTTGGCGCGCTAACGGGTGGCAGCGGGCAGGTTGGGGACGCGGCGCCGAAGAAGAAAGACAAAGCACGCCTTCGCCGTCAGGGCGAAAACCACGATGACGATGAGCACGATGTCGTCGATGAGAGCAGCTCACCGGGAAAAAGGGTCGGTCTCATTGCGGTGGATCATGATCTGACGCCCCGCCAAGCACGAAATCTCGAGCGCGCCACGGGCGTGCAGGTGCTTGACCGCACTGGCGTCATCATCGAGATCTTCCATCGTCACGCAAAGAGCCGTGAGGCGCGGCTGCAAGTCGAAATCGCGCGGCTCAAATATGAGGTGCCGCGGTTGCGTGAGTCGCCTTCGGGCAAAGAAAGGCAGGCTGGCCGAGGTGCGGGCGAGGCTGCCATCGAACTCGATCGCCGCAAAGTCCGTGATCGCATCGCGGCGCTGAACGAGGAGCTTTCTGCTATTGCGCGCGAACACGACGTGCGGCGCGCGCATCGCCGAAATGCGCGTCGCGTTGCGCTCATAGGCTACACGAACGCCGGGAAATCGTCGCTCATGCGCGGGCTGACAGGCAGCCATGTTTACGTCGAAAACAAGCTCTTTGCGACGCTCGACACCACGATACGTGCACTTTACCCGGAACAAAGCCCGCGCATTCTGGTAAGCGATACGGTGGGCTTCATCAGAAAGCTGCCGCACGATCTGGTGGCAAGCTTCAAGTCAACGCTGAGCGAGGCACTCGAAGCATCGCACTTATTGCATGTCGTGGATGCGTCGGACCCATCGTGGGAAGTGCAGCTTGCCGTCACGCGCGATGTGCTCGACGAGATTGGCGCGGGCGAAGTGCCTTGCACCCTTGTGATGAACAAAATTGACTGCCTCGACCCAGGAGATGTGGCTCGCCTTCGAGAACGCATGCAAAATGCATGGTTTGTTTCCGCCTGCAACCCGACCGACATCGCGCAACTTCGAACGAACATCATCGCGCTCTTCGAACGAAAGGCCGTCGAGACCGTGATCGTTGTGCCCTACGATCGCCAGGCCATTCTGAGCGAAATGCACCATTCTGGTCGCGTTCTGTGCGCAAGCTACGAAGAATGCGGCGTTGTTGTTAGCTACTTTGCCGACCCCGATACGATAACCCGATTCCGCTCACGCCTTGAACGCACACAGTAATTTCAGATGCGGGAATCGACAGGACAAAGCGCCTCATGGCATATCGTCGCATAAGACGGATTGTCGCATCGGATATTAAACTCGCGACGACCGTAACGGTTATTGAGGCAAAGAACACAAGAGTGCTAGCTTGCGCCGTCATGAAACCCAATGACGTACGATTCGCACTACCCACACTCCTCCTCGGTGCATCGCTCGTGGGTGCATCACTCACGGCGCTGAGCTGCAGCGACAGCTCAGACGACACCGGTTCGAACAACAACGACCTAAACAACGCTGACGCCAGCACATCCGACTCTGGCGACAACAATACGAATCCCGTTTCGATCGATCCCACAAGACTTCTTTCCTTTGCGCCGCTTCCTAAGGTGATGTGGCCGGCAGAGGGCGACAGCAACAACCGCCTTCTTTTCCAAAAGAAGGTGGACCTCGGCAAGCAGCTCTATTTTGATACGCGTCTGTCAAAAAATAATGATATTTCGTGCAACTCGTGTCACCTTCTCGATCAATATGGTGTCGACGGTCAGCCAGTGAGCGACGGCACTAACGCCGACAAGACGGCTACCCCACCACACGGCAATCGCAACGCGCCAACTGTGTACAATGCGGCACTGCATCTTTGGCAGTTTTGGGACGGCCGCGCGGAAGATGTGGAAGCGCAGGCACTCGGTCCGATTCTGAATCCCGTCGAAATGGGTATGAAAGACGAACAAGAAGTCCTCGCCGTCATTAACTCGATTGACGGATATGTCACCGAGTTCGCCGCGGCTTTTCCACCAGAAGATTTAAACGCAACAGGCAAAGATCCAAACGAGAACACAACCCCAGTTTCGTATATCAACATTGGCAAAGCCATTGGCGCGTTCGAGCGAACACTCGTTACGCCTTCACGTTGGGACGCCTATCTCAATGGAGACAAGAACGCCCTGACGGCCGCCGAGCTCGCCGGCCTTGCCAAGTTCATGGAAGTTGGGTGCGACACTTGCCACAATGGTGTAGCCATGGGCGGGCGCGGCTTCGACTTGCTCGGCGAAACGAACGCGTGGCCTTGGCCGGGCCATCCTAACGCTGACGGATACGAAGAAATCGGGCGTGCCGACGTCACGAACGACGACGCTGACAAGTATGTCTTCAAAGTCCCGTCGCTTCGTAACGTGGAAAAAACGGGGCCATACTTCCACGATGGCTCGGTCACCACACTGGAAGAAGCCGTCAACAAAATGGCCTATTACCAACTCGGCAAAACTCTTTCGAGCGACGACGTAGCAAGCATCGTGACATTCTTGAAGGCTCTTACTGGCGATCTCGATGACGCTACGATTACGAAGCCCACCCCCCTGCCGGGCAAAGACGACGGCGGAGGCACGACTCTATAAAGAACGCCAAAGCATGGGCTAGAACCGCTCTCTTTGACGCGGTATCTTCAGTAAGGGCGCAGCATGCTGCGCCCTTACCTTATGTGTGACTTCAAGCGTTTACGCGAACTCGAGCCTGTCGCCGACACATGGTTGACTCGTGCTGCATATGCGCCATAATTACGCAGTCGATCTTTTGCATTCGACGCAACCAGAAGAAAAAATGGACGAATATGGCAGTATAACGGCTGGCAAAGGTACCGATGGCGAGGCAGGTACTACACTGGCGGATGCGGTTAATGGTCCGAATGCAAAGGGGCAAGCGGGCGGGGCTGGTTTTTCCGGTGCAGCAGCTGAAAAAGCAAACAAAGTGCCTGCGCAGGGCGGAACAAACACATGCAGCGACGAAGCAGCAGGCGGGGCCGGCGCACTAGCGCCCTTCTATGCCAGCAGCGCCAACGGCTGTTATCCCCTAATACCCTTTCAGCCTGCCGTAGTAAAATCGGGCAACGCTGGCAAAAATGGTGACGATGGCGTTAGCGCTATTGGCACGGGTGTCTTCAATGCGAATGGATATGTGCCTGCCGATGGGACCCCAGGAAAGAACGGTAGCCCCGGCTCTGGCGGAAGCGGCGCGGGCGGCCCAAGCATCGGCGTCGCTTACACGAGTGGCACGCCCAATTTTGCCAACAGTGCCAAAGCGAAAGCTGGCACACCTGGCGCCGGCGTTGGTCAGGACTCGAAAACATTCGAAAGCATGACCTGGACGCTTCCAGCATCGGCCGCGGGTATGCGCAAGACATGTATTCGTTTTGAACGTACCGCTTTCGATTTGACGCGTTCGCGTTGGCCGTCGGCTCGTTGACGACTGCCCTTCCGCGTGAGGCTGCGGCGTGTGCTCCCCAGCACACGCACCTCCCGCCACATTGACTCGCAGACTGCTGAAATCTTTTTCAGCAGTTGGTCATGGAGCGCCCACCTTGGCGAGAAGCCGAGCGACGAAGGCTACGACATCGGCTTGCAACTCGTCGTCCCGTCTCCCTGTCACGAAGACCGAGACACGCATGGGGCCAACGGCGTCGAGCTCGGAGAAGTCACGACGGAGGACCGCAAGCGCGCGCTTCGCTTCGAGATCGTCAAGCAGTGGATGCAGCTTGGCGGCAACGTCATCGACCCCGGCGCCGTAGTTCCGTACGACGTAGTAAAGGTCGTAGGCGTCTTTGTTCTCACCCCGGCTGTCGAAGGCAAGCGCCTTGAGTACAACGTACGCGCCCGCGCCGCACACCCAGATCTCGCGCGTCGCCTTCTCGCCGAACAGCGTCTTGCCCTTGAGGGTGATCTGCTGATGGTCGCGGAACGCGCAGCGGAGCCCGGGCGCGATGATCGCGGCAAAGTCCGGCTCGATGTCTCGGAGCTTGCCGCCCTTGTCGCCCTCGCGCGAGGGCTGGATGAGAAAGTCCACCGTCACCGTCCCGCCGCTCGTGATCGCCCAACGTTGCCGGGTCGGGTTGCCGGCTTCGTTGGTGTCCATCTTGAAGCCCGCGTCGCGTAGACGCTCGGTGAGCTGGCGATAGCGGCCTTCGTTCAGCAGGGCGATCTGGAGCCCGACGTCGAGGTCCATGGTGCCAACATGCGGTGCGACGTCGTCTTGCAGGACCTTCTGGTCGATGAGGAGTGAGGGCACGAGCCCGCCGACGATGACCAGGTCGTCCATCATGTCACCGAGTTTGGTCGCGATGTAGAGACACGTCGCTCGCACGAGTTCGACATGCTCGCTCTTGTACTCGGATGCGCGTTTGGGTCTCTCAGTCATCGTACCTCCACGAGGAAAACAGCTCTGCACGCAAGTGCTCGGCAGCTTCGGAGGCGCGCTCGGGATGGCCCTTCAAGTCCACGTAGGTCTGCACGGGGTGGACGCAGCGCACACCCTCGTGCACGACTGCACCATGGAACACGCCAACGTCGTTCGGGATCACGAGCCAGAGATTTGCACCGCGCGCCTCCTCCCGGAAACCGAGGCTCTCGCGCAATTCGTCCGACGGGAAGTCGGTCAAGAAGAACGTTGCGATTCGGAACGAGGCGAAGTGCGAGAACTGCCAGGCCGCCGAAAGCCCCGTGGCCGCGTGCTCGACGGAGGCTGCCGAGAGCGTGTCACTCACGAAGCGGGTCAGCGCGTCACCGGAGCGCGCTGCGACGTGCCCCTGAACGAGCATGTGGCGGTCGAATCGGTACTCGGCCTGCCACGCGCCCAACAGGAGCACCGGATCTTTCACACGCAGCGCGCCGCTCGACTCGCGAACGACGTAGCTGTCGGCCTCGAGGCGCGAGGCGATGCGGCTCACGAAGCCCTCCGACATGTCCGTCGCACGCGCGATTTCGCGTTGGGAGAGAGCCTGCTCTGGATGCATGAGGAGCCATCGGACGACGCGCGAGCTCTTGGGCGCAAAGATGCTCGTCGGACGCCCTGGGCTCCGGAACCGGTTCAGTTGGCCGTCAACGATGATGTGAAGCCCCGGCGCGATGATGTGCGCGTTGCCGCTCAAGTCGAACCACGAAACCCCCGCGCCCTTACACACCCGGCGCCCGGCCTCGGTCATGAACGGGACCACGAGCAACGGCGTCGCCTTTCTGCGCAACCGCCGAGCGGCCGCCGTGACGCGCTCGGCGTGAGTGACGAGTGGCCCAGCAGACACCGTTCCCAAAACGTCGACCACGAGGGCGTGACGGCCGGCTTGGACGAGCAGATCGGCCTCGGGTGCGCCACCCTTGTCGACCTTGACTTCGCTCTTTGGCACATCGAGGAGCTCGGCGAGTGCGACCTGGACCCTTGCAGCAAGCTGCTTTTCCGATGGCCTAGCACCCATGCTTCACTAAATAGTCTGCCTTGAGTCATCGCTCAAGTCGACCATTTTAGTAAAGCCATATTGAACCCCATCGTCGATCCGCGAAAAAGCATTCTTGTAGGCTGCAAAATGACCGCCATGGCGCGCGGCATCGAGGATTGCATAACCCACTTCGGGGCCGCCCTGCGCAATCATCGATTCAACCCAAGCCCACTTGGCGCTTACCGAGCGCACATCAACGCGACCGCGAAGCCCACGGCGCAAGCGCTCGAGACGCTTTTCAACCACATTGATTCCCGCGAAAACCTCGGACGCCATGGGTGTGTTGCGCTTTGGGCAGAACGGCCCGACCCCCAGGGCAATAGGAACGATTTTCGATAGCTCCGTGACCAAGCGAATGCACTCGTCGATGTCGTCGTTCGTTTCGTCGGGCAGCCCAATCATCAAATAAAATTTGAGCCGACTCATATGGTATTTTTTGGCGAGCTCGGCGGCGCGAACAAGATGATTTTCTTTTGCTTTTCGCTCGAGCCGCTCGCGCATTCGTTCGCTTGGCCCGTCCATCGCGGTGGTGAGCGTACGGTAGCCGGCGCGCGCGAGCACGCCAACGAAATCGTCGTTCAAACGATCGGGCCGCAGCGACGAGAGCCCGACCTCACGTCCTTGGTCGGCGAGCTCGCTCACGATGCTTACGATGTTCGGATGATCGCTCACCGCTGCACCAACGAGCCCAACACGTCTGGCGTCCTTCGGGATCAGGCGAAGGATTGTTTCCTTTGGCACAAGGCGCATGCCGCCGCTCGCTGACCTTTGCATCACGCAGTAGGTGCAGCGGCGCGAGCAACCTCGTTCGGCTTCGATGAGAAACATGTTGCTCAAGACAGCGTGCGGCGTGCGAATGGCTGCCCACGCAGGAATCATTTCGCTTGGCACTTTGGCAATGGGCGGCACCAAAGGGTGATGTGCGGGGTGGTGCGCGGGCACGAAAACATGCGATACACGCGCGAGCGCTTGGAGTCGCTCGTCGTAGCGAGGAATGGATTCGAGAATACGAAGAACCTTAATCATGATTTCTTCGGCCTCGCCAATCACGATGGCATCGCAAAACGGAGCAAGCGGCAAAGGATTCGAAAAAGTGAGCGGACCGCCCGCAAGCACGAACGGATGGCGATCGCCACGACGCTGCTCGCGCAGCGCTGGAATGCCGGCAGCGTCGAGAAGCCGAACGAGCCGGCCGATCTCGAGTTCGTAGGCAACGCTCGCCGCAACGACAGCAAAAGCCTCGAGCGGCTTTCGCGACTCGTAACCAATTGGCCGTGCCTGCGCGCGCAAATCGCGTTCAGCCTCGTCGTCGAGCATGACGCGCTCGCAGGCAAATCCGGGACTCTCCATAATGGCGCGGTAGATGCGCTGATAGCCAAGCGAGCTCATCGCCACCGCATACGGCGATGGATAGATGAGTGCGACGGTGAATGGCGCCTGCTTGTCGATCCGCCCAACCTCGTCGGTCAGGCGGCGACGAATGCAGCCATCGCGATCGATACGATCGAATTTTTTTTTCACATCTTCATCATTCCTGCTTCGACAAACCGTCGATGCCACCCAAGTGCCTCGGAAAGCAGGTGCGGCGTGTGCTCGCCATAGCTTCCTTTGCGGGCGCGTTCAAAATAGTCGGTGAGCAAAGGCCTGTAATCGGGGTGCGCGCATTCGGCGATGATTTTCCGCGCGCGCTCTTTGGGGCTAAGGCCACGCAAATCGGCCAGGCCTTGCTCGGTGACGATCACGGCCACGTCGTGCTCGGTGTGATCGACATGGCTTACCATTGGCACAATGCAGCTAATTTTGTTCCCCTTGGCCGTGCTTGGCGTTAGAAACATTGAAATATATGCATTGCGTGTGAAATCGCCCGAACCACCGATGCCATTTTGCATGCGACTGCCCATCACGTGGGTGGAGTTGACATTCGCGTAGATGTCGGCCTCGATAAGGCCGTTCATGGCAATGCAGCCCAGGCGACGAATGATCTCTGGGTGGTTGGTGATTTCCAAGGGACGCAAAATGATTCGCTTACGATAGAAGTCGATGCGCTCGTGGAAACGGCGCATGGCCCGATCGCTCAACGCAAAGCCGGTGGCCGACGCCATCCGCAAAACCCCCGTGTCGAGCAAATCAAGAATGCCATCTTGAATGACCTCGGTGTAAGCCGCCAAGTTGCGATAATGGCTTTCGCCAAGACCTGCAAGCACCGCATTGGCAATGTTGCCCACACCCGATTGCAGCGGAAGCAATTGCTTGGGAATTCGCCCCGACGCCGCTTCGCGGTCTAGAAAATCGAGCACGTGGGCTGCAATGCGTTTCGATGTTTCATCGGGCGCGGAGAGCGGCGAAGAGAAATCGGGTGCATCGGTTTCGACGATGGCAACGATTTTGTTCGAATCGCAACGGAACGTGGCTTCGCCGATTCGGTCGTCGGGCGACACGAGCGGTATGGGCTTGCGATTCGGAGGCAACGCCATGCCGTAATAGATGTCGTGCATGCCGTGCAGAGCCATTGGCTGCCAATGGTTGACTTCCACAATGATCTTTTGCGCGTGGTCAATCCAGCTTTTGTTGTTGCCCACAGACGACGACGGAATGAGTTGCCCGTCGGGCAAAATGCCCGTAGCTTCCACCAGCGCCACGTCGATTGGTCCGTAGACGCCAGCCGAGGTCTGCTGGCCAACATGACTCAAATGCGGATCAACATAATCGACATTACCCGCATTGATTTCATCTCGCAAAATTGGGTCAGATTGATACGGTAGCCGAAATTCAATACCCCCGGCGCGGGCAAGCGCGCCGTCGATCTCGGGTGCGGTAGAAGCACCGGTGAGCACGCGAATGCGCAAACGCTCGCCCCTTGCGCGAGCCGCTGCCATGCGCTCGGCAAGGGCGAGCGGCACCACTTTGGGGTGACCGGTGCCGGTGAACCCACTCATGCCTACGGTCATGCCAGATTCGATAAAGGAAGCTGCCCGATCGGCGCTCATAATCCGATCGCGCAGATGGCTTGCTTGGATGCGGCTCTCGTTCATAGTGATGATGCCTCCGAAAAAGACGTGGTTGAAACTGGCTTTTTTTGCCGCCACGTGCGTGGCTCCGGCAGAGAGGTCATAGTGACATACCTTTGCCGACCTCCACCATGGAACTTCGCCACGTCATTGCCTTGCTCGCGGCCATCGCTCCTATCGCGCTTGTCGCGTTTGCGCCGATCGCTGCATGCGCAAGCCACGATGCCGAGCTCGTTGGCGATACCACAAGCAGCGCGGGCCCCACCACGACGCCCGGCGATGGCAGCGCGAACGCCGGTCCGAGCCCGAGCGCGGACCAAGGCACTTGCACGGTTACCAAACCTGGCACGGCGGGTCTTGTTCTTCGGGGCCGTCTGCTTTTGCCCAATGCTGCTGCCGACGGCGAGCTACTCATCGATTCGAGCGGCATGATTGCGTGCGTTGGCACGAGTTGCACCGCGAACGCCGCAGCCCAGACGGCTACAGTTGTAAACTGCATCGATGCAGTGATCTCACCCGGTCTCATCAACCCGCACGACCACATCTCGTACGCAAACACGCCGCCGCAAGATCACGGCACCGAGCGTTACGAGCACCGCAACGACTGGCGCAAAGGGCTTCGCGGGCACACGAAGATCAAAACGAAATTCACGGCGCCCGCAAACGTTGTGCGCGCCGCCGAGCTGCGCTTTCTGATGAGCGGAACCACCTCGTCGGCAAGCGGCGGCAACGGTGGGGAGCGCGGGCTCCTTCGCAACCTCGATAGCACCGTTGCCCAGCTCGAAGGCTTGCCCATGAAAGTCTGTGACTCGCAAACCTTTCCGCTCAAAGACAGCAGTGCGACCGTCGACAATTTTCCGCCACAAGCGTGCTCAGACTACTCGGCATCGCGCGACACCGCCGCAACCGTGGCCAAGTACGATGGCTATCTCCCGCACATTGCCGAAGGCGTTGACGACGCCGCGCACCTCGAGATGATGTGCCAAGACGACGAGGAGAACGACGCCGAGCACTTTCTGCTTGCAAAGCAAACCGCGGTTGTCCACGCGATTGGCGTTGGCGCGAACGACATCGCGAAATTTCGCGACACGCAAACCACGCTCGTCTGGTCGCCGCGATCGAACATCAGCCTTTACGGCAACACCGCAGCCGTTGTCGAGTTCGACAACCTCGGCGTGCGAATTGCGCTCGGCACCGACTGGCTGCCATCGGGATCCATGAACATGCTGCGCGAGCTCAATTGCGCAAGTTGGTTGAACGAAAACTATTTCAATCATCACTTTTCGGACCGAGCTCTCTGGAAAATGGTCACGCAGAATGCGGCGATCGCCGTTGGCGGCCAAAGAGTCATTGGTATGCTCAAAGAAGGCTTTGCTGGCGACGTCGCCGTGTTCCGCGCCAGCGGACGAGCCGACTACCGCGCCATCATCGACGCAAGTCCTGAAGATGTCGTCCTTGTATTACGTGGCGGCACGGCGCTCTACGGCGACTCGTCGCTGTTCGGGTACCGTGGACTTTTCGCCGAGGCATGCGAAGACATCGACGTTTGCGGCATCGCCAAGAGAGCATGCGTCGAACAAGATACGGGCAGTACGCTAGCCGACATTCAGGCAGCCACCTTCGACATCTACCCGCTCTTTTTCTGCCGCGGAGAAGTGCCAACGATGGAACCCACGTGCGTGCCTTCACGCGGCGAAACGGCATCCGCACCAAGCGCTTCTGTGTACAATGCAATTACACCCGAGGATCAAGACGGCGATGGTGTGAAAGACATCGTCGACAACTGCAAAACCATCTTCAACCCAATCCGCCCACTCGATGGCGATGCGCAGCCCGACACAGATGGCGACGGCATTGGCGACGCGTGCGACAAGTGTCCGTTCGAGCCCGGCGAGTCATGCACCCCGCCAAGCACGGGCGATCTCGATGGCAACGGCTTTGATTAGCACGCCCCTTCTCGTGCATGCTAAAGGCGCCGGATCTGAAATGCCCCCAGCTGTCGACCCTACCGACTCTCGCGCGCCGCTCGGCGCCGGCAACGCCGAACGCGCCATCGCCGCGCTCGAACTTGCGGCCGCGGCGGCTGAGGGAACGTGCGCGCAAACGCTTTCGTCCGTTTCGATACAAGACGTGCACGCGGCTCTCTACGAGCAAGCTAGAACCGTCCGCTCGAAGCTCGATCGCGTGGTGATGGGTGCAGATCCCGAGCTCGGTCTCGACGTGCTGCTCGACAGCGGCGTGCTTCGCGTTGTCTTCCCGGAAGTGTATGCCATGGTCGGCTTTGGCGACTGCGAATGGCGCCATAAAGACGTGTGGAAGCACACCAAGCAAGTCGTCCGTCAAGCCGCGCCGCGGCTCGAAGTGCGTTGGGCATCGCTCTTTCACGACATCGGCAAAGTCAAAACGCGATCCATCAGCGCTGACGGCAAGGTCCACTTCCTCGGTCACGCCGAGGTGGGTGCGCGCATGTTCGAAAAGCTCGATCGTCGCCTTGGCATGTTCTCCGTCGAGCCTGCGCTGCACCGCGCCGTGCACTTCCTCATTTTGCATCATTTGCGTGCGAACCAGTACGACCCAAACTGGACCGACAGCGCCGTCCGTCGCTTTGCGCGCGAGCTTGGCGAGCACTTGGGAGATCTGCTGTCGCTTGCACGCGCCGACATCACAACCAAGCGCCCCGAGAAAAGGAAGCATGGGCTCGATCAGATCGACGAACTTGCAAGGCGCATTTCTGCGCTCGCCGCACAAGACGCCAAACTGCCGCCCCTGCCTTCGGGCGTGGGCAACGAAGTCATGAAAGCGTTTGGCCTTGGGCCTTCGAAGCAGATTGGTGTCATCAAGAAAATGCTCGAAGCAGCCATCGACGCTGGCGAGATCGACGCGCGACTGCCTTCCGAAGAGTACGTTGCATTCATAGCGAAGGACCGCTCTCGCTTCGGCATTTAAGTGCAGCAAACTTGGCCGCCTGTGCGCGAACGGCGGAGGGTCAGGGCGCCAATGACTTCGCCGCACATCATGTCCCGCCGCACGCTACTCACGGCTCTTGGTGGTCTCACGCTCATGTCGTTCGGACGCGTCGCCCGCGCCGACTCTTCTCCTTTGCCTCCTTCGCCATCTACGGCCGCGAGCAGCAAAGGTTCACGCATCGTACGTATGATTACGGACACGCGCGGCCTCACCGTCACGATGGATCTCGAACACGCGCCTTTTCCCGCGCCTGGCTCATGGTACCGCGACGCCACCGTGCATGCATTCATACCGCGCTACTACCGCGCGGTTGATGACGGCAGCGTTGGCGCCATCGTTCACTTCCACGGCCACAATTCCACCGCGGAGCGCGCGATGGTTGCCCATCAACTTCGCGAGCAGCTGTACGAAAGCAAACAGAACGCGGTGCTCATCGTGCCGGAACTCGCCACCTTGGCGAGTGACTCGTCGTGCGGAAAGCTCGAAGCGCCAGGCGGCTTTGGGCGAATGCTCCGCGATGCTTTGCGCACACTCGACGTACCCGAGGTGCGCGCTCGGGCAGGTCGTTCGGCATTGCCGCACGGCGCGCGGCCTGGTCGCATTTGCCTATCCGCGCATTCTGGTGGTTACCACGCCGCAGCATGTTCGCTGCGCAGCGACGGCGCGAATGTTCAAGAGGTTTACCTTTTCGATGCCCTGTACGCCGATGTCGACATCCTCAAAGCTTGGGTGATCGAAGGGCGCGGCAAGCCAATGGGAGCCCGCCACAAGCTTGTGTCGTACTACACAGAAGGCACGACAGAACACAACACACTTGCGCTTTTTTCCGACCTCGAGAAAGCCGGAGTTGTATGCGCCAACGAGCTCGTCGAAGGAACTCTTTCGCGCGAAGAGCTCACACTCGCCGAAGCCGTAAGCATCAAAACGCAGCTATCCCACGGCGCCGTCACACGTGAAAATAACGGACTTCGCGATTGCCTCTATGCTTCTTCGCAGCGACGTAGGCTGAGGAGCTCTTGGTTCGACGCGAAGAAGGGCGCCCGCCCGCTCGAACGCCGCCGCTAGACACGCAGAGGGCGCGATGAATCGCGCCCCTACAACAAAACAAGACACATTCGTAGGGGCGTATGGCCATACGCCCCTATACACGCAACCGCCAACAAAACACATCAAAACGCACATCCGTAGGGGCGCCATTTATGGCGCCCTCACGCAACCCCTAAACACGACGGCGTTTGGGGGGACGGCACCCATTATGCGGAACCGGCGTGACGTCGCGAATCAGCGTAACCTTGAAGCCCGCCGTTTGTAAGGCGCGCAGCGCGCTCTCGCGACCTGCGCCAGGACCTTTCACGAAGATCGCGATGGATCGCATGCCATGCTCCATCGCTCTGCGACCAGCTTCTTCCGCGGCAAGCTGCGCGGCAAACGGCGTTGATTTGCGCGATCCTTTGAAGCCGCGCGAACCGGCACTCGACCACGCAACGGCATTGCCATTGATGTCGGTGATGGTGACAACGGTGTTGTTGAACGTCGACTGAATGTGGGCAATGCCCGTTGCGATGTTCTTTTTAACCTTCTTTTTGCCGGGCTTTGCCTTGCTCGTGGTTGTGCCCGCCGCAGCCGTTTTCGCAGTCGCCATGCTATCTCCGAATCTCAGTTCTCAAAAAAAATGTTGAAAGGCTCAGAGGATGTTTACCAACCGTCGCGAGCGAATCGAGGCTAGGGCGGAGCGCGAGGAGCCCGCGTAAGCGTACTTGTCGTACGTGCGCAGGCACCGCAGCGCCCAACCGAAGCTTCGATTCGCGCAGCAGGCTGGTAAACATCCTCTCATGCTGGCTTACGCGACGCGCCGCCACCACCACGCGAAAGAATTCCCTTGCGTGGGCCTTTGCGCGTGCGAGCGTTCGTGTGTGTTCGCTGGCCGTTGACCGGCAAACCTTTACGGTGGCGAAGACCCCGGTAGCAACCAAGATCCATAAGGCGCTTGATGTTCATCTGCACTTCGCGGCGCAGATCGCCCTCAACGCGATATTCGGTTTCGAGAAGCTCGCGAATGCGCTTGATATCGGCTTCGGTGAGCTCTTCGGTTTTCTTATTTTCAGGAATGCTTGCCTTCTTGCAAATCTCTTTCGCAAGAGCACGACCAATACCGTAAAGGTATGGAAGCGAGAAGGCAATGTGCTTGTGGCGGGGGAGGTCGACGCCTGCAATACGAGCCATGATTCTTCCTTCGGCAGAGTAGCGTTAGCCTTGGCGCTGCTTGTGGCGTTGGTTATCACAAATGATGCGAACAACACCCTTGCGGCGGACCACCTTGCACTTGTCGCAGATTTTTTTGACGGACGGTCGAACCTTCATGACATGCTCCGTAAACCTTGTGAAGCGTGACTCGTGGACTTCGTAAGGGCAAAAATGGGGCTTTTATCTAGGCTAAATAGGGCTGCTTAATGGGGCTACTTGTGGCGGTAGGTAATGCGGCCGCGACTGGGATCGTAAGGGCTTACCTCGACAGTCACGCGATCGCCCGGGAGAATGCGAATGTAAAATTGCCTCATTCTTCCGCTGATTGTCGCGAGAACCACAAGGCCATTGTCGCATTTTACACGAAACATTGCATTCGGCAGCGCTTCTTGAACGGCACCGTCAAACTCGAGCTTATCGCCCTTTGGCTCTTTTCGCTCACGACGCTCGCTCACACCCGGCCTTCTTTCTTCATCCTGCTTTCTCTAAGCCTCAGCCCCGTTTGCAACATGCGGTGACGCCTAATTTGCCGCTTGTACAACGGCGAGAACCCGGCGGGTGACTTCATCGACTTCGCCGACTCCATCGACTCGCCTGAGAAGCCCTGCTTTTTCGTAGAAAGGCAACAAGTCTAAAGTCATTTTCTCATAAATGCTGATGCGGGTTCGAACGACGTTCTCGTGGTCATCGGCCCGGTGCTCCAAATCAGCATCGGGGGGCGGCGGGTTATACTTCAAGTGGTAAATCTGTCCAGTGCGTTTGTCGGTGCGGCGAAGCACAGCCCGCTCAATGAGCAAATCAGCCGGAACTTCGATCGCGACCACCACGTTGAGCTTATGCCCGCGCGCCACAAGAAGCTTGTCGAGCGCCTCGGCCTGGGGAACCGTTCGCGGAAAGCCATCGAGAAGAAACCCGTTTTTCGCGTCACCCAGCGAAGTGCGAGCACGGATCAAATCGATGACGGCTTCATCGGGCACGAGGCCTCCCTTCGACATTTTCTCGACGAGATCTTGGGGAAGCTTGCCCTTCGCCTTGGCCTCGCGAAGCATGTCACCGGTAGAAACCTGCACAATGTCCCATTTCTGACAAATGAACTTGGCCTGGGTGCCCTTGCCGGCGCCCGGCGGCCCAACAAATACGAGCTTCATCCGATGTCCCTCCGTCCTCGAATGCGTGTCACGCGACCACCGCCACCCGACAGGCCTTCGTAGTTGCGTGTAATGAGATGCGCCTCGATTTGCGCGACAGTATCGAGCGCAACGCCAACGACAATCATGATGGAAGTGCCGCCCCAGCGGAACGGCACCTTGAAGTACTCGCTGATGACTGTGGGCACAATACACACGGCAGCAACATAAAACGCACCACCGAGTGTGATGCGCGTCATTACCTTGTCGATGTATTCGGCGGTTTGCTTGCCTTGCCGAATGCTCGGAATAAATGCCTGTTGCTTTTTTAGATTGTCGGCCACATCGACCGATTGGAACGTAACTGCCGTGTAAAAAAAGCAGAAAAAGACAATGAGTAAAATGTAAAAGACATTGAAGAGCCAATCACCACGCTCGAGGCTCGACTGAAGCTGCGCCATGCCTGGAACATGCATACCGGCAAGCGTGGCCGGAAACATGAGCAGCGAGCTTGCGAAAATTGGCGGGATAGTGCCCGCCGTGTTCACTTTGAGAGGAAGATGCGCCGTTTGCCCACCGTATACGCGGCGGCCCACCGTGCGGCGTGCATAATAAATGGGAATTCTGCGTTGGCCACGCTCAAAGAACACAATGGTTGCAACGGTTACGACGACAATCGACGCGACCGCGAACAGGTTCAGCGGCTGAATGGAACCTTTATGCGTTTGAAAATAAGTCGAAACGCCGCCAGGAATGTCGGTCACAATGCCGGCGAAGATGATGAGCGAGATGCCGTTGCCGATGCCTCGCTCGGTAATTTGCTCGCCAACCCACATAATGAATGCGGTGCCTGTGGTGAGCGTGATCATCGTCAAAATGCGAAAGCCCCAACCCGTGTGCAGGACCACATCGCCCATGGCGCCGCCCCCCACATCGGAGTTGCTCATCCCCTCGATGTTCATCGCAATTGCGAAGCTTTGGAAGGACGAAAGCAGAATCGTGCCGTATCGTGTATATTGATTGATTTTCCGCGTGCCTTGCTCGCCTTCTTTGCGAAGCTCGTCGAGAGGCTTCCACACCATCGTGAGGAGCTGCAAAACAATGCTCGCACTCACGTACGGCATGATGCCGAGCGCGAAAATCGACAGATTCGACAGCGCGCCGCCGGAAAACATATTGAAAAATCCGAGCATACCTCCGGATTTGTTTACGACAGCACGCATGACGTTCCGGTCAACACCGGGAATCGTGACGAACGCGCCAATGCGATAAACGGCAAGCATGGCCAGCGTGAAAATGACACGGCGCCGAAGCTCGGGCACCTTGCCAATGTTCGAGAAGCCGGCCAGAAAGCTCATTGTGGGCGAGCTCTCATTGCGTTTGCTGCGCTTGCGACGGTTGCGGCGCTTGGACGGCGGCGTCGCCGTCGTCTTGCTGCGCTACGCCAATAGCGATAATGGCCTTGCCGCCCGCCTTGATGATTTTCTCGTGCGCAGTCTTCGAGAAGGAATGCGCCGTCACCGTAAAGGCTTTCGTGACCTCACCACGACCAAGAATTTTGATGCGATCGAGCTTGCCTTTGATAATGCCGCGATTGCGCAACGCCGCCTCGTCGACCGTGGCACCGGCCTCGAATGCCTCGAGCTCGCTCACGTTCACCTCGGCAACAACGGCCTTGAAAATGTTCGTGAAACCACGCTTCGGCAAACGACGCGCAAGCGGAGTTTGGCCACCTTCGAACCACGGCTTGAATGTGGCACGGCGAGCGAACTGGCCTTTCTGACCGCGACCTGCGGTTTTGCCAAGACCCGAACCAACGCCGCGACCCTTGCGTGTTTTTTCGCGAGTTGCCCCTTTGGGCTTTGCGAGATTGCTCAGTGTGTCAGCCATTGTCGACCTCTTCGACCGTCACAAGGTGCAAAACGCGTTTGATGGCGCCCCGAAACGATGGGGTGTTGTTGACAACGACGACTTTGCCAATGCGACCAAGCCCGAGCCCTTTAAGATTCTGGCGAAAGCGCTCATCGACGCCGATTGTGCTGCGAACTTGCTTGACACGAAGCTTTGCTTTCATGACGCCGAGGCCTCGATAGGCTTTCTCGCAGCCGCTCGTCTCTTACCGCTACCGCCATCGACAACCAGTTCGGCAGTTTGCTTGCGGCGCTTGGTTGCTACTTGATCAAGGCTTTTTAGTTCACCAAGCGCTTGAAGCGTGGCTCGCACCACGTTATGGGGATTCGCGCTGCCAATGCACTTGGTAAGAATGTCGTGAATGCCGGCGCTCTCCACGACCGCGCGAACCGCGCCGCCCGCAATAACGCCCGTGCCCGCCGATGCGGGCCGCAAAAACACCCGCCCAGCACCAAAGTGACCGTGCACTTCGTGCGGAATGGTTGTGCCGTCGAGCGGCACCTTGAAAATATTCTTGCGCGCCTGGTCATTGCCCTTACGAATGGCCTCGGGCACTTCGTTCGCTTTGCCAAGCCCAACACCCACGTGTCCGCTTTCATCGCCAACGACAACGAGCGCCGCAAAGGAAAAGCGACGACCTCCCTTGACGACTTTCGCGACGCGGTTGATGTGAATGATGCGCTCTTTGAGCTTGTCTTCGTCGATCTGCTCGATAGCCATTAGCTTTTCGCCTTTTAGAATTCGAGGCCGCCTTCGCGGGCACCGTCGGCGAGCGCCTTGATGCGCCCGTGGTACATGTAGCCATTGCGGTCGAAAACGACCTTCGTGACGCCTTTGGCTTTGAGAAGTTGAGCAATCGCGTTGCCAACCTTCTTGGCAGCGTCTGTTTTGTTTGCTTCGGCCACAAGGCCTTTGATGTCTTTCGCGAGGGTTGATGTGTGGGCCACCGTGATGCCCCCCACATCGTCGATGACCTGCGCATAGATATGCGTGAGGCTGCGAAAAACGGTAAGACGTGGCCTGCTGGCCGTTCCGCTGACTTTGTTGCGGATGCGGAGCTTGCGACGCTCGCGACCTTTGATCTGCGCCGACATGATGTTCCTTACTTTCCGCCCTTGGCCGCCTTACCGGCCTTCTCTTTAACCTTTTCGCCTTGATAGCGAACGCCCTTTCCACCATACGGTTCCGGTGGACGGAAGGCGCGAATTTTCGCGGCCGTTTGACCCATGGTTTCTTTGTTTGCGCCGCTGAGTACGATAAGCGTGCCTTTTGAATCGGCTGGTATTTCAACCTTGATACCAGCAGGAATTGGAAAGTTTATGGCGTGCGAAAAGCCAAGCGCCAGGTTCAAATTCGCGCCTTTGACTTCCGCGCGATAACCGGTGCCAACGAGCTGCAGTGTTTTCGTGTAGCCTGCTATCGTGCCGACGATCATGCCGTTGATGAGGGAGCGCGCAAGGCCCTGAAAGCGTGCGCCATCACGACCGCCAAGGGTGGGCACCACGGTAACCGAGGTGCCCGCAACTTGCACGTCGACGTGCGGACTGAGCGCATGCGACAGGTTCCCTTTAGGGCCTTTGACCTCGATCGTGCCATTCGCAACTGTCAGCGTAACGCCCTTTGGTAGCTCGATGGGGCGCTTACCAACACGCGACTGACGAAGACCGGTCGGGGCAGTGGAAGATACTTGAGCGGTCATTGGATCACCAAACTTCGCAAAGGAGCTCGCCGCCCACGCGTTGCTCGCGGGCTTGGCGATCGGTCATGACACCGCGACTGGTCGAGAGAATGGAAATTCCCACACCACTTCGGACACGCGGAATGCGGTCGTGGCGAACGTAAACGCGCCGGCCGGGAGCCGAGATTCGGCGGAGCCCGTCGATAGCACTCGATTTGTCGCGGCCATACCGCATCACGAGCGTGAGCGTTTTTGGCCCCTGGCCCGCTTGGCCCGTTGGCCCCTCGCTCACACGAACGTCATCGAGAAAGCCCTCGGCTTTGAGTACCGTCGCAATGTGCTCTTTGACGAGCGAGTGGGGCATTTCCGCTCGGTCGTGACGCGCGAGCGCCGCGTTGCGGATGCGTGCAAGCATATCGGAAATGGGATCGGTCATCATGGGATCACCAGCTCGCCTTGATCACGCCGGGAATTTCACCACGGAGTGAATAGAGACGAAGGCACACGCGACAGAGCTCGAACTTCCGGTAGTAGCCACGACCACGCCCACAAACTTTACAACGGTTACGGTGGCGCACGCGGAACTTTGGAGTGCGATTGAGCTTCGCAAATTGACAGGCTCGGGCCATCTTCTTCTTCCCTTATTCCTTTCAGGCCTTGATTCCTTCTCAGGCCTGCCGGAACGGCATCCCCAGATGCTGCAGGAGCGCACGCCCCTCTTCGTCGGTGTGTGCCGTCGTCACGAAAGAGATGTTCATTCCTTTGATGACGTCGATGCGGTCGTAGTCGATCTCAGGGAAAATGATTTGCTCCTTGAGACCAAGCGAGTAGTTGCCCTTGCCGTCGAACGCCTTGCGAGAAACACCACGGAAGTCACGCGTACGTGGGAGCGCCAGCGAAACTAGGCGGTCGAAAAACTCCCACATGCGGCCTTTGCGAAGCGTGACCATTGCGCCAATCGGCAAGCCGGCGCGAAGCTTGAAGCTTGCAATCGCCTTGCGCGAACGCGTAATAATCGGCTTTTGACCCGTTAGAGCGCGGAGTTCGTCAACGGCAGAATCGACAATTTTTGGGTTCGTAACCGCTGCGCCCAGGCCCATGTTGATGACAATTTTTTCGAGGCGCGGCACCTGCATCGGGTTCTTGTACCCAAACTGCTTCGTGAGAACGGCGGTGACATCTTTTGCATACTTGCCTGCAAGGCGCGGCGAGACAGCTTGCGTTGTCGACGCGCCAGAAGGCTTGAACCCTGCGGTGGCGCCGCCGCCCTCGCCTTTGCCCTTCTTTTGTTTCTTTTCCTTTTTCTCGTCAGCCATGGCTCATACTCCAGCCTTAAGACGCCGCATTGCGAGACGGCGACGGGATCTCTTCGCCGCTCTTGACGGCAATACGAACCTTCGTCGTCACCTGGTTTTCCTTAACGTTTTTTGGGACGTTTTCTGAGCCGTTTTTTGGGTTGGCTTCGATCTTCGTGCGCACGCGCGTTGCTTTGCCCGTTTTGGGATCAACGAGCATTACTTTGCAGGCAAACATTGCCTGCTCGCGTTCGACAATGCCGCCTTGTTGCATGCGCTGGTTTGGTTTCGTGTGGCGCTTGACGAGATTCACGCCCTCGACAATCACCTTGTCGTCTTCGCGCAAAACACGTTTTACCGTACCAACTTTGCCTTTGTCCTTGCCCGAGATGACAATGACCTTGTCGCCCTTCTGAAGACGCGCGACGCTCATCACAGCACCTCCGGCGCGAGCGAAATAATTTTCATAAACTTCTTGGCGCGTAGCTCGCGAGCCACTGGCCCGAAAATGCGCGTGCCAACCGGCTCGAGCTGCGCGTTGATGAGAACGGCGCTGTTTTCGTCGAAGCGGATGGTGGTGCCATCGGAGCGAGGAGTGTCGGTTTTCACGCGAACGACAACGGCCTTCGCGGTGTCGCCCTTTTTGACCTTCGTGCCCGGAAGCGCCTCTTTGATGGAGACAACGATTACATCACCGAGCCGTGCATAGCGACGACGTGACCCACCAAGCACCTTGATGCACTGGACACGCCTCGCGCCGGAATTGTCGGCGACCTCCAGGACGGTTCGCATCTGGATCATGGCAGTCTCATTCCTCCACAAACTTCTTGACGAGGCGCACAACAACGAAGCGCTTGTGGCGCGAGATCGGACGATGCTCTTCTATCTCGACCTCGTCACCTACCTTGTATTGGTTGGTTTCGTCGTGAGCCTGATACCGCGTGCGCCTACGAATGTACTTGCCGTAGAGAGGGTCACGGTGAGCGGTGACACACTCAACGACCACGGTTTTGTTCATTTTGCCTTTTATGACCCTACCGATCATTTTGCGGCGAAAACCGTGCGCTTTGTGACTGACTTGCGTTGCGCCTTCAAGTGCTGCGCTGGCATTGGATGCTTCTTGAGACATGGTTATTTCGCCTCGCCTTCAACCGGCTGAACAACTGTCTGGGCAACGGATTGGGCAACCGCCTGGGCAGCTACATGCGCGGCCGAATTGACCGCTTTGACGTCATGGGTCATCTCGTGCGCACGAAGCAAAGTTTTAACGCGAGCCAGATCTTTCTTGGCTTTTCTGATTGAGCTTGTGTCGTCGAGCCTATTGGTGAAGTTCTTGAAGCGGGCCGTGAAAATTTCTAAAGTCAAACTTTTTTCGAGCTCGTGAAGTTCCTCCACGCTGCGCTCGCGTAGATCTTTAGCCTTCATGGCGTTTTTGTCTCCGTCTTCGCTGCTGCCTCCGAACCCGCCGCGACTCCGGCAACACCGCGGACGAGGAACTTGTAGCCTACAGGAAGTTTATGGCCAGCAAGGCGAAAAGCCTCGCGTGCCATTTTTTCGTCAATGCCGGCGATTTCGTACATGACGCGACCGGGCAGAACGTCGGCAGCCCATTCCTCGACGCCGCCCTTGCCGCCGCCCATTCGGACTTCGAGTGGCTTTTTTGTGACAGGGCGGTGCGGGAAAATGCGGATCCAGAGCTTGCCGGCGCGCTTGACGTGGCGGGTAATCGCCATACGGGCAGCCTCGATCTGGCGTGCGGTGATGCGGCCCGGCTCGATCGCTTGCATCGCGAAATCGCCAAAGGACACATCCGAGCCTCGCAGAGCGATTCCCTTGTTGTTGCCCTTCTGCATTTTGCGATATTTTGTTCTTTTGGGAGAGAGCATGATTTTTCTCGAAAAATTGCTGCGATGCGCGCGGCCGTACCGTTCGTACTGTCAATTCCCGGTTTGCGGGCGACGCGTGCGGCGAGGAAGAACCTCGCCCTTGAAGACCCAGCACTTCACACCAATAATGCCGTATTTCGTGCGGGCTTCCGCCTGACCGAACTCGATGTCGGCGCGAAGCGTGTGCAGCGGAACGCGCCCCTCGCGGTACGTTTCGACGCGGCTCATTTCGCTGCCACCAAGGCGGCCCGAACAACGGATGCGAATGCCTTTTGCACCAAACTTCATTGCTGTGGAAAGGGCCTTTTTCATTGCACGGCGAAAGGCCACACGACGCTCGAGTTGCATGGCAACATTTTCGGCCACGAGTTGCGCGGCGGTTTCGGCCTTCCGGATTTCTTGAACGTCGATGAAAATTTCGTTGTCGGTAAACGACTGCACGCCCGGGAAAAGGGTTTCGCCCTTTGCGGCTGTTTTTAGGTTGCCAATTTTGAGCGTTTCAATGCCCTTGCCGCCCTTGCCGATAACCATGCCTGGGCGAGCCGTGAAAACGATAACTTTTGCCTTGTTTGCGGCGCGCTCAACCTCGATGGACGCGATGTTCGCGTTCATGAGATACTCTTTTGCCGCGCGCTTGATGCGCATGTCTTCGTGAAGCCACTTCGCGTAGCTTTTGTCCTCGAACCACTTCGAGTTCCACGTTTTGATGACGCCGAGGCGGAAGCCTACTGGATGAACTTTCTGACCCATTTTCTCGTTTCCTTGCTTGCGTAGTGGCCCCACCAGGCTGCGCTTCGCGTCAAGTGTCTCGGGCGCCGAGGTGAACGGTGATGTGGCTCATACCCTTCTGAATGCGCGTTGCGCGCCCCATTGCCCGCGGGCGCCAGCGACGCATATGCTTATTTGGAGCCTTGTCGACGAACGCTGTTTCGACGAAGAGGGTATCAACATTCACGTTTGGACTGGTTGTGCGGGCATTCGCCACAGCGCTCTCGATGAGTTTCTTTAGAGCCGGCGCGCCGGCCTTTTGCGTGAACTCGAGAAGCTGCAGCGCCTCGCCGGCCTGACGACCGCGAACGAGGTTGACAACCACGCGAGCTTTGCGCGGGCTTAGCCGCACGAAGCGGGCAATCGCCTTCGACACCATTTTCTGACAGACCTTCCGCCGACGACCAAACCAATGCGCCGACTGTTTCGAAACGCGCTAAACGAAATTCAAAAGTTTAAAACTCACACGCAGAACCAGGAAAGACGCCGTCGTACCATCGGGGGCGCTGCGAGCATAGTAAGCTCTCAAACCACGCCGAAAGCCGTTACGGCCGCCTTGAGGATTGGAGCGCGCAGTTTACGCAGAACTTTTTTTTTGGCAAGAGTTAAAAGACCGCTTTCAAGTTGGCGCGAGTTCAAGGCGGCGGCGAGGAGCGGACCGGAACAGCCTGCTTCGGCTTTGAGGACCGCACCGCAGCCGCCAACGATGAAATCGCGGCAAATCGAAAGCGGTCTACGGCGCAACGACGATTTCGGTCGAAGCCGCGGTTGCTGACGGCGAGTTGACGCGCCCGTCTGGCCCGCCCATCGCTTCCATTTGCGTGACGAAAGGCCAGTTTGTCATCGTCCAGCGGTAGCGACCCACCGGAGCCGGTAGTTGAAACAGCGTTGGATCGGCAAGCGACGAGTAGCGATCGAGCGTGAGAATGCGCAAGGTCTGGCCCTGCCCGTCGAGCGGCTCTAGCAGGTGCTCGCGCACGCCAATGCCGTCACCCTCGATGACACCATTCGCAAACGAAATGGGGACGGGCGGCGGAGGCAGCGTGATCTGCGTGAGCGGATAGGACGTGTCGAACGCGATGAGCCCCGAACGGGTGACCACCGCCGCATTCGCCGCGCTCGTCGCAGTTGCCTGCACAATCCATCGAGCAAACGGAATAAGTGCAACATGCAATTGTTCGTCTTGCGCGAGCGTGGCCGCGGGCATCGAGATCGTGCGCACGCCGAAGTCAACGCTGATTTGAATGGGCTCGACGAGAAAACCGGGCGGCGCGGAGACTTCGAACGCAACGTTCGCGCTGTCCGAAACCGATGCGACCGGCACGATGACCACCGCGGCACGATCGGCCTGGACAAAAAGAGGCACGCGCCCATACGCCGTGGCGTTCGCGATGCTGCCGCCTTCGGGGTAGACCACAGCATAAAGGATTGCGGTGGAATCGCCGTCCCCTACCGCCGCCGTGGCGAAGTGGCGGATGCCAAGTGACAGGCCGGAAGCTAGATCTCCCGAAAGGGTTGCCGCGTCGTCGCCGCTTGCAAAAAAAGATGCGGCCATGCCCGATGGCAATGGAGGATCGAGCGTTGGGCTGACGTTCACCACGAAGCCTTTTGGAGGCTCGGTACCCCCGATTTGAGGCCATGGATATCGACCGAAGAAATCGCGAAGAACAACGACGTCGGAACCATGAAGGATCGTCATGTCGTAACGGAATGGAGCCGTGACGAAGCGGTAAACGCCCTGATCGTCGGTTGTGTACACCATCGAATCCGAGCCCGGATTGAAGTCGTCGTCAGATCCGGAATTCGCGTTCTTGTCGATGTGCACGGTCGCGAAACTTGCAGGCTCGGAATCGGAGTACACGATTCCACCGATGGAACGCCCAAACCGATTCTCTTGCGGGAAGACCGATTCTGGCGGGGGATCGCTGCTGCTGTCGCAAGCTGCAACGACGACGAGAGACACGACAAGCCATGTGCGCACGCACAACACAATCACTAGACTGCTTTAAAGGCGACCCAAGTTCAAGGCGACGTAGGGGCGTATGGCCATACGCCCCTACGAAGAAATGCGTTATTTTGATGTAGGGGCGCGATTCATCGCGCCCTCGGGATCGGCCAATGGAATGAATTCCAAAATATCGCGGTCGGGCGCCATGAATGGCGCCCCTACTTCTTGGTTGCGGCGGCGACCTTCGCCTTCTTATCCCCAGAGTGACCGTGAAACGTGCGCGTTGGAGCAAACTCGCCAAGCTTGTGACCGACCATGTTCTCTGTAACGAACACCGGCACGAACTTGCGCCCGTTGTGGACCGCAAACGTAAGACCAACCGATTCCGGTGTGATGGTGCTTCGCCGCGACCAGGTTTTGATGACCTTTTTGCTTTGCGTGGCCTGGGCAGCGGCGATCTTCTCCATGAGATGACCGTCGACGAAGGCGCCCTTTTTGACGGAACGAGGCATGCTGGACTCCCTCTACTAACCCTTCTGACCGCGACGCTTGATGATCATTGCGTCGGTGCGCTTGTTGTTGCGCGTTTTGAGACCTTTGGAGAGTTGACCCCACGGTGAACACGGGTGACGACCACCAGAAGTGCGGCCTTCACCCCCGCCCATTGGGTGATCGACTGGATTCATTGTGACACCACGGTTGTGCGGACGACGACCAAGCCAACGCGAACGACCCGCTTTGCCAATCGAGAGATTGGCGTGATCGAGGTTCGAGACCTGGCCGACGGTTGCCTGACAATCGAGGTGAATCATGCGCACCTCGCTTGATGGCATACGAATTTGCGCATAATCGCCATCTTTCGCCATGAGCACGGCGCCCGCGCCGGCCGAGCGAACGAGTTGACCTCCTTTGCCCTTGCGCATTTCGATGTTGTGAATCGTCGTGCCAAGGGGAATGTGGCGCAGCGGCATGGAGTTACCCGGCTTGATGTCGGCATGACGGCTGGAAAGGACCTTGTCGCCTACACCAAGCCCCTCGGGCGCAAGGATGTAGCGTTTCTCGCCGTCGATGTAATGCAAAAGCGCGATGCGCGCCGTGCGGTTGGGATCGTATTCGATCGAAGCAACCGTAGCCACAATGCCTATTTTGTTGCGACGCCAATCGATGATTCGATAACGCTGCTTGTGCCCACCGCCTCGGAATCGGCTAGTAATGCGGCCATGCACGTTGCGGCCACCCGTCGAGGTTTGGTGGTCGAGCAAGCTTTTCTCGGGTTCGTTGCCTTTCGTGAGCTCTTTGAAATCCGCCACGGAATAGAAGCGGCGGGCCGGCGAAGTCGGCTTGTAATTCTTGATTCCCATGACTCATCCCTCGGCGCGATCGGCGAACCAATCGATGGTTTGGCCCTCTTGGAGGGTGACAATGGCCTTTTTCCAGTTTTGCATCTTCGCGTGTCCACGGCCCATACGGCGCTCTTGGCCGCGGTAGACCATGGTGTTCACGCTTTGTACTTTGACTTGGAAAAGCCTTTGAACGGCTTCTTTGATTTGAACTTTGTTGGCCGTCTTACAAACTTCAAAGATTAACTGATTGTTCTTCCTGCGAAGAGTGTTTGACTTCTCGGTAAGAAAGATTGGGCGAACAAGGACCGATTCAAGGATCATTTCTCACCTCCGCGGGTAAGGCAGCGGAGCTCGAGCGCCTTTGCTGCGTCTTTGGAAAGAACGAGCGTGTCGTGGCGAAGGAGGTCGTAAACATTGACGCCCTCAGGGGGCAAAAACTGGTGAGATTTGCAATTGCGGATGGACAATTTCAGCTTCTCGTTCGAGTTGCTGTCAACGACCAACGTCGCGCGATCGGTTTTCAGCGTGGCAAGCGCGGCAAGAACGTGCTTGGTTTTGATTTCGGGCATCTCAAAGTGATCGACCACGACGAGACGCCCTTCTTTCTGAAACTTCGAAAGCGCAGAGCGCAAAGCGCCGATCCTTACCTGACGCGGTGGCCGATAGGACCAATCGCGCGGACGCGGTGGGTGGGCTCGACCGCCGCCAACGTAAATCGGCGCGCCAATCGAACCATGCCGAGCACCACCCGTGCCCTTTTGCTTGACAAGCTTCTTCGTGCTGCCAGAAACGGCCGAACGATTCTTTGCCGAGGCCGTGCCCTGGCGGCGCGACGCAAGTTGCGCCTTCACAACTTCGTAAAAGAGATGCTCTTTCACCTCGGTTGCGAAGACTTCGTCTGCGAGATCGATCGTGCCGACCTTCTCACGCTTCAAGTTGTAGACATCGATGGTTGCCATGGTGGGCTCCTTCGCGCTCAGCGGGGCGACTTGATCTCGACATCGACGCCGGCCGACAAATCGAGCTTCATCAGCGCGTCGAGGGTCTGCTGCGTTGGTTCGAGAATGTCGAGAAGGCGCTTGTGGGTACGGATCTCGAATTGCTCGCGCGACTTCTTGTCGACATGCGGGCCGCGCAAAACGGTGTAGCGCGAGATGTGCGTTGGAAGTGGGATAGGACCGGCCACACGCGCACCGGTACGCTTGGCGGTTTCGACGATGTCGTTGGCGGACTTGTCGAGGAGCTGGTGATCGAACGCCCTTAGGCGAATGCGAATCGTGGTGGCGGATGCCATGCTGTAAACCCTTTTTTGACTTTCACGGTGCCAAGCAAAGCGGCGTTTCCGTCGACTTCTCCGTCGCGTTCTCTGTCGCGTTTCCTGGGCAACCGTGAAAAATCCCTATTCAATAACCTTGGTAACAATGCCGGCGCCGACGGTGCGGCCGCCTTCGCGAATCGCAAAACGCATCTGCTCTTCAATGCCCACGGGCGTGATGAGCTCGACGGTCATCGTCACGTTGTCC
>Ga0123357_10000112_pt1 | contig 68585 bp, 54 predicted proteins | sample TergutEmb28metaG_FD_89873 | JGI IMG/M metagenome (GOLD analysis project Ga0123357, IMG submission 89873) | Embiratermes neotenicus P4 segment gut microbial communities from Petit-Saut dam, French Guiana - Emb289 P4 | ecosystem: Host-associated > Arthropoda: Insects > Digestive system > Gut ...
CGACGTGAACGAAACGACCGGTTCGTCGCCGTCGCCGTTCACGTCAAACGTCAAAGTCAACGATCACGCCGACGAGTTGCCGCTGCGGTCTCCATCGTCCACATCTTTCGTTCCGTATCTAGGGCGGAGCGCGAGCACCGGGCGGAACAGGCTTTGAGGCCTTTGAGCACGGAGCGCAGCGCCCGACCGACGAATCGATTCGCGCAGCAGGCTGTCGAACACGTTCTCAGTCCGGGATGGGCACGAGGTGCACGTCGAGGCGGACCATCGCGCCGCCTTCGTTTGCTTTCACGGTCTTGTCCCAAGGGAAGTATCCCGCGGCGAGAACCGTGATGTGGTGCACACCCGGCGACAGCGCCACACCGCGCGCAGCGACAACCGCGAGAACGCCGACGAACTCATCGTCGATCGTCACAGATGCATGGGGTGGACTGCCGGTCATTCGCATGGATACGGTGGGCACGGCCGCAGGCGGACCACATGCCACAGCCGATGCGCCGACGACGATGACGAATGCAGTCATGAGGCAGTGCGCGCGAAGCATCATTCCCATTCTTCTCCCTAGCTGCTGTTGACCGTATACGGCCCAAGAAATCGCACGCCATTGAAGTGGATAAGGTGTGATGGCGCATCAGCCACCCACACTTCGGTTTCCCATGCGATTTCTGCAAGGTAGCGGCCCATGATGGCTCTGTTTGGAAAAGCGGTTACATAGACCAACCCGGCCTTTGACCCAATAAACAACTTGGCAAGTTCGGCGTGCCGCTTCCCGTCGACTGGCCCATGACGGGTGACAGACTCCACTAGCAATAGCCAATTCTTCTTTATAAAGTGCAGCACTACGTCGGGCATCTTGCCGTGGGAATCCACATTCACACCCAGATTCGCCAGTAAGGGAGCATCGAAATAGCCCCACTTGTCGCCCGTATCGCCAACGTAGACCAACACACTACCCGGCGCGAAGCGCGGAGCGAAGTCCATGATGATGACCCGGATCAGTTCGCTATGTTCGCCGGGGCTAAGGGTAATTCCCTTGCCCGGTACAATCTCGACCGGGATTCGATCCTGTTCACGTTCCTTGGCATATTTTGCGACCAGAGTTGTCCGCTCGGCCAAGTACGCAGCAAGTTTTTTGCGCCATTTCCTCGTGCCGAACGTACGCAGCAGCGTCAACGCAGCCGGTTCGATCTGATAAACCGTCTTCGGGCTGTTCACCGGACGGTTGGGATCATCCGGATTGTAGAGAGCCACACCAGCGTCGCAGAACGGATGCATGGTCGGCGGCGGAACGTTTCGCGTGTATTCGGGGCGTACTCCTTGCCGTAGTGCTTCCGCACCCAATCCATCATCGGTGTGATGCCGATCAATGGGTTTTCCGCGTCGGCCCATGCCTTGCCAGGCATGAGGTTCAGCAGGGCCAGCAGAGAAAGGGCTGACCGCTCGTTCTTCTGTGCTCGAGGCAGGCCTAAGGAAACGATGACCTGCTGCGCGGCCTCGATGTATTCGTCTCTTTTGTCGTTCATGCAGCGATGGTTCCCACCTTGGCGTCAATCTGGTCTTGCGTAAGCGGTCCTTGGCTAACGACCCACTCGCCGAGCTGGATCAGGGTGCTACGACTCGGATACTTCATTCGCTTGAGGTCGGTTGCGTTGACCTGGGTATGGCCGTTAAAGCGCCGGAAATACTCATCTACCACGGTCGTGTTCAGGAATAAGGCCAATCCATGAGCCAGCGACTCAGGTAACCCGCGCTTGTTGTCGTGGAATAGGTTTAAGTGGTTTTCGAAGCCAAGCATTGGTGCGTTGCCGAATACCCCTGGCTCAACCACACTCGCCACGATCCGGCGCTTTTCTTCCTTGGACGAAAGGCGGCGTACCACACAGTAAAAACCGTTCGGGTACAGCCATTTTTCGGTGTCAGCGTTGTGTCTAATGGCGTTTGGTTTCTTCATGCCCTCGATGGGCCACATGGTACCGCTGCCGCTGAAATGGCCGGGATACAGCAAGGGTACTGTGCCCTTTTCTGGCATGTCGCGAAGGTGCTCCTTCAATCTGAAATCGACCACTGGTCCGGTCGATACTTTGATGCCAATATCGTCCAGCGTGTAACAGATTGCCGGGGACAGCTCGATGGCATTCTTCTCCGGTGACGTGGGAATGTGAATGAATCGCTCCCGGTCATCCGAGAACACGATCTGGTCAAACGGGTGTTCGTGGGTTGCAAGGTTGGTGAAGGTGTCATCGTTTGATGTTGAAACCATCACCGGTCCCTGCTGGCCACCACGCTCCAGGTGGAGGATGATGTTCTCCTGCAAAACCTTGTCGTCCTTAAATGCCTTGTTGCGCGACTCGAACAGGTGCAAGTGTCGAATAGCCGTTCGCTTAAGGATGAAATCACGAAACGGTCGATAATACGGCCCGTTACAAAAGCTGCGCGGGATTATAGCCACGACATGCCCGCCCTGTGTTGCCTGAGTGATGGCTAGCGCTACGAAGGCGCTATACAGATTCACTGTTTCAATGCCGACACGACGCAAGGCAAGCCGGTGTGCGGAATTGCTATGGATCTTCCTGTAGGGCGGATTGAGAACGACGTGGGTGTAACCTGTGGGCTGCTTTGCAGTGAATAGGTCGTTGGCAGTCGCCAGTTCAATATAATCCCCCGCGACAATCTGGGGTGTTACGCCCTGGTAGCTAGTCAAGTGCTGCGCAAGGTAGCCGCGCAAAGTGTCGTCGATCTCGTAGGCCGTCGCCTCGACGGCATCAAAACCAAAACCGCCTGTCACCCAGCGATCGAGAAAGGCGCAGGACAAAGCACCAACGCCCGCACCAGCATCCAATAGTCGGCAGGTCCGTAAGGTACTGGCCGGGAACAGGGACACCATGAACCTGGCTACCCTCGCTGGCGTCATGAACTGGCCGAATTCGGCCTTGTGCTTTCGAGCGGTGTACGGTGCAACCATGCAGCGCACGATGTCTGCCTTTTCAAGCTGTTGCAGCATTTCCGTTCCTCTGCACCGAATCATTCCCATTCAATGGTTGCAGGCGGTTTGGAAGAGATATCGTAAACGACGCGGTTGATACCGCGCACTTCGTTGATGATGCGGTTCGATATGCGCGCGAGCAGATCATACGGCAAAGGCGACCAGTCGGCGGTCATGCCGTCGAGCGACTCGACGGCGCGAATCGCGCACGTCTCTTCGTACGTGCGCTGATCCCCCATGACCCCGACACTCCTAACAGGCAAGAGCACGCAGAAGCTTTGCCAGATCTTCTCATACAAGCCTGCGCCGCGGATTTCCTCGGACACGATGTGATCGGCGGCACGCAACACCCGAAGTCGTCGTTCCGTGATCTCACCGAGGCAGCGAATGCCGAGCCCCGGTCCGGGAAAGGGCTGACGGTAGAGGATGTTATGCGGCATTCCGAGAGACTCGCCGCATGCGCGCACTTCGTCTTTGAAGAGCTCGCGCAGGGGTTCGACGAGTTTCAATTTCATTCGCTCGGGCAAGCCTCCCACGTTGTGGTGACTCTTGATCACGGCGCTAGGACCTTTGAAGGAAACGCTCTCAATGACGTCAGGATAGAGTGTCCCTTGAATGAGGTAAGAAGCACCTTTGACCTTGTGGGCCTCTTCTTCGAAGACATCGATGAAGACTTTGCCGATGATCTTGCGCTTTTCTTCCGGATTCGTCGTGCCTTGGAGTGCAGATAGGAAACGATCGCGGGCGTCCACGGCGACGAGATTCAGATGGAAAGTCTCGGTAAACGTATTGACGACTTGCTCGAACTCGCCTTCACGCAAGAGGCCATTGTCGACGAAGATACACGTGAGTCGATCCCCAAGAGCCTTGTGACAGAGTACGGCCGCAACCGAAGAATCCACGCCACCGGACAGACCGCAGATGGCGTGCTCCGTCGGACCAACTTGCTCTTTCACCAGCGCGATCGCGCCGTCGGTGAACTCACCGGGGGTCCACGACGGCGAGAGCTTTGCGACCTCGAAGAGAAACGATGCAAGGATGTCCGAGCCGCGCGGCGTGTGCACGACTTCGGGATGAAACTGCACGCCGTAAAGTTTCTTGGGCGCGTTCGCAACGGCGCAAAATGGCGTGCTCTCCGAGGTGCCCGTTGTCTCGAAACCGGGCGGCATGCTGCACACGCGATCGCCGTGACTCATCCACACGTCGAGCGATTCACCTTTGGCGAAGCGATGGAAGACCCCTTCATGCTTGTCGACCTTGACCTTGGCGAGACCGAATTCGCGTCTGTCTGCGCGTTCGACTTGACCGCCAAGCGTGTGCGCCATGATCTGCATGCCGTAACAGATGCCGAGGATCGGCAGGCCAAGCTCGAAGATGCGCTCGTCGATCTCGGGAGCGCCCTCTTCGTAGACGCTCGACGGTCCGCCGGACAAGATGATGGCGCGCGGCTTCTTCTGAAGGATTTGCTCGAAGCCCAGCGTGCACGGGTGGATCTCGCAATAGACTTTGCTCTCACGCACGCGGCGCGCGATGAGTTGTGTCGTCTGCGAGCCAAAGTCGAGGATGAGGACGAGATCTCTGAACATGCGTGGGCGGCTGGGTAGCACGTGTGGTGTAGTGAATCGATCATGACCGAGGTAAGTGTCGTCGTTCGAACGCGTTTCGTCGGGGACGTCGTCGTTCCGTTGCCGCGCTATCAGACACAGGGTTCGGCAGGCATGGACTTGCATGCTGCACTACGAGAGCCCGTCACGCTGCCGTCGCTCGGACGCGCGAAGATTCCAACCGGATTGGCGTTCGCGATACCTGCAGGATTCGAAGGGCAGGTGCGCCCGCGATCAGGACTCGCTGCGAAGTACGGCGTGACGGTGCTCAATGCGCCGGGAACCATCGATTCGGATTATCGCGGAGAGGTCGCCGTCATTCTCGTGAACCTCGGCAACGAGCCTTGCACCATCGCTCCACTCGATCGGATCGCGCAGATCGTTTTCGTACGGCACGAGACCGCGCGCCTCGAGCCGTTGCCTACGCTGGACGAGACGCATCGCGGTACGGGCGGCTACGGATCAACCGGATCATAAGAGTTCACATGAAGAACGTGCGGTGAAGCGAGCGCCGTCACATTCAGCCGTACCCAGGGAGATCCACCGCGCTTCACCGCGCCGTCGAGAAGCCCGGAGTCGTCGACGACGATCTTCGTGTCGTCATCGCAATCGTCGAACACGGTCACGTAGCGCGTGCCTTCATGGAGAAACGGCACGATCGAATCCGTGAGCTCCGGGTTGTGACGACCGAGGAGCGGGATCGACGTCTCGAGATCGGCTCGGGCCTTGCGCGTAACGTCCATCGATCGCTCTCCGACGACGGAGATCGCGTTGTGCGTGTAGAGATGCATGAGGCGATCGCCGTTGGTGCACGCGCTCGTGGGCGGGCGCGCGGGTGGTGTGAGGCGCACCCAAGCGATCATGACGAAGAGCAGCAGCATGAAAACCGGCGCGACGAACGCGATGGGATCGGTTCGCAAGAATGAGCGCGCCGGATCTGAACGATCGACTTTCACCTGGGATCCGAAAAGGATGATGGCCGGAAGTGCTGCAACGAACGCAAAGGCAACCGTCTCCACTTGATGCGCCACGGTGATCCACGGCGGCGTGAAGGGCGCCGAGACGAGCACGCCGAAGATGGCCCAACGCAGGAGCGAGAGCGACGCGTCCTTGCGGCGGCGCACGAAGAGCACGAATGCCGACCACGCCCAGGCGCCCACGAACCCAGCGCCCAGCAAACCCATGGCGATGGCGTTCAGCATGCTGAAGGTGCCCGCGCGCGCTTGCCAAAGGAAGGCGATGCCGAGGGGACCGTGCGCTGCGAGCGCGTCACGAACGGCCGCTGCATCGTCGAGGAAACGATCGTCGGGGTTCGTCCAAATGTGGGAAAACAAGCCTTGCGGCGAGACGAAGAGCGCAGCGAACGAACGAAGAAGACCCTCGATCACGAGCAGCGGGTGAGCCGCGGACTCCGACGCGAGGATGCGCCATGACTCGCGAACGCGGTCTGCAACCGGAAGGTTGCGCAGGACGGGATGCACCTCAAGGAGGTAGGTGAAGTCCTTGCCGTGAATGAGGCCATAAGCAATGGCCGGGTAGTCCGAGAACGTGACGCCGGCACCCGTCGCGCGAAGAACAGCCACGTGACACGCGATGCCGAGCACGCAAGCGAGCGATGCAACGATTGCATATTGCACGCGACGACCGTGCGGTGCGAGGCGCAGCGACGCCCAAGCGATGAGCACGGGCAGGATGAAGAGCGGTCCGGCCCTCGCCATCATGGCGAGTGCCATCGCGAACATCCCGGCGAAGGCGAGGCGAGCGGCGCGTTTGGGATCATCCTTCGCTGTCTGTGCTCGCCAGAGCAGAATGAATGCGAGCACGCCGAACACCAGACCGAAGTGCTCGGTCTGGATGAAACCAGCCCACCGGCGCACGAAGAAGAAGAGAACGAGCCACACGAACAAGGCGCTCTTTGGTCCGTGTATTTTCCACACTTCCAGTGCAGCGTGAGCGATGGCGGCGCCACCTGCGAAAGCGCAGATGGCGAGCGATGCTCGGAGGCTTCCGGACGTGAGCTTCAGCAGACCGGCGAGCGTGGCGATGAAGAGCGGCCGCTTCGAAGAGACCTCCGTGAAGCGAACGCCGTGCACGAGACGAAGTGCGTCGTTGTAGAAATCGTGCGAATCGCTCCACGGGAGGATGCCTCCGAAGATTGCATTCCGCCCCTCATAGCCAAGCGTCCAGAGGTGAAAGAGCAGCCCGAGAACGAGCAACTGCGTGGTTGCATGCACGAGGAGCGCGCGTACCCGCGACGAGACTTTCGTGCCGGTGTGAAAGACGAAGGCCGCGAGCAGAGTGACGACGATGCAGTCGTAGCGCGGAAAGGTCTTCGGACCCGCATACGCAACGGCGTACGCGGCGATGAGGATGACGCTCGCGAGGGCGCGCCGATTTGCAGCTCGTGACGGCGCCATCGCGCTCGCTCTTGCGTGCATGCTGTCAACCTTCGCCGCGTTTGATTTGATACCCGCGAATCTTCTTGTGCAGATTCGTCCGCTCGACGCCGAGGATCACGGCCGTGCGCGTGATGTTCCATCCGGTGAGCTTCAACGTATCCACGATGTATTGGCGCTCGGACTGCTCGCGGTGTTCGCGCAGCGTGAGATAGGACTTGAAGTCAACGTGCGATGTGGTGGCCGGCCGCGAGATCGGCGGCGGTTCGGACTCATCGACCGAAGGTTCCGCAAGAGGCGGCTCCGGCTGCGCGTCTTCTTCACCGAACGGGCTGTCATGCGGATCCTCGGGAAGATCGGCGATGGTGACGCGATCCCCCGAGAGGATCGCCATGCGTTCGACCACGTTCTTCAACTCGCGCACGTTGCCGGGCCACTTGCGCGTCACCAGAGCGTGCAGGACTGCGTCGTCGATGGGTTTCGGCTTCGTGCCGTTTTCTTTCGCAAAGGCTTGCATGAAGGCATGCGCGAGCAATGAAATGTCTTCGACGCGCTCGCGCAGGCTCGGGCTCCGAATGGGAAAGACGTTGAGGCGGAAGTAGAGATCTTCGCGGAAACTTCCGCGCTCGACTTCGCGTGCGAGATCTTTGTTGGTTGCGGCGAGCACGCGCACATCGACGTGAATCACGTGCTCGCTACCGACACGCGAAATCTCACCCGACTGCAAGGCGCGAAGAACCTTTGCTTGTGCGACGAGATCCATATCGCCAACTTCGTCGAGAAAGAGCGTGCCGCCGTGGGCTTGCTCGAATAGTCCGCGACGTCTGGTCTGCGCGCCGGTGAAAGCGCCTTTTTCGTGGCCGAAGAGTTCGCTTTCGATGAGCTCGCGCGGGATGGCCGCGCAGTTGACTTTCACGAACGGTCCATCTTGCCGGGGACTCAGCCTGTGCACCGCGCGTGCAATGAGCTCCTTGCCCGTGCCGCTTTCGCCGGTGATGAGGACGCTCGCACGCGTTGGCGCCACCTTCTCCAGCTCATGAAAGATGCGCTGGATGTGCGCGCTCTTGCCGATCATCTCGTACTTGGCAAGCTGCTCGCGCGTGACCTCGGCGAGGGCGCGCCGAGCGAGCGCAGCTTCGAGCACGTTGCGCACACTGACGAGGACGCGTTCGCGAGCGAGCGGCTTTTCGAAGAAGTCGCTCGCACCGAGCTTGATGGCGTGGACGGCGTCGTTCACCGTCGCATGACCACTAATGACGATGATCGGCATGTCGCGCGTCGCTTCTTCTTTGCGGATTCGCTCGAGCGCTTCGAGGCCACTCATTTGCGGAAGCTTCACGTCGAAGATGGCAAGATCGACGGGGATGTTCGGGCTCGCCAGGATCTCGAGCGCGCTCTCGGCGCTCTCGGTGTCAATCACGTGATAGCCCTCACCCTCGAGAACGAGCTTCAACGTGCGACGAATGTTCTTCTCGTCGTCGACGACGAGGATGGTTCTTTTCGTGCGCGCACCTGGCTCTTTCGAGGGGGTGTCCATGGGATTCTTAGAGCACGTTTACCAGTTTCCATCCGAAAACTGCTGCGCGCCGCAAATCGTCGTTCGGCCTCCCTCAAAATACTCCGAGTATTCCTCGGTCGACCTCGCTAGCTTTGCGTCGCTCGCGACGTTTTCGGATGAAAACTTACTAGCCTGCTGCGCAAATCACGGAACGGAGTCCACGCGTTCTTTCATGTATGCGAGATAGTTGTTCGCCTGAAGAACGAGCGGACTCCTCGGGTAATCACGCACAATTGAATTAAATGCGTCGCGCGCTTCACCAAACTTGTGCATTTTCAAATAGACTTCGCCAAGTAAAAGCAATGCCTCGGCCTCGAGCCCCGAATCGATAAGTTCGGCGCCAGCGCCCGCAGGCCCCGGGCTCTTGGTCGCCGCCGCACTGCCCGCGAAATTCCGCATGGCGTAGTGGACACGCAAAACGGCAGCGTCGAAGTTGTCGACCCGCAGATAGAAGCGCGCAACGTACAGCTCGTGGCGCATCAGGCGGGCCGTCACGTCGGTGAGGAGCTCACGAATCTTCTCCGACTCCTTCGTGCTCGGGTAGTCGTGGAGGTAGCCTTTGAGTTCCTTGAAGGCGTCGAGAACCACGGCCTGATCGCGCTCATCGGCGCTCGGCAACAGGAACGTATCATTGATTTGCTTGTATTGTGACTCGGCGATGCGCGCACGAGCATAAGCAACTTCATCCGGGTCCGAGCGATGGTCATGAACGAATTGGCGGTAGCCTCGAATCGCTTCGGTGAACTTTTCTAATTCAAAATCCGCATCGGCAATCCGAAGTTCCGCGAGACGCGCATATTTGGAATAACTGTATTTGCGTTTTACCGTACGGAAAAGTTCCTGCGCTTCAATCCAATTGTGCGCGTTGAATTCGTTCATCGCCTCGTCGTAAGCGCGCTTGGCATCGGCCGTGTAGCTTAGGGCCGCGCGCGGCGCCGGCGTTTCGCACCCTACCAGCGAAGCGGACACGAGGCCCAGCGCCAGCGCCGAAGCGAAGAGGGAAGTGAAAAGAGGGCGCATGGGCTGCCCGCTGTACCACAAGATCGACTTATCCCGCTTTCGATTTGCCGCGATCTCCTCGTTGGGGCCTGCGGTGCGGTCCTCAAAGCCAGAACAGGCTATTCCGGTCCGCTCCTCGGCCCCGCCTCGACCTCGCGTCAACTTGAAAGCGGTCTGGTATTATCAATTTCGATGGGTCCGGGTACTGAGAGATGAGGTAAAAAAGACCGCGACATGGTCGACAAGAACCCCATCACCCCCGAAGGAGCCACCCGTCTGCGCGACGAACTACAGAATCGCAAGACGGTCGAACGACCCGCGATCACCCTTCTCATCGCCGAAGCGCGCGCGCACGGTGATCTCAGCGAGAACGCCGAGTATCACGCGGCCCGCGAGCGGCAAGGGTTCAACGAGGCGCGCATCAAAGATCTCGAAGACAAGCTTGCGCGCGCCGAAGTCATCGACCCCACGAAACTCGCGGGCGACAAAGTCGCGTTCGGCGCGACCGTGAAGCTTCTCAACACCGATACCAACGAGGAAGTCAGCTACCGCATCCTCGGCGCCGACGAAGCCGACATCAACTCAGGCAGCATCAGCATCACCGCACCCATGGCGCGCTCGCTGCTCGGCAGAGAAGTCGGCGACGAGGTGAAAGTCCGTACTCCCTCGGGTGAGCGCGTCTACGAGATCCTCGACGTCGATTACGGCGCGCCGGGCGGCTCGAACGGCAAGTGACCGTGCGCGTCGCATGCGCGTCGCATGTGCGTTGCGTGCGCGGCATCGTGGACGTGGGCGGCGTTCTCGCGGTGTGGACGGGTCTGCTCGGCCTCGAGAGCTTCGTCGTCGCACTCGGTTGGCGCCGCGAGTTCGTTGGAACATGGGAGATGAGCCATGCGCGCACGATGCTCGGGCCGGTGGCGCTCGCGAGTCTCGTCCCGGTGGCGGTGCTGTTCGTCGTCCTCGGCAAGCTCGTAGCAAAGGGCAAGGCGCGTCTGCTGGCGACTCTCGCATTCGTGCTCGGCACGCTCGTGGGCTTCGGCGTCTCCACGGGCCGTCACATGACAGGCCTGCTCGTGCGCGTCCCGTTCGTGATCGCTGTTGGCGCGATGGCATATGTCGCCGTGCGCACGCTCGTGAAGCGCTTGCCGCGCAATCGGCCGGCCACCGTCGCAGGACTCGGAACGCTTGCAACAATTCTCGGATGGCTCGCCGATAGCTTCGTTCTGCCGCGCCTCTATCCGGCCTTCCACCTCGCGCTCTTTGCGATCACGCTTGCTGCGAGCGCGTCGATCTGGCTTTTTTTCCGCGGCAGCAAACTCTCCTGGGTCCTCGCCGCATTCGGTCTCGGTGCTGGACTGCTTGCCATCGTCACTGCCAGGCGCGGAGCGAAGGGCATCGCGCCGGACGACAATCTTCGCCGCGTGCTCGTCGAGCACGCACCGCTGCTCGGTCGCGCGGTCGTCGTCGCAGGAGCGATCGCGCCGCCGCCGCCCGTGGACGATGACGCCGCGAGCGACGTCACGAGCACGTTCGAAACCGTCGGCGGTGCACGTGCGCAGCGGACGCTCGACTGGACAGGCAAGGACATCGTCCTTCTTACGATCGACGCGTTGCGCGCCGACCACCTGTCGTCCTACGGCTACGCGCGAACCACGAGCCCGAACGTCGATCGTCTTGCGGCCCGAGGAGCGCGCTTCACGCACGCTTACTGCCCAACCCCGCACACGTCGTATTCGATCGCGTCCATGATGACGGGAACATACATGCGACCGCTTCTCGCCATGGGTGCGGGAGCGGACTCCGAGACGTGGGCAGATTATCTGCGTCACTACGGCTATCGCACGGCGGCCTTCTATCCGCCGGCCGTCTTCTTCATCGACACGCATCGCTTCGAGAAGATTCGCGATCGATCGCTCGGCTTCGAATACAAGAAGGAGGAGTTTGCCAAGCCCGAGGTTCGTCGCACGCAAATCGCCAACTATCTTGCGACGGCGAACGCGGACAAACCTCTTTTCTTGTGGGTTCATCTGTTCGAGCCGCACGAACCTTACGAGATGCATCCGGAGCACGCGTTCTCCGGAAACGACGCGGTCGACGCCTACGACAGTGAGATCGCGACGGCCGACGCACTCATCGGAGAGATCATCGATCTCGTCGAAAAGCGCCGACCCGGAGCAACCATCATCTTCAGTGCAGACCACGGAGAAGAATTCGGCGATCACGGCGGCCACTATCACGGCACGAGCGTCTACGAAGAGCAGGTGCGCGTTCCTCTCGTGATCGCGGGGCACGGGATCGAACCTCGCGTCATCGACACGCCGGTGCAAACGATCGATCTCTTGCCGACGACGCTCGTCGCGCTCGATGTCCCAATGCCAGCGCGCGTGCGCGGTCGCGATCTCGGACCTTTGCTCGTGAGCAAAGCTCCCGCCGATGAGCAAGGGTTCGCGTTCGCAGAGACCGACGACTACACGCTCGTCGCGCGCGGCAAGGACAGGCTCGTGTGCGCGCGCAAGATCTCTGCGTGCACGCTCTTCGACATCGAAAACGATCCGGGAGAAGTGCACGCCGTGATGGATCGACCCACGCGCGTAGAGGAGCTCCGGCGCCTCACCGCACGAGCCGAACGCGACAACGGCAAGGTCGAAGCTTCGCAGATGCCCGAGGCACTGCGACGAGGAATGCAGGGTGATCGTGAAGCTGCCGAGGACGTTGCGCCGCTCCTCGACGACGCACGCGTCGACATTCGACGCGCCGCAGCCGAGTGCGCATTTCGTCTGCGCGCACTCGAGATGGCGCCGCAGCTTCGGCGTGCGTTCGCCAAGGACGAGGATGACGAGGTGAAGAAGTGGAGCGCCGTGGCGCTCGTGAGGCTCGGTCCCGAGGGCGCTGGCAGCGAAGCGACGAAGGTGAAGACGCTCGCGACGACGCTGCTCGGAGACACGCCGCGCTTTCGCACGGCCGCCGCTCTCGCCCTGGCCGAACAAGGCGATGCGCGCGGAGAGGATGCGCTCGTCGCGCGCTGGCAAATCGCGTTCGCGCCCGGTTCGAAAGAACACGGCGAACTCGACGAAGGCCGCGAGCTCCTCTCCGCGTTCGCAAAGCTCCGGACGCACGCGGCCGTCATCCCGCTCACGCGCTCGCTCGAGGACGTGCGGCTCAGGCCTTACATCGTCGACGCGCTCGCGGACATCGGGGATGCGCGTGCGAAAGATCCAATCCTCTTCGTGTTCACGTCAGAGAGGTACGTCAACATGCGGCCTCGCGAAGCGCGCGCGCTCGTCCGGCTTGGCGCGCGCGAGGAGCTTCGAAGGCCGCTCGTTCGCTTTGCGGGAACACCAACACCCATGCCCGAGGCGATCGCGATCGCGCGCGACGGAGCATTGCTCGATCCCGCGCACGGTGGCTTCGTAGGCGACGCGCACAAAACCTCGGTGGACGTGCGGCTCCAACTTTCTGCAAACGGTCCGGCGCGGCTGCTCGTGCTGACGGGAGATGCAGACGAGGATGCGACGAGGGCAGGGGAGCCCGTCATTCGGATCCATGGTCACGCGATGAGCGCGAAGCTGACGGACGGAACTTGGATCGTGGAGCTCACGGATGACCCTGGATCATCGGTCGATCTGCATCTGGAACGCCCGGCGGGGATCTTGGCCGCGTGGATCGTCCGGCGCGCCGACGAGATCCCGGCGCCGCCGCCGCTCGCTTGGCGCGTTGACGCAGGCGCATCCGAGGACTCAGACTCCGACGGCGGTCTTTGACGTTCCGTCTGCGAGAAGGCTAGAGTCCGCGCCGTGACGGACGAAAATCAGAGCGACGACGAGAGAAAAGACGCCGTAGAGGGACCGGAAGAAGAGCCCCATGAAGTGGTCGACGAGGCCAACCCGGAGGCGATCGCGCGACGCGTTGCGGCTCTTGACGACGAGGATCCTGTCGAGCGCCGCGCGCGCGAAGAGGAACAAAAGCTCGCCGAACGCCGCGCGGCCATCGCCGCCGCGAAGAAGAAGGGGAAGGGGAAGAAGAGCGGCCTCGAAGTCGCGGCGTCGAAGAAGCTTTCAAAGATTGGCACGCATGCTGAGCCACGTCGAAGACTTGCGACGGCGAGAGATGCCGATCCGCTTCTCGCACGCACCGAGAAGCTTGGAGAGTGGGCAAAAAAGAATCAAAGGACCGTGCAGATCATCGGCGGCATCCTTGCCGTGATGTTGATCGGAATCGCCGGCTATCTCTATTACGACAACAAGCGCGAGACCGCGGCGTCCGTGCTCCTTGCGAAGGCCGTTGCGGACGGACGCGGACACATCGGCGAGCTGCCAAAGGACGAAGACGCCGCGGAAGCTGCGGAGGCCATGGGCCCCGTCTTCGGGACATTCGACGAGCGTCGCGACGCTGCACTCGCCCGCTTTCGCGAGGTCCAGGCCAAGTTTCCAAAGACGGGCGCAGCGATCCTCGCGCGCCTCGCCGAAGGCTCGCTCTTGCTCGACAAGAAAGACGGAAATGGTGCCTTCACAGCATATAGCGACGTGAGAAACTCGCCGCTTGCCGCAGTGGACCAGGAAGTCAAAGGTCGATCCATGGAAGGCATCGGTTTCGCGTACGAGCTCAAGGCAAACGAGAACACTGCAGACACCCAGAAGTACCTCGACGACGCGCTAAGGGCGTACAAGGAGCTCGAGAACACCGACGTTCAGGGATTCAAAGAGCTCGCGAAATACCATCAGGCTCGTATTTTGGAGAAGAAGGGCGAAGAGGACAAGGCAAAGGAGCTTCTTCTTGCGCTCAAGGAACCGCTCGCGAAGCAAGAGGAGAGCTTCGCGAATATTCCGATGGGTGCAGAGTACCCGTACTTGAAAGAGGTCGCGATGGATCGCCTGCGCGCGATAGATCCGACAGCGGCACCAAAGCAAGGTAGCGGCGGCGGCCAGCAGCTCACGCCCGATCAAATCCGCAAGCTCATAGAGGATGCGCAGAAGAAGAAGGCGCATCCTTGATCCACGCAACTAGAACGCATCGGCGCACCGCAGGCGTCATGGTGCTTGCTGCGCTCGCTGCACTCACGGTGGGTTGCGGTGCGGATATTCTCGCGGGCGACCGAACGAATCCCGAAGTGCCCTTGTGGTATGCGCGACCGAACTACGCGATGGAGATCTTCGCGCATCGCGCCGTGACGGCTCCATCGCGCACCAGCGGCGAGGATTGGGAACGCGGTCGACCGGAGATCGATCCGGCGCGAAAACGCGTCTTCGTGGGTTCGTCCGATCACGGGCTTTATGCCTTGCGAGCGGGTGACGGCAGCACGATATGGCGCTTCGAGACGCTCGCCGTCGTCCAGAGCGAGCCTCTCTATGATTCCGAAATGGACTACGTCTATTTCGGATCGAACGATGGCGCGCTCTACTGCGTGCGCGCGCAGACCGGAGAGCTCGTCTACCGGTTCGACACGGGCGCGGAGGTCTCACGAAAACCAGTGCGTGCGGGCGAAAACTTGTTCTTCGCAAATGCAGCCGACTTCCTCTTTTCGATCGATCGTCGCACGGGCAAGCAACACTGGCAGGTGCATCGCACACCCGCCCTCGGCATGGAGATCGCCGGCTACGCGGGCCCGGCGCACGACGCCGCGTCGAACCTCGTGTTCATGGCATATTCGGATGGGCACGTCATCGCGTATAGCGGCGCCGACGGATCAGAGAAGTGGAGTCCGGTGGATCTCACCGCGGAGGCCGAACAGGCTGGCGGAGAATCTCCGCGCTATCTCGACGTCGACACGACACCCGTGCTCGACGACGGTCCGCAAGGGCGCGTTGTCTATGTGGCAAGCTATGCGGCCGGCGTCTATGCGCTCGACGCCATGACCGGCTCGCGCGTATGGGCAAACGACAAAGTGGTGGGGGCAACTGATTTGTTGCTCTGGAAGGAGCCCGCGCACATGCCAAATCCAAACGGTCCCGACAAGGGCGGACCCATGGTGCCGGAGCGCAAACTGCTCATTGTCTCGAGCGCCGCAGTTGGATTGACCGCGCTCGACACGACGACGGGTCGCGTGGTGTGGCAAAACAAAGTACCCGAAGGCGGTGTGACGGCGCCCGCGCCCGTGGCGGGCGCGTTAATCGTCGGTACGAGCCGCTACGGCGCGTTTCTCTTGTCACCGCGCAACGGCAAACCCATCGACGGAATCGATTTCGGGACGGGCTTCTCGGGAACACCTGCAGCCTTCGGAAACCGCGCCTATATGATAACGAATGCAGGTGTCTTCCTCGGTATCTCCGTCTCGCCGCCGCTACACGACAAAAACGAGTGTGGGTGGCCACACGGGGCCACCCCTACGAATGCGTCTTGTCGGTTGTAGGGGCAGGCCCCTGTGCCTGCCCAAGGAGACTTTTGATTTCCTTTTCGATCTGGATCTCGTCGCCGGCGCTCTCGCCGCGGTGAAGGTATTTTACCGTTCCGTCCTTTCCTAGGATGTACAACGACGGAACGCCGGATGGCTGGTAGAGATCGGTAATCTTGTGATCCTCGTCCCAACCGACGGGGAATGTTACGCCGTAAGACGCCGCAAATTCGGCAATACCATTCTTGTCGTCGTCGACCGAAACCGCCGCGACCTCGAGGCCTTTATACTTAGTATAGAGCCTTTGATACTTTGGAAAATTCTTTTTGCACGGCGGGCACCAGGTTGCCCAGAAGTCGACGAGGGTGACCTTGCCAGGTGTGACGGCCACTTTGCCCCGGTCGTTAACCGAATCGATGGAAAAGGTGGGGGCTTTATCGCCCTCACGGATGCCGTTGCCAGAGACATCGCCGGCTGCGTTGGGAAGGGCACGATCGGAGCTCTTGGCCGAGCTCGGATCCTTGGCGGATTCATGGCCACCGCAAGCCGGCGTCATCAAAAAAAGGGAGAAAGCGCAAGTACGTGCCGCTGTAATTTTCTTCGATTTTCGAGTCTGCCGTGCCTTGCTCATGGGACGTGAGCATACCGTGGCAGATGGATTTTTGGGATACGACTGTACCCATGAAGTTCGTTGTACTCTTATGAGGAGTACATAGCTCTCGTGGCTGGTGATGGGAGGGCGATCCACCTGGTGAAGCATCATCGATCCGGGGCCAGCCGTGCCCTACCCGGAAAGGCGCGTCAAGATGCGCTGCGGCATGACGGAACACCTGTTGCTTGAGGCGCAACACCGCAGAGCGTGTAGGGCAGCCTGCTGCGCGAATCGATTCGTCGGTTGGGCGCTGCGGTGCCTGCGCACGTACCACAACGTACGCTTGCGCGGGCTCCTCGCGCTCCGCCCTAGCCCGGATCATTCATGACGCGATTTCTGCAGACGACCGAGACCGCAGCGAGAAGGGCGCACGCCGCATCGCAGGACCGAGGCGTACTGTACACGTACGCCGCAGGTCCGAGAAGCGCCGTACGACCTTCGCAGCAAAGGGATCGGCTCGTCTGAGTGGAGTCGTCGTGAATGATCCGGGCTAGCCTCGATTCGCTCGCGACGGCTGCCCTACACGCTCTGAGAAGTGGAGAAATGCGAGGAAAGAATGAAAAGAGTTGTTTGTGTCTTCGCATGCGCGACAGCCGCGCTCATCGCTGGCGCTTGCGGAAACAGCGGGGATACACCTGACGACACCGTCGCTGTCTGTGACGCGCAGCGACAAAACTTCCAGCAGGCGATCTTAGCGCCGCTGTTCACAAAAACCTGTCTGGGTTGCCATAGTCCCTCGGGAATCGCATCTCTGGGGATCCCACCCCTGTATGATACGAAATCACGATTCGTCTTGCTGTCGGATGCTTATCCCAATGCTGCACAAACCAACCTCAATACCATTACCTCCTTGGCGCAGGAACAAACAGAAGACGGAACTTCCTATTTGCTCGCCAAAGTCTCGGGAAAGCTCCCCCATACGGGCGGCAGCATTTACCCGGACGGAACTGACCAATACACCCAGTTACAAAGTTTCGTCCGTCAGGTCACCAACCCAGACACGTCCGCCCCCGATTGCGAAAGCTCGGTGGCAGGCGTGGATCCTCGCCTGAGTAAGGTACTCACCCTGGACGCGCGAGCCACGTTTCGAAAGGCGGCCATCAACATTGCTGGGCGCGTACCTACGTCGGACGAAGACTCGCGCCTCGCCCAATCTCCGGATCAACTGAGCGCTTCCATTAATTCGTTGCTCGAAGAGAATGCCTTCTACGAGCGCCTCAAAGAAATCTTCAACGACGCATTCCTTTTCATTGCCAGAGGGCAAGAAGGACAACCGGGGGTAGGACGGTTCGGCTACTTTTACTTTCAAGAAACCGATTATCCAAATATTTGGGTCAATCTTACCTCTACCGCAACGGATGATCCAGAAAGAATTGTTTTTTTGGATCACGAAGGTGTTTCCCTATGGGAAGAGCCTTTGGCACTCCTCGCCCACATCGCGCGCAACAACCGTCCCTTTACAGAAATTCTCACTGCCAATTATACCGTCGTCAATCCCTATAGCGCCTACCTTTATGGCCTGGGGCCCGTACCTGGAACCGACAGTCGTATGGATGACTGGGCCCCCGCCCCCGCCCCCTTGGTGCAACGTCAAGGAAGTGCCACAGAAGCGGCGGTTGAAAGCTCCGGGGTGCTGTCCACACCTGCATTTTTGACGCGATGGGGATCCACGTCTACCAACCTTTCGCGCGGTCGAGCGGAATTCGTTTCAAAGAATTTCTTGGCGACCAGCATTCTCACGTTCGCGCAGCGTCCCGTGAACAGCACCCAGCTCGATGCCGTCGACAACCCCACGATCAACAACCTTACGTGCGCGGCTTGCCACCGTTACATGGATCCTCTCGCAGGAACCTTTCTCGGTTTCTCCAATGGGGCACCGGCCAGCTACATACCTCAAAATACCGCCTGGTCAGGGTCACAATACACCCCCGCCGGTTTTCTTGGCGAACCCTATCCTGGCGACAGAACCCACGCCATGCCCTGGATGGCGCAGAAAATCGCGGCAGACCAGCGATTCCCTTATGCGATGGTTTTGCGAGTGTTCGAGGGCGTGACAGGCAGGAAGCCTCTCGCGTACCCCACAAACACGGATTCCAATTCCCTGTCTGCCTGGGAGAGCCAGAATGCGTTCCTCCATGAGGTGGCCGCACACATGGCAGAGCAGGGAATGAACATCAAAGTGGCTTTCCGGGAAATTTTGCTGAGCCCGTATTTCCGGGCAGCGCAAGACCCGAATCTTCCTGCAGCTTTGGCCATCGGTTTGGGAGAAGGGCGCCTGCTGACTCCCGAAATCCTCGCGCGAAAAGTGCGCGCCACACTTGGGACTCATTGGGGAAGATTCCGCAGCAACGCGCCTTACGACTTTTTGACTTCTGACTACAATATTCTCTACGGTGGCATTAACCCAACGGAGAGTCCCGCGCGCATGACGGAGATCAACACCATGATGGCCGCCGTTGCAGGAGCCATGGCGCGGGAGATGGGCTGCCGCATTCCTGCCTGGGAGTTTACCAAGTCGCCTGACGCACGTGTCGTGTTACCGAAAGTACAGATTGACACCGCGCCTCTTCGCAAAAACTGTCCAACTTGCGCGCTGGAAGTCGACGACGCAGGAGAGCGCAGCATTCGCGAAAATTTGGCTTACCTCCACCAACGGCTCCTTGGAGAAGTCGTGGACCCCAATTCGCCCGAAGTTGACACGAGTTACGCGCTCTTCGTGGATGCCTGGAAAGAGCGCGAAGAGGCAAACACAACTTCAGCCTACTGGAACTGCACCGGCCAGTGGGATTTGAATACGCCTGCCAATAATGATATCTACATTTCGGGCTACGCCACGTTGCCGGAAGACCAGCGTATCACCACCGATCGTTATTTCACCATCTATGCTTGGGAAGCGGTGCTTACCTACATGTTGATGGACTACCGTTTTATCCACGAGTGAGGAGAACTGCCGTGAACCGACGAACATTTCTAAAGGCAGCCAGCAGTTTGGCCGTTCTTCTGCCGTGGGCGGGCCGAAAGGCCTTTGCCCAGAGCCAACCACTCTATCAGGGGCCCTTTCTCCTCTCCCTTCAGGCCGACGGTGGTTGGGACACCACCATGTTTTTCGATCCCAAGGCTCCCTACAACGACAAACCTATCAACAAGGCCTACACTCTACCTGCCACCCAAGGCGTTTTCCAATATGCCCCCGTCAGTTTTACGCAGACCATCAACGGGGTGGCGATGGAGCTTCACAGCCCGAAGCGTTTCCTGGACAGTTTTCAAAATCGTCTGCTGCTCCTCAACGGCGTAGACACGCAAACGAACGCTCATCCTGTGGGCACGCAATTCGTGTGGAGTGGCTATGTTGCTTCCGCATACCCGTCGATCGGTGCTCTTTTGGCAACCAAGGCGAGCCAGAGTCTAGATTTGCCATGTGCTTATCTCGTCACCAGTGGCGGCTATACGACCACGCTAGGCCTCGTACCTGTCAGCCGAGTGAGCGCCGCAGGAATGCGCAACCTCGCTTACCAGGAGCGCTTTCCGGGAGCGGCGGATACCGACCCCCCTCTCTTTTCTTCCCAGATGAGCCAGCGGATCCAGCAGGCCAATGATCAGCGCAATCAACGCCTCGCGCAACAACTGAGTATGCCTGAAAGCAAAGATGCGCTCGCACGCTACAACAAAGCCATGCTGGCGAGAAGCGGTTTGGTGCCCTTGGTCGCAAGCCTGCCGTCGCCAAGCGTCACTCTTGGCAGCTTGATGGACGGAGTTGGAACGGCCAATCCCGACAGCATCAACAGTGTGCTCCAACAAGCCGAGCTGGCTCTCTATGGTTTTCTCTCCGGCACCACGGTATCGGCCTCTATCTCGTTGGGAGGGTTCGACACCCACAGCAACAACGACGCCACGCAACTCATTCGTTTAGGCTATCTTTTCGTGGTTCTCGATTACGTTCTCAACAAAGCCGCAGAGCTGGGACTCTCCGACAAACTCTATGTCGTCGTGGGAAGCGACTTTGCTCGCACGCCCGCCTACAACGTGAACAACGGCAAAGATCACTGGAACCCCACCAGCCTCATGGTGTTTGGCCCGAATGTTCAAGGAGGTCGAGTCCTCGGCGCAACGGCCGCGAACCAATATCCCGATTACGTCGATCCAAACAACCCGGCCCAGCTCTTGCCCCAAGGTTCGGGGGGTATCGTGCTAAAACCAAGCCATATTCATCACGAATTGCGGCGCGTACTGGGTCTTACGAATTTCGATTCCGCCTATCCATTGCTCGATACCGACATCCGTCTTTTCTAGAATGCGTTCCTCGTCGCGAGCATGTACTGTACTCTCGTGGGGAGTACAGTCTGCCGCGACGCCGTGCCACCGCCGAGCTCCGGTAATGAAATGCGTTTGCTGGCGGTGAGTGCTATGTCGGCAGGTTCCCGTGGCCGACGTATCCGAAGAAATCCAAGGCAGCGCAACCAGCGATCTTCCTGTCGTTGGTCTCGAGTCCGACGAGGAAGCGAGCCGCATCGTCGGCGAAGAATTGCGGTTGCTGCAAGTCGTGCTTCGCGCGATCGGTCCGGAAGGTCAGGCAGGGGAGGGGAATACCGCACTGCCGCCGGGACCGGGCCTTGCGGAGGCGTTGGCAGAGGACGATCGGCGGCTCGTCGAACTTCGCGACGCCGCGGCAACTGCAAAGCCGGAGGACCTTCCGGCGCTGCTCGAACAGATGCATCACCTTGGAGCGCTGCGCGCACAGCGCGGCAAGGGCATCGTGGGATGCGTCGATCGAAAGGTGCCTTACTTCGCGCATTTACGTCTCGAAGAGACGGTGAGCGAGCGCAGCCGCCCGCGCATCAAAGAGCGGCGGCGCGACATTCTCGTGGGTTCGCGCCAATACGTCGATGCAGCCTCCGGCGTGCGTATCGTCGATTGGCGAAATGCACCGGTCAGTCGGATTTTCTATCGCTATCGCGAAGACGACTCCTACGAAGAGACGCTCGGCGATCAATCCGTAGAAGGTGTAGTCGTCGCCCGGCGAACGGTGGCGATCGTCAATGGCGAGCTGCGCAAAGTGACCTCGCCGCAGGGAACGTTCGTGCGCGGACAGGATGGACGCTGGCGTCGCGCCGAGGCGCACGTCGCGCGGCTTCGTCTCCCCGGCACGCAGCACACAGGCGGCGGCAGTGCGGACAAGAGTATGTCGACCGAGCGTCGATCGACCGCACCCGATCGACTTCTTCCAGCCATCGCTGCGATGCTCGACAAGGAACAGTACGATCTCATCACGCGCCCGGGCACCGGTCTCGTGGCTATTCAGGGCAGTGCGGGAAGCGGCAAAACCACCGTGGGCCTGCACCGCGTGGCGTACCTGCACGCGACGAATCCGAACCGTTTCCGCCCGCACAAGATGCTCGTCATCGTGCCGAACGACGCGCTCATTCACTACACGAGTCGAGTGCTACCGGAGCTCGGCGTCGAGGGCGTGCCGGTCATGACATTCACGCGCTGGTCCGTGCGCGCTCTCGCAGACATCTTTCCGAAGTTGCCGAGCGCGGTGAGCGACGAGACTCCGCCGCCCGTCTCACGCGTCAAAAATCACCCAGCCATGCTGTTTGCGATCGATGAGATCGCGAACGAGACGACGGCGCGTCTCGACACGATGGTCGAGCGCGCAATATCCAAGTGGCCGGACGGCAACAAGGTCCTTCGCGCATGGCATGCGACGCGCGGCGCGCCGGATCGCCGCGTGACCCAACTTGCGCAATGGATAGGGAGCTCGAAGGAGCTCGCGGGCATCATGGCGTCGTCGCTGCCCGACGTCACGCGCAGCGCCGTGACGGCGCTCGGCCACGCGATGCGCAGCGAGTCGCGCGCCGTACTCGAGGCATGGGACGAGGTCACGACGAATCGAGCACGACTCGATAAACACTTCGGAGAGGTGTTTGGGAAGGGGCAGCTCGATCAAGTGCACGAGTGGTGCGTGCGCCAGGCACGCATCCGCGCGGAAGGAGAGCGTGACGGCGCAACACCGACCATCGACTCCGAAGACCGAGCGCTCATCCTGCGCCTCTTCCAGGTGCTGCGCGGACCGCTCATCGACATCGAAGGCGTGGCGCTCGGCGTGACGCATCTCTTTGTCGACGAACTGCAGGACGCGAGCCCGATCGAACTCAAAGTACTTCTCGATGTCGCGTCTGTTCGCGGTGGGGCTCCCGGCATGAAAGACGACGCGGCCGATCCGAGTCCGCTATCGGTCACGCTCGCAGGCGATGTCGCGCAGCGCATGCGCGACGAAGATGACGTGCATATTGCATTCGATTGGGACAGGGCCCTCAAGGAGCTCGGTGTGCCGGGCGGGGCAGGGAAGATCGAACCGCTCAAAGTGAGCTACCGTTCGACCGCCGAGATCACCTCGTTCGCGCAAGCCGTGCTCGGTCCGCTTGCGCACGACGCGGAGCCCATTGCCGATCGGCACGGTCCGCCAGTCGAACTCTTCTCGTTCTCTTCTGCTGGTGAGTGCGTCGCGTTCTTGGCAGACGCGCTGCGTGAGCTTGCGATCGACGAGCCCGACGCGAACGTTGCATTGCTCGCGCGCTTCGCGCAGCAGGCCGACGTCTACTATGAGGGCCTGCTCCGCGCCGAAGTGCCGAACGTGCGGCGCGTCCGTCGTCAGGACTTCACTTGGGAGCGCGGTTTCGACGTCACGGACGTTCGCCAGACCAAAGGCCTCGAGTTCGATGAGGTCATTTTGCTCGAGACCACGACATCGAGCTATCCCGAGACGCCGCAGTCGAGGCATGCGCTCTACGTCGGCGCCACGCGTGCCGCATATCAGCTTTGGTGCACGACGAGCGACTCCGCGTCGAAGCTCGTAACAGGGGCACTGTCTTCCACTGCGTCAACCGCGTTAGACAAGACGTGATGGGTCCACGCGTCGTATAGATTCCGAGCGTGAGCAAGGTTGCAGTCATTGGAGCGGGAGCTTGGGGCACGGCGCTCGCGGCGCATGCGGCGCGGCGCGATCACGATGTCCATCTGTGGGCGCGCGAATCCGACGTCGTCCGCGACATCGAAGAGCGCCATGAAAATCGCCTGTTTCTCGAAGGCGTGACGCTTCCAAAAACCATTCGTGCATCGTCGGATCCTGGGCTCGTCCTTCGCGGTGCACGCATCGTCATCTTGGTGCCGCCGTCGGCATTCCTTCGCAGCATCGCAGAGAACGTGGCGCACGACGTGCCGAGAGATGCTCACATCATCGTCGCCACGAAGGGCATCGAGACCGAAACACTCGAACTCATGAACGACGTCGTGGCCGACGTGATGTCAGACAGAGATCGCAAAGAGATCGCCGTGCTCTCGGGGCCAAGTTTCGCGCGCGAAGTGGCTGCGGGTCTTCCCACCGACGTCGTCGTCGCATCGAAAACGGACGCTGTTGCCATGGAGATCGCTGAGGCGCTGCACGCGCCCATGTTCCGTGTCTATACGAGCCGCGATCCCGTCGGCGTCGAGGTCGGTGGTGCGCTCAAGAACGTCCTAGCGATCGCCGCGGGAGCGTGCGACGGCCTTGGATTGGGTACGAACGCGCGCGCCGCGCTCGTCACGCGAGGTCTGTCGGAGATGGCGCGCCTCGGCGTCGCACTCGGAGGCGATCCGCTGACGTTCATGGGTCTGTCCGGTGTGGGCGATCTCATTCTGACGGCGACCGGCGCGCTCTCACGCAATCGCACGCTGGGGATGAAGATCGCCGAGGGAATCGATCCAGCGACGTACGTGGCGTCGCAGCGAACGGTCGCCGAGGGTTATGGCACCGCGAAAGCCGCATGGGCGCTCGCGCAGAAACTTGGTGTCGACGCACCCATCATCGAACAGGTTTATCACGTGCTTCATGAAGGTCGCCCGATGCTGGACGCGATGAGACGCCTCACGACGCGTGCTCAGAAGAACGAACTCTGGGGTCTGTCTTAGGGCGTGTCCCTGGATTCTTGGGCGCTGCGGCGCCTGCGCACGTACGAATAAGTACGTTCCACTGCGTTAGTTGACATAATGCATCTTATGCGAAATTTAAGACCGTGTTTTTGCAGCCGAAGGCATCGCCGACGCCGAGATCGCGTCAACTTGAAAGCGGTCGTGCGTGGCGCTGGCGCTCGCGCGTAGCAGCTTGCGGCGCGACGACGGCGACGACGGACCATTTTCCGATGGAGTCTACGAGGTAAGCATTTGTGGGAATACCGATTGCAAACTCCGCCAAGTATTCTGTCGACTCGTTGATTAGAGACCTTCGATGCTCCATCCCGCCATTGTGCTGCGAACCAGCGACGTCCCTCATCGGCCTTGCGTGTGCGTCAGGCCCCCTCCTCCTGGCGTCGATCGCACGCAATTTTGTGCCGTATCCTGGGCGCGCTGCGCAACGCAGCACACGGCGGCGAGACGGGGGGCGGCAGCCGGGCGGGATTCCGTGACCGCGCTGCCGCCCCCCGAACATGGAATTCTAATTTCGTATGAAGGATTCGTTTTTCAATGAAAACTGGTATTCTATTTGCTCCGGTTCTCGTGATCGCCCTCATTTTCGCGTGTTCGTCGAAGGAGTCGCCCGAGGATGGGACGGGGGGCGACAGCGAGGATGGACACGCGTCCGTCACGTTCGCGCTCTCCGGCGGGGATTTCACGGGCAATTCCGTACGCATCTGCGGCTCGCGTCCACCACCTGATCCGAAATACCGATGCTCTTCGTCGTTGACGTCCAATGTCGACGGCGCATGCCCATGCTTCAACTTCGCCGCAGATGGCAGCCTCATTGACCCTGCGACGGGACAACCCGTTGTGATCACGGGCCTCTGCTCTTCCACGGCCGCCCCACCAGCGAATTGGAGTTTCCAATATGAGGTGTTCTCGGAGCAAGATTGCACGGGAACCCGGATCAACGACGGCACACACAATTTCACGTGCTACGACTCGCACGATATCTCGACACGGGCGTTTCCGAATCAGTCGGTCAATGATGTCCTCTCTCCAGGTGCGAACACGAACTATGTGCTCTGCACCACGACGAATGCCTCGAAGTCCTGGAATTTCGCGAACTGCATTGCGACCACGACGGTCACCGACATCGCTGCGGGGATATCTCGCTACGATTGCGGTTGCACCCCTGCGGCGGGTGGCACGTGCGATTGTGGTGACGGCGGCGTTGGGCCGGGCGATCTGGAGGCGATCTGCTCCTTCGACACGGCGACGTGCAACATCGTGTGCGAGGGCTCGTAAAGAGCGTAAGGCAGCCACGGGATCCGCCGTGGCCGATGGGTCCACCTGAGGTCACGGAACGCGCGTTGCACCTCTGCCGAGTCGGAGGACCCGATGAAAGGCCGCATTCTCGTCACGTCCGCACTTGCCATCACGTGGATCTTCGCGTGTTCGCTAGATTCAACAATCCACGCTGGCCAGAGCGACGAGGACGGAAACAAGGACGAAAACGCGTCGGTCTCCTTCGCTCTTTCAGATGGGGACTTCTCGGGCAACTCCGCACGCATCTGCGGCTCACGCCCAGCGCCGGATCCCAAGTACCGATGCAACTTCTCGCTCACCCCGGACATTGAAGCAGGTGCGGACGCAGGGGATGCATGCCCATGTTACAACTTTGCTGCGGACGGAAGCCTCGTTGACCCCGTAACGGGACAACCCGCTGTGATCACGGGCCTTTGCCCGTCCATTGACTTTCCAGCAGCGAATTGGAGCTTTCGGTACGAGATTTTCGACGCACCGGATTGCACGGGAACGATACTCAACGAAGAAGAGACGAGTCATTTAACATGTTTTGATTCGCATGATATTGGGAGTCGACTCTTCTTCAATCAGTCGGTGGAAGCACTTCAGCCGGGACTCAATACGAATCATATTCTTTGTACCACCACCGTGGTACCACCACCCGCGCCGGAGATCTCTCAGGCGTGTTCGACGGCGAGCTTGCAGTCGCTCCTCGTTCGCGACGGAGACGTCGTCGCGTATATTCCGCAGGGCAGATTGGGCGGAGGGGCCACGGGCATTTCCGTTGTCAATGTCGAAGGCTCCGCCATCACGCCCAGTCGCATCCCAACCTCGAGCCGGGCAATCTCGTGTGCCACCAACTCGTTGACTGGTCAGACCGTGTGCGTCGCCAACACCGCCACCGTGTATCTCCTCGACGGAATGACGATCACGGACACCCTCACGAGCGGGACGCAAGGCGCCTATACACGCATGGGCGGCGGCAGCAAGGGAACCTGCCAGAACTGCAACGTGGCGATGGATCCCGTTCACAACCGCGCGCTCATAGGCATGTCCGTCGACATGGCTGGACGGGGTGGCTACCAAATGCTCGATCTTGGTACGAATGCATTGTCGCCGCTCATCCCATCGAAGACTGCGAATTACGAGATCTCGGACGGGCCGCTCATTGACCCTGCACGCAATTTCGTTCTGGCGTCTGTGCGGGGCTCGAAGAGCTGGGAGGTCATCGACGTAACGGATCCCGCGACTCCGCAGTTCTTCCTACGTGCTGTCAATTTGCCTCAAACTGCCTTCGACGCCGTGGCGGAGGACTGCGACACTGGCATTGCCATTGTAGCTGCTGGCTCCGCTGGTGGTGCCGCGAACGTGTACCTGAACGACCTCCCGCTGTCGGCGTTCATACCAGGCAACCCTGGCTCATGGACGGGCATCGCTCAGGCGCAACCCCTTACCGGGGCGATCCTTGGCGGCAATGCGGAATTCATTGCGATTGCCCAAGGAACCCACCTGGGGATCGTGAGCACTGAAAATACAAGTTACGCTGCGGCGATCCAGCTTCCATCGTCCTCCGGTACAGGCACTCCGGCAGTTACCGATTACGTGCTATGTCAAGTGACGGCCGCATTCACAACCGGTACCGCTCCACAACCAATCGCTGCCTACAAGAGTCCGAGCAATGACCATGCAATGGCCACTCTCGTCAACAACACGGCGACCACGCTGGCAGTCGTCGATCTCACGATGATGCTCGACCCTGACATCGTGCCAAGGATAGGCAGCAGCCACGTATGCTCGGCCGGCACCCTGCCCTCTTCGGTCGTGCGCATGATCGCGATCCCATAGCCATCATGAGAAACAAGCAGGGGACTGACAGAAAAATCCCGTCAGTCCCCTGCCCTGCATTCCACAAGTGATGGACTCGCGATGCTTCGATCAATCCATGTCGAAGTCGCCCATGCCACCACCCATGCCGCCCATGCCACCCATCCCACCCATGCCGCCGCCCATACCACCGGCCATGGCCTTCTCCTTCTTCGGCTTGTCGGCGATGAGGGCCTCGGTGGTGAGCATCATGCCCGAGACGCTCGCCGCGAACTCGAGTGCGGATCGAACGACCTTCGCGGGATCGATGACGCCGGCCTTCACCAGATCTTCGAACGTATCCGTTGCGGCATTGAAACCGAACGCACCCTGCCCCGTACGCACCTTTTCGACGACCACGGACCCTTCCTGGCCTGCGTTCTTCGCGATCTGGCGCAGCGGCTCTTCGATGGCGCGACGGACAACGTTCACGCCGAATTCCTGCTCGCCTTCGGCTTTGAGGTTCTCGAGCACTTTGCTCGAGCGCAGGAGCGCGACGCCACCACCAGCGACGATGCCCTCCTCGACGGCTGCGCGCGTAGCATGGAGCGCATCCTCCACGCGGGCCTTCTTCTCCTTCATTTCGGTTTCCGTGGCCGCACCCACCTTGATGACGGCCACACCGCCCGCGAGCTTCGCAAGGCGCTCCTGAAGCTTCTCGCGATCGTAGTCGCTCGTGGTCGCGTCAACCTGCTTTCGAATGGTTTCAATGCGCGCCTTGATCTCTTTCTGGTTGCCAACGCCATCCACGATGGTCGTGTTGTCTTTGTCGACCGTGAGGCGTTTGGCGCTACCGAGATCTTTCACCGTGATCGAGTCGAGTTTGATGCCGAGATCGTCGGAGATCACTTGCCCGCCCGTGAGAATCGCGATGTCTTTGAGCATCTCCTTGCGGCGATCCCCGAAGCCAGGTGCTTTGACGGCGCAGACTTTGAGCGCACCGCGAAGCTTGTTGACGACGAGCGTGGCAAGCGCTTCGCCCTCGACGTCTTCGGCGATGATGACGAGCGGACGGCCCTCACGCGCGATCTGCTCGAGCAGCGGAATGATGTCCGCCATCACGCTGATCTTCTTTTCGCTGATGAGGATATAAGGGCTCTCCATTTCCGTGGTCATCTTCTCCGCGTTGGTCACGAAGTACGGCGAGAGATATCCACGGTCGAACTGCATTCCTTCCACCACCTCGAGCGAAGACTCCATGCCCTTCGCTTCTTCCACGGTGATGACGCCTTCCTTGCCAACTTTCTCCATGGCATCCGCGAGCATCTCACCCACGCTGCGGTCGCCGTTCGCGCTGATCGTGCCGACCTGGGCAATATGGTGTTTGTCCTTGGTGGGCGTCGAAAGTTTCTTAATCTCACCGACCACGGCGCTGACCGCGAGATCGATACCACGTTTCAGTTCCATGGGGTTGTGGCCGGCTTCCACGAGCATGAGGCCCTGCGTGTAGATCGCCTGCGCGAGCACGGTGGCCGTCGTCGTGCCGTCACCGGCCTTGTCGCTCGTTTTGCTCGCCACTTCGCGCACCATCTGTGCGCCCATATTTTCGAACTTATCGGCGAGCTCGATTTCTTTTGCGACCGTGACGCCATCCTTCGTGACAACGGGTGCACCAAAGCTTTTTTCGATGACGACGTTACGACCCTTCGGGCCGAGAGTAACTTTCACCGCGTCGGCGAGGTGGTTGACGCCGTGGAGGATGCGACCACGGGCGTTGCGGCTATAGACAATTTGCTTTGCGCTCATAATGGGTCTCTCCTCTTCTTCACTTCGTGAACACAGCGAGAACGTCGTCCTCGCGGAGGAGCACGAGCTCCTCACCATTGACCTTGACTTCGGTGCCGGCGTACTTGCCGAACAGGACTTTGTCTCCCGCCTTCACGTCGAGCGGGACAACCTTGCCGCTTTTGAGAACAGCGCCGGAGCCCACCGCGATGACCACTCCTTCGAGTGGCTTCTCCTTGGCGGTGTCAGGGATGATGATCCCTCCCTTCGTTTTTTGTTCTTCTTGAGTGCGTTTGACGACGAGTCGGTCAGCGAGCGGACGAATCTTCATGAGTTTCTTTTCCATAGGTTGAGTCGGCGAGCGGGAGCTCGGCCGGCGGTTGTTAGCACTCGAACTAGGTGAGTGCCAGAGCTGGCGGGGCGGCAACCTATGTCTCGCTAACGCGGCGTCAAGTGCCGCTTTCGACTTGAAGACGGCCTGCGGAGGTCGATCGCGCTGCAACCGATCGCGAGCCAGGCCGTCACAAGGTCGCGCTGAGAGTGAGGCGTTCCGCCTTCGTCGAGCTCGAAAAAGATCAATGATCTTCATGGCTTGATTGCTGCTCGTCATCCGTGCCTGAGGGCATCGCCCGCGCTTATCGGTCGGAGAGCAAGGCCATGGCGGCAAAAATACCTAGGGGAACGAGCAAGCAACGAGACAACCTTCGTGTTGCCTCACCGCCGCCCATCGAACCGGGACAGGTGGTCGCCGGCAAGTACCGGGTGGAGCAACTCATCAAAGCGAGCCCGTCAACCTTCGTGCTCGCGGCGAGGCACCTTCAACTCCGGTCACCCGTCATCATCAAGGTATTTGCAGCCTACACGGAAGAGCAAGGCATTGCTCTCGAGAGACGCATCGAGCGCGCGCGCGCGGCCACGGAACTCCGCGGAGATCACATCGCGCCAATCGTCGAGATCGGAACGACCGAAGACGGCATGCCGTACGTTGCAACCGAGCGCTTCGAAGGACTTACGCTCGAGGGCGAGCTCGCGGCGCGCGGGAGGCTGCCGTTCACCGAAGCGGCGCGATGGATCGTCGAGGCGTGTGACGGCATCGCCGTAGCCCACTCCCAAGGGATCGTTCACGGCAACCTTCGACCAAGCAACCTTTTGCTTGCAGAGCCCAAGAAGCTCCCAACGAATGCGGGGGCCATATCTGCGACGCACGCGCGCAAGGACACGATGGATCCTCGAGAGCTGAAGGTCCTCGACTTCGGCGTGTCGAGTCCGGTGGATACGGCGGGAGCATCGGACGACAGCGCGTCGGTCTTCTTCGGTTCGCCCGCGTATCTCGCGCCCGAGCAGATCCGCGAGCCGGAACGCGTGAGTGCGCACACCGACGTCTGGGCGCTCGGAGTCGTCTTGCACGAACTCGTCGCGGGTACCCTGCCCTTCTCGGCGGACGTGCCATCCGCGGTGCTCGCGGCCGTGATCTTCGACGCCGCGCCGCTCTTGACCGACGCGCCCTACGAGCTCGCACGAATCGTCAACCGATGCTTGTCCAAAGATCCCTCGGACCGACCTTCGGACATCGGCGAGCTCGCGCAAGCACTCGCGCCGTTCGCCGGCGCGAAAGGCGTGGAACTCGCAGAGCACGCGCGAACTGTGCTCTCGACGGCGCGCGACGAAACGTCGGGCGTACGAGAGCGACCAACAACGGATCGAGAGCGGTCGCCGATCGTGAAGGCATCGATGCCGACACGCGGTCGCAGCATCACGACGAGGCCGTCGCTTCGACTGCGCAAACATTGTCATCGCCGCATCCGACAGACGACGGGCGCGGCCTTCGCCGCGGCCGTCGCGTTCGGGATCTTCGCGACGCGATACATCTCCCCCACCGTGCACGTCCCGGAGTCGACGCCCGATCTCGATCTTCCGGAGCACGAGCTGCCACCGGTAAGACCGATCGTTCCGACGATGGTGTTGGAGACGAAGTCACACGCGGCGAACGCCGGACCAACGCCCGTGCACGCACATCCTTCGACGATCACACGAGCGCCTGCTGCAATTTCAAAGAAGACGTCGCCGCTGCTCGAGGGAGCGATGAAGTCTCGTTGACGCGTCCTTGACAACAAATACGAGAACAGTAAGGTGCGCGAACCCTTCGGCGTCGGAGCTCCGGCTCAGCGCCAGCCGACGCATCGCGCGGTGGGGGATCGTCTAATGGCAGGACGACGGATTCTGGCTCCGTCTATCTAGGTTCGAATCCTAGTCCCCCAGCCGAATCGCTTAAGCTTTCTATTGTTGCATTCTCGAACCAAGGCCCCATCGTCTAGCGGTTAGGACATCGGCCTCTCACGCCGGTAACGCGGGTTCAATTCCCGCTGGGGTCGCCTCTGCGTCGTGCGAAGCACGATGCAATGCCAGCGCTCATTTGTTCGAGGTGTACTTAAGTGGCCCCCTCCGCGCGTCTCGCTTCGCTCTCCGCGCGTGCTCCCCCCGGTCTCGTGCTCGTCGGGCGCGCAACGCGCCCTCCTGCGCGCGGAACGGGGGAGCCCGTCGTGCCAAGACTTCCAACGTCGTAGTGCTCTAAGGAGCACCGATCAGGGCTCGACTGAGGAGACCCGCGCTGAAGCTCGCGGCGTTGGCAATGAGTGACCACCCGAGCGCTCGCCGGGTGTTGATTCCGAAAGCGAGCGCGAAGTACGCGGCCTCAGCGAGCCAGGCGAACAGTTCGGCGACAGCGACTTGCGTCCAATAACTCCCGCCCCAGCGCGGGTTGCAGATGACGAACCAGACGATGGGATGGGTGATCGCGCTAGCGCCGAACGCTGCAACAACACGTACTCGCAAGCCTATAGAGTAGAGGGGTACCTCCACGAGCTGTGTGAAGACGAACGCAACGAGCCAGGCGCGAATCATGTTTTGGCGGGCGACGACAGCGTGAGCACAGCGCCCTCGCGACGCTTTCCGAGCAGAGAGAGCGCGCCGAGCAAGGAAGCCGCAGACACCGCGATCAACACCAGAAACACCTCGGCGCTATAGTCCCGGCCCCACGGGAAGAACGTCGGGATGGCACCAAGGATCAGGGCCAGAGACGGGATACCGAAGGCCGTTGCCGGCCTGCCGGGAAGGAGCTGACTCGCGGCGACCAGCGTCACCGGCATCGTCATCTGGAAGAGCACGAGCCCTGCAAGCGTGAGTGGCGTGCTACCGCCATTGAAGGCAATGAGTGGCGCCGAAAGTATCAGCGCGCCAACGCCAGTCACGGTCCACCCGAGCCGATCGGCGAACAAGCCGCCTGTCGACTTGCCGGCGAAAGCAGCGAGCGGGATCCCGATGAGCAGCGCCAAGGTCCCCTTCTCACACTCGTGCGGGGCACCAAAGCCGACATACGAACGGATCATCACGGAGAGAAAGATCAGCGAGAGCGCGAACCATACAAGCCCCGGCGATAGGCGCGATGCTTCGGTCTCGTCATTGTCCGGAGTCGAGGTTGCGACAAAGTCGACGAGTGGTAGTGCCAGAAGCACCAAGGCGATGAGCGGCCAAGTCGGGCCAATTCCGGTTTTCCCCATCCAGCTACCAATCCCGAGCCCCAGTGCACCGGGGGCAACAAAGAGCCCTGCGGGCGTGGCGTGCGCGCCGGAGAAACGCAGCACGGATGCCCCAGCACCCAGGTGAAAGAGTGCGTTGCCGATTCCGGCAGCGAGCATCGTGACGAGCGAAGAGTGCGGCGCAAAGAAAAGGGCGAGCGCCGAGAGCATCAAACCGAACGCCGCCGATGCGCGCGCGAACCCGAATCGATCGACGAGCATTCCAAGTGGTGCCTGCGCTGCAAAGGCCAGCAAGTCATACCCGAACACCACGGCGAAGGAGCCAAGGACATGCGCTGCGGCTGAACCGCCGGTGCGGAAGATCGCCGTGACGCAAGCGGCATCCACGAGCAGGTGCGCGAAGCCGAGTGCTGCGGCACGTGCCAAAGGCGATTGCCATGATGCTGCCATGCATTTCACCGGCGGTTCCAGCGGCGTTTTCCGAGGACGAAGAGAAGAGAGAGTGAGCCCGCGAAAGCGAGCGCGAGCCCTTCTCGGCTCGTGCGCGCGGAACTACAGCCGCTGCCGCCGTTTGGGGTAGTCGGGTTGCTACCACCGCCTGACGGAGTCGGGTTGCTGCCGCTATCTGAAGAAGTTGGGTTGCTGCCACCGTCCGAATTGCCCTTGGCGAGACACACAACACATGCATGCGTTGAGCCGGCGTACTTTGAGCCGGCAGAAACCGTGCAGGTTGCATTCTGGCAGGTGCCCTTCTCACCTGACGGTTGGGTGCACTCCCCACCCGTCGCGATGTTTAGGCAAGCCCCCTCGTCCGGTGAAATTGGAATGACATCGGCATGAGCCGTGAATGGAAGGAAGCAAGCGGACAAAACGAGTGCGCTGAGCAAGGCTCTCATGCGGGCTCTCCTTTCGGCAAAGTCAAATTCATCATGACGCCGTCAAACAGGCTATCGATATTTTCGAGTGTCGTTATATCGAAAGATGATTTGAATGTCGCTTCGTTGGCGGTCATCCGCCAGCACGAGCTGTGCCGTTTGCGTTTCGCGGTTCATCCCTTCAAGACGGCAATAGGCTCGAGGCGGAGTCGGCGTTGAACGAGATCCTGCTGATCCTCCAAGATCTCGCCGATATCGCGATACGCGGCCGGCGCTTCCTCCACCAAGTGCCGAGCGCGCCCGCGAGGATAAACGACGCGACGCATGGCATGGTCGAACGCATCGGGTCGAATCGTCGATGCACGTAGACGTCGCGTCCAAACCAGCGTTCGCGCGCGACGAAGTTGTGGTGGATGTCAACGCGCTCATCCGCGGTCACGGCGATGAAGTCACCGAGCACCTCCATCGCGCGTGTTGCAAGTGAGTTGCGATTGGCGCGCGCGAAGTCGAGAGCCCATCGCACGTCGCTCAAGTACGCGGCTCCAGCTTCGGTCTCGACATCGAGACCACCGAGAGCATCGTCTGCTGAAGCGGCGCGCGCGTGATGTGCCGCAACCGCCGCACCGAGGCCTCGAGAGCCCGAGTGAACCAGCAACCAGAGATCTCCTTCCGGATCGCGATCGAGCTCGAGGAAGTGATTGCCTCCGCCGAGTGTTCCGATGTGCCGCGGTGCGAGCATCTCTCGCGTGTGCTCGAGCGATCGAGTGGATAGCGGGGACGCAAAGATTCGGTCAGGCACGCTTACTCCGCGCCCGCGATGGATCGCATCGCCCGTGGGGATCGCGCGTCCGAGCGCCGTTAGGATCTGTTCGAGAATTCGACGCTCGAGAGACGTTGCGCTCTCGCCGATACGAAGCGCAGACATCCCACAGCCAAGATCTCCTCCGAGTGCGCGCGGCACAACGGTTCGCTCGGTCGCGAACACGGTACCCACGGCGACGCCTTCAGCGACGTGCGCGTCGGCCATCGCGGCGACGAACTCGACGACGTAGTTGCGACTCGCGATCTGTTGGAGTTGACGGACAGTATCGGGTGCGATCGTCCGCGACCAGATCCGAATCGGAACACGCTATCCTCGATCGGGTTCGAAGATTACTCGATACATGGCGCCCCTCCGTCATTGGGAGGAGCCACACCGTCGAAGACGAAGCGCAGATCCGGCACACGCTTCATCTCGACGGCGTCGGCGAGTCGGGCGCGCAAGAACGGTGTGGCGCGAAGAAGGGCGCGCTCGACGGTGCCTCGTGACACGTTTCCTGACGCTACTGAGAAATGGATGCGCGCATGGCGGTAGTCGACCGACAACACGACGGTCGTGATTCGCACGTCCGCGAGTGCCGGATCGAACACGTCATCGCGCAAAAGCGCACGCAATTCATCGAGGATAAGACTTTGAACACGTTGGTGCCGGTGACCGGCACCTTCTTCTTCTCGTCGCATGACAAACAGCTCCAATTTGCGGCCAAGGATGCCGCGCATAAAACTCACGCTCCGCTATCCGCGGGTTGCGTGACCAAGCCGTTCGACGACGATGGTCAAGGACCGCTAACTGCGGGGAGCGGAGAGACTTACGAAACCGTCTTGTGCAATGGGCTTCATGGTTCACCTCCTGTCGCGAGATCCGCGACGCGGGCGAATCTGACCGTGACCGCGATGCTTGTCAAGACGCTCACGTATTGATAATGATATTCACATGCAACAAATGAGGCGTACGATCGTTGCCGTCACTGCCGTGATGGTCGGGCGGCCTTCACCGGCGCAGGCGGCGGACAAATTCGAAATCCAAGTCTACCAAGGAGAGCACAATCGACCGTGGCAACCGGGTCTCGAACTGCACACGAACTACACGATCGTCGGGCACAAACAGCCCGCATACGAAGGAGAAACCCCACCCCATCGAGCACTCCGCATGACGCTGGAGCCCTCGCTTGGAATCACGGAGTGGCTCGAGATCGGCGGATATCTTCAAGGCATGATCTCGCCCTATGGCGGCACGCAATTCGGTGGTTGGAAGCTCCGCGCGAAATTTGTTGTGCCCGAACGCGCAGAATTGCCCGTCGTACTTGGCCTCAACGTTGAAGTTGGGCGCGTGCCACTCCGCGTGGAAGAAGATGGTTGGGCAAATGAGTTTCGACCCATCCTTGGCAAGAGATTCGGACGCGTTGGCGTGACGCTCAACCCCCTATTCGGTTTTGCTTTGACAGGCTCCGAAGCGTTCAAGCCAGTCTTCGAGCCGGCAGGCAAGGTGAAGGTCATCACCGATCTCGGTTTCGCGCTCGGCGCCGAGTACTACACGAGCCTCGGCCGGTTCGATCAAGGTTTTCTTCCGCTTTCCAAGCAGGAGCACCTCGCGTTCGTCGCTTTCGATCTCGAGCCTCCTCCGAAAGAAAAGAAAGACGACGATGAATCCGAATGGGAGCTCAACGCAGGGATTGGACGTTCATTGACCGATGCCACCCCTCAGGCATGGGTTGGCAAGATCATCCTCGGTCACTCCTTTTGAATCACGAACGAGTCGCTTCATAGAGCGCGATACCGCTCGTCACAGCAACGTTTAGGGAATCGAGCGTGGGCTGCATGTCAATCCGTACGCGCTGCGCGCGCCGCAAGATGGTCTCGGGCAACCCCTCACCTTCCGTGCCGAGAAGGAGCGCTCGCTTTGCCACGGGTGCAAGGCTACGGAGTTCGCGCTCGCCACGCGGACTGAGAGCAATGGGCTCCCACCCGTGGTCCTCGAGTATGTCGAGCATGACTTCTGCCGACGCGCACCGCGCGAATGGCACCATGAGCGCACCGCCAACAGACACACGAATACTCTTTCGGTAAAGCGGATCGCAGCAAAGGTTATCCAGCAAAATAGCTTGCACGCCGAATGCCGCCGCGTTGCGGAAGATGCTGCCTACGTTGTCGTGATTCGCGAGCCCCACGAGACCGATGACGATCTTTCGACTCTTAGAGCGAGTTCGACAGCCTGCTGCGCGAAATCGATTCGTCGGTTGGGCGCTGCGGTGCCTGCGCACGTACGACAAGTACGCTTGCGCGGGCTCCTCGCGCTCCGCCCTAGCCTCGATTCGCTCGCGACGGCTGTTGAACTCGCTCTTATCCTTGCCTGTTGCAAGCAGATCGCTCGGATCCGTCGCGGGGCCGCGCACACCAAGCCCAAGGACGCCTCGGTGGATGGGGAAGCCCACGATGCCATCTAAGACCCCCTGCGGAGCAACATAAACAGACACGGATTCCGGCAGCGCGTCAATGACATCCCGCAACGTTTCGATACGTCGCGTCTCGATAAGCAGTGAGCGCACCGTGAAGGGACTGCGCATCACGAGCACGCGCACAACGACTTCACCTTCGGCGATAAAGAGTCCTTCGCCGTCGCCATTGCCACGAAGAAGATCGCGCTCACGCACTCCGACGTACGGGTACAAAAACGGCGTCGCGTTTGCGGCGTCAACGGAAGAAATCGTAACGAGACGGGCGGCCAAGAAGCACACAAATAACACGATCCCAGCGAGACTCCGATCGCGAAGCGCGACCATCGACCGGCTGCGGGCTCGGCCGTCTCTGCAGAAATCGTGTCATTGAATTATCCGGCTAGCTAGGAGCTTGCCGCGGCACGCGCGGTATTGGACGATGACGTTCTCTATGAGCCGCTCGAGGCTGCTTTTTCGCGACGGAGGCGAGCCACGCCTATTTTTGCCTACACTGATTGTGCTCCTCATCACGATCGCCGCGGGCTTTGCGTGCGTGGCTGTGATGAGGCGTCCGGAGACCGCCGAGGCTACTGCACAGGCTCTTTTGCACGCCGGCGCATTCGACAAGGCCGAAGCTGGCTATGCCGATCTCGTGCGCAAAGAACCCTCCGTGCCTCTCGTTATCGCGTTGATCGAGACGCATGCAATAGGGGTCGATGCAACGAACGCCCAGGCCCCGTTCGATGAGAAGGGGATGCCTGTGGAGGTCCGGCAGGACGCGAAAATGATGAGCGAAGAAGAGCTCGACGCCATCATCGCAAACACGCCGCCGGACATTGCGATCGTCGCGCATTACTGGCTCGGCGTCGTTCGCCACGCCGTCACGGACGACGCGCGCGCCGAGATCGTGCGCGGCGCTGCGCGCGAGCCGCCAGTGCCATGGCATAATCATTTGCTTGCTCGCGAAGCCGAAGAGCGCGCCGATGTCGAGAGCGCAGCCGAACACTATTTCCGCGAAGGACTTGCGTTCGACGAACGCAAGCACGACGTCAACCACGCACTGTCACTCTTGTTGAAGCTCGAAGCATGGGACAGAGTTCGTGACTCTATCCTCGATCCGAAGGTAGCGAAGATCGTAAGTCCTCTGATTCGCTATCGCATCGCCGTGCATGATCACGACTGGCTGTCTGCTGTGCGATGGCTCGCCATGGAAAGCCTCCCGCCGCTGATTCCCAGCCCGCTGATACTCACCAGCATCACCGCACTCGCATGGATATTTTTCTGTCTCCGCCTTGGCAAAGTGGGAGAGCGCCCGGCGCTCAAACTTGCACTCTACCTCGTTGCTTTTGCACTTGGGGTGCTGAGCGTCGTGCCCACGCTCGCTCTCATTGGCATTGAGGAAGCCACGCTGCGGATCGTCGAGACCGGGGATCCCGCGCGCGATATTCTCTTTTACGTTTTTGGCGTTGGTCTTCGCGAAGAAGCCTCGAAACTTGCTCTGTTCTTGCCATTGCTCTTCGTCGTTCGCCGTTACGGCGGCAAGCTCGACGTGCTCGTCACGGGTGCGCTCGTGGGTTTGGGTTTCGCTGCCACCGAGAACCTCGGCTACCTCGCAAGCGGCAATCTGCACACGGGACTTGGTCGATTCCTCACCGCCAACTTTCTCCATATGGCAATGACCGGAATCCTCGCAACGGCGCTGGACGATTTCGTCGCCGATCGCGAACGCTTCGCATCCGACTTCTCACGCACAACGTTGATGGTCGTAGGACTCCACGGTGCCTACGACTTTCTCCTCGCGCACGAAGAGTTCGGCGGCACGTACATGGCCATGGTAGTCTTCGTCTTCTTGACGAAGCTTTTTTTGAATGCCGTTGATCACGCACGGCGACACGTCGACCGCGGGATTTCCATCTTGCATGCGTTTCTCTTCGCCGTCGCCGTCGTGACTGGTGTGACCTTCGTCTTTGCAACGGTCGCCGTTGGTCCCACGAACGCTGCCATAGCAATGACCGAAGGCCTGCTCGGCGTCGCCATCATCGTCTTCGTCTTCGTTCGCACTCTGCGTACAATGTAGGAGAATCAACGCGCGTCCCATCGCGCGGAAAAGAAATGGTAACGTCCTTATTTATGTCCGGAGCAAATCATCGAGGCAAGGTTGCAGGCATCGCGTTCGCAATGGCAACGGGGACAATCCTCGTCGTTGCGTCGTGTGGCGGTTCGTCGAACGCGTCGAGCTCGAATGGAGGGGCCACGGGCGGAACTTCCGGCATCCAGCTCGGCGACGATCACACCGGTATTTTCAATGATGGTCCGGTCGATTGGGCAGAAACGGAATGGCATAACGGGTGTGCCGGTGACGACGGCTACCCCCAGGAGATTCAGAATATCGACGGCAACTTCCTTGGCGGCGTGAGCAACGAAGTCGGCGCCGAGCTGTTTTGCGATGCGTGCGTCGAAATCGCGGCTGCCAATGGAAAGAAATTGATCGTGCGCGTCATCACGTATGGTGTCGTGAACCAGCCAGGCGATATGGATCTCAGCCCGGAAGCCTACAATGCCCTGCGCACGAGCGACGACGAGGCCGCACGCGAGATGACCTGGCACCTCGTCACGTGCGCGGACACCAATCCGATTTATTTCCAGTTCCAAGTCGGGTCGAATACCGGCTGGTCGCGCTTCTGGGTTCGAAACCCGCGCGCGGCGATCGCGAAGGTTGAGGTACAAAGCCACAATCACTCCTCGTTCACCGCACTCACACGTGAATCAGACGGTGCCTTCGTGGACTACAGTGGCTTCGGCAATGGGGCATTCATGCTGCGCATAACAGGGGTTGACGGCAGTACGCTCGATCAATCTTTCAATAGCTACCCTTCCGGCCAACTGATCAAAGGCTCCACCAACCTGCAATGAAATGCGAGCGGTGAAATGCGTTCAGGGAGTTCCGCTGCGACATCAGAGTTCTGCAACGCTCGCGCGTAGGGGATTCTCAATCACTTGCGCTGCACGTGGCTTGGCGACCGTTGACGTTTGAGCACGTGGCGGCCGATCCGCAAATGGATTGACATGCACATGTGACATCACCCCCGCAGCTCTCCGGGATATCGCGGCAGCCCTGCAAAACCGGTGTGCAGTTCGGGTTGAGGCAGCCCGGTACGCCGCTCACGCCGCACACGGTCGGTGTCCACCCGGTGGGGCAGGTCGAGGCTTGCACGCAGGCATCATTCGTGGAGCACTCACGATAAAGACATATCTGCGTCGAGGTGCAGGTGCTCGGCCCGCACACGCCCGAATCCGGATCGTCCGTCGAGGCATCATCCGCGCACGCAGCCACGAGACCAGAGCTCGTGACGAGAGCACCTGTGACAAGAACAGTTGTTATCGCAGAGAAACCAAGACCCGTAGCGAGCAACGCCAACATCTGCAGCGGTTTGCGCATGAGGGCCTTTCTACCGCGATCGCCCGCAGTCGTCATACGTCTTGTACGGGGCCGCCAAATGCCCCAGCAAAGCGCGCAACCCACAACGCGAACAGGAGGAGCGCGACGACGACGAGAATCATGCGTGTAAAGCGCATACGCATGGAGGTTCCCCACGCGCCCGACCGCAGGTAACCCGCGATCTCGATGCCGGCGAATATCACGGCGACGGACAAAACGAGCCACACGAGCGGATGCATGACTGTCGCCGCGGTGAAATCACCGCGCAGCAAAAGGCGGGTCGCACGCGTGAGACCACACGTTGGGCATGGCAGCCCCGTTGCGAGGTGCAACGGGCACGGCCAACCAACGAACAAGATGAAGGCGGCAAGCGCACCAATCGCCAAGAGCATGTTTCCCAGCCTGCTGCGCGCCGCGATGCCAGCATCGACGGCGCCTTCGGCGCTGTCGGCCCCGCCTGCGGCGGGGACCTCAGGGGGCCCTGCGGTGCCTGCGCACGTACGACGAGTACGCTTTCGCGGGCTCCTCGGGCCCGCCTTGGCCTCACGTCGCTCGCGACGGCTGGTAAACATGCTCTAATGGCGCGACCGCGTCCTTACCCTGCCTCGGCACTACTGCTCTTTTCGGAGCGGACGACCCTGGCTGTCGGTGAACTTGCCTAGAAGCAACATGATGAAATCGTACAGCGCCCAGAGGCCGCAACCACCCAATGTAAGGAGCTGGATGACTCCATACAGGGTGTACCCCGTGTAGAAGCGGTGAACACCGAGACCGCCGAAGAAGAAGCAGAGCAGCACCGTCACCATCCATGACTTGTCGCTCTGCCCCATCATTGCACCCGGCGGCGGCCCGCCCATCATCATGGGGGCACCTCCGTACGGTTGCATGGGTCCGCCCGGGTACGGTGGTGAGTATGGCTGCGCACCCATGCCTTGGTTGAATTGGCCTTGGTTGGGTTGGCCCTGGTTGAATTGGTTGCCGAAATCGCTGAGGGCCTGACCCATCTGGTTGAAGCCCTGATTGATTTGACCCGCGAAATCCTGCGGAGGCGCACCATAAGGCGGTTGCCCTGCCATAGGACCTGCCATGGGGGGAGCAGGCGTGGGAGGATATGGAGGGGGAGGCGCACCCCATCCTGCCGGATCTTGTGGCGGGGGCGGTGGCACGGGAGGAGGACCGTAGGGATTGTCCAATGGCGGGGGGGCACCCCATCCTGGTGGCTCTTGCGGAGGACCCTGCGGTGGTTGCGGTTGTGGAGGCGGCGCGCCGTACGAGCTGTCGGCCACTGCAACGGGTGGTGGAGGCACACCAGGCATGGTCTCGACCGGAGGTGCACCAAAGGCTGGCGCGGGGGCTGCACCAAAGGCTGGCGCAGGAGCTGGGGAAAAGGCTGGCGCGGGGGCTGCACCAAAGGCCGGCGCAGGGGCTGGAGAAAAGGCTGGCGCGGGAGATGGAGAAGGAGATGGAGCGACAGCAAACGGGGGCACCTCGACCGCCACCGTGGCACCGAGTGGGTTCAGGGGCTCATCCGCTCCTGTTCCAGGAGGAGGCGATCCGCCGTAGTTCGGCATCACCTGCGGGGCAACCCCCACGATGGTTCCTTTGATTCGGCGTGACGGCGGAGGCGCTGCACCCGTGGCACCCGTGGCAGACGGACCAGAGCCCGCCGGGCCACCGACGACCGGTGCTGCCGGCGGCGCAGGTGGCAGCGCGTCCGCCACGAACGGCGGCGGCGGCGGAACGGGAGGCGATTGGTTCATCGCCGGGTTACCGGCGAGCGGCGCCGGCGGCGCGCCCGCCGCGAACGACGGACCACCTTGCGGCGGCGGAACGGCTTGCGGTGAAACGGGCGACGACTGATTCACCATCAGCATCGTGCCTTTGAACGATTTCCCGGGCGGCGGCCCCTTTATCGGGAGCGCGAAGTGGCACTTGAGACACGACGTTACCGTTTCCGGATTTTGGGCTCCACATTGCGGACAGAACACGAAAAAACCTCCCGCCACCGACCAAGTGACGCAACGAAGCGATGAGTCGGCATGGAGCATAGCGGCACCAGAGCGCAATCGGGAAGAGGAGAAGAGGAAGGAAAGATCCGCGGCGAAGCAGAAGAACGTCCGTGCTCTTCGACGAGCTCCCAACGTGAACGGCTCATGCGCCGTTCGTCCCTCCTTGACATACGCCACACCTTCGCTTTAGCGTGCGCGCGAAAACCCCGATTTTCCCGGCTGTTTTCCCTCTGCCCATGCCCTTCGCACTAAACCCCGAACGAGACCGTGAGCTCGACGAAATTCTCACGCGGTACCCAACGAAAATGGCCGCATGCATCCCGGCGCTTCATCTCTGCCAGGATCAAAACGGCTGGATCAGCGATGAGGTCATCGCTTGGGTTTCCGGTAGGCTCGACCTTCCGCCTGCCCACGTGAAAGGCGTCGTGACGTTCTACACGCTCTTCAATCAAGAGCCTGTCGGCAAACATCAGGTCTGGGTGTGTCGCACGTTGCCGTGTGCGCTTCGTGGCGCCGGCGACGTGCTCGGACATTGCCAGAAACGTCTCGGCATCAAGGAAGGAGAAACGACCGCCGACGGCAAGATCACGCTGCGCACGGCCGAGTGCCTAGCAAGCTGCGGAACCGCGCCAATGATGCAAGTCGACAAAGAATATCACGAGAACTTGACCCTCGAAGAGGTCGACAAGATTCTCGACAAGCTCCGGCAGGGCTGAGAGCGAGCCGAAATGCTGAAGCGAACGAACTACCTTACCAAGGTCTACGGGATGCCGAACGGTTGGCAGCTCCCGACGTACGAACGCGAATCACGCGGATACGAGACTGCGCGGCGCGTGCTCACGACGATGACGTCCGAGCAGGTCGTCGCTGAAGCGAAGAAGGCAAACATTCGCGGACGCGGCGGCGCGGGCTTTCCCATGGGCATCAAGTGGAGCTTCATGCGGCCACACCCAACGAAGCCCGCTTATCTCGTCGTCAACGCGGACGAAGGCGAACCGGGAACGCACAAAGACCGCACGCTGATGGAGCAAAATCCGCACGCCATCGTCGAGGGCTGCATCATCGGCTGCTACGCGATTGGCTCGCACACCGCGTACATCTTCGTGCGCGACGAGCTGCATCTGTCGAAGGCGCGGCTCTGGGGTGCAATCAAAGAGGCAAAGGCGAAAGGGTACCTTGGCCCGCGCCCCTTCGGCAAAAATTACGCGGTCGATGTCGTCGTGCACACCGGCGCCGGCGCGTACATCTGTGGAGAGGAAACCTCGCTCCTCAACTCGCTCGAAGGTCGTCGCGGCGAGCCTCGCCTCAAGCCTCCGTTCCCTGCGCAAGCCGGTGCATTTGGATGCCCAACGACGGTGAACAACCTCGAGACGATCGCCGCGGTGCCAACGGCATTCATGCTTGGCTGTGAGGAGTTCAGCAAGCTCTCGGCCATTCACCATCTGAACGACGGCGGCGTACGCCTCTTCGGCGTCAACGGGCACGTGAAGAAACCGGGCGTCTTCGAGTGCGCCGTGGGTCTCACGCTCCGCGAGCTGATTTACGATCTCGGCGGCGGCATCAAAGACGACAAAGAACTTTTCGCCATCATTCCGGGCGGATCATCGACGCCCGTGCTGCGCGCCGAGGACGTCGTTCACGCACCGGACGAAAAATCACCGCTGCATTCATGGCACGGCAAAAGCGTCCTCGACGTGCCGCTCGGCGTCGACACGTTCCGCGGCATTGGCACCATGCTCGGTACGTGCTGCGCAACGGTCATGGCCGAAGGCACGGATCCCGTCTTGGCTTTTCATAATTTGATGCGGTTTTATCGTCATGAGTCTTGCGGTCAATGCACGCCCTGCCGCGAAGGTTCGGCCTGGCTCTTTCGCATTGCCGAAAAGCTCGTTGAAGGCACCTGTTCGATGGACGAACTGAACCAGCTCCATGATGTTGCGAACAACATCATGGGCAACACGATCTGCGCGTTCGGTGAGGGCACCGCAATGCCAGCTCTCGGATTCCTCAAGAAGTTTCGCAAAGAGTTCGAGGCCTACGTCAAAGGCGAGCGACACGGCAAAGACGCGCGCCTAACCACTGGGCCCCTTTCCTGATCTGACGGCGAAGGAGAAGCCGTGAACCCGACCGACCTTGCACTTGGGCAGGCCTATTTCTGGATTTGCGCTGTTGTCGCGCTCGCGGGCGCCTTCATCACGGTGTTCGCGAGGAACCCGATCCGCGGAGCGATGGGCTTGCTCGCGATGGTTCTCTCCGTCGCCGGCCTGTTCCTCGCGCTGAACGCGCAGTTCCTCGCCGCCATCCAGGTCATCGTTTATGCAGGCGCCATCGTCGTTCTCTTCATCTTCGTCATCATGCTCCTTGGGCCGAGTGCCACGGCGCCGCGCGATGCGCGCGGACGTGTCCCGCGCACCATCGGTGCCGTTCTCTTCGTCGCCCTCGGCCTCACGGCGATGGCGCTGGTCATTCGCACGGCGCCTCCCCTGCCCGCTTCACCGAAGGCACGTCTGCTCGCCGACGTTCCGGCGGACTTCGGCAGCATCGAGAAATTCGGATCCGTTCTCTTTGGTCCAGCGCTCGTGCCGTTCGAGCTCTCGAGCGCCCTCATCATGGTGGCGATCATCGGCGCCGTTGCCGTCGCGCGCGGCCGCACGCGCAAAGAGAAAGAGTTCGCTCGGCATGAAGCGGAAAAAACCGCGGACGATCACGAGAAGATCGCTCTCGGCACTGCCGCGCACAGCCCGGAGGTTCACCCGTGATCCCCGTCGAATACTACGTCACGCTGAGCGCACTGCTCTTCACCATTGGCGGAGCAGGCTTCCTCTTTCGGCGCAACGTATTGGTTGCGCTGATGAGCATCGAAATCATGTTGAACGCGGTCAACCTCGCGCTCGTCGCGTTCAATCGCACCCTGCAAAACGCACAGACCGGTCAACTCTTCGCCTTCTTCCTCATCGCCGCCGAGGCCGCCGAAGTCGCTGTCGGTCTCGCCATCGTTCTCTCGCTCTACCGCATTCGAAACACCGTGCGCTCGGACGAAGCGAACCTCCTCAAGAACTGAACCGCCATGAAGGCCCTGTTCTCCCTGTTTCCCCAAAACGACTTCTCGCTGATCGCGGTCGTCCTTCTGATGCCCCTTCTGGGTGCATTCGTGAACGGCGTCTTCGGCAAGCGTCTCGGCAAGTCCGCCGTTCGCCTCATGGCGCTCGCGGCGGTCGGTACGAGCTTCGTCGCGGCCGTCCTCGCGTTCGGCGCGCTGCACGCCGCGGTCGACGCGACGCGCACGACGGTGATGGTGGACGGTCACGCAGTGACGCACCACGAACACGTCAAGCTCTTTTGGACCGCGTGGGAGTGGATGCGCACTTCGCGCGTCGTCTCCACGGCCGCGGGAGCGAAAGACATCGGCGTGCCGATCGACATTCGTTTCAGCATCGACGCGCTCTCCGGCGTCATGATGCTCGTCGTCACGGGCATCGGCTTCCTCATCCACGTCTATTCGACTTCGTACATGGCCGAGGACAAGGCGTATTGGCGCTTCTTCTGTTACCTGAATCTCTTCATCTTCTCGATGCTCGTCCTCATCCTTGGGGACAACCTCGCCGTGCTCTTCATCGGCTGGGAAGGCGTCGGCCTGTGCAGCTACCTGCTCATTGGCTTCTGGTACGAGAAGATGCCGAACGCGGCGGCCGGCAAGAAAGCGTTCATCGCGAACCGCATCGGCGACTTCGGTCTGCTCGTCGCCATGTTCTTGCTTGTACAATACACGGGGGCGCTCGACTGGACGGGCATCCAGAACGGTGCGCGTGATCTGCTCACGCCGTCCCCGGGCGCGCAGGTGCACCTCTGGCCCATTGGCGCCGGGCAGTTCCAAGACGTTTTCTTGGGTCCCATCAAGATCCCGCTGCACTTCCTGCAACCTTCCGCGCCGCTCACCATCACCGCCGCAACGGCCGTAGGTCTCGCGCTCTTTCTTGGCTGCACAGGCAAGAGCGCGCAGATCCCGCTCTACGTCTGGCTCCCGGACGCCATGGCAGGCCCAACGCCGGTGAGCGCGCTCATCCACGCGGCCACCATGGTCACGGCAGGCATTTACCTCGTGTGCCGCCTGTCGTTCGTGTTCGTGCTGTCGCCGTTCGTCATGACGGTCGTGGCGTTCACGGGTGTGCTCACCGCGCTCTTCGCGGCCACGATCGCGCTCGTGCAGAACGACATCAAGAAGGTGCTTGCATATTCCACGGTAAGCCAGCTCGGCTTCATGTTCCTCGGCGTAGGCGTCGGGGCATTTACGGCCGGCTTCTTCCACGTCTTCACGCACGCGTTCTTCAAAGCGTGCTTGTTCCTCGGAGCCGGCAGTGTCATCCACGCGATGCACGCACGCATCCACGACGACACCAAATCCCAAGACATGCGCAACATGGGCGGCCTGCGAAAGCACATGCCGCTCACGTACTGGACGTTCGCCGCCTCCACGGCCGCCATCATCGGTTTCCCGCTGACGAGCGGTTGGTTCTCGAAGGATGAAATCATCTCGAGCGCGCTCGTCAACAAGTCCGTCAGCCCGTACGCCGCCGAGCTCGCCAAGCTGAAAATCACCGTATGGACGGCGCCTGCGTGGGTGCCCACGGCGCTCTGGATCATCGGCGTCCTCGCCGCGACACTCACTGCATTTTACATGTGTCGCTGCGTGCTGCTCACGTTCTGGGGTGACTTCCGTGGCTGGACCATCGGTCGTCGTTCAGAGCCAACGATCACGGACAAGCAGCCGGCACTCGAAGCCCACGAGAGCGAAGACGATCCTCACGGCGACGAGGATCATCATCACGAGGAAGATCTCACGCAGCCGGGTCCTGCGCCGCACGAGTCTCCGCGGCCCATGACCATCCCGCTGATCATCCTTGGCACGGCAGCCGTCTTCGCGGGACTCTTCCTCAACCCGGCAGCCATCAAGCTGTTCATCCATGACTGGGACTTCCTCCCGATGGATCACTGGCTCGATCCGGTGTTCCACGAAGCATCGCAAGGAGTCGTGTCCGTTGCGGCGGATGAATCGGGCAAGCACCATCTCGAGTGGCTCTCGCTCGTGATGGCGCTCGTCGCGTTCGCGGTCGGCACGGGCATCGCGTACTGGATGTACGTGCTCAAGCAGGGCAAGCCTGCGAGCGCGCTCGCCGCAAAGTCGCCGGCGCTCTATGGACTCGTGCTCGACAAGTGGCGCATCGACGAAGTTTACGACGCAACGGTGGTTGCGGGTGTCGACGCCCTTGCGGACACGGCCGTGTCCGCTGATCAGAGCGTCATCGACTTCGTTCTTGCGCGTCTCACGTCGATCCTCGTCTCGGCTTTCGGCATCATCTTGCGCCTCTTGCAGAACGGCGTCGTGCACGTGTACGCGGCGATCATGGTCATAGGCATGACGGCGCTCGGATGGTTTTTCATCCAGCCGCATGCCGACGTGAGCGTCATCGAAAACAGCAACGGCGACTACGTGCTCTCGGCCTCACCCGGTCTTGGTTACAGCTTCAAGTGGTATCCGGAAGCGCAGGGCGAGCCGCAGCAGAAAACCTTCACGGCCACCGACTCGCTCGAGCTGCATCTCGACGAGGGCAAGTCGCAGACCGTCAAGCTCGAAGTCCGGAACGCGTTCGGTCTCACGGCAACGAAAGAGAAGCCCGTGTCACGTCCGAAGGTCGAAAAGCCTCAGCAAATTCAGCTTGGGGAGCGGTGAGCGAAATGAAGACGTCTGATCCCACCGCCTCGCCAACCGATTCGTTCGATACGGCGCCCGCGCGTCCTCTGTGGATTGTGCGCGCCTTCTTCTTCCTCGCCCTCACGATCATCGTCGTTGCGCTCACGCAGCTCCTCGGCCGTTCGGGCGCAAGCGAGAACGTCGGCGCGTTCAGCGCATCGAATGCCATGATCGGCGCGATTGTCCCTGCTGGCATCGCCGCCGTCGTCGCGGCACTCATCCCGAGCCGCCAGGGCTGGCGCGTCCGCCTCCCGCTCGCACTCATCGCGGCGATCTTCGCGATTTTCGTCTCGCGCCTGTGGCCCGGAACAGAAGCAGCAGCCGTAACGACCGGCGCTCCGGCCGAGCCGCCCACGCTGCTCTCGTGGCTCATCGGGCTGCCTCTCGGGGGCGCCGTGGCAATCCTCTTCTTGCCGCGTCAGTCGCCGCGATTTCTCAAGGCAACGACGTTCATCATCATGATCGTCACGCTCTTCGCGAGCATTCCTCTGCTTCGCGTGGACATGGGGCGCACCTACCACTTCAACCAAGACGTGATGTGGATCGAGCGCTTCGGAATCCATTATCACGTCGCGCTCGACGGCATCTCGCTCTGGCTCGTCGTCTTGACGGTGTTCATCACGCCCATCGCGGCGTACGTGTCGTTCGGATCCATCGACAAGCGCATCAAGGACTGGTGCTTTTCGCTCCTCGTGCTCGAAGCCGCGATGATCGGCTCGTTCGTGGCTCTCGATCTGTTCCTCTTCTACGTCTTCTGGGAGCTCATGCTCATCCCGATGTACGTGATGATCGGAGTCTGGGGCGGCGCCAATCGCATCAAGAGCGCGCTCAAATTCTTCCTCTTCACGATGACCGGCAGCATGCTGATGCTCGCCGCCATTTTGTATGTAGCATACACATATGGGAAAGTGACGGGCGGCAACACCTCGTTCGACTACTTCGAAGTGGGCCGCATCGCCTTCCCCATGCACGTGCAGAGGTGGCTCTATTGGGGCTTTGCGATCTCGTTCTTCGTCAAAGTCCCCATGTTCCCGGTGCACACGTGGCTGCCGGATGCGCACACGGAAGCTCCAACGGCCGGTTCCATCATCCTTGCTGCCGTCATGCTGAAGATGGGCACGTACGGCTATCTGCGTTTCTGCATGGGATTGTTTCCGGAGGCTGCTTCGCAGTACGCCGCCACGCTCGCAGGCGTCGCGGTGCTCGGCGGCATTCTGTACGGCGCGCTCTGCGCCTGGCGTCAAGACGACGTCAAACGCCTCGTTGCCTATTCGTCGGTCGCGCACCTCGGCTACGTCATGCTCGGCCTGTTCGCAGCAACGCCGTCCAGCATCGAGGGCTCCGTCTTGCAGATGGTCAACCACGGCGTCACCACGGGCGCGCTCTTCCTTCTCGTCGGCGTCATTTACGATCGCCGGCACACCCGTCAGCTCGATGAGTTCGGTGGCCTCGCCAAGGCCATGCCCGTCTACGCAGCTCTCTTCGTCATCGCATCGCTCGCGAGCGTGGGTCTACCCGGTACGAACGGCTTCGTTGGCGAGTTCTTGATCATCGTGGGGACGTTCGCGTCGAACAAGCTCGGTCACGTCAACGGCATCCAAGCCGTGGGCGCAGCTCTTGGCGTCATCCTCGCTGCACTCTACATGTTGACGGCGATCCAAAAGATGTTCTTCGGGCCGGTCACGCGTTCGGAGAACAAGCATATCGCCGACATCCGCCCGCGCGAGATCCTCGCGGTTGCGCCGCTGATGATCGCCATCTTCGTCATCGGTTTCGCTCCGAACCTCTTGCTCGGCCAGATGCGCGACGCCGTTTCACGCGTCATCGACGACATGAATGCGCGCGTCGAAACGAGCCCGCCCCCTCATTATTACGCGGGTCCGATTAAGCTTCTCCCCCGCTCCGCGGAGGCGCCGAAGTCTATCGCGGATGCTCTCGCGAACCCCACGGCAACCGCCGTCACCACGCCCAGCCCCTAAAGGCAATCGATATGGCGCTCGCGTTCGTTCTGTCTCCTCTGCTCGTCGTCGTTGTCGGCGCGCTCCTCCTCATGCTCGCTGAAGCTTTCACGAAGAAGCGCAGCGCAACGTCGTCGGGGGTCGCGCTCGGCGCAACCATGGTCTTTGCGACGGGTTTCGCGTTCTCCATCGGCGCCTGGCTCGCAGGCGTCGAAGACGTCCCCGGTGCGGACGCACTCGCTCCGTGGATCATCGTCGATCGATTCACGCTCTTCTTCGACGGCATCCTTTGCCTTGGCGGCGTCCTCGCGTCGCTTCTCGCGGGCGGATATCTGCCGGAGCACAAGCTCGATCGCGGCGAGTTCTACGCGCTGCTCCTGTTCGCCACGGTCGGCGCCATGATGCTCGCCGCTGCGGGCGATCTCCTGACGGTGCTCCTCGGTCTCGAGACGATGTCGATCGGCGCATACGCCATCACCGCGTTCCGCCGCACCTCGGCGCGCTCCGCAGAAGGCGCACTCAAGTACTTCTTGCTCGGCTCCTTCGCGGCGGCGATCTTGCTCTACGGCTTCGCGCTTCTCTACGGCGCAACGGGCCACACGGATCTGGCGGGCATCGGCGACGCCGTCAGGCGCGGCGGGGATCGCTCGCCCATGATCCTCATCGCACTCGTCCTCATCTTGGCCGGCCTCGCGTTCAAGATCTCCGCGGTGCCCTTCCACATGTGGACGCCGGATGCATACGAAGGCGCGCCCACGCCGGGCACGACGTACATGGCGTCCGTCGTGAAGGCTGGCGGCTTTGCGATGCTCCTTCGCGTTCTGTTCCTATGCTTCGGCGACAAGGCTTCGATGTCGTGGTCGGCAGGCTGGCCACCGGCGCTCGCATGGATCGCCGTCATCACGATGACGGTGGCAAATCTCATTGCCGGTCAGCAGGAGTCGGTCAAACGCATGCTCGCTTACTCGAGCATCGCGCACGCCGGGTACCTCCTCGTTGGCGTCGTCGCGGCCATGCACTCCATGTCGCAAGCGGGCGCCAGCGTGCTCTACTATTTGCTCACGTACATGGTGTCGACCGCGGGCGCGTTCGGCACGCTCATCCTCTGCGGCAGCCGCGGCAAAGAAGCGGTCACGTATGAAGATCTCGCGGGCATCGGCCGCAGACACCCACCGGCCGCCCTCGCGTTCTCGCTGTTTCTGATTTCGCTCGCGGGCATCCCTCCAACCGCCGGCTTCTTCGGCAAGTGGTTCGTGTTCCGCGCAGCCATCGACTCAGGCTTCTACGCCCTCACGGTGATCGCGTTCATGAACAGCGTCGTCGCCGCTTACTACTACCTGCGCGTGCTCGTGTTCATGTACATGCGCGAACCCGCAGCGGGCGCGCCCGTCGCCGTGCCCATGCGATCGGCGTACGTTGCGGTGGCTCTCCTGCTCTCCGCCATCCTCGTCCTGATCCTTGGCATCGTACCCGGCCAAACGCTCGACATGGCCATCAAGGCAGCATCCATCTTCGGCGCCGGCTAACCCGCCCGCTTCCGCTTTGGCGCGATCTCATCGTTGGGGCCTGCGCTGCGGTCAGTTGTGGCCCCATCCGCGCCATCTCGCTTCGCTCGCTGCGCCGCCTTCCCCTTGCCACGTGCTCGTCAGGGCCGAAGCGGCCCTTCCTGCGCACGGACGGGGAAGGCAAGAAGACCGTAATCTACAAGGTTTGATCTCGATGAAATCCCCCTCCCTTGTTGCCATGGCGTTTCTTGTTGCTGCGAGTGGTTGCACGAAACCAAGCGCCGAGAAGAAAGAGCAGCTCGACGCCAACGTTGCTCCCGCGAGCGATGCAGGAGTGACTTCACCTGCGCCAGCGGCAAAAGCGGCCACGGATGCGGGAGTCATCAACGCAACGGCTCTTCCTGCGGCGTCCATTGCGGCCATGGTGAATCCTTCAAACCTGCCAGCGTATGCAGGAGCAACGGGAAGCATCGAAGGCACCATCTGGGTGACGGGCGACGCCGCGCCGACGACACCCGCAGACTTCGCAAAGTGTCCTGAAGCTGCAAGCATCTGGGGACACGCCTTTCGTGAGGGAGCGCCCCCTGCCGCGGGTGCGCCTGCGCCCGGTGCGCGTCCGCTTGCAGATGCCATTGTCGTTGTCACGGGGTATCAAGGCTTCTACGTGCCTGAGAAAAACGAGGCGAAGGAAGTCGTCATTGACCACTGTGGTTACAGACAGCGAACCGTGACGCTTACGTTCGGCCAGCGCCTCGAAGTGCGAAATCTCTCGAGGGAATTCTGGACGCCAAAGCTCGAACCCGGTGCAAATCAAGTCATGATGATGGCGGCACCGAAGGGCGATCCCGTGCGCATCTACCCAACGAAGCCAGGTCATTGGCTCCTTACGGACGCGGGACGCGGATACGCCGTTGTCGACGTCTATGCATTCCTTCATCCCCTGCATACCTCTACGGACGCGGCAGGTCATTATCGGATAGAGGGGGTCCCGCTGGGCAAGGTGACGGTGAATACCACGCACCCGCATATCCCCAACAGTGCCGGAGTCGATATCGATATCCAGGCGAACGTAGTGCACAAAGTCGATCTTGTATTGCACAACGAAATCAAGAAAGACGCAGCCGCACCCCATCCTGATGCAACCGCACCAACCAAGCCTCGTTAGCGCTACTGCCGGAAGTATTCCGGCAGTAGCGCTAGCAAAGCCGCGGGAGCGGCTTTTCGGAGGGGTGAATTGCCCGCGAAAGCGGGCAAGAGGGGGCGCCGCCACCACCCCTTCCCCACTTCAGTTTGCGTTCACCCAGGAGTCCGAAAGCAACTCGGCTTGCTGCAGCACCGTATTTGTTGCGGCCTCTTGCTTGTCGGGTGGGTAGCCGTACTTGCGCAAGATGCGCTTCACGTGGATGCGCAACCTGGCGCGCACCGACTCTTTCATTGCCCAATCGATGGAGACATTCTGCTTTACGGTGCTGACCAACTCGCGCGCGATAGCGCAAAGCATTTCATTGCCAAGCACTTTCACAGCACTGTCGTTCACTTCGAGTGAGTCGTAGAAGGCGAGCTCGTCGCTCGTGAGCCCCAACTCCTCGCCGCGCTTCTGGGCGGCTTGCATGTCTTTGGCGAGCCCGATCAACTCCTCGATGATCTGTGCGGTTCCGACCGCTCGGTTCTGGTACCGGCGCACAGACTTTTCGAGGAGGTCGGCGAAAGATCGAGCCTGGACGAGATTGTGCTTGGAGCGCGACTTCACCTCGTCATCGAGCAGTCTGCGAAGCAGCTCCACGGCGAGGTTCTTGTGCTTCATGCCGCGTACGTCCGCGAGGAACTGGTCTGAGAGGATGGAGATGTCTGGGTTCTTCAGACCCGCGGCGGCGAAAATGTTGATGACCTGATCGCTCGCGATCGCCTTCGACACGATCTGCCGAATGGCGTGGTCGATGTCGTCGGCCGATTTCCTGTCGCCGACCTGCGTCTTGACGATTGCGGATCGCACGGCTTGGAAGAAGCCGACGTCATCGCGAATGCGGAACGTTTCTTCGTGAGGCACCGCAAGAGCGAAGAACTTCGACAGCTCGATCACGACTTGGAGCAGACGCTCTTTTCCATTGTCCTGCGCGAGCACGTGCTCGCACGCAGCGGGCAGCAGCGAGAGCCGCTCGCCGGGTGATCCCGTCGTCCACGCGCTCCAATCGAAGCCGTGGAAAATATCCAAGCAGACTTCGTAGCGCTCCAGCATGAGCGCCACGGCCCGCTCCTTGTCGAGTGCGGCTTCGCCCTGACCACCGCTCGCCGTGTACGCGTGAACGGCTTTCTTGAGTTGGTCGGCGAGACCCAAGTAGTCGACGACGAGGCCTCCGGGCTTGTTGCCGAACACCCGGTTCACGCGCGCGATGGCCTGCATCAGGCCGAGCCCCTGCATCGGTTTGTCGATGTACATGGTGTGCATGCATGGGGCGTCGAACCCCGTGAGCCACATGTCGCGCACGATCACGAGCTTGAGCGGATCGCTCGGATTCTTGAAGCGCTTGGCGAGTCGCTCTCGCGCCTGCTTCGGGCGAACGTGCTGTTGCCATTCGCTCGGATCGGAGGCCGAGCCGGTCATCACGATCTTGATCGAGCCTTTGTCGTCGTGGGCGTCGTGCCATTGAGGGCGCACCGCCACGAGCGCGTTGTACAGGTCAACGCAAATGCGGCGACTCATGCAGACGAGCATCGCTTTGCCGTCCATCACTTCGAGGCGCGCTTCGAAATGCTGCACGAGATCCTTGGCGATGAGCGCGAGCCGACGATCGGTGCCGACCAACGCTTCGAGTGCCGACCACTTCGTCTTTAGCTTCTCGCGACCTTCCAGTTCCTCGCCCTCGGTCAGCTCGTCGAAGTCCTCGTCGAGGTGCGGCAGTTCCTCTTTCTTCAGCGCCAACTTGGCGAGGCGGCTCTCGTAGTAAATGGGGACCGTGGCGCCGTCTTCGACCGCACGCTGGATGTCGTAGATGCTGATGTAGTCCCCAAAGACTGCGCGCGTGCTCTTGTCGGCCGCTTCGATGGGCGTGCCTGTAAAGCCGATGAACGAAGCATTCGGAAGCGCGTCACGCATGTGGCGCGCGAAGCCGTCGATGAAGTCGTACTGGCTGCGGTGCGCCTCGTCGGCGATGACCACGACGTTCGATCGATCCGAGAGCAAAGTGTCGCCCCGCGTTTGGGGCACGAACTTTTGGATGGTCGTGAACACGATGCCGCCCGACGCGACCTTGAGTAGCTCTCGGAGGTGCACGCGATCCTTCGCCTGCTCGGGGCTTTGACGTAAGAGGTCCTTGCAGCGTGCAAACGTGCCGAAGAGTTGCTCGTCGAGATCGTTGCGATCCGTGAGCACGACGAGCGTCGGATTCCGCATCGCCGGGTGCAGCACGACGCGGCCCGCGTAGAACGCCATCGTCAGACTCTTGCCCGAGCCTTGAGTGTGCCAGACGACACCCACGCGGCGATCGCCCTGCAGCGCGGATGCTGTGAGGGTCGCGTCGACGGCGTGCGCGACGGCATGGAATTGGTGATAGCCCGCCATCTTCTTGATGGCGGTGTCGCCGTCGTCCTCGAAGACGATGAAGTAGCGAAGCAGATCGAGGAGACGCCGCTTGTTGAAGACGCCGCGGATCAGCACTTCGAGTTGAGACATCGTCTTCGGCGCGAGCGCCTCACCTTCGATGGTGCGCCACGGGGAGAAGCGTTCTCTGCTCGACGACAGCGTGCCGACGCGCGCGTCGAGCCCGTCGCTCACGACGAGTAGCTCGTTGAACACGAAGAGCGCGGGCAGCTCGTGCTTGTAGGTCTGGAGCTGTTGAAACGCATTCCAAATGGTGGCGTTCTCGGAAGTTGCGTTTTTCAACTCGATCACGGCGAGCGGCAGGCCGTTCACAAACACCACGACGTCGAGACGGCGGTTGTGACCGCCTTCAACGACCGTAAGCTGGTTGACGACGAGCCAGTCGTTGTTGTCTGGCGAGTCGAAATCGACGATGCGCACCGGGTCGTAGCCGATGGTGCCGTCGGCCCGCAGGTATTCCACGCTCACGCCGTTCACGAGGTAATAATGGAACTCGCGATTTGCATCGATCGGATGCAACGACGAGATGCGCGTGAGTTTGCGAAAGGCTTCGTCGAGACCCTCCGGTGAGACGGTGGGATTCAGACGCGCGAGCGCCTCGCGCAGGCGACCTTCGAGGATCACGTCGGCGTACGAACTCCGCTCGGCGGCGGGCTCGCCGGGCGCGATGGGGGGGCCTGCGATGATGGCGTAGCCAAGCGCGGCGAACCACTCGAGCGCCGCTTCTTCGACGACGGACTCGGTGAAGGTGCTCACGGGTTCTTCTTTCGCTTCGGGGCCAAGGGAGCCGTCGGCTCATTCGACTTTGCCGCGAGCCGCTTGCTCTCTGCTACGACACGGTCGAAGTCGGAGACGAACTCGCGATCTTGGCGCACGCGGAACACCTCGTACTCGGCCTCCGCCTTGAGCTTCGCCTCCAGCGCAGAGGTGCAACCCTTGTCGGCGAGCACCGGGTAGTCTGAGAGCCTGAGGAAGCGGGTCAGGAAAGACGCCCAGTCGGCCATCTTCATCAGGATGCCGCGCCGGGCCCGGTTCTCGGCGAGGTCGACGGCGATGACCGCATCGAGGTTGTAGAAGTCGACCGTCCGAGTCACGTCACGCCCACCCTCGCGCTGAACTACTTCCATTTTGGAAGTAGTTGCGAACGGGTCCAGCTCGCCGGAATCGAAGATGTTTTTCAGGTGCTTGATGATAGCGGGCACGCCCACGGCGAACAGCTCGGAGCTGCGTCAGCCACACCGTTTCGTCGCGCACGAGCACGCCGACCTTCACTACGCCCTTGGGCGACTTGTAGAGGATGAAGTCGCTTGGGGTGATGGGGGTTTGGGGCGCCGAGGTCATGCAGTGGCTTCCTTTTTCTCTCCGATCGTGCGAACCAGATTCTCGAGCGCAGCTTCTTCGACGACGGACTCGGTGCAGGCGGTCACGGTTTTTTTCGTCGCTTCGGCGCCTTCGACACAGCGAGCATCTTCGAATTTTCAAGCATCTTGGCGGTGGCCGTTAGGTCCTCGATATACCTCGCCTCGGCTTTGGTCTCGGCCTCAATACGCCGACGATCGGAGAACGCGTCGTATTGCTCATTGGCCCAGTTCGTCGCAAGTTCGTGCGAGACACCGCCGGCCGTGGTGAGCACGGGTAACTCCGTGTCGGCGAGGAACTTGTCGAGGTCGATTTCCCAGTCGGCCATCTTGATGTCCTTGCGGCGCCGAGCGCGAAACTCGGCGCGATCGAGGAACATCACAACGATGCGGTTGAGCGTGTCGATCTCTTCGTCATCCAAGTAGTTCTTCGCAGTGACCACATCGCGTTTGAGAACGCGGTTGCCGCTCCAACTCGTAAGCCCCATGTTTGGCTTGGTCGCGTCGGCACGCTGATGGACGATCTCGGCGGCGGTGAGGCCCGTTGCAGCGAAGTGCATTTTGTTTTGCATCTTCGCGAAGAAGACTTGCGCCTCGCGATCGCTCTCGCGGTAATCGGACGCGAGGGCGAAGATCTCCCGCACGCGCTGATACACCCGCGCCTCGCTCGCGCGGATCTCGCGGATGCGCGCGAGCAACTCGTCGAAGTAGTCTGCGATCCGGTCGGTTCGCTTCAGTCGCTGATCGTCGAGCGTGAATCCTTTGACGAGATACTCGGTGAGTCTGGCGGTCGCCCACTGCCGAAACTGCGTGCCGCGATGACTCCGCACGCGGTAGCCAACGGCAAGCACCACGTCGAGGTTGTAGTGCTCGATCTCGCGAGAAACCGAGCGATTCCCTTCGGTTCGAACTATCCGGAATTTCCGGACAGTTGCTTCCCGGACGAGCTCGTTCTCGTCGTAAATGTTTACGATATGCTCGTTGATGGTGCGTACATCCTTGTCGAACAGCTCAGCGATCAGGGCCTGCGTCAGCCAGATCGTCTCGCCCTCGAAGCGGCACTCGATGCGGGTTCGTCCGTCCTCGGTTCGGTAGAGGATCAACTCGGATTTGGGCGCATCAGACTCGATCATCGGACAGCAACCAAGTTAGGCTTAAAGAGCGGGTTTTTGTCGACGATAGCAGCCCGAACTTTGGCAGTTAGCAAATCCGACAGCGATTGCTCGAACTCGAGCAGAATCATCAACTCTTCCAACTCGACAAGAATAAAGGGGGCCTGACGAAGTGACTCTCGAACCATCGTTACTGCTGGATCTGTAAAGCCTGATGCTGAAATTAAGATTCCACGCGCAGCGCCGCGGCCGAACACCCGCACCATGTGCGGTGCCACCTTGTCAGTCCCAATCGGGTCGGAGTACCACTTTATTTCCACGAGATAGATGTCGCTAGACAGTTCGATGACCCCATCAATCTGCTCAACGACGCCCTCTCCGGCTTCGCCGTATCTACGAAATGACTCTCGGACTAAAATACCAAACGATTTGAATAGATCGTTAAGCACCTTCTCCAATTGGAGTCCTCTCGCGTGTGGGTCTTTCTCAGCGAAAAGAACGGCAAGACGGTCGCGAATTCGCGCGCGTTCCTCTGCAACGCGTTTCTTTTCAAGAATGGCCTGTTCTCGCTGCTGCCGTTCCTTGGCAGCCAAGGCATTTCGTTCGTCACTCATGCGTGTGAACGAGTCCTTCACATTCACGAGCTTCTGGATCTTTGCGACATAGCCTTCGGCCTTGGTGCGATCGTTGTCATACCCTAGAGAAAAATCGTCCCACTGTGTGACGCGCCGGAGAATCTCGCGGCGAGCGCGCAGTCGTGCGTCGCCAAGATCGTTAATCTGGCGCAAGACCTGTTTGACGATTTCGAACTTGTTAATGGATTCCTTGTCGTAACGTACCGTCTGCTGAATCGTTGCATAGTCAACTTCAGGAACACCGCAACTCTTGAAGAAGTCGAGAACGGCTTGCTTCCCTTTGAGCAGACACGGGATCGCGTCGACCAACAACTGGAAAAGCTCGGGTGGATAGTGGTGGACGACCTGTTCGTTCACGGTACCTCCAAAGTGTGCTCAGCGTCAGCGACCGAAATTTCGCCCGAGAGCAGGCGCGGCAACAGCTCGTCGCGCATGCGTGCTAGCGTCCGAGATTCGAGGTCCAGCGCGATTTGTTTGTGCAGGATCGGCTCGAGTACGCGGCTCGCGGCGGACAGCACGGATGCGGACGGCACCACGCACTTTGCTGCCGTTAGGTGATGACGCTGGATGTGCCCCATCGTCGTTGCTTTGTCTCCTGCGATGCGCTGGAACTCGGGTAGATGCTCGACGAGCCAGTGGAGATAGAACGACTTTGGATAACTCTGTGACGTGAGGCGAAACAGGTGCTGATTCAGTGCAGCTCTGCCGCCGCACCACACAACAACAGCCAGACTTCCTGACCAGGAGAAGACTACATCGCCGTTCTCGAGAATGCACTCCGGCGTGATGTCTGCCCGAGCCCACTCATCACTGCCTGGTTGCCCGGTGCGTAGTTGCGCAATCTTCACGACCGGCAGGCGCGGGTCGTTGCCTTTCGGCCTGAACTTCTGGAGAGCGAGGCCATTACGGAAATCAGCGATTTCATCGAGCGGTTGAATGCTCCACCCCCTCGGAATCAACCCCAACTCCGACTCCACAAACGCACTCGGAAACAGCTTCGCAGTCTCCGCGTCCATCCCGCTTGGCGCGCGGCCGTCGGCATTTGCGCGCACCGGGTCGAAGTCGACGAACCACGACTTGAAGAGCGCCCGCGCCATCGCCTCGAGTGTCTCGTTCATCCGGCGATTCAGTTCGATCTTGTCGTCGAGGGTGCCGAGGATGTGGGCGATGGTGCGCTGCTCGGCGAGCGGCGGAAGCTGCAAAGGTGTTGCCTTGAGGAGGCCAAGGTTCGTGTGGGGAACGCCGGTCTGGATCGCGTTTTTGCGGATGTATTCCTGCTGCTCATCGCTGCGAAACACGTAGTAGAGGAAGAGTGGCAGCGCCTTGCGTCTGTCCACCGTCAGCTTCATCTGGCTTTGTGAGATGAGATAGCGCTCGTACGGACGCATCGGTACAAGCGCCACCTGACCTAGCGTGCCTCGCTGGGTGAAGACAATGTCTCCGGGCTCCGCGTGGTTCGCGGCAAGGCTCTCTGATTTGGCGCGCGAAACGAAAGCGAAGTCTCCTTCAACCCACCGGTTGCCCATGTTTGTGCCCCGGATGACGGGCACGCCTGCGTCGACGTAATCGCGACTCACCAAGTCGGAGCCGAACGGGCCACCAACGATCGCGTTGCGCATGGGAGCGGCAACGTCAGCCACTATGCATGAGAGCCTCTCACCCATATCCAAGCCCCCTCAAATTCTCCCGAATCTCCTTCTCGAGCCTCGCCCCCTCGGCAAACTGCTCCTCCAGCGTCGCAACAAGCCGCTTCATCTTCTCGTTAAACGGCTCGCCATCGTCTTCGATCTCCTCGGCCCCAACGTAGCGGCCCGGCGTGAGCACGAACTGGTGCGCCGCGATCTCTTCGGTCGAAGCAGACTTGCAGAAGCCCGGCACGTCCTCGTACTTGCCGGGGCCGTCACCGCGCCAGCGATGGTACGTGTCGGCGATGCGCGCGATGTCATCGTCGGAGAGCTCGCGGTGCACGCGATCAACCAGCGTCCCGAGCTTGCGCGCATCGATGAAGAGCGTCTCCTTCTGGCGGTTGCGCATCTTCTTGCCGCGTCCGCCGAGCCCGTTCTTCTTGTCACGCGCCAGGAACCACAGACACACCGGGATCTGCGTCGAGTAAAAAAGCTGCCCCGGCATCGCCACCATGCAGTCGACAAGATCCGCCTCGACGATGGCCTTGCGGATCTCGCCCTCGCCCGACTGCTGCGACGACATGCTGCCGTTCGCGAGCACAAACCCTGCGATGCCCGCGGGCGCGAGGTGATGGAGGAAGTGTTGCACCCAGCCGAAGTTGGCATTGCCCGCAGGCGGCACGCCGTACTTCCAGCGCATATCTTCTTTTAGGCGCGGCTGGCCCCAATCGCTGTCGTTGAAGGGGGGATTGGCCAGCACGTAATCGGCCTTGAGATCCTTGTGGCCGTCGGCGTGGAAGGTGTTGCCATGAACGATGTTCGCGTCGATGCCGCGAATCGCGAGGTTCAACTTTGCGAGGCGCCAAGTCGTATGGTTGGACTCCTGACCGTAAATGCTCACGTCACCAACGCGCCCGCCGTGCGCCTCGACGAACTTCTCGCTCGAGACGAACATGCCGCCCGAGCCGCAGCACGGATCGAACACGCGACCCTTGTAAGGTGCAATCATCTCCACGAGCACGCGAACGACGCCGCGCGGCGTGTAAAACTGGCCACCGTTCTTTCCCTCAGCAGCGGCGAACTTGGTGAGGAAGTACTCGTAAACGCGCCCGAGCACGTCGCGAGAGCGACTCTCCTTGTCGCCGAGGCCGATGGTCCCAACGAGGTTGATAAGTTCTCCGAGGCGCGTCTTGTCGAGCGCGGGGCGGCCGTAATCCTTTTGGAGCACGCCCTTGAGCGTGTTGTTGTCACGCTCGATGGCAACCATTGCGTCGTCCACCAACTTGCCAATCGTTGGCTGCGTGGCCCTGCCTTGAAGGAATGACCATCGCGATTCCTTCGGCACCCAGAAGATGTTGTCCGCCATGTACTCGTCGCGATCTTCGGGATCGGCGCCGGACTTCATGTCTGCTTGGAGGGCAGCGTGCTTGTCCTCGAAGGCATCGGAAATGTACTTCAGGAAGATGAGGCCAAGGACGACGTGCTTGTACTCGGCCGCGTCCATGTTGTTGCGAAGCTTGTCTGCCATCTGCCACAGCTTCTCTTCGAAGCCGACGATGGCATCGGAAGCACCCGCGCCGTTCTTGCTCGAGGAAGCGCCATCCGGCTTTGGCTTCCGCCCTCGCTTCTTCGCGCCGCTATCACTCATGGTCCTCGCGGCTTCGTATTCCAGCCCGTCGCCGGGCTCAACGATCCTTCAGTATAGGGCGTGATCGGCGTCCGAGTGCGGGCTTGCGAGCGCGCGTTCTGCGGGTGTCTCGGCGACGGCCATGAGCTGCGTCTTCGCCAAGGCGATCTCGCGGGGGCGATGATTGTATTGTGCAAAATCGACGGCGAGCGCGAGGATCAACGGATCGGCGGGAGCAACACGTAACGCGTCACGCATCCGCAAAGCCGTGTCCCTGCCCCGTGGGTTTGCCATGGCCACGAGAGAGAGAGAGTAAGCCACGATGGGATCGACATCCGCCGCGTTCGCAAGGCGCGCAAGCTTCGCCTGCGCGTCAGCGCCCGACGGATCCTTGAGAACTGCAAGAAGCAACTCGTGCTTTGCATCGAGAACACCGGCGGCCGGCGCAATGCTTGGCACCTCGCGCCGCCTCGCCGATAGCTCGATGCCTAGCTCCAAGGGAAGATCTTCGGCCGCGACAACGCCTCTCGCAGCGAGATCGACAAGCAACGATCCGGTGAGCGAATCGTGCGCCGCCATGGGCGTCCACCGCACGCGCTCGAGCCAACTTCGCGCAATCTCCGCACCTGCCAGACGCGCAAGCCGATCCGCAAAGACGAGCACGCAAACCTGCGGCGGACGATCGGTCACGCGCGCAAGTCGAGGATGGACAGAAACGGAGTCCGCCGACGCGAGCGCGTCCAGGATCATATGCGCGGCGCTCGCGCCCGGATCGGCGCGCGCAACCGTCTGCGCTATCGACAGTGCCGCCGCGCGTTCGCCGAGGAGCAGCGCGCGCGCCGCGACCTCCGCAAGCGAAACACGTCCGCGCGTTGCGCGCGCAGATGCCGTGGGCAAGTCTCCGCGCGCGAGGGCTTCGTCGACCGCGAGACGCGCGACCGTCGGATCCCGAGGACCGCGCACGCCGAGCTCTCGCGATGCATCCGCAAGCGTCGCCGAAACCTCTCGCGCCAAGACGAGATGCCCTGCACCAAGCAGCGTGAGGGCACCGGACTCCACCTCCAGCGAGCGCGTCGGCGCCGTCGTCACGAGGCCCTCGAGTCCTCGCGCTACGAGATAAGCGTCGTTGCGTGAACGTCCCCAGTCGCCGAGCGCACTCCACGCGACATCTGAGTTGCCGTGCTCGAGCGTGAGCGCGATCGCACGCTCGCGTCCCGACGCATCCGCTCGCCGCGCGTCGATCCGCAACAGAAGCGCGTCGAGGTTCGCGTTCCCTGGATCCCGGGCCGTTGCTTGCATCGCGTACGTGCGTGCAGGATGCATATTTCCGCGTCGCTCGGCACATCTCGCCTTTGCAGCAAGAGTGCCCGCATACGCAGGATCGATCCGGCGTGCCTTGTCGAACGCGCGATCGGCCTCCGTGTCCCGTGCGTCGCGAAGGCATCGGACCTCACCGATGCGCGTCCAGATCTCCACATCGCCATCGTCTTGTCGCGCTGCAAGCGAGAAGGCGGACAGCGCAGAATCGAGTTCACCTGATGCCTCGGCGAGCACGCCGCGCAGATACAAGGCGTACGCCTCCGCAGGCACGTACGCATCGCGCACGATGCGGCCGTCGTAAACGCGGACGACTTCGGCGTGCGTGCAACCAGCCATCGACCCCGATAGCAGCAACGCAAACATGACATGAAACGCAAACGAGGCTCGCACTGTCGCTACCGAGAACGATAGTCCCCTCTCGCGTCACTTAGGTCCGCGCGGCTCACGTCGTCCATCGATTCGAGAGCCGGCGGGCCGTGCGTGTGCGGCCCCTCGGCGGCGCGCAGGCGCTCGGCGATCTCGATGATGCGTCGCTCGACGCGCCCGAAGACACTCGATGCCGGGAAACGCCCGGATGTATCGCGCTCGCCCGCGGACACGCCAGTAAGAACCTCGATGCCCTGAGCAACCGTGGTGACCGCGTAAAGATGGAAGCTTCCGTCCTCGATGGCCTTCGCGACGTCTTCGCGCAAAACGAGGTGCTCGAGATTCGCGCACGGCAGCATCACGCCCTGTTTGCCCGTCAGGCCACGCGCACGACAAAGATCGAAGAAGCCCTCGATCTTTGCGCACACGCCGCCAATGGCTTGGATCTCACCGAGCTGATTCACGCTGCCCGTCACGGCGATGCCTTGATCGATCGCGACATCGGCCAGCGCCGAGAGAACGCCGAAGAGCTCGCTCGACGACGCGCTGTCGCCGTCGATCTCACCGTAACTCTGCTCGAACGCGATCTGCGCTCTGAGACTGAGCGGACGTTCCTGGCCGAACATGCGCGCAAGATACCCTCGGATGATCGCGACGCCCTTGGTATGGATGGCACCACCGAGCTGCGCTTCGTGCTCGACGTCGACGATGCCCTCGCGGCCGAGCGCAACGACCGCCGTGATGCGCATCGGCTGGCCGAACTCGACATCACCTGCAGAATACACGGAAAGACCGTTGACGACACCGACGCGGAAGCCATCGGTGTCGAGCGAGACTTCGCCGCGCATCGTGAGCTCGCGAATGTGGCGCTCGGCAGCGCCCGCGCGTTCACGGCGCTCGCGCCACGCGACCGCGATGTCCTCCGCGGTCACCGCGCTGCCGCGTGCCGAAGCAAGCGCGCTCGCAAACGCCGCGGTCTCCTCGAGCGGAGAACGACTGAGCGACAGCTTCTGGCGATCGCCGGCGAGACGCGTTGCGAGATCGAGCAGCGCTGCGCGCGCCGAACGATCCAGCGCGCCCCACCCGCGTTCGCACGCCATGTTCGTCAGGTATCCGTCGAGCGTGCGGAGGTTTTCGAGCGTGCGCGGGATCGAAGGTTCGATCTCCACCTTCACGCGAAAGAGCGTCGCGAAATCCGCGTCCGCGTCGAGAAGCGCGGCATAGACTTCGGGAGGTCCGACGAGCACGACGCGCACACGGATGGGCGCGGGCACCGGCCGGAGCGTCGTTGCGTACAAGCCGAGCGGCCCGAGCGGATCTTCGGCGCCGATACGACGCTCGCGAAGCACGCGCTTCATGCGCTCCCAGATAATGGGATCGGTCATGAGATCGGCCGCGCGAACGACGAGCACGCCGCCTGACGCAGCGTGAAGAGATCCCGGGCGAATGCGCGTGAAATCGGTGAGCAATGCGCCGAATCGTGCGCGGCGCTCGAGGTAGCCGAAAAGGTTCGGATAGGTCGGATTCGTCTCGTAGATCACGGGTGGAGGCGCGCCCTCTTCATGTGAAACCAAAAGATTCACCTTGAAGCGACCTAGCCTCGTGGCGTGTTCCGGATCGACCTCCGGCGTGTTGCTCTCTGCAAGTTGCGCCTGCTGGCTCTGCGGAGCACCCTCGGTCACGAGAGGCAATGCAGGCTCCGGCTCGACGAAATCTCGCCAGTCAGCGACGAGCGCTTTGTCGACGCGTTCGATGTACTGCGCAACGTCGTCACCAAAGTCCTTGAAGAGCGCTCGCATCTCGCCGCATGCGCGAGCGATCACTTCGCCTGCCAGATGCGCCATCGCTTCTTCGCGCGCTGCATCGAAGTGAGCATTTTGCTCGCGCACGGACGCCGCCGCCTTCTCGACTTCGTGCGTGAGACGGTCTTCGGCCTCGCCGAGAGCGCGTTTGGTCGATTCATCGAGGGCACTGAACTGCTCTGCCGACAGCGGCTTGCCGTGCAGGATCGGGAAGGTTTGCACGCCACCTTGCACCGAGCGAATGCCGAAGCCGAGATTCTTCGCCGTTGATTCGAGCCCGTTGAGAACCTCGCGATTTTTCGCGTCGAGCTCGCGCGAGAGCCGCTGCGTGGCTCGACGCACCTCTTCATGCTGAATGAGGCTCGGGATCTCTTGGCGAAGCCGATCGATGAGCGCCCCCATCGCAGCCACGAGTGCCGCACCGGATCCGGCGGGGAGCATGAGCGGCTTCGGCGCTTCGGGTCTGTCGAAGTCGTGGACGTAGACGATGTCTGGCGGACTGTCTCGCCCTTCCGCAAAGCACTCGGCGAAACGAACGAGATCCTCTTCGATCATCACCTGCGGATCGGCGGATACGAAGACGTGGAAGCCTGGCTCCTTCGTTGCGAGCCCCGCCGTGAGCGCTCGGCATGCAACGGGACCAACGAGATCGAACAGACCGGCGATGGCCTGCGGCGACTCCGGCAACGAAGACGGATCGGTGTGCTGCGTGACGAGCTCGGACGGGATGCGAAACGGAACGCGACCAGATCCCGGCCGAGGAGCGGCGTTCGCGTCGAGCCACGCGCGCACCGGACCGCTTTGCAACGGCGCTTGGCTCGGACTGCGACGCGCCATCGAGTCGTCCGGTGCCGCAACGTCCCTTGTCGCCTGCCGCGCCACCGACCGCGATGAGGACGATCGCGCAGGCGCCACCCTCCCACGCTTTCCACGAGGTAACTCTGGGCGGGGGCCGATCGTCCGCGAAGAACCTGATTTGCCACGCTGGGCCATGCCCACCCAAGGGTACCAGACGAGCCCCGCGAAGGGATCGGCTGCACACACAGGGAGACCAAACATCCGAGCCCGACCGCAAATTGCTCTGTCTTTCGCAAATTGCTCTGTCTTTGTCCGGCTGACCCTTTTCCTATGCCGAGTAGTCCGACCACGATACGATGCGCCGACGATGGCGCGGTTGATCCTCGCGACAGCCGAAGGGCAACAAATAATCGAGCTTCGGGCCTCAAATAGCCTTGGCCGTCACCCGAACAACACGATTCAGCTCCTCGACAAAATCGTTTCGAAGGAGCACTGCATCGTCGAGCAGCGCGACGGCGGGTTCGTCCTCCGCGATCTTGGAAGCCTCAACGGCACGTACATCAATGGCGAGCGCGTGCGCGGAGAGGCGCCGCTGCGTCACGGTGACGAGATTGCGCTCGGCTCGACGCGCGCACGCTATGACGACGGCGTTGGACCTACCGTCGGCGCTCCCGCCGCGGTGTCGCCCATCGGCGACCCAGTCACGCCGTTGCCTGGTACCGTACCTTTCAGCGCGTCGTCGCCACGCCCTCCTTTCGATTCCCATGTGACGAACCCAGTAGGTCGATCTGAGCCGCCGCTTACCGGTCGCCCGGTCTCGTCGGCCGCAATCCCGCACAGCGAACGCAGCCCCGTGCAGGCTGCACCTTATTACCGCCGATCGCCCCAGCCCGTTGTCCAGCCGCGCGAGCAGCAGCCACTGACCGTGCGTGGCGCTCCGCGAGCGCACGTCGCAGGTACGCGCGTCGATGTCCTCGACTCGGCTCGAGCCATCGGCACGCAGATCGCCGCGCAAACGAGGGCCTTCGCTGCCTTCGAACAGATTGCGCACGATCCGCAGCAGCTTCGCGCCGACTACGAGCGCTTGCGCCTCACGTGGGAACTCACGCGCGACATCGGTCTCGAACGCGAGCTCGATCCGCTGCTGCACAAAATCTTGCTATCGCTCTTCAAGTTCGTGAAGGCCGACCGCGGCGTCATTCTCCTTCGCGACGAGAACGGCACGCTTCAGCCGCGCGCCACCCATCGCCGCGACGGCACGGAGACGCCAATCCAGGTTTCGTCGACGATCCTCAATCACGTAATGGCCGAGCGCGCGAGCGTGCTCACACACGACGCACCGATGGATTTCGCCTCGTCCAAAGGCAAATCCATGATTCTAAATCGCATCTCGAGTGCCATCGTCGTCCCGCTTCTGCACGAGAAAGAGGTGCTCGGAGCGCTCTGGCTCGACAGCGAATCGCTCGCGCAATTCCAGCACAAGGACCTGGAGCTCGTGACCACCGTTGGCAACCAAGCCGCGATGTTCATCGAAAACAGCTTGCTCGCAAAGAAAATCGAGCAAGAGATTACGACGCGCGAACACTTTAGCCGGCTTCTTTCTCCGAACGTTGCCGAGCAGGTCATCTCGGGCAAGCTCGAAGTGAAGAAGGGCGGTGTTCTCGTCCCTGACTGCACCGTATTCAACAGCGACATCCGCGGCTTCACGCGAATGAGCGAAGGCGCCCCCGCGGATGTCATCAATGAATTATTGAATGAGTATTTCGAGTTGATGGTCGAGACGATATTCAAATACGAAGGCACACTCGATAAGTTCATGGGCGACGGCATCATGGCGTTCTGGGGCGCACCCATGAACCGACAAGACGATCCCATCCGAAGCGTGCAGTGTGCACTCGATCAGATGAAAGTCCTCGGCCGTTTCAATCGAAAGCGCGTCGACAATGGTGCTCCCGCGCTCGCCGTCGGCATGGGCCTTCACACCGGACCGCTCGTTGCTGGCTACGTCGGAAGCTCGAAGGCGATGAGCTACACGGTCATCGGCGACACGGTGAACACGAGCTCGCGTCTCTGCGGCATTGCTCTCGCAGGTCAGATCATCGTCAGCGAGTCCACGCTCGCACGTCTCGGATCGCGCTTCGAAGTCGAGGAGCTTGCGCCTGCCCAACTCAAGGGCAAGGAGAAGCCGCTCCGCATCTTCAACGTCACGCGCGAGAAACCCAGCGCGATCGCGAGGGTCGGCTAGGCCTGTAGCGAGGATTGCTAGGACCGCTTTCAAGTTGACGCGAGGTTTCGAACCCCTCGAAGGTTGCTCCCGTCGTCTTTTGGCCGATTCCCATCGCATCACTTCGTTGCTCCTCCTCGAGCTGCACGAGCAGCTCTCGTCGGAGCGCCTCGCGCTGCTCGGAACTCGACCAAAATACTCGGTCCGCAACCTGCTCGGGGTTCGCGGCGGGGCCGAGCAGCGGACCGGAACAGCCTTCCCCGGCGGCGCGCAGGAAGGCGGGAGCACGGCGCCGTAGACGCCGCCCGCCTGACGAGCACGCGGCAAGGGGAAGGCGGCGCAGCGAGCGAAGCTCGCGCGCGGATGGGGGAAGCGCCGGGAGACCGGCAGAGAGAAGTAGGTGAGAACGGAGATGCGAATCAACGAACAAGTCCTACGCCGGCAACA
>Ga0123357_10000113_pt1 | contig 68545 bp, 56 predicted proteins | sample TergutEmb28metaG_FD_89873 | JGI IMG/M metagenome (GOLD analysis project Ga0123357, IMG submission 89873) | Embiratermes neotenicus P4 segment gut microbial communities from Petit-Saut dam, French Guiana - Emb289 P4 | ecosystem: Host-associated > Arthropoda: Insects > Digestive system > Gut ...
GACCCCAACGGGGAGGCCACCCACGTCCGCGAGCGAAGCGAAGCCACTGACCCCAACGGGGAGGCCACCCACGTCCGCGAGCGAAGCGAAGCCACTGACCCCAACGGGGAGGCCACCCACGTCGGCGAGCGAAGCGAAGCCCCCAAGCCCACCGGAGGAGACTGAAAGTGCGGACCCAGAGTTGTCGGTGTCCGCGACGCTGCCGCGCCCGGCGGGGGGGCCACCCACGCCCGCAGGGTCGTCCCGACAGGGACGACCCGAGGACGCGTGGGGGGGTCCCGCCGAGGCAGGCCCGCCTGCCCGATCAATGGACCGACCACCAGACACATCCACAAACCCATCAGCACCCCCCAGCAACCAAGACACCCCTGCGCACACCCCCCGAGCAGGCCCGGAAAACGGAGGCGTCTCAGCACACACCGGCACCCCGAGATCATGCAGGAACGAACTGACCACCACCACACGAGACGCCCCGCAACATGCGTCCAAGACCATGCGCAAACTTGAGCGCCCGTCCGGTCCAAGTAAGGACGATTTGTCCACCTGGCCCAGACGGGCGCCGTGCCCCCCAGCCATGATGACGGCATCCCAATCCATGCCCGTCATACTATCCGCCCGACAATCCCTATCGAGCAGGGGTGTGGTAGACGATCGGAGGGCGCACGAGATAGCCCAACGGAATCGACCACAAATGAACGAGACGAGTGAACGGCCACACGGCGATCAGCGCGAAAGCCGCCACCGCGTGCACCTGGAAGATCCACGGCGCCGACGCCATGAGATCCACATTCGGATTGAAAGCGAACACCGACCGGAACCACACAGACACCGTCGAGCGGTAGTCGTACGCCCCGGTCGAGATGCCCAGCCCCAACGTGGCCGACAGGCCTGCCGCAGCCGCCACGGCCACCAGGACGTACATCAGGATATCGGCCCGCCGGGTGACGATCCGGAAACGCGCCTTCGTCACGAACCGCCGTACCAGCAGGATCACGAAACCCACCACGAGGACGGCTCCGGCGACGAGGCCCGCGCTGAGCGCCATCATGTGATACCCGTGCTCGCTCAGCCCCAGGGCGGCGGTCGCCGACGGTGGCACCAACAAGCCGAGCGCATGCCCGAGCACCACCAAGAGCACCCCCACATGGAAGATCGGCGATCCCCACATGAGCCACCGCTTCTCCATCAACTCGCTGGTGCGGGTCGTCCAACCGAACTGGTCGTACCTCCACCGCCAGAAATGCCCGACGAGGAAGATCGTCAGCGCGATATAAGGCCAGACGCCGAAGAATGCCGTTGCGAGGCTCATGGCCGAATTCCCTTCTCGATGATGGTTTCAATCGCCGCGAGGAGAGGGGCGTACGGCGAGTGGTTCCTCACCAGCCCCTGTCGGATGCCCACGACTCCCGTCTTGGCCGCGCCCATGGCCGCCTGGGCGCCCGGAGCGGGCGCGAGGGCGGCGAACTGGCACACGGTCGGCAGATAGTCGGGCAACTCCTCGTCCGTCGGCTCGAAGCCGTAGAAGCGATAGAGTTGTTTGATGTCATAGAGGGCGGCTCCGCGGGAGCGGGAGTCGCCGTGGTCGAGGTACGTGACGTACAACGCGCAGCCTCGGCGCGTGTCGAACGTCTCGACATATATCCGTCGCAGCATCTGCGGCGAGGTCTCCAGCCACCAGACGCCGAAATCCAGCATGCCGTTCTTCATCGAGGACGGACGCAGGCTCTCGACGGCCTCGACGACGCTGGTGCGCAGGGCGCACAGGGAGTCGTCGGGGTATCCCAGCATGACGGAGAGCAAGGCGAGATGGTCCGCGTACGCCGTCACGGAGGACTCATGCGCGCCCCCCGGCGCCGTGGGCGCCTCCAGGAGCGCGGTCATGGCCGCCTCCTGGAGAACTGCGCGAAGACCGGCGACATGGCCGGCTCTTTGCCCATCATCCTGACATTCCCTGAGTCCAGGGGGCACCCGGACGACCAGGACGCCAGAGCGGCCCCCTCTTCCGTGTGGGACTTGGGGATGACGAAACGGTCGGGGATCTTGGCGATGGCCAACAACCTGTACAACTCCTCCAGATCGGCCGCAGTGGCGCCGCTGGCGTCGGAGTCGTCGAGGGTGTTCGTCGTGACAGCCCTCATATGCGAGCGGACCGCCGCCAGTTTCATGAGCACCCCGGCGACCATGTCGACGTCACCAGCCGTGAACAGATGGGCGAGGTACTCCAAGGGGATGCGCAACTGAGTCACTGTATGGAAAATGTCGTCAGCCACTGAGTTGTCCCCGCCCATCTGCGTCGTCGCGTCGAGCACCGGCGACAACGGCGGGATGTACCACACCATCGGAAGGGTGCGGTACTCCGGGTGAATCGGCAACGCGACGCGATGCTTCATCGCAAGAGCCCAGATCGGGGACTTCTGCGCCGCCAGCACCCAGTCCCGGGGCACGCCGTCAGCCTGGGCCTGGGCGATCACTTCGGGGTCGAAGGGGTCGAGGAAGCAGGAGCGATGGGCCTCGACGAGGTCGGAGTCGGCCTTCGTGGCCGCGTCCACCTTGTCCAGGTCGTAGAGCATCAACCCGATGTAGCGGATGCGGCCCACACAGGTCTGCGAGCACACCGTCGGGATCCCCTCCTCGATCCTGGGGAAGCAGAAGGTGCACTTCTCCGCCGTCGACGTGAGGCGGTTGATGTAGACCTTCTTGTACGGGCAGGAGGACACGCACTGTCTCCACCCGCGGCACTTGTTCTGGTTGACCAGGACGATCCCGTCCTGCTCCCGCTTGAACATCGCCCCCGAGGGGCACGACGCCACACACGCGGGGTTGAGGCAATGCTCGCAGATCCGGGGCAGGTGGAACATGAAGGTCTGCTCGAAGCTGAGCTGCACCTTCTGGCTCATCGCCGCGAGGTTCGGGTCGGCGCTGGCGTAGATCTGCGATCCGGCCAGGTCGTCGTCCCAGTTGGGACCCCACTCGATCTTCATCGGCAACCCGGTGATGGCCGAGATCGGCCTGGCCACCGGCATCCGGTCGCTCAGAGGAGCGGTCAGCAGGTGGTCGTAATCGTACGTCGTCGGCTCGTAGTAGTCGTCGATGGTGGGCAGGTCCGGGTTGGCGAAGATGGTGGCCGCCTTCCACAGCTTCCCTCCGGAGCGCAGCCTCAGCCGCCCGGACTTGTCCAGGCGCCACCCGCCCTTCCACGTGCCCTGATCCTCCCATCGTTTGGGATATCCCACACCGGGCTTGGTCTCGACGTTGTTGAACCAGACGTACTCCATGCCGTCCCGGTTGGTCCATGTCTGCTTGCAGGTCACTGAGCAGGTCGAGCATCCGATGCACTTGTCCAGGTTCATCACCATGGCCATCTGAGCGCGAACTCTCATCAGTACGTCACCTCCTGGGACCGCCGTCTGACCCACGTGATCTCGTCACGTTGGTTGCCGGTCGGCCCGTAGTAATTGAAACCATAGGTCAGTTGCCCGTACCCACCCACCAAGTGGGTCGGTTTGATGTACACACGCGTGAGCGCGTTGTGGATGCCGCCACGACGGCCATTGGCCTGCGTGAGGGGGACGTCCACGTTGCGATCTTTGGCGTGGTACATGAAGATCGTCCCCTGCGGCATGCGCGACGAGACGATCGCACGAGCGACGACGACGCCGTGGGGGTTCTGCGCCTCGATCCAGTCGTTGTCCTTCACGCCGATGACAGCCGCGTCCTGCACCGACATCCAGATGGCCGGTCCGCCGCGCGACAGCGCCAGCATGTACGGGTTGTCCGCGTAGGACGAGTGGATGGCCCACTTGTCGTGCGGGGTCAGATAGCGTACCCGGACCCCGACCCCGACGTCGTCGCCCACGTAGTGCGTCATGTCGAGCGGGGGACGGTACACCGGCAGCAACTCGCCCATCTCGGCCATCCAGTCGTGGTCGATGAAGAACTGTTGACGACCCGTGACGGTCGACCAGGGACGCAGCCGTTCGGTGTTGATGCAGAAGGGCGAGTAGCGGCGCCCTCCCGTCTCGACCCCGGACCACTCCGGGGAGGTGAACACCGGCGTCGGCCCCGGCTGGGTGTCGGCGAAGGTGATCCTTCGCTCGGCGTTCTCCCCCACCAGGTCGACCAGTTTCTGCCCGGTCCTCTTCTCCAGCGCCTGGAACCCGGCCACCGCCTGGTGTCCGTTCGTGGTCCCCGACAGTGCCAGGATGGCCTCCGCCAGTTTGGTGTCGGTGTCGAGCAGCGGACGCCCCGCCCACGGCCCGTCCTGACGCACGCCGTTGCGCACGGACAGGAAAGCCACCGGGTCGTCACCGGACGCGGTCACGCCCTTGGTGGTCGTTCCGAGAGTCGAGATCAGCGGCCCGAGGGTGCGCATCTTCACGCCCAAGGCGGTGTAGTCGCGTTCCTGGACCACCAGTTTCGGCATGGACACCCCTGGCACCGGCTCGCACTCCCCCTTCTTCCAGTCCTTGACCACGCCGTGGGGCTGGGCCAGTTCGTCGGGGGTGTCGGTGATCAGGGGCACGGGGATCACATCGGTGCGCGTGCCCAGATACGTCTCCGCCAACTCGGACACCTTGTCGGCCAATCCCGTGAAGGCGTCGTAGTCGGTACGGGCCTGCCACGGCGGGGCGATCGCCGGGTTGAACGCGTGGACGAAGGGGTGCATGTCCGTGGTGGAGATGTCGTGCTTCTCGTACCATGTGGCCGCCGGGAGAACGATGTCCGACAGCAACGCCGAACCCGTCATACGGAAGTCCATGGTGGTCACCAGGTCCAGTTTCCCGATGCCGGGGTCCTCGCGCCAGGTGACGTCCTTCGGACGCTTGTCCTCGGGCGTCTCGGGCGAGGTGACGGCGGAGTCGGTCCCCAGCAGGTGCCGCAGGAAGTACTCGCTGCCCTTGGCCGTGTTCCCCAACAGGTTCGCCCTCCACAAGGTGAGCACCCTGGGGAAGTTGGCCGGGTCGTCGGGGTCCTCGACGGCGAACTTCAAGGAGCCATCCTTGAGTTTGCTGACGATGTACGGCCCGACCTCCACCCCGGCCGCCTTCGCCTCGTCGGTCAGATCGAGGGGATTGCGGTTGAACCCGGGATGCCCCGGCGTCCAGCCGGAGCGCACGGCTTGCGCGTGGCAGTCGATGATCGACCGGCCCTTGAGCGTGCCCGGCCCGGCTGGGGATGTGATGTCGGAGGTGTCGAAGAAGTCGTACCTCCACTGGTCGGTGTTGACGTACCAGTAGGAGGTCGACGCCTGGTGGCGTGGCGGCCTGGCCCAGTCGAGGGCGAAGCCGATGTGCTGCTGCCCGGTGACCGGACGAGCCTTCTCCTGACCCACGTAGTGGGCCCATCCGCCTCCGTTGACGCCTTGGCACCCGGTGAGGGTGAGCAGGGCGATGAACGTCCGGTAGATGTCGTCGGAGTGGTAATAGTGGTTGGTGCCCGCGCCCAAGACGATCATGGACCGTCCCTTCGTCACCTCGGCGTTGTCGGCGAACTCGCGCGCGATGCGGACGATCGCCGACGCCTTCACGCCGGTGATCTCCTCGGCCCACGCAGGCGTCCCGACTTGGTCGGCGTCGTCGTAGCCGGCGGGCCAACTCCCTTTCAGACCAGGCCTCGGCACGCCGTAGCCAGCCATCAGCAGGTCGAAGACAGTGGTGACCAGTGTGTCGCCAGCCTGGGCGACGGGCACCCCCCTCACCATGGTCGTTCCGGTGTCGCCACCAACGTCGAAGCGCGGCAACACGACCTCGACACCGGACCCGACATGGTCGATCAAGGACAACGCGGGCTGGATCTCTCCTAGATCCAGGTTCCACTTGCCCATACCGGCGTCCCCCCAACGATCGCCCACGGTTCCGTTGGGAACCACGGGCCGACCGGTGGCGGTGTCGAACAAGACGGGCTTGAACGCGGCGTTGGCTACGCCAGCCAGCGAGGGGACGTCTTCCGCGGTGAGGTACTTGTCGGGACGGTAGCCACCGTCGGCGGTCTTCACCAGGGTCACGAGGAAGGGCAGATCGGTGAATCTGCGGACGTAGTCCTCGAAGTAGTCGACCTTGCGGTCGCGGAAGAACTCCGTGAGGATCACATGTCCCATCGCCTGGGCCACAGCCCCGTCGGTTCCGGGGTGGGGCGCCAACCAGTCGTCGGCGAATTTCACCGACTCGGCGTAGTCGGGACTGATGGCCACCACCTTCGTCCCCTTGTAGCGCACTTCGGTCATGAAGTGCGCGTCAGGGGTACGGGTGACAGGCAGGTTCGCCCCCCACAGGATCATGTACCCGGCGTTGTACCAGTCGGCCGACTCGGGCACATCGGTCTGGTCTCCCCAGATCTGTGGCGAGGCGGGCGGCAGGTCGCAGTACCAGTCGTAGAAACTGAGCAGAGTCCCGCCCATGAGGGCGTAGAACCGAGTCCCGGAGCAGAAGGAGACCATCGACATGGCCGGTATGGGGGTGAACCCCGCGCACCGGTCGGGACCGAAGGTCTTCGTGGTGTACACATGGGCGGCCGCCTGGATCTCTTGGGCCTCGGCCCACGTGGTGCGGACGAACCCTCCCTTGCCGCGCGCCTGCTTGTAGGCCCGGGACGCCACCGGATCGGTGACGACCGCCTCCCACGCCTGCACGGGGTCCTTGCCCGCCTTGCGCTGCGCCCGATAGGCGTCCACCAGCACGCCGCGCACATAGGGGTACCTCACCCGTGCGGGCGAGTAGGTGTACCACGAGAACGACGCGCCTCGCGGGCAGCCACGGGGCTCGTACTCAGGGCTGTTCTCGCCCGTGGTCGGGTACTCCGTGTTCTGATGCTCCCAGGTGATCAACCCGTCGGAGACGAAGACGTTCCACGAGCACGATCCCGTGCAGTTGACCCCATGGGTGGTCGGGACCACCTTGTCGTGGGCATAGCGGTCGCGGTAGATCCGGTCCCAACTGTCTTCACGGCGCTGGGTCATGGTACGACCGTCGTCAGACATCTCATCTTTCGTGAGAAGCTCTCGCCCTCTGAGCAAGGCGGCGACGATCGGCGACACCGTCGATGACATGATCTGCTCCTTCCGGCCCTCAGATCAGCTCTTCGCCTCAGCCTTGGGCCGAGCGTAGAACCACCATGCGATGACTGCGCAGACCACGCCGAGGATCAGGACGGTGACGAAGACCGGGATGATCTGGTGGCCGAAGTTGCCTGTGGCGGCGCCTGTGCCAGCCCCTGTCAGGGCGTTCATCGACGCGGAGAAGATGAAGGGACCGAAGGCCGCGATGGCCGCCGTCCATCCGATGACGCCACCGGCCTGGCGAGGCTGGAAGATCATCGGCATCTGCTTGAAGGTCGACGCATTGCCCACTCCGGCGAAGAAGAAGAGCAACAGCATGCCGGTCATGAACAGGCCCAGAGGAACCGCGCACTTGGCGACCTGCCCGGCTGCGAGCTGGTCGGCCGGGATCATGGTGGTCTGGTTCAAGGCGATGATGACGATCACGCAGCTGAGGGCGATGCCGATAGCCGCGACGACTGTCCACACCCCGCCGCCGAACTTGTCACAGAAGGGGCCCCACGCCACACGGGCCAAGGACCCGACGAAGGCGCCCAGGAAGGCGATGGTCGTGCCGCCCAGCCAGGCGATGGTGGGAACATGGACGACCATGTTGTTCAACATCAGGCCCATGGTGCCGGCCAAGCCGGAGAAGCAACCGAAGGTCAACAGATAGATGAGCGTCATGAGCCAGGTGTGCTTGTTGCCGAAGATGTCGATCTGCTGACGGAAGTTGGCCTTGATGGGGACGGACTTCAGGAACACGAAGCACAGGACCGCGGAGATGACCAGGAGAAGGATGATGAAGAAGGAAGGAGTCTGGAGATAGACCAGGTGCTTCAAGTAGGCGCCATCCGATCCCTTCTTGGCGTTGACCTGGACGGCCGTGCCGAAGATCCCCCAGCCGACGAGGATCGGGGCCAGCAACTGCACGACGGACACGCCGAAGTTGCCCAGCCCGGCTTGGAGGCCCAGCGCGACGCCTTGGCGCTTCTTGGGGAAGAAGTACGAGGTCGAGGGCATGTAACCGGAGAAGATGCCGCCGCCGATGCCGGTGAGCAGGGCGAGGAAGATCAGAAGACCGAAAGAATTATGCAGATTCTCGGGAGTGGTCATCAAGACCCATCCCCAGCCGATCATCGGCAGAATCAGGGCGATGGTGCTCCACGAGACCATGCGCCTGGTGCCCATGATGGGCGGGAAGAACATCCAGAAGAGACGCAGCGTGCCGCCGGCGAGGCCGGGCATGGCCGCCAGCCAGAAGGCCTGGCTCTTGCTCAGGATGTTGATGTGCGTCGTTCCGTCCGCCGCCAGGAGGCTGGTCGGAGCGTTCTGCAGCATTGGGGCCAGGCTGGAGACCAAGTACCAAACCATGAAGCCTAGAAACAATGAGAACGTGGTTGTCCATAAGGTCTTCCACGCCGTCCCATGGTCCCATTTCTCCGGGTCTTCCGGAGTCCAGTTTTCGATGACGTTGCGCGTCTTGGATGACGTAGATGAAGTCGTCATCATTGACACCCCCTTGAGTAGTCGGATTTCCACACGCAGTGGTTTTAACCACAATTTCCGTGTTAATGCTTAACATACAACTGAATTGCGAATTCCACAAGAATATGCTCACCCCGTGGTCCCCGCGTGAAAAAATGTGAAACACCCTGGACGGAAAACTAGCCTGAGAGGTAAGGAAAAAGGTTGGGTGACTTGCATAGAAGTCTTCATGGTATTACGATCATTCACATAGAAACTAGTGCTATTGGGTAAATGGCGGGCTATCGCTGACACACATGGTCGATCATCGTAGAACAACCAATTAGGGAAGGGTTTCACAGTGAGCACTACCACACCAGAAGACTCTGCAGAGGGTCAGCTCGTTTTTCGCAAGGGTCGTTGGATCGACGGGTGGGAGCCCGAGAACACAGCCCAGTGGGAGAAGCAGGGCAAGAAAATCGCAAACAGGAACCTGGGGTTCTCCATCTACGCGGAGTTCCTCGGGTTCGTCGTCTGGCAGCTATGGAGCATCGTGGCTGTCCAGATGCAGGTCAAAGCGGACGGCTCTCCGGGGCCGTACGGATTCGCCTTCTCGTCAAGCCAGGTGTTCTGGCTGATCGCCGCCCCCTCGTTCGTGGGCGCGACCTTCCGCTTCCCGTACACCTTCCTTGTGTCCAAACTCGGCGGGCGCAACTGGACGATGGTCTCCGCCTCCCTCCTGCTGATCCCCACGATTGTGATGTCCTTCGCGATCGCCAACCACCCGATCAACGGCGTCGGAGGCACGTCCTGGGGTTGGATGATGGTCGTCGCCGCTCTCGGCGGCTTCGGTGGTGGCAACTTCGCCAGCTCCATGGCGAACATCACCTTCTTCTTCCCCCAGCGAGAGAAGGGCTGGGCCCTCGGGCTCAACGCGGCCGGCGGCAACATCGGCGCGGCTGTGGCACAGTTCTCTGTGCCGATCCTCATCTCCGTGACCGCCGGGGCCGTCACAGGCATCGGGCCCAACGTCAAGAACTTGCCCATGGCGGGCTGGTTCTGGATCCCGTTCATCGTCATCGCCATCGTCTGCGCCTTCCTCTTCATGAACAACCTGGGCAAGGCCAAGGCGGACATGGCCGCCTACGCGGTGGTGTTCAAAGATCCACACCTCTGGTTGATGTCGCTGTTGTACATCGGGACCTTCGGCTCCTTCATCGGACTCGGCGGCGTCTTCCCGAAGCTGATCAACGACATCTTCCCCGCGTACAACACGCCCATCCATATCGGGACGGCGTTGATCGCCCTGTCGTTCCTCGGCCCGTTGGTGGGATCCTTGGCACGGCCGTACGGCGGACGCCTGGCTGACCGTTTCGGCGGGTCCATCATCACAGTCATCGCCTTCTTGGTGATGGCCGTGGGCACGATCACCGTCATCCTGTCGCTCAACGCGTCCACACCCAGCTTCTGGGCGTTCCTCATCTGCTTCCTGGTGATCTTCGTCGCCACCGGCATGGGGAACGGGTCCATGTACCGCATGATCCCGACTGTGTTCGCGTACAAGGCAGGCCAGATGGACGCCCAGCACAAGTCGGCTGGCATCGACGCGGTGCGTCAGACCTCGGCGGCCCTGGGCATCATCTCCGCCTGGGGCGCGTACGGCGGCTTCCTGATGCCGTTCTTGTTCAACCTGTCCAAGAACAACTTCGGCGACTACATCCACGTGTTGTGGTGGCTGTTCTTCGCGTACATCATCTTCCTGATCATCCTCGTGATCGCATACGTCGTCCCGTACGCACGGAAGGGGACACGCGTCTGAGAAGACGCACTTCCGACACGGCGGATCAGGCGACCGGACCAACTGACCCGCCGTGGCCACGGAACACGAACTCCGCCCCCACCAGGTGAATCCCGGTGAGGGCGGTTTCGTGGGTGTCGTGGGTTCGAGGGCAGTGCCGCTCGGGGTTGTGCCGCTCGGGCTCAGTTGGTGTCCAGGTCGTCCTCGTCGGCGAGGACTTCGCCATCGGCCTCCTGGCCCAGGACGAGACGTACCGACCCGGCTTCCAGCTCTGACGCGTCGCCCAACCAGGCCCTGCACACGTGGGTGCCGATCATGGGGTTCAGCTCCAGGACGCGCTGGGTCGAACGCAGTTCGGCCAGCGAGCCGTTGATCATCCCGACGTGGAGACGGCAGACGACGTCGGGCGCCGTGCGCGCGGACTCCATGAAGGGGCAGTTGTGGAGCAGCATGTGGGCGCAGGGGGCTGTCACGAGCTCGGGGGCGAACCACAAGGCGTCGAGTTTGTCCATGACCCTCTGGTCGATCTCCGCCTCGTCGAGCACCTCGAAGGGGGCCGGACGACTCGTGAGGTAGCTTCCCCACTGGAGACCCACCTCGTACATGTCCTCCCCCGCTTCGGGGAACTTGGTCGCGATGGTGCTGGTGAGGATCTGCGCCAGGAGACGGTACCCCTGCGCGCGCTCGTGGGTCTGGTTGGGCAGGGTCCCGCTGTACAGGATGCGTCGACGACCCGGCTGTGACGAGGGCTCGGACTCCCGCATGGCCATCCCGGCGTCCACCAGGGACTCCAGGTGGAATCGGGCCGTGTTTGCGTGGATGCCCACCATTTGTGCGATTTCAACAACTGATAGTGGCGCTTTGGCATCTCGTAAGATTTGGATGATGTGCGTTCGCCGGCCCCCATGCACAGAACCTCCGGTGGTTCCGTCGTAGATGCGTGGTGTCGAATGTGCAGGCATTACCCCTCCATTAGGTAATAGTAGTAACCCCTCGACGTCAATTCTATTCCCCCACAAAAGACTAGTCTAAATTAGATAGTTTATTGGCATCAATTGATACGATGATCTCACTTACCTGTTTGATTCTCAAATTTACTGTCCCATATGTGCAGTGTGGCTAGAGATCTGACGTCGATCGCCCCCTTTCACAGTCACACCAGATGAGTCTGACCGCCCCCATGTGTGGCGCGAGGGCGGCCCAGGGAGGACCGCCCTCGCGCAGAACAGGATCAGTAATCCATGCCCATGCCCTCGCCACCGGCAGGCATCGGAGCGGCTTTCTCCGGCTTGTCGGCCACGACGGCCTCAGTCGTCAGGAACAGGGCTGCGATGGAGGCCGCGTTCTGCAGTGCGGAACGGGTCACCTTCGCGGGATCGATGATCCCGGCCTTGATCATGTCGACGTACTCGCCTGTGGCCGCGTTGAGCCCTTCGCCGGACGGCAGGTTCGAGACCCTCTCGGCCACGACTCCGCCTTCGTACCCGGCGTTGACGGCGATCTGCTTCAGCGGCGCCGAGCAGGCGGTCACGACGATATTCACGCCGGTCGCCTCGTCACCGTCGAGCTGGGGCATGTCAGCCGACTTGGCAGCCTGGAGCAGGGCCACGCCGCCACCGGCGACGATCCCCTCTTCCACAGCGGCCTTGGCGTTGCGCACGGCGTCCTCGACGCGGTGCTTGCGCTCCTTGAGCTCGACCTCGGTCGCGGCGCCCACCTTGATGACCGCCACACCACCGGCCAGCTTCGCCAGACGCTCTTGGAGCTTCTCGCGGTCGTAGTCGGAATCGGTGTTCTCGATCTCCTTGCGGATCTGAGCCACGCGCCCGTCGATCTGCTCCTTCTCGCCGGCGCCATCGACGATGGTGCACTCGTCCTTGGTCACCCGCACCGCGCGGGCACGGCCCAGCAGGTCGAGGGTGACGGCGTCGAGCTTGAGGCCGACCTCTTCGGAGATGACCTGGCCGCCGGTCAGGATGGCGATGTCGGCCAGCATGGCCTTGCGACGGTCACCGAAGCCCGGCGCCTTGACGGCCACAGACTTGAAGGTGCCCTTCAGCTTGTTGACGATGAGTCCGGCCAGCGCCTCGCCCTCCACGTCCTCGGCGATCACCAGCAGGGGCTTGCCCGACTGCACAACCTTCTCCAGCACGGGCAGGAGGTCCTTCAGGGAGGAGATCTTCGAGTTGGCGATGAGGATGTACGGGTCGTCCAGGACGGCTTCCATGCGCTCGGCGTCCGTCACGAAGTAAGCCGAGACGTAGCCCTTGTCGAAGCGCATGCCCTCGGTCAGCTCCAGGTCGAGCCCGAAGGTGTTGGACTCCTCGACGGTGATGACGCCTTCCTTGCCGACCTTCTCCATGGCTTCGGCGATGATGTCGCCCACCAGGGTGTCGGACGCGGAGATCGAGGCGGTCGCGGCGATCTGCTCGCGGGTCTCGATGTCAGTCGCGGTGGCGGCCAGTTTGTCGACGATGGCGGCCACAGCCTTCTCGATGCCCTTCTTCAGGGACATCGGGTTGGCGCCAGCGGTCACGTTGCGCAGGCCCTCGCGCACGAGGGCTTGGGCCAGAACGGTCGCTGTCGTCGTACCGTCGCCAGCGACGTCGTCAGTCTTCTTGGCGACTTCCTTGACCAGTTCGGCGCCGATTTTTTCGTACGGGTCTTCGAGCTCGATCTCCTTGGCGATGGAGACGCCGTCGTTGGTGATCGTGGGGGAACCCCACTTCTTCTCCAGGACGACGTTACGGCCCTTGGGGCCCAACGTCACCTTCACGGCGTCGGCGAGGGTGTTCATACCCTTCTCCAAGCCGCGACGAGCTTCGATATCAAATTGAATGAGCTTTGCCATTTCTTCTCCGGTTGTACGGGGTCGTCCCCGTGTGATGGATAAGTGGTGCGCCCTACAGTGCCCGCGACGGACGACCAGGTGGTCTCACTGACAGACGTAGCACTCTCATGATGCGAGTGCTAATACATTCTTAGCACTCTCGGGGTCAGAGTGCAAATGGGAACCGGGGTCCGACGGGCATGACGGCACGCTGGATGGGGCTATGACGGGCCTGGGATGTGGCGCTGGACCGGGGGTCTCCCGGGCGTCGGCTCGCGCTCCGGCGACGCGTGAGCCACGACGGGGGTTGGACGTCTGGCGGACTCAGCACCCGTCAGGCGTCGACACCCCCATGGCTGCGGGGATGACCGCCCGCCAGTCCGTACGCGCTTGGTCCACATCGATGACGAACTGGTCGGCCACTGTGAGCCTGCCGTCGTCGCGTACCGTCCCCACCCGCGTCCAGGCCAGGTCGCAGGATGTCGCCAGCGCCTCGACGGCGTCCGCGCGGGAGGGATCGCACGTGACCATCACACGGCCCGCGGACTCGCTGAACAGTGCGACGAAGGGGTCGCCCGCCAGGTCGACCTGCGCCCCTGTCCCGTGCCGGAAGCAGGACTCCAGGAGGGCGACGCCCAGCCCGCCGTCCGACAGATCGTGGGCGCTGGAGAGCAGCCGCGTCTTGGACGCGGTCTGGAAGAAGTCCGTGACACGCTTCAGGCGGTCGAAGTCCACCTGCGGGGGCTGGCCGCCCAGGTGGGAGTGGATCACGCTGGCCCACGCCGACCCGTCGAGTTCCTCGGCGGTGTCGCCGAGGACGTAGATCAGATCCGAGGCGGACGTGAATCCGGAGCGGACCCTGTCGGCCACGTCGTCGATCACACCGAGCATGCCGATCGTGGGAGTGGGGAGGATGGCCGTGTCCCCGGTCTTGTTATAGAAGGAGACATTGCCGCCAGTGACTGGCGTGCCGAGCGCCTGGCACCCGTCCACCAGGCCCTTGATGGCTTCGACGAACTGCCACATGATGTCGGGGTCCTCGGGCGAGCCGAAGTTCAGGCAGTCGGTGATGGCCACCGGCTCGGCGCCGGTGATCGCGACATTGACGTACGCCTCGGCCAACGACAGCTGGGCGCCGCGATAGGGGTTCAGGTACGTGAACCTGGCGTTGCAGTCCGTGGACAGGGCCACCCCCAAGCCTGTCGCCTCGTCGATGCGGAGCATGCCGGCGTCCTCAGGTTGAGCCAAAGCGGAGTTGCCGCGTACGAAATGGTCGTACTGGCCGGTCACCCAGGACACGTCGGCCAGGCCGGGCGAGCAGATCAGGGCGAGCAGGTCTCGCTTGAGCCCCTCGCCGGTCGTCGGTCGCGGCAGAAGCGCTGCGGAATCGGCGTTGACCTGGTCGATCCACGCGGGCTTGGCCATGGGACGGTCGTACGTGGGACCTTCGTGGGCGACCGTCTTCGGGTCGACGTCCACCACGCGCTGTCCGTGCCAGTCGATCAGGAGGCGATCGCCCTCGATGACCTCGGCGACCACGGTGGCCAACACGTCCCACTTCGCGCAGATGCGCATGAACTCGTCCACGTCGTCAGGGCTCACCACCGCCATCATGCGTTCCTGGGACTCGCTCATGAGGATCTCCTCCGGCGCCAGCGAGGAGTCTCGCAGGGGCACCGCGTCCAGGTTGACATGCATGCCACCGGATCCCGCCGACGCCAGCTCCGAGGTCGCACACGACAGCCCGGCGGCGCCGAAGTCCTGGATGCCGCGGATCAGACCGGCCTGGAAGAGCTCCAGGGTGCACTCGATCAGCAGCTTCTCCATGAAAGGATCGCCCACTTGCACGCTCGGACGCTTGGTGGGACCGCCCTGCGTGAACGTCTCGGATGCGAGGATGGATGCGCCGCCGATCCCGTCCCCACCGGTGGTCGCGCCGTACAGGATGACCTTGTTGCCCACTCCCGTGGCCGCGGCGCTCTGGACGTCCTCATGCCGCAGCACGCCGACGCACAGGGCGTTGACAAGGGGGTTCCCCGCGTACGAGGGGTCGAAGACCACTTCCCCGCCGATCGTCGGCAGGCCGAGGCAGTTGCCGTACCCCCCGATGCCAGCGACGACTCCGGGGAGGACTCGCGCCGTGTCGGGCGCGTCGAGGGGGCCGAAGCGCAGGGGGTCCATGACGGCGATCGGCCTGGCGCCCATCGCGAGGATGTCGCGCACGATGCCGCCCACGCCGGTCGCCGCGCCCTGATAGGGCTCGACGTAGCTCGGGTGGTTGTGAGACTCGATCTTGAAGGTGACCGCCCAGCCGTCCCCGATGTCGACGACCCCGGCCTGTTCGCCGATCCCCGCCAGGAGTGGACCTCTCGGCGTGGTGGCTTCCAGGACGGAGAAGCGCTTGAGATGGAGCTTGGAGGACTTGTATGAACAATGCTCACTCCACATCACGGAGTACATCGCCAGTTCGCACGAGGTCGGACGCCGACCCAGGATCTGACGGATGAGCCCGTATTCGTCTTCTTTCAGACCCAGGGCAGCCCATGGTTGGGGCGTATCAGGGGTTTGTTCCGCATCGCGTACAGTATCGGCCACCCCTCTACCCTATCGCGCAGCGCCAGTGGGCGAAGATTTTCCGGGGTGTCACTCCCGTGAACCGAGGGGAGGGGACGGCGACGATTCCGTGGCGTGCCTCCCCTGAACCGAGTCGGAGGTCCCGCCTACGGCGCACCCGTAGGGACCCCGGCTCGCCAGTGAGTGTCGCGAGCGGATGTCACCCGTGAGTGCCGACGATGAGTGCCGCCCGTGGGTGCCGCCCGTGGGTGTCGACGATGGACGCCACCCGTAGATACCGACCGTGGATACCGACCGTGGATACCGACCATGGATGCCACCCGTGGATGCCGACGGTGGCTCTGCCACCGCGTCCGCAACCGCGCCCGTACCCATCTGGGCGCAACCATTGATAGTCGCCTGAAGATGGACTTCCGCCCCAGCGTCCGGGGGGCGCGAACCGTGCGTTTTTCCCTGAAAAAGCACGGTTCACGCCCCCAACAGCCATGGGAGAGGAGGCACACCCCCGAGCCACCCCCACGGTCCAAGCACCAACCCACAACCCCCAACACCACAGGGGCACGAGGGCAGATCTTGGTAACACCCGTCGACCATGGTCACAACCCCCAGCACCACGGGGGCGCGAACCGTGCAGTTATCCTCAGAAACGCACGGTTCGCGCCCCCACGAGAATCCGGGGGGCGCGAACCGTGCGTTTCGCCCTGAAAAAGCACGGTTCGCGCCCCCACGTCACCTGAGTATGAACCATGGTGAATACGCCAGACCACTACCAGTTTCCGATACCATGCATCAATACCATGCATCAACAGGATGGATGCACGGCCTCTTACCCCTTCGCGCCCGGTCCGGCCAGCACCTCGAGGCCATCCCCAAGCATCCGGGCCGTGTCACCGGGCACGGGCAGCCACGTCGAGCGCCCTGTGCACTGAGGCGATGACCCCCGCGCGGTCTCGATTCAGATCGGCCATGGTGACTGTGATGATTCTCCACCCTTGGTCCTCCAGCCAGCGCCGGCGAGTCTGATCTCGCTCCATCTGCCTCACGTCGCCCACATGGATCGCACCGTCGTACTCGACTGCCACACGCTCCTTCACGTATGCGAGATCAAGATAGTATGACCCCCAGGGAGTCCGAACCTGGTGATTGACCACAAGCCCGTCAAGGCCGGCACCAAGGAGAACAAGCCTCAGGTGCGTCTCGGGCGGCGAGTCCGTACGAGGCCGAATCAGGCCAAACGCCTGTCCGGCTCGTTCGTATCCCCTACGCCCCCTCCACGATAGGATCGTTTCCCCCAATGATTGCATGGTCATGATGGGATTCTGGCGGCGAACCAAACCGTCCCCTGCCATGACGAGATCCGTCACGGTCAGTGAACAGGCCATCTCCATCCAGGCATCACCTGGAACGACAATCGGCAGGCCGTCATGCACCTGCACGGCAGGCACGAGTCGTGGACGATGCGCCTGTATCCACGGCGGCCTCGCTCCCCGCTGCCCGCGGCCTAGTAGCACATGCACTTTGCGATCCCTGTGAGCCGCGTGCGGCAGTTCGACACCCCGGTGCAGAAGTGCGGATTGGGCGCACAACGCCGCACCTTCACCACTGGCCGCCAGGGCGGCTTCGGCTTTGACCCTGAAGTCGTCCCAAGATCCGTCACGGAGGTACACACCTCGAGTGATCCGCGCAGCTTGAGCCTTGCGAAGCTGATTCTCGGTGACTCCACCCTCCACAGCCTCGCGCGTACTGACGACACACGTGTGCTCGGACGTCACCGTCCTCATGAGGTGTTGATGCTTGGCGGAAATGAGGTCACGCGTACCAGATGCGATTGTTTTCATACCCCAACCATGGGCCGTACGCCCTCCGCAGTGCCGTTGGAGGTCGCACTTGTGTATAAGTTCTCCGCTGAAAGAGTCCCTGTGGATAACTCGGGGGGCGTGAACCGTGCATATTCCGCTGACAATGCACGGTTCGCGCCCCCCGAAAATCTGTGGGGGCACGAACCGTGCGAAAACCACGGAAAAAGCACGATTCACGCCCCCGCGGGGAGCCATAGAATCCGACATGAGCACGGGAGTCCCAAAGTTCGATGTGAGAACTGGAGTTGGCGGACCAGACCCCGTATACCGTTCGGACGGACCAGACCTGGCACACCATCCCGACGGACCAGACCTGGCACACCGTTCCGACAGGCCAGACCTGGCACACCGTTCCGACAGGGCCAGACACGGACAACCACATCCAACCAGCCCCACATGGCAAACCACTGCGTCGAGCTCGACAGCGCTGAGCTCGACACGGTCAGCGGACCCAACGGGGGCCACTAGGGTCATCAGACGTTCGTGGCGATCACCACGATGCCCGAGCGCACCCGTCCCCCTCCGTCAGAGCACTTTGGACAAGAAGGCCTGTGTACGCGGCTGCTGGGGGTTGCCGAGGACGTCCGAGGGGAGACCCTCTTCGACGATCTGGCCATCGTCCATGAAGATGACCCGCTTGCCGACCTCTCGGGCGAAGCCCATCTCGTGGGTGACCACCATCATGGTCATACCCTCGGCGGCCAGGCTCCGCATGACCTCCAAGACCTCGCCCACCAACTCGGGGTCGAGCGCGGACGTCGGCTCGTCGAAGAGCATCATGTCGGGGTTCATCGCCAGACTACGAGCGATGGCGACCCTCTGTTGCTGGCCACCCGACAACTGGGATGGATGGGCATCCGCCTTGTCCGACAGGCCCACCCTTTCCAGCATCGCCCGAGCCACCTGGCGAGCCTGCTGAGAACTGCGATGCAGCACTTTCTCCTGAGCGACGGTCACATTCCGCAGCACGGTCATATGAGGGAACAGATTGAAGGACTGGAACACCATGCCGATACGGGTACGGATCTTGTCAAGATTCACATCGGGATCGAGGATGTCGATCCCCTCAATCAGAATCTGCCCAGACGAGGGGTGCTCCAGCAAGTTCACTGACCGCAAAAGAGTGGACTTCCCTGATCCCGACGGCCCGATGACACACACGACCTCGCCTTTTTCGATCGTCAGGTCGATACCTTTGAGCACATGCAACTCACCGAAATGCTTGTTCAACTCGATGAGTTGGATGGGCGGGGCGCCCGGCACAGGCGTGTCCCGTGGATGCAGGTCACCCGAACGTGTCAGACTCATTTCTTGACCGCCAGTCTCTTCTCTAGTCGTGCTACCAAGTATGTCAAGGGGATGGTGATGATCAAATAGAACACCGCCACAACGATGTACGGAGTGCTGTTCGCGTTGCTCGAAGCATTCGTCCGCCCGAAAGTGGTCAACTCCTTGGAGAACACGGTGACACCTGCGATGTAGAGCAAGGATGTGTCTTTCAACAGTGTGACGAACTCATTGGTCAGCGGAGGAATCACGATCCGGAACGCCTGCGGCAGGATCACCGTCAAGGTCGTACGCATCTGTGACATCCCCAAGGACCGAGCCGCCTCATGTTGGCCCTTCGGGACCGCCTGGATCCCTGCTCTGACTATTTCCGCAGCGTACGCGCTGGTCACCAAAACAAGGGCGATCAGACCGGCGCCGATGGACCCTCCCGGGAATCGCACCTTGAACGCCATCGGCACGGCGAATGCCATGAGCATGATGGTCAGCAACGCGGGCATGCCACGGAACAACTCGATGTAGGCGACGGCGAACACTCGAAAGGGGCCACGCGACATCTTCATGAGCGCGAACACCACCGCCAACACCAAACCGATGACAAAGCTGACTGCTGTGTACCAGATCGTGTTGAACGCGGCTCGCAGAATACCAGGCCACAGCAGTTGCGCCACGGACATGTTGAAGAAGTTCTTACCGATCAGCTGCCAATCAGCCTGGACGGCCACCACGACAATGATCGCAGCAAAGATGACGTACGACGACACATTGGAGATGCGTCGTCGTACCGTCGGTCGTAGACCACTCAATGACATGAGGAACCTCGCCTCGCTCTACCCCGCGCCGTCAACTGAAATACTTGTCATAGATCGTCGTATAGGTACCGTTGTCACGGAGAGTCTGAAGAGCGGCATTGATGGCCTGAAGGAGCGCAGGATTCTTACCCTGGGCCATGGCAAAGCCGTACTGTTCATCCGTTTGATACTTGGCAACGATCACATACGAGGGGTCATCTTTGACGTGCTGATTGTTCACCGGATAGTCCTGCAGCAGGGCGTCGACCTGACCAGCCTGGAGGGCAGGCCATTCCTCGCCGTCGGACGGGAAGCTGACGATCGTCGCGCTCGCAGGCTTGTTTTGTGTCGCGTAGGTCTCCCCGGTGGTACCCGTCTGCACACCGATCCGCTTGCCCGCCAAATCAGCCAGGGAAGTAATACCAGAATTTACGGGAACCAGCAGTGACTGCAACGAGTCGTAATAGGGGTCGGAGAAGTCGATGTTTGCCTTGCGGGCATCCGTGATAGTGATCGCCGAAGCCCCCACATCACATTGACCCGCTGCCAGAGCAGCCCCAGACTGCAAAGCATCGAAATCCGTCGCCACGACCACGAGTTTGAGATTGAGCTGGCCGGCGATGGCTGACATGAGGTCGATGTCGAAACCTGTGTACCCCGTCGGTGTGCTCGCGTCCTCGTACTCGAAGGGCTTGAATGGTATGTCGGAGCAGATCGTCAACGACCCTGCTGTGATCGTCCCCAAGGAATTCTCCGCACTGGGGGTGTTGTTAGTACTTGAACAGCCAGCCAAAGCCAGGGCTACCCCGACCGCACCGACAATGACTTTTGGTAAGCGTGCCATTATGCTCATCCTTCCGGAATCTTTTCACAAGGGACATATTCCACACATCCAATGTTGTAGATATGTGACATGCCCACCACCGCATGATAACGCGATTCGCCACAGGTGTGTGCACCTGTCCACAGTGGGCGTCGCGCACAGGGCCTCCATAAGGTTACCCGAACGTGAACGCCTGCGCCACACGAGTCATCCATGGCGTCGAGTGCCGGCCTCGAGGACCGCACACAGCCGAAGCACCTCAGTACCGATAAGTGTCGGGTTTGTACGGCCCGTCCACGCTGACCCCGATGTACGCGGCCTGGCGCTCGGTGAGACGGGTCAACCGTACCCCGAGCGCGTCCAGGTGGAGTCGGGCCACCTCCTCGTCCAGGGCCTTGGGCAGGACGTGGACCCCCACCGGCAATTGACCGCAGAAGAGCTCGATCTGGGCGAGGACCTGATTGGTGAACGAGTTGCTCATCACGAACGAGGGATGGCCGGTGGCGTTGCCCAAGTTCAGCAGACGCCCCTGCGACAGCACGATGATCGAGCGCCCGTCCGGGAAGGTCCACAGGTCGACTTGGGGTTTCACTTCGGTACGAACCACTCCGGGCCACGCCGCCAACCCCGCCATGTCGATCTCGTCGTCGAAGTGGCCGATGTTGCCCACCACGGCCTGGTCCTTCATCCGTGACATCTGCTCGGCGGTGACCACGCCGGTGTTGCCCGTGGCGGTGATGACGAAGTCCGCCCGGTCGAGCACATCGTCGAGACGGCACACCTCGAAACCGTCCATCGCCGCCTGGAGCGCGCAGATCGGGTCGATCTCCGTGACGACGACGCGGGCGCCCTGGCCCCGGAACGACTCGGCGCATCCCTTGCCGACGTCGCCGTACCCGCACACCACGGCCACCTTGCCGCCGATGAGGATGTCGGTGGCCCGGTTGATGCCGTCGATCAGCGAATGACGGCAACCATACTTATTATCGAACTTCGACTTCGTGACCGAGTCGTTGACGTTGACAGCCGGGAAGAGCAACGTGGATTCCTTGTCCATCTCCCAGAGCCGGTGGACCCCAGTCGTGGTCTCCTCGGAGACCCCCTTGATCGACCGGGCCATCGCGGCGAAGTCGAGCTTCCCCTCGGCCAGCACGTCCGCCAGCCGGGCGAGGATCACGGTCCACTCCTCGGAGTCCGACGGATCGGGCCGCGGCACCCCGTCACGGGCGTACTCCACGCCCTTGTGGACGAACAGAGTCGCGTCCCCGCCGTCGTCGAGGATCATGGTGGGGTACGGCGCCTCGGGGCTCTCATCGGAGAAGTCGAAGATCTGCGTGGTGCACCACCAGTACTCCTCCAGGCTCTCGCCCTTCCACGCGAACACAGGCACCCCTCGGGGGTCGTCCGCGCTGCCGGTGGGGCCCACGGCGATGGCCGCTGCCGCATGGTCCTGGGTGGAGAAGATGTTGCACGACGCCCACCGCACCTGCGCCCCGAGGGCCACTAGGGTCTCGATCAGGACGGCCGTCTGCACGGTCATGTGCAGGGACCCGGCGATACGCGCCCCAGCCAGTGGCTTGTCCGCGCCGTGGCGGGCGCGCATGGCCATCAACCCCGGCATCTCATGTTCAGCCAGGGAGATCTCCCGGCGCCCGAAATCAGCCAACCCAATGTTCGCGACACGATAATCCATGTGGATCAGTGTACTTCGCCCCGCTCCTCGCGTGTACGGCGGCGGGCTAGACCGCGCCCGGCACGATCACGGCGAAGACGATGATCGCGATGCCGAGCCCGTAGTAGAAGCACAAGTCGATCCAGCGATGTCGGCGGATGGCGAGGATGCCAGGGTCTTTCATGACCGAGCGGAAGACTCCCGCCGCCACCACCCCGGCGCCGATGGCCCCGGCGCCCCACCGCCACCAACTGAGGGCTGTGAGGAGGAGCCCGGCGGCGACGAAGGCCAGGACGAGCACCCACGGCCACTGCCGACGCACTCTGCCCAGGAAACCCGGGTCATCGGCCAGGCGTGCCCACCACGATCCGCCCGCACCGCTCACTGATGCGACCGTTCCGCGGCGTCGACGATGTTGGCGAGCAGCATGGCCCGGGTCATGGGACCCACGCCGCCGGGATTGGGGGTCACCAGCGACGCGACGTCCCACACATCCTCGGCCAAGTCTCCCTGCGGCTTGCCGTCCATCCGGGTCACGCCCACGTCGATCAGGACGGCGCCCGGCTTCACCATGTCCGCCGTCACCATGGAGGGACGCCCCGCCGCCGCCACCACGATGTCGGCCTGGCGGGTGTACGACGCGAGATCGCGCGTGCCCGTGTGGCACAGGGTGACCGTGGAGTTCTCCGTACGCCGCGTCAACAGCAGGCCCAGCGGGCGCCCGACCGTGGTCCCGCGTCCGATGACGCACACATGGGCGCCGTCCAGGGTCACGTCGTAGCGGCGCAGGAGTTCGACGATGCCGCGCGGGGTGCAGGGCAGGGGGCCGTCGATCCCCAGGACCAGACGGCCCAAGTTCGTCGGATGCAGGCCGTCGGCGTCTTTGTCAGGGTCGATCAGGGACAGCGCCCAGTTGGAGTCGAGGTGCTTGGGCAGCGGCAATTGGACGATGTAGCCCGTGCAGCGGGGATCGTTGTTGAAGCCGTCGATGGCGTCGGCCACCTCGTCAGCCGTGGCCGTCTCCGGCAGTTCCACGCGCAACGACGTGATGCCCACCTGTGCGCAATCGCGGTGCTTGCCCGCCACGTACAGGGCGCTGGCCGGGTCCTGTCCGACAAGGAGAGTTCCCAGGCCCGGCTGGATTCCGCGCTGCTTGAGAGCAGTCACGCGATGCGCCAGATCCGCCTTGATGTCTTGTGCGAGGGCTTTGCCGTCCAACCTACGTGCAGTCATGCCCCCATCCTAGCGACCACATCGTGAAATTCTTACGACACACAACGAGTCCATCTCCCAGACGCAGCGTGTCAGCGTGATATGCTTCTTGACAGTCCAACAAGGATTTCCAAGATTCATGAGGGAGTATCAATGGGGGCTTCTGACATGGCGGATCCGAACCGCCGAGACACCGGCATCACGGCAGAGATGCTCGACCTCTCAGACGAAGAATTATTCGAAAACACACGAAACGGCTCGATCGCCGCTTTCGAGGAGCTCTGGCAACGCCATAGCGTTTTCGGATTGGTGGCGGCCAACGCCCTCACCGACGGCGACGGCGACGATGTCAACACCCAGGCGTGGGCCCGTATCCTCATGGACATCCGTGCTGGCGCGCACCCGCACACCGCCTTCCGCCCGTACCTGTACTCCTGCGTCCTCCAGGCCGTGACCGGGCCGCATTCTCCGAGCGACGACATCGGCTCTCGGATGGGTGAGGCCTTCTCGACGATGCCGGCGAGATGGCAAGAAGTCCTGTGGTATCTCGACGTGGAGCGCATGAACCCGGACGACGTCACCTTCCTCACGGGCCTGTCCCCCGAGATCGTCGCCTCCACCCAGAAGCGGGCTCGCATGGGCCTGTCCAACGCGTGGCTGAAGACCAACGCCGATCACGCCGACCCCGAGAGCCGCTGCCGCTGGGTACGCGAGCACGGGCGGGCCTATCTGAAGAACACCTCACCGCAGAAGGACGTGGACGCCGTCGACCTGCACCTGGCCAGTTGCGCCGAGTGCAGGGCTGTGATCGACACCGGCCGTCAGATGGGCACCCAGGCGCGCAAGCTGCTGTTCATCTCCATCGCGGGCGAGACCGCCGCCACAGCGCTTGTCAGGTACCTGAAGGTCGACGGGCCGATCGTCATCAACGAGGATCCCCTCCCTGAGTCCATCGTCGCCACGTTCGCCGCCACGGATGCCCGCGCGTCCGGTGTGACGGCGCCCGCAGTCGCGGCGCCCCAGCCCGCCAAGGCACCTGTGGCCGCGGCCCCTGTGGCCGTCGCGGCGCCTCTGGTCGCCGCAGCCGCTGTGGCCGTGCCCGCCGTGGCGGTTCCCGCCGCCGAGGAGGTCGCGTCCGCCGCCGAACCATCCCCCGCCGACATCTCGCCCGAGTCTGAGGCGTCGGCCGCTCCCGACTCGTCGGATCTGCCCGCCGAGCCACCGGTCGCCCCGACGCCCCCGGCCCCCGAGGCCGCGTCGACGACCGAACCGGACCTGCGCTCCCCCCAGACCTATGCCGATCAGGAGCAGAAGAGGAGGCGTCGCGGAGCGCTCTGGCTCGCCATCCTCGTCCTTGTCGCCATGATCGCCGCCATCATCGCCATCGCTGTCCTCGCGAGCCGGCAACCCGACACTCCCCCCGTCGTCACGCCGACCACCGCTGTCCCGAGCGACTCCAACGGGACTCCGCTGGGCAACATCACGACGCCGACCGCGCCCACCGAGACTCCCTCGGCCACCGAGACGCCTGAGGCGACGCCCACGCCCACGGACGAGCCCACGTCCACACCGACCCAAGCGCCCAGCACAGTCGCGCCGCCGCCTCGGCCTCCGGCCACCACCGTGCCTCCGACGCCGGTGTCGACCTATCCGGTCGCCTCGATCCGCAGCATCGACACCGGACCCCAGGGGACGCTCTTCCCGATCATCACGGGGACGGCGGAACCGGGCGACACGATCAGCGTGAACCTGAACGGGTCCATCGTGAATGTGACCGCGGACGCGCGTGGCAACTGGTCCTTCTCCGGCCCGTACAACTCGATCGCGGCGGGATTGCAGTCGGTGACGGCCATCGCCAGCCTCAACCAGGCGCCTGTCACCACGACGTTCACCCTGCCCGCTGGACCTCAAGCCAGCGTGTCGAAGCAAGGTGGGGTCGTCCTGAGCATCCACGGAGCGCCGAACGCTCCTGTCCAGGTCTTGGTGGACGGGACGGCGCGACCTCTGATCACTCTGAATTCCTCAGGGGACTATCTCAGTGAGATGAACATCACCCCGAACGGACACTCCATCCTGGTGCGGTACTACAGTTCGGGCCGGGTCGGCCCGTCCACAGGTCCCATCACCATCTGAGCGGCCCGCCTGAGCGGCCCATCCGGGCGGCCCAGCCGGCTCAGGAGGACTTGTTCTCGGTCTCCCATGCGGAGAGCTGCTGCTCCAGGGCCTTCATCAGCTCGAAGACCTGGGCAGGTGGGATGCGTACCCGCGACACCACAGCGGATTGCTGGACGATGTCGTCAGTGTTCTCGTCACGCACAGCGGGATCTGTGTACGCGGCGAAGTCGAGAATGAAGCTGTCCTTGGTGTGCCAGGCGCGCACGAAATCGGCGAACACCCCCGGAGCCTTGTCTGTGGGAAGTGCGAGTTGAATACGTGGCATGATTCCTCCTTCGCTGACAAGCATAAACCTTTCCGAGCACTTCTGAGGCCATCGATCGCCATGCCGGAGGATGCGAACACTGGCATATGTGCGACTAAGATACGTACTGACCGACAATGCCCACCGTTGGGTACATCAACACTAGGAGTCACACATGAGCACAACCCCCGTTAAAGTAGCCGTCACCGGAGCGGCCGGACAGATCTGTTACAGCCTTCTCTTCCGCATCGCCAGCGGGTCACTGCTCGGACCGGATCAGCCTGTGGAACTGCGCCTGCTGGAAATCACGCCTGCCCTCAAGGCCCTGGAAGGAGTGGTCATGGAACTCGACGACTGCGCTTTCCCTCTGTTGAGCAAGGTTGAGATCGGCGACGACGCCCGCAAGGTTTTCGATGGAATCAACGTCGCCTGCCTGGTGGGGGCGCGCCCCCGTACCGCCGGCATGGAGCGCGGCGACTTGCTCAGCGCCAACGGCGCCATCTTCACCGCTCAGGGCAAGGCCCTCAACGAGGTGGCCGCATCCGACGTGCGCATCTGCGTGACCGGCAACCCCGCCAACACCAATGCCCTGATCTGCATGAACAACGCCCCCGACATCCCCCGCTCGCAGTTCTCCGCGCTCACCCGTCTCGACCACAACCGCGCGATCTCGCAGTTGGCGGCGAAGCTGGGCGCGCCCGTGGCCGACATCCGCAAGATGACCATCTGGGGCAACCATTCCTCCACCCAGTTCCCCGACATCTACCACGCCGAGGTCAACGGCCGTAACGCCGCCGAGATGGTCGGCGACCAGGAGTGGATCGCGGACACCTTCATCCCCACCGTCGCCAAGCGTGGCGCGGCTGTGATCGAAGCCCGTGGCGCCTCCTCCGCCGCGTCGGCCGCCAACGCGACCGTCGAGCACATGCACGACTGGCTGCTCGGCTCCCCGTCCGACGACTGGGTGTCCATGTCTGTGGTCTCCGACGGGTCGTACGGCGTGCCCGAGGGTCTGATCTCCTCCTTCCCCGTGACCACCAGCAATGGCGAGTACTCCATCGTCCAGGGGCTCGAACTCGACGAGTTCTCCCGGGCGAAGATCGACGCGTCCGTGGCCGAGTTGGTCGACGAGCGCGATGCGGTGACCGCACTGGGCCTGATCTGATCCAGAGCCTAGGAATCCCGTGTGATGGCCGGGGTCGCGCTGACGCGGCCCCGGCCATCACATCATTGTCACCACCACGGGGCGTACGTCCCAGCGCCTGCGACCGCGTAGGGTATCCTATTCGAGTGACTACTGCCGCACTCCTCCCGCTCCTCATGCCCAGCTGGCTCAACCCGGAAGTGATCATCACCTCCCTGGGAAACTGGGCCCTCTGGGGCGTCGCCCTCATCATCTTCATCGAATGCGCGATCTTCCCGATCCTGCCCGGTGACTCCCTCTTGTTCGCGGTGGGGATGTTCACCGCCATGGGCACGATCGCGTACGGCGGCACCTGGTCGACGGTGATCTTCGTGTACATCGTGCTGATGATCGCAGCCGTCGGCGGCAACCTGGCGGGGTACTGGGTCGGCCGCCTCATCGGCCCTCCCCTCTTCAAGCCACGCACGGGTTTCATGGGCAAGGTCTTCAACCCCGTCTACATCGACAAGACTCACGAGTTCTTCGCGAAGTACGGCGCACGGGCGCTCATCCTCGCACGTTTCGTCCCCCTGGTGCGCACGTTCGTCACACTGATCGCCGGCATCTCCACGATGAAGCTGAAGACCTTCATCGGCTTCACAGCCATCGGCGGCGTCGCGTGGGTGCTGATCGTCACCACGGCGGGTTACTTCCTCGGAGGGGTCCCCCTCATCAAGGACAACTTCGAGCTGGCCTGTGTCATCATCGTGCTCGTCTCCGTCCTCCCCATGGTCTGGGAGTGGTTCAAAGCCCGTCGGCAGTCCAAGAAGTCAGCCGTCGCGTCGCCCCAGTGAGCTGACGCGTCGACGGATGATTCCGGCCTCAGCCCTCGTCGGGGATCCCCCCGAGTTTCGCGTTCTTGCGTTCGAGACGGGCACGGTGCACGGCGCCGTCCACGGCTGCCCCGCCTCCGCCGATACCGGCGAAGACCAGGCCGATGATCACCATGAGGACTTCACGCTCGCCGTAGAAGCCGTCCATACCGGAGACGAAGGGATTCGACGCGCCCCACACGAGGAAGCTCAAGACGACGATGTACACGATCATGAGCAAAACGCCGGCGACGCGAGACGCCAACCCCAGCAGCAGCATGAGGGCGATCAGGAACTCCAGCCCGATCTGGGCGATCGCCATGATCTCGGGATCAGGGAGGACGGACGTGGCCCACAACTGCTTGGTGGCCGTGAAGTGCATCAACTCCTGCGTCCCACGGATGCTCAGCAGCGTCGCCACGACGAGCCTGAGGACGAACAGGGTGAAGCTCGGCCAGCCCTTGTACACCGAGGGCGGCAGGTACTGCCGAGGAGCGGTGACCACATCGGCGCCGGGGTCCACCTCGCCGAGCGCACGGGCACGCGCGGCACGATGGTCGTCCAACGCGGACTCGACGGGCATGATGACGGTTGCGCCAGGCTGCTCCACGGTGTGATCTACCTCCACGGTTCCATGTACGGGTTCTTGTGCGATCTGGCCGGCGTAGGCCGACGCGGGGATACGGAAGGACTCCTCTAAGTCGCCCTGGCTCCCGCTGGGAGCCTCCTCCGTCAGGTCGATGGTCCCCTCGGGGAAGACAGGGGCAGGGACGGCGACGGGCTCAGCGGCCTGGGCGGCCTCGACGGGCTCAGTGGCCTCGACGGGCTCCACGAGCTCGACGACGTCGGCAGGGGCCGCGTCCTCGACCGGAGCCGGCACGGGCGCCGCAGCGGGTTCCGAGAGCCGGTAGCCCGACCATGGCGTCGCCAGTTCCGCGGCCGTCTGCCAGTCACGGGGGTGTTGGAGGTCATAGGGCGGTTGCGTCTCAGTCGCGAGAGCATCCGCGGGCGCGGTCCCCAGTGCGTCAGACTGGGGGTCGACGGTCGGCATCGCGCCATCAGCAGGGTCGGCGCCGCCTGGGCCGTCCTCGCGACGCTCGGGCGAAGTGCTGTGCATCTCGTCGCTCATCGTTCATCCCTTCGTGTCGAGCGGGGGAACCACTCCCCTCGCCTTCGTGAGAGCAGGAATCACAGACGGACACATCGGTTCGCCGACATGTGCTGCATCTGGATCCCGTTCAATTCTCATGGGACAGTCACGGTTCCCGCTGGGGACTCACCGACGAATACTGCTGCCGCCTCACGCATCAGGCTCAGGCGTAGTGACACTCACTCGCTCGCCCTGGCGATCCGATGGCAATGCATGCTCCACCAGCGATTCCCTAGGTCCATGGTGTCATGGCTGCGGCGGTTGTCCGTACACGACACGCCCGAATCAGCCGGGTTGGCCAGGGGGCGCGCGCACGCGCGGCAGACTACGCCAGGGAGACCATGAGGGCTTCGAACGCCAATTGCGGGGTGACGTTGCTGGCCAACGCGAGACGGCACTCCTGGATCGCGTCCAGGCGGCGCAGGGTCGACTCTGGGGTGGAGGACGCGGCCAGCACCTCGATGGGCGCCACGAAGTCGGCGTTGATCAGGTCGGATCCCGCGTCGGTCTGGCAGACCAGGACGTCGCGGTAGTACGCCGTCAACTCCACCAGGATGAGATCCAAGCGGTCACGCACGAACCTCTTCGCCCTCATCGCCTGTTGTTCTTCGAGCTCCTTCATCATCCCCGTGGCGCCGCGACGGGCCCGGCCGCCGTCCATCCCCAAGACGATGGCCAGTTTCTTCCTCTCCTCCTCGTCGAGGCGCGCGGTCGCCGCCGACGCCTCGTCCTGAGCCGTGGTCACCGCCCAGGACGCCGCCTCCAGGCAACCGCCCAGACTGCCCACCTTGGAGGGGATCGCGAGGACCTCCTCCCGGTGTCGCGCGACCTCCGGGTCGGTCGCCATCGCGCGAGCGCGGCCGATGTGGCCTTGGGACACCCTCGCGGCGAAACTCGCCTGGTCCCGGGGCACCCCTTCAGACTCCAGCAGGGTCGTCACGGCGGTGGCGCTGGGAGTCACCAGGGCGACTTGGCGGCAGCGGGAGCGCACAGTGGGCACGATGTCGTCGACGGTGGGAGCGCACAACAACCACACCGTCTTCTCTGGTGGCTCCTCGATCCCCTTGAGGAGGGCGTTGAAACCGCTCTCGGTCACACGGTCGGCATCCTCGACGATGATCGTCTGCCACCGTCCCAAGGTCGGCGTCATCGCCGAGTGCATGATGAGCTGGCGCACCTCTCTCACGCCGATACTAAGGAGTTCCGTACGGACGAGCGTCACGTCCGGGTGAGTGCCGGCCAACGCCGTGGAGCATGAGTGGCAGACCCCGCACCCTCCCTGCGGGCATTGCAGCGCGGCGGCGAAGGCACGCGCCGCCACCGACCTGCCCGACCCCGCCGGGCCTGTGAACAGCCACGCGTGCGTCATGGCATGGGACGCGCCGTCGACGGCCCGCCTCAGCGTCGCCACAGCGTTCGGCTGCCCCACCAGGGAATCCCACACGCTCATCGGTCCATCCTCATCCGCCGTTCTCGTACACGCACTAGTGTGTCACATATCCCCCAGCCAGAGGCGGGCCCAGGGCCGCTCACGGCGAGTCGGGACGAGCCCGATGAATCTGTTATTCCCTTGAGACGGCCGGAGCGGGTAAACTCGTGGGGCCATTAGAAGTGAAAGCGAGCCCATGCCTATTCGTTCGGACCTGAGAAACGTCGCCATCATCGCCCACGTCGACCACGGGAAGACCACCCTCGTCGATGCCATGCTCTGGCAGTCTGGCGCCTTCCGGGCCAACCAGGACGTCGAGGCCCGCGTCATGGACTCCATGGATCTGGAGCGTGAGAAGGGGATCACCATCCTCGCCAAGAACACCTCCATCGCCCACCGCGACTCCGAGGGCAACCCCATCACGATCAACATCATCGACACCCCCGGGCACGCCGACTTCGGCGGCGAGGTCGAGCGCGGGCTGGAGATGGTCGACGGCGTCGTGCTCCTGGTGGACGCCTCCGAGGGTCCGCTGCCCCAGACCCGTTTCGTGCTGCGCAAGGCCCTGGCCAAAAACCTCCCCATCGTCGTGGTGATCAACAAGGTCGACCGTGCCGACGCCCGCATCGCGGAGGTCGTGGACGAGACGTACTCCCTGTTCATGGACCTCCTCGACGACGACCAGGCCCATGTGCTCGACTTCCCCATCGTCTACTGCGCCGCGAAGGCCGGACGGGCGTCCCTGACCCGGCCCGAGGACGGCACCCTGCCCGACTCCCCCGATCTGACGCCGCTGTTCGAGACGATCTTCTCCTCGATCCCGGCGCCGACCTACGAGGAGGGCCATCCCCTCCAGGCGCTTGTCACCAACCTGGACGCGTCCCCGTACCTCGGACGCCTGGCGCTGTGCCGCGTCGTCAACGGGACCCTGACGAAGGGCCAGACGGTGGCCTGGTGCAAGCGCGACGGGTCGATCACCAACGTCCGCCTGTCGGAACTGCTCAAGACCGAAGCCCTCGACCGGGTGCCCGCCGAGTCGGCCGGCCCCGGCGACATCGTCGCCATCGCCGGCATCCCTGAGATCACCATCGGCGAGACCCTCTCCGACCCGAACGATCCTCGCCCCCTGCCCCTGATCCACGTGGACGAGCCGTCCATCTCGGTCACCGTCGGCATCAACACGTCCCCCCTGGCCGGGCGCTCGGGCAAGAACCTGACCGCGCGCCTGTTGAAGAACCGCCTCGACCAGGAGCTGATCGGCAACGTGTCCATCCGCGTCCTGCCGACCGAACGCCCCGACTCCTGGGAGGTCCAAGGCCGAGGCGAGCTCCAGTTGGCGATCCTGGTCGAGATCATGCGCCGGGAGTCCTTCGAACTGACCGTGGGCAAGCCCCAGGTCGTGACCAAGGTGGTCGACGGCAAGCTCTACGAGCCCACCGAGCGGATGACCATCGACGCCCCCGAGGAGTTCGTCGGCACCGTCACCCAGTTGTTGGGCTTGCGTAAGGGCCGCCTGGAACAGATGGTGAACCACGGCACCGGCTGGGTGCGCGTGGAGTACGTCGTCCCCGCCCGCGCCCTGATCGGCTTCCGCACCGAATTCCTCACCGAGACCCGTGGCACGGGCATCATGAACCACGTGTTCGAGGGGTACGAGCCCTGGGCCGGGGAGATGCGCCTGCGTCCGACAGGGTCCCTCGTGGCCGACCGGCAGGGCAGCGTCACCTCGTACGCCCTGTTCAACCTCCAAGAACGCGGTTCCCTGTTCGTCGGACCGGGCATGGAGGTCTACGAAGGCATGATCGTGGGCGAGAACCCCCGCGCCGAGGACATGGACGTGAACCCCACCAAGGAGAAGAAGCTCACCAACGTGCGCTCCTCCACCGGTGATGAGCTGGAGCGGCTCGTGCCGCCCAGGATCATGAGCCTGGAGGCCGCGCTGGAGTTCTGCCGCGAGGACGAGTGCCTGGAGGTCACCCCCGCCGACATCCGCATCCGCAAGGTCGACCTGGACGCGCGTGATCGCGCCCGGGCACGGTCCAAAGCCAAGAATGGCTGATAGCGGTTCCGCCGGGGACCGTTCGTCCCCGGACTCGAACCCGATGGCCGCCCGTCTCGGGCGGCGTGTGGCGCCGTGGTCGCTGATGGTCTTGGCGATCCTGTGGGGATCGACCTTCTTCTCCATCAAACGCATGGTCGACCATATCCCCGTGACGGATTTCCTGGCCGTGCGTTTCTTCATCTCCACCGTCGTCCTGGCGGTGGTCTTCCATCGCTCGTTCCGCATGAGCCGACGCACCTGGATCCATGGGACGATCCTCGGTGTGCTGTGGGCCGTCGCCCAGTTGTTGCAGACCGCCGGTCTGGCGCACACCTCCGCCTCCATCTCCGGCTTCGTCACGGGGTTGTACGTGGTGTTCACCCCGGTTCTCGGGTTGGTGGTCTTGCGGTTGAGAGTCACCCGGTGGGTGTGGGTCGCGGTGGGCCTGGCCACGGTCGGACTGGCCGCCCTGACCATCCGTCCCCAAGCCGGGATCATCGGGTACGGCGAGTTGCTCACCATCGCCTGCGCGGTGGTGTACGCCCTGCACATCACCATGCTCGGCCACTGGTCGACCCCCCGCGAGGCGGCGGGGCTGACCCTCTCGCAGTCCCTGTCGATGACGGTCGTCTTCATCATCTTCGCTGTGCCGGGTGGTGTCCAGCTACCGTCCACCACCGTCGACTGGGCGTGGATGATCTACCTCGCCGTGATGTGCGGCGCCGTCGCGCTCCTCGTCCAAACCTGGGCCCAGGGACACCTGGACGCCAGCAAAGCCGCCGTCATCATGTGCTCGGAACCCCTCTGGGCCACCTTCTTCGCCATCCTCTTCGGCGGCGAGCACCCCAGTTGGCTGTTCGCCCTCGGCGCCTGCGCCATCCTGGGCGCGATGTACTTGGTGATCAGGACACCCGGAGCGAGGCGAGTAGATCCGTCACCATCCACCTGACATCAGCCCTGAGAGGACACCACCAGGGCTCAGGGCAATGATGCCTGCTCCACTCACTCTCCTTCGGTCTCCCCACCCACTCCGGCGGCCAACTCCATGAACTTCGTGGCCATGGTGGGGTTGCCTTTGGTGAGTTTCTTGATCGTGACGTCTTGGGCCTTGTCGTTGGCCAGGCGGAGATTGCGGTCGGCGCCGATGAGGGCGTCTCTGGTCTTCTGGAGGTGGTCGATGGACTTGTCGATCTCGTCGATGGCGGTCTTGAAACGGCGTGACGCCAGGTCGTAGTTGCGGCCGAAGGCCGTCTTGAAGGTGTCGAGCTCTTCCTCGAACTTCGTGATGTCGATGTTCTGGGCCTTCACCAGAGCCAGCTCGGTCTTGTAGGCCAGCGCGTTCATGGCGGCGTTGCGCAGCACGGTGATCATCTGGATGAAGAACTGCGGGCGGATGACGTACATCTTCGGGTAGCGATGGGACACGTCGACGATCCCGATGTTGTACAACTCGGAGTCGGGCTCCAGGAGAGAGACCAGGACCGCGTACTCGCACCCCTTCTCGTGTCGATCCTTGTCCAGCTTGGCGAGGAAATCCTCGTTCTTGTGCTTGACGGCGGTGGCGTCCATCTCGTTCTTCATCTCGAACATGATCGACACGATCTCCACTCCCGCGTCGTCCGCGTCACGGAAGACGTAGTCCCCCTTGCTCCCGCTGCTGGCGTCGTTGTCCTTCTCGAAGTACGCGCGTGGGAACGCCGTGGCCCGGATCCGGTTGAACTCGATCTCGCAGTGTTGCTCCAACGATTCGCCGACCATCTTGGTCGACATCCGCGTCTTCATGTCGCGCAGCCGCTCGATGGCGTCGTCGCGATCCTTGATCTGCACCTCGTACTTGTCGCTCAGCGCCTTCTCGGCCAACTGCTTTTCCAACCCCAGCCGTTCGAGGGCGCCGCGCAGGTCGTCGCGCTCCTTTTCCACGGCGCCGACGGACTCCATGACCGCGAGCCTGGAGGCCGCCTCGGCCGCGTCGAGCTTGGATCTCAGCTGGAGGATCTCGGCGGCGCTGGCAGCGGCCTGCTTCTGCAACTCGGACGCTAGTCTCGCCTCGGCGAGTTCCTCGACGCCCTGTCTCTCCTGCTTCACCTGCGCGAGCTGGGCGACCAGACCGGCACGCTCCTCCTGGGTCGCGCTGACCGCCTGGGCCACCGCCATCTGTTGGGCCACCTCGCTGGCGTCGAGCCTGGCCTGCAGCCCTTGGATCTCGGCGTCCTTCTTGGCCGCCTCCTTCTCGAAGCCCTGGACCGCCTTCGCCTCCACGAGCTTGATCTCGGCTTTCTTGGCCTGCTCCGCCAGGTCGAGACGTTCATGGACCGTCCGCTCGAACTCGTCGTCACGGACCTGCCGGACGATGTCGGCGTACCCGGCCTCGTCGATGGTGAACGCCTTGCCGCAGTTCGGACATGTGATCTCGCGCATCTCGTGGAGTCCTCTCACTCGTCGTCGGCGACCCCTTCCCTTGGGGTCGCCGTCCTGTCCTGGCGGCGCCGGTCACGCCGTCATGGATAGCTTAGCCGCCCCCTCCGACACGCCGGGTGTAGCCGCCTGCCCGGGCGCCGCCAGCCCGGTCGCCATCGCCAGTCCAGGCCCCGCCGACGGCATGGGCGCCATCGGGTCGACCGCGAGATCCTTGTCGAAGTGACGGGCCGTGTAGCTGTACAGGGCCGAGATGCCGAAGCACACGGCCGCGCCGCCCAGGAAGGCGACGACGCGCGTGACGGGAGTGACCGATCCGAGGTCGATGGTCACCAACTTGAGCACGCAGACGATGACCTGGACCAAGCCGTACAGCCTCAGGGCCTTCACACGCGACCACAGCCCGAGCCCGACGACGACCAGCGCCACCACCATGCAGGCCAGGGAGAAGGGGTATCCCCACGACCACATCGAGGAGTGGTCGACGAACCAGTCGTACGGGGACAGCAGGCCGACCACCCCGATGGTCATGCCGACGCCGCTGAGGACCTCCAGCGCCGTGGCGGGACGCGGCTGGCCGGTGCGCAGCGCCGCAGACGTCGCCTGCGCGGCCAGACGGACGCGGTCGGCGAGGACCACGAGAAGGATCACCGTGCCCACGACGTCCAGGACGAGGGTCACGGTCAGCGGCCACAGGGGTCCCGGGTACGGCGTCCTCGCGTTCCAGTACACGTCCCACCCGACTGTGTACAAGGACCCTGCCCCTATGAGAAGGGTCACCAGTTCCGCCACGCGGAAGACGGTCGTCGCCGCCCCAGGGTTGACCAGATGGACGACGGCCAGCGCCGCTGCGGTGGTCACGACCAGCAACCCCAGCGAGTAGGTCAGGTTGGCGGTGGCGACGATGGCGATCAGGGACACCTCGGCGAAGCCGAAGGCGGCCACGAGCATGTGCGTGTCGTACCGAGCACGCAGTGTTGGCGTGACCAGGCGCCACTGGAGATAGGCCGCCACGATCAGGACGCCCAAGTACCCCAAGGAAGCCCACACCGTCCAACTGCCCGTCATGGACGCATAGCCGTCAGGGGCGGCCAGCATGAGGACCGCGTCGAACAGGAGGAGGGCTCGGCTGATCCACGCGCTCACCATCGACCTGGTCACGAGGGCGAGCACGAGGTACGCCAGCCCCACGGTGATCAGCCAGGAGCACAGGGGGGTCGCGTGGGAGGACCGTCCGCTCTGCACCAGGAAATTGGCCATCAGGAGTGCCATGGACGATGCCCCCAGCGTGATCATCGTGACGTGCTCCAGGGCAGGTTTCAGACCCAGCCGCGACGCCCCGAGCGTCACGAGGAGGGCGGGGAGGAACGTCCATACGACGCTGACGGCCAGCGACAGCCCGACGGTACGGGGATCCCGCCAGACGTACAGGGACGACAGGCCCAGCGAATCGGCGACCAGCTTGGAGATCAGGACGGTGACCGACAAGACGACCACGACGACCCACATACCCGTGTTGACCATACCGAGCAGGCCCATGGCCGTCGGATCCTTGACCCTCGCGCAGGAGACGAAGAGGAGGTACGCGATGGCGCTGGCGCCGACGAACTGGACGAGGAAGGCGGCGACGATGATCGCGGGAGGCAGCCCGGAGTCGAAGCCGGGGCCCGTGCCCATGAAACGGCTCCACATGACGGCCAAGGAGACGATGACCATGATCTGGGAGGCGAACAGGCCGAACCTGTACATCGAGCGCACCCACACCATGTTGCCCACGATCACCGTGGCCGTGGCGACGAACTGGTAGACCAGCAGGAGGATGAGCTTGTCGTCGGACATCCCTCCCAGCAATCCGGCCGCGATGGACGCGACCATGCCGGCGTGGGCGAGACTGGCGATCAGCAGGGACCCCACGTGCTTGGCCAGCCACATGCTCACGAGGATCCACACGGCCAGCAGGGCGAAGGCGGCGATGTCGTTGAGCAGGTGGAAGTACAGATGCGTGACCAGGATCGAGATGAAGATCCCGCCCAGCCCGGTCCCGATCAGGGCGCGGGTCAGCACGGTCGAGTGGCGACGCCCGAGGAGGTAGCCGAGCCCGCCCACCCCGATGCTGATCAGGAACATGAGCACTATCTTGATCGCGTCGGTCAGATGGGGGACCACGAGGATGCCGAGGAAGATCAGGCCGATCAGGCCCAGGCCGGCGGCGACGACGGGGAGGATGTTGCGGCCCAAGAAATTCTCGTTCATGACGAGAGAGGGACGTGGAGGCGCCGCCGGTCCCGTGGGCAGACCTGTCAGGGGGCGGTACGCCGTCCCCGGCGCGGGGGACGGGGGCCGTGTCGTGACAGGCCTGATCTGCTGGGCGGGGGCGGGACGGACGACCGGCACGGGGATCCTGGGCGCCGCTGGCACGGGCACCGGGGGTTGCTGGGGCGGGGTCGGCGTCATCGCGGGGTGCGCCTGCGGAGTGGGCTCCATCGCGGGGTGCGCCTGCGGAGTCGGGACCATCGAGGGACCCACCGGTGGAGTCGCCGCCGTCGGAGTGGCCGCCTGCTGGGTCCGTAGATACGTCCGTACGAGGTTCTGGAGGTCACGGACTTGCGCACGCAGCAGGGGAAGCTCCCTGACCATCGCGGCGACCATCACCACGCAGACGATCATCAAAATGAGGACGAAGACGACGAGCACTGTTTCCATCATGACTCCTGTGTCTGACTGTTGAACTGGGCGAGGAGATCGTCGATGTCGAAGGACGCGGCGATCTTGGTACGGTCTTGGGCGAGGAGGCGGTAGTGCTGCGAGATCACATTCTGTTCGATCACGAACCGGCCGTTATCGGCGACGACCTCCCACCACGGGTTGCCCCCAGGCGGCACGGGGGCTGAAGGCCGATCCGTGTGCGCCATGACGGGGATCATCGCCGCTGGAGGCCCCCCGAAGGTCGACGAGATCACCTCCGACGCAGGGAAGACCGAGCACAGGGCCACCGCGCCCGTCCATCCCAAGGTGCGTCGGCCCTTCTCGATGTCCACCAAGGTCTTCTTGGATATCCCCAAGGCGTACGCCATCTCCTCCTGGGTCAGGTCGGCTTCCGCGCGGACCAGGCGCAGCTTCGCATCGCACCCCGCGATGAACTGACTGCGTGAATCCGACATGGCTGTCCTTTCCAGATAGTGTAAATTTACACCTTCTGGACGAAATTCCACTCCAGCTCACAATGTGGACATCAGGGTCCCTCACCGTCGGCCTCAGTGACGATAGACATCCATCACAGAGAAATTGGAGTACGCGCGCGACGGCGTCGGCCCCCGCTGCCCCTGATAATGCGATCCCGCCTGGTTGGACCCGTACGGGTGGGCCACCGGGCTCGACATCTCGAAGAAGCACAACTGACCGATCCTCATACCCGGCCACAGGGTGACGGGCAGGGTCGCGACGTTGGACAGCTCCAACGTGATGTGACCGGAGAATCCCGGGTCGATGAACCCGGCGGTGGCATGGGTCAACAGGCCCAAGCGGCCCAGGGAGGATTTCCCTTCCACCCGTGCCGCGATGGTCTCCCCCACGTCGACGACCTCGTACGTCGAACCCAGGACGAAGGCGCCCGGGTGCAGCATGAACGGCTCCCCGGCGGGGACCTCGACCATGTGGGTCAGCTCCGCCTGCTCCTCACTCGGATCGATGCAGGGGTACTTGTGATTGTCGAAGACGCGGAAGAAGCGGTCCAGGCGCACGTCGACGCTGGCCGGTTGGACCATCGTGGGATCCCACGGATCGAGGCGCACGGAACCGTCCTCGACGGCTCGTAGAATGTCGCGGTCTGACAGCACGGTCACTCCCCCTGCTCGCACGGGTAGACCACGCCGAGTTGCCGGCGCACCTCGTCCATGGTGGCCAAGACGTCGAGGGTGGCCGTCCACGGCATGACCCAGGACTCGGTGACTCCGGCGTCCAGGCATCGCGCCACTTCGGCGGCCTGGTACTGGAACCCTCCCGGCACCTTGGTGTACAGCGTGCGCGGCTCCCCGTCGACCGGGGTCAGGACGATGTCTTGGGGGGTGTAGAACCAGTCGGCGATCTCCAATCGCCCCTGTGTGCCCTGGATCTCCAGGGAACTGGCCCCCGCGTCGCCCATGTCGGCGTAGGCCATGGCGATCCTGTCCCCGTACCACAAGGAGATGGACTCGCGTTGGTCCACGCCAGTGCTCGTGAGCACGCCGGTGGCTTTGATCCGATCGGGGACCCCCCACAGCCAGTGGATGAGCGACAGGGGGTAGACCCCCAGATCCAACAGGGCGCCCCCGCCCAGGGCGGGGTTCATCATCCGCCACGCCGGGTCGAGGTCCAGGGACTGTGTGTGCACCCCCTGGATCGAGCTCACATCTCCCAGCTCCCCCGACTCCACGATCTTGCGGATGGCGTCATAGTGCGGCAGGAAGCGGCTCCACATGGCTTCCATGACGAACAGGTGGCGGGAACGCGCCTCGGCGAAGACCTCGCGCGCCTGCGCCTGGTTGAGCGTGAACGCCTTCTCGACGAGGACGGGCTTGTCCGCCCTCAGCGCCAGCAAGGCGTGGTCGCGATGTTCGGAATGAGGGCTGGCGATGTACACCGCGTCGATCTGGTCGTCCTCGACGAGTTCCTCATAGGACCCGTACGCCCGTACCTCCCTGTCCGAGGTCACGTGCTCGTGGACGAACGTGCGCGCCCGGTCGATGTCCCGCGAGCCGACGGCACGAATGCTGCTCCGGGTGTACAGGGGCACGTCACGGGCGAAGCGCCGGGCGATCCCTCCCGGACCGAGGATCCCCCACCGAATCGGTGGCGCCTGCAGAGGATCGAACACAGCCATCATGTCTCCTTCGGGTGATCACCGGGCTGCGCACCCATCTCGGCGGCCACGGCTTCATCGGCTTCCTCGGTCAACTGGCCCCGTCCCCGCAGATCGGAGAGGATCTGAGCATGAAAGGTCTCGTCGATCGTGTACTTCCAACGGTACAGCAGATATCCGATTAGTGTCAGAATGAGCGGCAGGACGAGCATGATCATCTTCATCTTGGTCAGACCGGCGTCGGTGACCAGGTCCACGTCGTCCCCGGCTTGTTTGATACCGGCCCAGATGATGGTCAGGGCCACGATCTCGGCGGACAACGCCGCCCCGACCTTGTTGATGAAGGGCTGGAGGGCGAAGGTGATGGCCGTGTTGCGCCGTCCGAGCTTCCAGTGGCCGTAGTCGATGGTGTCGGCGATGAACATCAGCATCAGGATGGTCACGAAGGTGTCCCCGACGAACAGGAGGAGGCCGGCGATCGCGATGACGATGAAGCGCGCCGGTGACGTCGAGTTCAGGGGGGCGAAATAGAAGACGACGTACCCCGCCACGATCAGACCTGTGGCCAGGGTGTACAGAGTCTTGCGGTTGAACCGTCGACGCAGGACCGGGAAGACGAGGTAGCCCCCCACGGACGCCACTCCGAGGATCAGCCCGAACGGGGTGTACATGGACAGATCCTTGTAGGCGTACTGGAAGAAGTAGGTGCCGAAGGACGTGGTCGTGACGTACCCCGTCATGAACAGGATCATGGCGATGGCCACCCACAACAACTGGTCGTTCTTCACGACGACGGAGAAGATGTCGCGTACCCGTACCCGCTCCTGCTCCACCACGAGGTCCGGCGCCTTGACGCCGATCAGGGTGACGCTCTGTCCGGCGATCATGATGACGATGATGATCACGGTGTAGACCAACCACGCGTTCCGCGCGCCCACGAGGTTGGTGAACAGGCCTGTGACCGGGATGATGGTCCCCACGACGGCGAACTGTCCGATGGTCGCGAAGATCTTGGCCAGCGAGCCGAACCGCTCCCTCTCCTTCTGGTCCAGCGACAGAGTCGGCATCAGCGACCAGTACGGGATGTCGTTCATGGTCCAGCTCAGGCTCCACGCCAGGTAGAGCAGGAAGAAGACGATCACGAACCCGGCGGCGCCCAGACTCATCGGCGTGAACAGCAGGATCGTGAACAGGCCCGACAGGATCATCCCGCCCAGGATCCAGGGCTTGTAGTGGCCCCACCGGCTGCGGGTGTTGTCCACCACCGACCCCATCACGATGTCCATGACGACGTCGAACAACCTGGCCCCCAGAATGAGGCTGGACACGAGCGCGAACACCCCGGTGGAGGGCTTCACGATGTTGGACAGGTAGTAGATGAAGTACATGCTGATCAGGGTGTACGTCATGTCGCGCCCGATGGTGCCCACTGCGAAGGTCCATTTATTGCGGCGGAGGTTGCTCGAAGTCATGGTGGCTACTCTAGTGCAGCCGTCGAGACCAGGACCAAGGACGCGACGACACGAGATTCCCCCTGAAAAAGCAGTGGGCCCCGTACCTCAAGGTACGGGGCCCACGTAGGAGATCAGATGATCACTTGTTGATCTTGGTCACACGACCGGCGCCGACGGTACGACCACCCTCGCGGATGGCGAACTTCAGGCCTTCCTCCATGGCGATCGGCTTGTTCAGCACGACCGACATGTCGGTGGTGTCACCAGGCATGACCATTTCGGTGCCCTCAGGCAACTGGACCATGCCAGTCACGTCCGTGGTACGGAAGTAGAACTGAGGCGAGTAGTGGGAGAAGAACGGCTTGTGACGACCGCCCTCTTCCTTGGTCAGCACGTAGACGTTGCCTTCGAACTCGGTGTGAGGGGTGACAGAGCCGGGCTTGCACACGACCATGCCGCGCTCCACGTCGTCCTTCTTCGTGCCACGCAGCAACAGGCCCACGTTCTCGCCAGCGCGACCCTCGTCGAGGATCTTGCGGAACATTTCCACACCGGTGATGGTGCTGGACTGCTTCTGGGGACGGATGCCGATGATGTCGACGGTCTCACCGGTGCGGACGATGCCGCGCTCGATACGACCGGTGACGACGGTGCCACGACCGGTGATCGTGAAGACGTCCTCGATGGGCATCAGGAAGGGCTTCTCGGTCTCACGAAGAGGCTGAGGAATGTACTCGTCCACGGCGTCCATGAGCTCGAGGATGGAGTTGCACCACTTCTCGTCGCCGTTCATGGCGGGGAAGGCGGCGGTGCGGATGACGGGGCAGTTGTCGCCGTCGAACTCCTGAGAGGAGAGCAGGTCACGGACCTCCATCTCGACGAGTTCGATGAGCTCTTCGTCGTCGACCATGTCGCACTTGTTCAGGGCGACGACCATGGCGGGCACGCCCACCTGGCGAGCCAAGAGCACGTGCTCACGGGTCTGAGGCATCGGGCCGTCCGTGGCAGCGACCACAAGGATGGCGCCGTCCATCTGCGCAGCACCGGTGATCATGTTCTTGACGTAGTCGGCGTGGCCGGGGCAGTCAACGTGAGCATAGTGACGCTTCTCGGTCTGATACTCAACGTGAGCGATCGAGATCGTGATACCGCGCTGACGCTCTTCAGGCGCCTTGTCGATCTGGTCGAACGCGGAGACAGCGTTCAGCTCGGGATACTTGTCGTGAAGCACCCGGGTAATCGCCGCGGTGAGCGTGGTCTTGCCGTGGTCGATGTGCCCGATGGTGCCGATATTGCAGTGCGGCTTAGTCCGCTCGAACTTGGCCTTTGCCACTTGGGCTCCTTCTTCGGATATTGCCACGCGTGTGCGGGGCTAACTGGGTTGCGTACACGAGGGTTCTCGTGCCCGTTTGTCTAGAGATGCCTTCCGGCGGGAAGACAGACCTCTCTAGTGTTTCCCACTTACGGTTTCTAGTCAAATGCGCCGAAGCGGGTTGACGCGGATCTCACCGTGTCAAAGCCGATGGACGGCTCCCGGACGTGACCGCCCGGGCGTCGTCAGACTCACTGGCCTCCGCGAGTCTTGGCGATGACCTCTTCGGCCACCGTCTTCGGGGTTTCGGCGTAGGAGTCGAACTCCATGGAGTAGGACGCCTGGCCCGAGGTCTTGCTCCTCAGGTCGCCGACATATCCAAACATCTCCGACAGGGGCACGAGAGCCCGTACAACCCTGTTTCCGTGCAACTCATCCATGGCCTGGATGTGCCCGCGGCGGGAGTTGATGTCGCCGATCACCGTGCCCAAGTAATCCTCGGGAGTGGTGACCTCGACGCGCATCATGGGCTCCAGCAGTGCGGGATCCGCGCGACGCGCAGCTTCTTTGAACGCCATCGAACCGGCGATCTTGAAGGCCAGTTCGCTGGAGTCGACGTCGTGGTAGGCGCCGTCGGTCAGGGTGACCTTGACATCCTCCACCGGGTAGCCGGCGAGCACGCCGAACTGCATGGCGTCCTGGATGCCCTGGTCCACGGCCGGGATGTACTCGCGGGGGATGCGCCCGCCGGTGACGGCGTTGACGAACTCGTACCCCGAACCCGGCTCTGTGGGCTCCAGGTCGATGATGACGCGACCGAACTGGCCGGAGCCGCCGGTCTGCTTCTTGTGCGTGTACTCGACCTTCTCGACCTTCTTGCGCAGGGTCTCGCGGTAGGCCACCTGGGGCTTGCCCACGTTGGCCTCGACCTTGAACTCGCGCTTCATACGGTCGATGAGGATCTCCAAGTGGAGCTCGCCCATGCCGGCGATGATGGTCTGACCGGTCTCCTCGTCGGTGTGGACGCGGAAGGTCGGGTCCTCTTCGGCCAGCTTCTGGATGGCCGTCATCAGGCGCTCCTGGTCGGACTTCGTCTTCGGCTCGATGGCCTGCTCGATGACCGGGGACGGGAAGTCGAGGGACTCCAGCGTGATCGGGTGGGCCGGATCGCACAGCGTCTCGCCCGTGGTGGTGTCTTTCAGACCCATGACCGCGCAGATCATGCCGGTGCCCATGGCCTCGACCTCTTCACGCTTGTTGGCGTGCATCTGGTAGATCTTGCCGATGCGCTCCTTGCGGCCCTTGGACGCGTTCAGCACCTGCGAGCCGGAGTGCAGCACGCCGGAGTAGATGCGGATGAAGGTCAGTCGGCCCAGGTGCGGGTCGGCGGCGATCTTGAAGGCCAGGACGGACAGCGGCTCGTCGTTGCTGGGGTGACGCTCCAGGATGACCGACTCGTCGCCAGGCTTGAAGCCCTTGATGGCGGGGATGTCGGCCGGGGACGGGAGGTAGTCGTTGACCGCGTCGAGCAGGGGCTGGACGCCCTTGTTCTTGAAGGAGGTCCCGCACACGACCACGTTGCCCTTGTTGGCGAGCACGGCGCGACGCAGAGCGGACTTGAGCTCCTCGACGGTGAACTCCTCACCGGTGTCTTCGCGCTCCAGCCACAGTTCGGCGAAGTCGTCGTCCACGTCCGCAAGCGTGTGGATCAGTTCGGTACGAGCGGCGGCAGCCTTCTCCGCCAGGTCGGCGGGGATGTCCTCGACGGTGTAGTCCTCGCCCATCTTGGTCTCGCCGTGCCACATCAGCGCGCGCATGCCGAGCAAGTCGACCACGCCGGTGAAGGTGGATTCGGCGCCGATGGGCATCTGGATGACCAGAGGATTGGCGTTCAGACGCTCGCGGATGGTCTTGACGCAGTGCTCGAAGCTGGCGCCTGTGCGGTCAAGCTTGTTGACGTAGCAGATACGGGGGACCTCGTAGCGGCTGGCCTGACGCCACACGGTCTGGGACTGGGGCTCCACGCCGGCCACACCGTCGAACACCGCGACGGCGCCGTCGAGGACGCGCAGGCTTCGCTCGACCTCCATGGTGAAGTCCACGTGGCCGGGGGTGTCGATGATGTTGATCTGGTGGTCTTTCCAGAAGCACGTGGTGGCGGCGGACGTGATCGTGATGCCGCGCTCCTGCTCCTGCTCCATCCAGTCCATCGTCGCGGCCCCGTCATGGACCTCGCCGATCTTGTAGGTGATGCCTGTGTAGAACAGAATGCGCTCCGTGGTCGTCGTCTTTCCGGCATCGATGTGCGCCATGATGCCGATGTTGCGTACCTTGCTCAGGTCCGTCTTGATATCTACTGCCACGGTTTTTCCTCTACTGTTCTTCCCATGTGGTCATGTCATGTCATCTTCACAAGTGTCTCTTGTGTTCAGTCGTCTTTCACACAGATACCTCGGATGACACGCATCCGAGGTATCGTCCCTGATATCCCTTGGGCGAGACGCCCATATTCAGTTTGGAATCCAGGTCACCAACGGTAGTGGGCGAAGGCGCGGTTGGCCTCTGCCATCTTGTGGGTGTCCTCACGGCGCTTGACCGAGGCTCCCAGGCCGTTGGCGGCGTCGAGGATCTCGTTGCGCAACCTCTCAGCCATGGTCTTCTCGCGACGGGCGCGAGAGAAGCTCACCAGCCAGCGCATCGCCAACGTGTTGGCGCGGGCGGGCTTGACCTCGACGGGCACCTGGTAGGTGGCGCCACCGACGCGGCGGGACTTCACCTCGATGCCGGGGCGGACGTTGTCCAGAGCGCGCTTGAGCGTCTGCACCGGATCAGCGCCACCCATCTTCTCACGGGTGCCTTCCAGGGCCGTGTACACGATGTGCTGCGCGACGGTCTTCTTGCCGGAGAGCAGGATCTTGCTCACCAACTGGGACACGAGCGCGGACCCGTACACGGGATCGACGACGACAGGACGCTTGGGCGCCGGGCCTTTGCGGGGCATTTACTTCTCCTTCTTCGCACCGTAGCGGCTACGGGCCTGCTTACGATTCTTGACGGCTTGGGTGTCCAGGGCGCCACGAATGATCTTGTAGCGCACGCCGGGCAGGTCTTTCACACGACCGCCACGCACGAGGACCATCGAGTGCTCCTGCAGGTTGTGGCCCACGCCTGGGATGTACGCGGTGACCTCCACGCCGCTGGACAATCGCACACGAGCGACCTTCCGCAGGGCCGAGTTCGGCTTCTTAGGCGTGGTCGTGTACACGCGCGTGCACACTCCGCGGCGCTGAGGCGAGCCCTTGAGGGCAGGCGTCTTCGTCTTGCTGACCTTGTCAGCCCGCCCTTTGCGGACCAACTGTTGAATAGTAGGCACCTACAGATTCCCTTTTCTGTGCGATCGTGGCTTCCCCTTGCGAGAAGGGGTGTGAGGCGAAAAGCCTCTCAGTCTTGGCTTGTGAGCGTGCGGGTTCGCCGAATACACTCACGGGGCCGGGCGTACTAAACCCAAGGGGTGAGTCTAGTGGGTGGAGGCTCTCGCGGTCAACTGTGAGTATACGGGGAGGCTTCAAGGACGGACGGTCCGTCACCCGTGGCGACGCTCGAAATCGGCCATGAAAGCGGTCAGGGCGAGCACCCCGTCCATGGGCATGCCGTTGTAGATGGACGCGCGCATGCCGCCCACCGTACGGTGCCCTTCCAGGAAGGCCAGGCCGGCGTGTTCCGCCTCGGACAGGAAGACGCCGTCCAGGGACGTGTCCGCCAGGGTGAAGGGGATGTTCTTCGTCGAGCGCGCGTTCGTCGCGACGGGGTTGAGGTAGAAGTCGCTCGCGTCGATCGCCGTGTACAGCGCCTGGGACTTCGCCAGCGACGCGACGAGCATCGCCTCGACGCCGCCCTGCTCGTCGACCCAGTCGAGGACGAGGTCCAGGACATAGATGGCGAACGTGGTGGGGGTGTTCAGCAGGGACCGCGACGCCGCCATCTTGGTGTAGTCGAACACCGAGGGGCACATGGGGCGCGCGTGCCCGAGCAGGGCCTTGTCGATCAGGACGACCACCGCGCCCGCCACGCCCAGGTTCTTCTGGGTCCCCGCGAAGACCAGCCCGTGGGCCCCCACGTCCATGGGACGGGAGAGGATCTGCGAGGAGGCGTCGGCGACCAGCGGCACAGGCGCCGTGGGCTGGTACGGGAATTCCACCCCGCCGATGGTCTCGTTGGGCACGTAGTAGAGGTACTTCGCCGAGGAGGGGACCTCGTACGACCCGGGCTGCGGAATCGTCGTGTACCGGCTGGCGGACTCGTCGGCGACCTTGACCACCTTGAGCCCCATCTGCTCCGCCTCCTTGGCTGCCGTCGTGCCCCAGGACCCGGTGACCAGCGCGGCGATCTCGTCCCCGGGCTGGGTCAGGTTCAGGGGCACTGCGGCGAACTGTCCGACTCCCCCGCCTTGCATGAAGAGGACGTCATGGGTGTCGGGCACGGCGAGGGCCGCCCGTAACTTCGACTCCACGCGCTCCACCAGGGCCACGATGTCCTTGCCGCGATGGGACAGGGTCATCACGGGCATGCCCGTGCCCCGCCAGTCGGGCAGTTCTCGTTGGATGCGGTCCACGACCTCAGCGGGGATGACCGCCGGTCCGGAAGAGAAGTTATATGTCACGGCCATGATTCTGCCACGTCGCTGGCAAGGGCGCCTTCACCCGTCACTGGGTGGGACTCGCGATGTGGGTCCGCTCGTGGATCCGCTCGTGGATCCGCCTGGGCAGACCAAGGGGCCCTGGAAAACTCCTGAGTCGAGCCATCCGCTCGATCCCGAGTGATCCAGGGCCTCCTGTGGACCTACCGGTCGCCACGTTCATCACTCTCCCCCCGGAAAGCGGTGGACGTCTGTCATCGTTCACTAGCCCCAATGAGTTTCCTCATAGATCCCTTTGACAAGAGTAAGCTTACATCCAGATTCTCAGCAAATGAAGACCCTAAGGTCTTGACATATCACTCTCTTAGGTGTATTTAGGAGATGCCTCCTATTTTCCTCATTTCACAAGGTTATATAAGGAATTCTCAGACATCTGACCTTGGTATGATTTCAGAAAATTCTTAGGTGAATTTCGGGTGCTTAGTCATTTCATACCACGACAAGAGTTGACAACAAGCTCTCAGGGGCTCAAACGGGGTCGAAAAGCGCCAGATTTCACGTGATGTCGAGGGTGAGGACTCCGATAGCTCGGAGTTTTTCTTTACTATGTCAAGGATTTAGCCCCGGGACCATCCTAGGTCCGAGAAGAGGGCGCCGTCCTCGACGGATCCGCCCAGATGCTGGCCATCGTGTCCTGTGGTGTGACAAGCTTATTCAGTGCGTGACTATGTGACGATCCTGAGGATGCCGGGGGCTCTCGCCTTCTGCTCCGCCGGGTTGCTCGCTCGTTTCGGCGGGTCCATGGTGGGCCTGGCCACCGTCCTCATGGCGGCGCGTCTGTACGGGAGCTACGGAGTGGCCGGCGCCCTGTCCGCGGCGAACGCCGTCGCCTGGGCGATCGGCACGGCCTTCCTCGCCCACCTGGTCGACCGCCACGGCCAACGTCGCATCATGTTGCCAACGGCGATGCTGTCCGCCGCCTCCCTGGCGGGGATGCTCGTCCTCGCGCTCGTCCACGCCCCCCTCGCGACCCTGTTCGCGTGCACGATCGTCTCCGGCTTCACCAGCGGGTCTCCCGGGGCGATGGTGCGGGCCCGGTGGAACTCCATACTGCCCTCCTCGTCGAAGCTGCACACCGCCTACGCCCTGGAGTCCACCCTCGACGAGGTCTGTTTCGTGGTCGGTCCCGTCCTGGCGACCTGGCTGGCCACGAGCGTCCACCCGGTGGCCGGCCTGGTCGGTCCGATCGTCTTCGGCGCCGGTGGCGCCATGATCTTCTACTCGCTGAGAGCCACAGAGCCCCCGGTCATCCACCGCGAGGTCACGCGGCGGGAGCACAACCGCTTCCTTCTGCTCTATCCGGGGCTGGCGACCGTGGTGGGGGTCGGCATGCTCACCGGCTGCCTGTTCGGAAGCATCGACATCGCGACCGTGGCGGCCACGACGGCATGGGACCTGGTCAGCACCGCGGGGCTCATCTTGGCGGCGATGTCCCTCGGCTCGGGGATCGGCGGGTTGCTGTACGGCTCCCGTGGCTGGACGAGCCCGCTGTGGAAGCGTTTCATCCTCGGCGTGTGCCTGCTCGGGGTCCTCGTGTGCTCTCTCTTCTTAGCCACCGGCGCGCTGATCCTGGGGATCTGCGGCTTCGTCGCCGGGTTCTTCGTCGCCCCCACCTTCATCAACGCCAACGCCCTGATCAGCCACCTGGTCCCTCAGGACCGTCTCACCGAGGGACTGGCGTGGCTCGGGACGTCCATCGGCATCGGGGTGTCCATCGGCGCGACGGTCTCCGGGCACATCATCGACCTGGTCAGCTACCACGGCGGGTTCGCCTTCACCGCGGGCTGCGGGCTCTTGGCCGCCGTGCTGGCACTGGGCTCATGGGGGATGCTGAAGCGGATCACGAGCGCCACGACGGACTCGTCGGCGGCGCCGGCGTCCATGCCACCGTCCGCCTGATCGTGTGGGCGGGAAGGCGCGTCGTCCCTGGGTGCGCCTCGGGGCTGCGCCTCGGAGCGCCGCGCGTCCTGCGCGGGGGAAGTTTGCCGCTGCTTGGATGATGAGTAGACTTAGCAGTCGCGGCGCTTGAGTGCTAACTCGTCGCGAGTGTCAACGACTCACATCAGGGAGGCCGAATGCCGATTTACGAGTATCACTGCACATCGTGCGGGGCCGATCTCGAGATCTTCCAACGCATGACGGAACCGACCTTGACGGTCTGCCCGCAATGCCAGGGGGACCTCCGCAAGGTCTTCTCTGCGGTCGGCATCGTCTTCAAGGGGTCGGGCTTCTACGCCACCGACAACAAGAAGGGCTCATCCGCCTCGAAGGCCGCCTCCCCCTCGGCCGCGTCGGCCGCGTCGTCCGCGAACGGCGGCGCCTCGTCGGCCCCGTCGAGCACCGACTCCACCGCGACCACCGCGTCCTCAGGGTCGGGAGCGTCGAACTCGACGAGCGGGTCCTCCGGCTCTTCCACGTCAGGCTCCTCCTCGTCCGCTTCCGGATCAGCGTCCAGCGCCAGCAGCCCTGCGGCCTGACACCCAGCACCCCTGCGGCCTGACGGTCGCGCTGGGGGCGCGAATCGTCAGCCGCAACACCACCCCCAGTGTCGTCCCAGCACCTGTGGATAACTTCGCACACTCATGTCTGCCTGTGGATAGCCGACACATCGTCGGCTGAGACGGCAATAGTCCAGGTGTGACTCATCTTGCAACATTCATACGAAGGCTTCTCGCCCATCGGCGCATCGTCGCGACCTTGTCGGCCATGGTGTGCGTGCTGGCCATCTGCAGCCTCATCACCCATCGCGACGGTCCCACCACGAGCGTCTATGTCGCGGTCAGCCGTATCAGCCCCGGTGTGGGCGTGACCGAAGTACAGGTACGGAAGACGCCCGTCCCGTCTGCTCTGGTGCCTGTCGGCGCGATCACGTCCTTGGAGGGCCTGAGCGACCAGATGACGACCGGACCAGTGGCCGCCGGCGCGATCCTCACAGAGGACGACTTCGTGGCCTCCGCCCAGGCGGACGCGGGATTCGTGATCCTTCCCCTGACCGTCTCCACGCAGATGTTGACGGTCCTGCGACCCGGGGACCACGTCTCGATCTACATGTCCAACCCCGCCACAGGCGAGGTCGGCGTCGCCCGGGGCGTCCGAGTCGTCACGATGCCCACGAACTCCTCGTCGGGGCTGTTCACGAGCAGCGGTGGCGACAACTTCATCCTCGTCGAGGTTCCCGACGACGTCGCCGCGACCATGAACGCCGCAGGCGGCATGGGATCGACGACGGTGGCCATCGAATAGGCCACCGTCCCGTCTGTCAGGCACGCCATCAGGCGCACCGGCCCGGAGCCATGGACGGCCACGGGGCCGCTCGGCGCCAGGTCCGAAGGACTAGGCCGTTGTCGCCACAGCGGGCAGCTTCGCCGCGCGAACCGAGGGGAGGATGGCCCCGAGGACCGCCACGACGATGGACGCCACGAAGATGACGACCAGCCACAGCCATGGGATCGACCACCCCGTCATGCCGACGCCAGACAAGGCTCGCTGGCCGACGAAGGACAGGCCCACACCGACCACCAGGCCGAAGAAAGCCCCTGACGCGGCGATCAAGACGGCCTCGAAGCTGATCATCCGTCGGATCTGGCCCCCGGTCGCCCCCATGGCCTTCAGGACGGAGATCTCACGGCCACGCTCGGCCACGGCGAGTCCCAAGATGGAGACCAGCGCCACGATGGCGATGATGGCACTGAGAGCCAGGAGGGCGTAGATGGCGATCTTCGCTTGGTTCACGCCCTGGTTCCCGCCTGCCACATAGTCGTCATGGGACATCACCGAGATGGTGTGGAAGGGTTCCACAGCCGTCACGAGCTGATCCTGGACCGATGCCGCGTCGCCGGGAGTCATGGCGGTGATCAACAGAGTCGTCACAGGCATGAACTGCGATCTGGTATGGCCCGGCACCTGCTGGATCAACCACGACGAGGACACCATGATGTCCGTGAACATCACCGAATCGACGATCAGTGCCACGGGCAGCGAGGACTGGACCTCATAGGGGCTGTTCCGCGCGGTCACGAGATCCACCATGTCCCCGACATGCAGGTCGTGGGCGGTGGCGAAGGTCTGCGTCACCGCCATGCCCGAGGGGAAGTCGTCCGCATTCCCTGCGACGACTGTGGAGTCGACGACACTGACGAAGGTCTCCGGCGGACCGAACATGATGTTCCCATCGACCACGGTCAGCTGGGAGGGATCCGACGGATCTGGCTGTTCCATCTTCACCGGGGCTTGGCCGTAGGCCGACACCTGTATCCCCGCCAACTGGCGCACTTTGGCGACCACCGCGTCGGCGATCACACCATTGACGTCGGTGGACTGCAGGATGACATCGGAGCGCGTCTCGTGGCTCAACGTCGCGCTCGTCGACGCCTGAGCCGAGTCTGCGAGGATCAGCACCCCGGCGGCGAGAGCCACCGACACGACGAAGACGCCCGCGACGTTGCTAGCCCGGCGCGGTTGACGAAGGATATGGCTCTTGGCCAGTTGAGCGGACAAGGAGGAGAACAGGCGAAGCGGTTGTGCGAACACCCTCGACAGGACAGCGACGACGACGGGTGCGACGAGCACCGCGCCGACGAGCGTCACGACGACGCCACAGCCGGCCAACCACAGATTGGCCGTGCCACTCACACCCACGATGGCGATGACGACACCGGCGACGAGGAGCAGGACTCCCACGACGAGCCGAACCACGCCGAAACCAGTCTTCCCGGTCGGGGCGGAGTTCTCAGCCATCTGACGGTGGTCCACCGACGAGGCCCGCGCAGATCCCACCCAGGCGCCCAGAACGGCGATGACGACGCCGACGAGCAGGCACACGACGAGCCAGAGCCACGGCAGAGACACCGCCAGGCTCAGTCCCGTCCGGGCCGTGACCGACCCGACGATGCCCGTCAGACCGAGGCCCGCCACGATGCCGAGCACGGCGCCGATGAGGCCGACGATGACGGCTTGGCCGAGCAGGGGTCCCAACAATTCCTTCGAGGTCCCGCCCATGGTCTTGGCCACAGCGATCTGTGCGTACCGGGACCGCTGCATACCCGCCACGACCGTGACGACCACGTAGAAGCCCACGAGCACGGCGACGATCGCCAGGACGAGCAAAGCCGTATTGACGAGGCTCCAGGAGGCATGGATCTGGGCCATCGCCTGGGCGCGCGCATCCGTGCCGAGTGTGACATCGGCGTTGACGGAGGCGGGCAGCGACGACGACAGTGCTGTCACCAGTTGCTGCGGGCTGACACCGTCCTGGGCCTTCACGGCGATGAAGGGGATCATCCCGGAAGGAGAGAAGATCGCACGAGCCACGATCCCGTTGAGGACCACGACGACCGCGCCGCCCAGGGACGAGTCATAGGAGACGATGCCCGTGACGGTCATGTCGAGGATGGTGCCGTTGGCGATCAGGGTTCCCGTGTCCCCGATGGACAGCCCCGCCTTGGTGGCGGTGTTCTGTTCCAGAGCCATCTCGGATGGCCCTGACGGCCACACCCCGTCGACGAGTCGCCCGCTTTGCACCTGATTGGTGTCAGCCCCGACGCCGATCGAGGGCGCGGCCCCCGACGGCACAGGGTTGCCGTCTGCGCCCGTGAGGACGACAGGTCCGGCGAAGACCGCCATCGCGCCTTGGACCTCTTGGACGCTCAACACCTCGCCCGTGGCAGAGGAGTCGAGGAACTCTTGGTCGGCGCTCGGCTTCATGAGCAGGTCCGAGACCATCGCCCCGTGCGGGAGGACGTACGCGTCGGCGCTCACCATCGAGTCCAGCAGGGTGCCCGCCGTCGAGGTCATCGACGCACGTACGATGACGGTCCCCGACATGAAGGCGACACCTAAAAGGACGGCCAGCACCGACGCCACGAATCTGGCAGGCCGTCCGTTGAATCCGGTCAGGCCCTTCATGAGCGATCCTTGCTGCCCGACACGGCCCGCAGGGCGTCCATCAGGCGGGCGAAGGTCGGGTTGGCGATCTCATCAGCGACCACGCCGTCGGCCAGGACGCAGACCTGGTCGGCGATCGCTGCGACGACAGGGTCATGGGTCGCCACGACGACAGTCAGACCCAAGGAGTCCACACAACTACGCAGTGTGGCGAGCACCTGACGTGTCGCCTCGGAGTCGAGTCCGCTCGTCGGCTCGTCGGCGACCACCAGGACGGGGCGAGTGATGACGGCGCGGGCGCAGGCCACTTGCTGTTGCTGGGCAGCGGACAACTGGTGAGGCTTGCGCGTCAGGAGCTCGCTCACATGCAAGGTGCTGACCACGTGGTCGAACCACGGCTCGTCCGCGGCCACCTTCTTGACCATGTACGGCAGACGGATGTTGTCGGCCACGCTCAACGACCCGACGAGGTTGTGAACGGGGAAAATGAAGCCGATGTTGTCACGCCGGAATTTCACCAGGTCGGACTCTTTCATCGCGGACACGGCCTGCCCGGCGACGGTGACAGTGCCCGAGGTCACAGGCTCCATCCCGGCGAGGCAGTGCAACAGGCTCGACTTGCCCGATCCCGAGCGTCCCATGATCGCGGTCAGACGACCCGCCTTGACGACGAGACTGACCCCTCTGAGGGCCTCGGCGTTGACAGCCTTGTCCTGGTACCCCTTGGTCACACCGCTGACGACGACCACCTCGGAGTCGGGAGCGATGGCAGGCGCCACAGGCTTCACGGGACGCGGCGGCGCCTCGGGTTCGGCCACGGGCGCGGGCTTGGCGGCGGCGAGCCTCTCCTTCCTCGCCTCGGCCGTGACGACCGACGGTCGAGGGGACGAGGGTGGCATGGCCGGGGCTGTGAAGCTCGGACCGACGTCTCCGCCGTCAGCAGCGGGTGCGGCGGGCGCAGGTGATCTGCGCTCACGGATCGGGGCGGAATCGAAGGACTCGCCGGGACGACGCCTGACCGGGGACACCGGCTCGACCACCGTCGCGTCGGTCGCCTCCGTCACGGGCGGCGTCAGGCTGCTCGCCGGACTCGTGTCGCGCACAGGGGCGGCCGGGAATGCCTCGGCCGCCGCCTCGGTCATGACGCGCGGGCTGCGCGGCCTGATCGGCGGCGCGGGCGGCGCGGGCGGGGCGGGGGGCGCGGGCGGCGTCGGGGCTGAGACCTCGGCTTCGACGGGCGCTTCCGGAGCAGGCGTGGGCGCCGACGGCGCCTCGGCGGTGATCCCCGCACGACGATTGGCGAGATCACGACGCAGGGCGGCGATCCTGTCGTCCGTGGCACTGGCAGGTCGGGGCACTCTCGGTCGTGGCGTCTCCGACCCGGACGACGTGGCGCCTGCCCCAGGCCCGTCATGGAAGAACCGCGACCGGGACGCCTCAGGCGACTCGGCCGTGGCCCCAGCCACGGTCGCTTGCAAGCGGGCGCTCGTCCCGGTGGCCAGGTTGCGCCTCAACTCGGCGATCCTGCTCTGGGACTCGCTGATGGCGGGCTGGGCGGGTTCCTCAGGCTGAGGCTCGTCCGCAACCGGCGCGGCCGCGACAGGAGTGCGCGGCACCCGCGGCACGGGCCTGCGCAATGGGGGCCTGGGGGCGGGTTCGACCGACTCGACAGACGCGACAGGTTCGGCCGCCTCGGCCGCCTCGGCAGGAGCAGCGGGCTCGCCTTGCGCCTCTTGGGCCAGTTGGTCCCGCAGATCTGTGAAACTGTTCCGTCCGGTCAGGATCTTCTCTTCGAACGGGTCCGGCGGATGACGCAAGAGTTCGTCTTCTCCGAAGATCGCAGCCAACTCTGCTTCGACCCCGGTGGGTGACGTGGACGCGGGACGCCTCACACGAGGCGGTGTCCCCCCAGTGGCCGAAGCGTCTTCTGCAGCGCTTCGCTGGCCCCCGCGATCATCAAAAGAAAAATGTTGAGATTGTTCGCTCACACGCCCTATTCTTCCATGACATGGGGCCGGATCGAAATCTGAAACGCGTTGTGAGATCGCAGGTCCCACACTGGCGCGGAAGGGGCGGGCAACCGCCCCCCGACTAGCGGCGACGGGTCAGGGGCCGGTCGGGACCGATCAGGGCTCGCGAGGGATGGGCACTTCGACGTCGAAATCGTCGTACGCGCGGGGGTCCTCTTTGGGCTCGAGGTGGACCTGCATCTCGATCCCCGGGAAGCTGGCGTCGACGGCCTTCTCCACGTCTTCGATCAGGTCATGGCTGTGTTGCACCGTCCATTTACCGGGCACGAGGATGTCGACGTTGGCAAACCGCTGGCTGCCTGACAGGCGGGTCCGCAACCCATGGAAGAGGACGTCGTCGTTGGAGAATCCAGCCAGGATCGCCGCGATCTTGGCGTTCTCCTCCTCGGGCAGCGTCACGTCCATCAAGCCCTGCGTGGAGTCTCGCACCAGCTTCACACCCGTGACGATGATGTTGAGACCGACGAGGATGGCCACGATGGGGTCGAGGATCACCCACCCCGTGATCGCCACCAGGCCGATGCCGACCACCACGCCGACGCTGGTGACCACATCGGTCCACAAGTGCTTGCCGTCGGCGATGAGCGTGGGTGATCGGTGGCGGCGTCCAGCCCGCATGAGGATCATCCCCACCACTCCGTTGACGCCGGCCGCCAGGGCGGCGATGAGCACGCCGATCGACAAGGACTCCAGCTCAACCGGATGGAGCAGGCGGTCGACCGCGGAGACGATGATGATGACCGCAGCGACGAAAATCAGCACCCCCTCGACAGCAGCCGAGAAATATTCAGCCTTGTCATGGCCGAAATGGTGATTGTCATCCGGCGGACGGGCCGCGACCGAGAGCATGAGCAGGGCCAGGACGGCCGCCGCCAAGTTGACCACCGATTCGGCGGCGTCGGAGAGCAGTCCCACAGACCCGGTGATCCGCCACGCGATCATCTTCATGGTGATGGTCACCACAGCCGCCGCGATCGACAACCAGGCGAACCGCGTCAAACTCGATCTATCCTTAGCCACGCCCTCCAGTATCCACCAGGGGCAACCCGTAGGCCAGTAGCCAAGCCTTGCCTTACCCGATCAGGCTCACACGTCGCGCCGCTTGGTGATGATCCCGGCGATGATCAGAACCACGACCGTCCACACGGCCAGGACGACCAGCCCTTGCCACGGCTGCAGGATCGCGGTGTCCGAGACGGGGTCCGCCGTCACCGCGTTGCCAGCGTTGGTGGGGAGGTACGCCGAGCCGTCGACCAGCCATTTTCGCCACCCGGAGAGCGTGCCCGCGTTCGCGAACGTGTTCGTGAAGATCGTGATGATCATCGGCAGGACGAGGAGGAGCCCGACGGCCACGCCGATGCTGGCCGCCGTCGAGCGGATCCACGCGCCCAGCCCGAAGCACATCCATGCGATCAACACCATCTCGGCGATGAATCCGCCGAGGACCCGCATGCTCGTGGTCGATGTGAGAACGACATCGAGGCCCACCATGCCATGGGCGATCTGGTACCCGCCCCACCAGCCGATGGCCATCGAAACGCTGAAGACGAGCACGCACAGAATCGCGATGACGAGCAGCTTGGCCACCAGGACGCGCCCACGCCTGGGCGCCACGGTGAGGGTCGACCGGATCATCCCCGACGAGTACTCATTCGTGATGACCAGGATGGACAAGATGATGAAGACGAGTTGGCCGACGAACCCACAGGATTGGACCACCAATCCCGACAGGGTGCCCAAGTCCCCCGGCCCGATGGTCACGGGGGCGCCCCCCGGTCTCGTCCCCACGCCGGCATGAGCCGCCGCTTCCGACTCCACCCACTTGAGGATCGAAGCCAAGGCGATGGAGATGCCGATGTTGGCCACCACGGTCAGCGCCAGGATCCACCAGGTCGATCTCAGTGTGAACAGCTTGATCCACTCCGAGCGGAAGATCCGGAAGAAGGTGAGCTTGTACGTGCGTGTCGGAGTCGTCTCGATCGTCGCCATCACTGTCCTCCCCACGCTCGACGCGCCCGACGTGGCTCCAGCGGCTGCTCGCCATGGAAGGGGCTGTCCAGCAACCCGGTCGGCGGTCGCATCGCGTGCTCCGTCCCCAGAATCGGAGGGGGCATGTTCGCGGGCACGACCATGGACGCCGGCGTCATGACGGGGTCCGTCCTCACCGGGGGATCCGCCGCCTCGGAGTCCTCGGGTCGTGGGCCCAGGGCACGGGCCTGGGCGCCGGCATGGAACTCCTGCACCGAGTCGGTCAACTCCATGTAAATCTCTTCCAGGGAGCGCTGCACGGGGGTGAGCTCGTACAACACCCACCCGCGTCGGGCGGCTTCCTTCCCCAAGGCCTCGGACGTCAACCCCGAGATGAGGAGGCACCGGTCGTCCGTCCACGTCACAGACCTGCCGGAATGCGAGACCGCGTCGGCGATGTCCGTGGCGTCGGGAGACCGTACTTTGACCACTTGGCCCGAGGCCTGGTTGATCAGGTCGCTCATCGCCGCGTCCACGATCAGGCGTCCGCGTCCGATGATAATCACGTAGTCTGCCGTGAGCGCCATCTCGCTCATCAGATGGCTGGAGATGAAGATCGTCCTGCCCTCGGACGCCAAGTGTTTGACCAGGCTGCGCACCCACGCCACGCCTTCGGGGTCCAGGCCGTTGATCGGCTCGTCCAGGATCAGGGTCTCGGGGTCCCCCAAGAGGGCTGCGGCCAGCCCGAGTCGCTGGCTCATGCCGAGGGAGAAGGCGCCGGTCCGCTTGGTGGCGACGTCGGACAGGCCCACGAGGCCGATGACCTCGTCGACGCGCTTGGGGGAGATGCCATGGGTGGCGGCCAGGGCGCGCAAGTGATTGCGGGCCGTACGACCCGGATGGACGGACTTGGCCTCCAGGAGGGCGCCGACCTCGTGCATGGGCGCCTTGGTCGACAGGTACGAGCGGCCGTTGACCATGGTCCGCCCGGATGTGGGATGGTCCAGGCCGAGGATCAACCGCATGGTCGTGGACTTTCCGGCGCCATTGGGGCCGAGGAATCCTGTGACAGTCCCGGAGCGCACAGAGAAACTCAGGCCCTCGACAGCGACCTTGTCACCGAATTTCTTGGTCAGTTCCGTGGCGTCAATCATTCTTCACCGCCTAGGGGTATGGGCTGCCTTACATGCTACATCACATGTGGGGTCGTCTGGCTGGATGTCTCAGACGACACGGCGACCGCCGACGAGGAGAACTGTTCGTCGTTTGCCCATATCACTTATAGATTCGTGCGGCACTCAGGGGCGAGCAAAGGCACGAGGTGCCTTCTTCCTCGGCGCTGGTTGGACCACCCCGTCAGCCCGCTGACGGGGTGAGGACCTCGCGGCCGAGGAAGGGGCGCAGGGGCTCTGGAACTGTCACCGATCCGTCCGGGTTCTGATTGTTCTCGAGGATCATGATGATCATCCGCGTCATGGCGCACAGGGTCCCGTTCAGGGTCGCCACCGGGCCGACGCCGTCCTCGTACCGCGCCCGGATGTTCAAGCGACGCGCCTGGAACTGCGTGCAGTTCGATGTGGACGTGATCTCCCGGTACCGCTGCTGGCTCGGCACCCAGCCATAGCAGTCGTACTTCCTGGCGGCGGACATGCCCAGGTCTCCGGACGCGACCTCCAGGACCTGGAAGGGGATGCCCAGGGACTCGATGAACGATTTCTCGAAGTCGAGGATCTTCGCGTGCTCCGCCTCGGAGTCCTCCGGGCGGCAGTAGACGAACATTTCCACCTTGTCGAACCAGTGGACGCGGAAGATGCCCCGCGTGTCCTTGCCATACGACCCGGCCTCCCGGCGGAAGCAGGGGCTGTACCCCATGTACCGCAGCGGCAGTTTCTCCGCGTCCAGGATCTCGTCGGAATGGTACGCCGCCAGCGCGACCTCGGAGGTCCCCACGAGATAGAGATCGTCGGCGGGCAGGTAGTACACGTCCTGGGCGGACTGCCCGAGGAAGCCCGTCCCGTCCATCGCGGACGGCTTGACCAGCGAGGGCACGATCATCGGGTTGAACCCCCACTCCACCGCACGCGACACCGCGTACTGAGTCAGAGCCAGTTCCAGCAACGCGCCCACCCCGGTCAGGAAGTAGAAGCGCGAGCCCGACACCTTGGCCCCGCGGTCCATGTCGATGGCGCCCAGCAACTCCCCCAGCTCCAGATGGTCCCGGGCCTCGAACCCCTCCGCCGCGAAGTCCCGCGGCGTCCCGACCGTCTGCAGCACGTGGAAATCGTCCTCCCCACCCTGCGGCACGTCGTCGAACACGGGATTGGGCAGCGTCATCAGCAACTCGGTGAAACGAGCCTCGGCCTGGGAGGTCTCCTGCTCGGCCGCCTTCACCGTTTCCGCGAGGTCCTTGGCCTGGGCCAGCAAGCCGGGCCGCGACTCCGCCGACGCGCGAGCCACCTGACGCCCCATGTCCTTCTGCTGCGCGCGCAGCGCCTCGAAGCGGGCGATGGCCCCCCGGCGCGCCTCGTCCGCCGTGATCAACTCGTCCACGAGCCCCTCCGACTCCCCACGAGCCCGTTGTGCGGCTCTCAAAGAATCAGGGTCGGTGCGGATGAGTTTCGGATCAATCATGGAGAAGAGTTTAGTACGAGTCCCGCCCCGCCCGGACCCGCGACCAGTCCAGTTGCTCGTGCGAGGGGATCCCACGAGAAAACACACACGTACGGCACCCCGTGATGGAGTGCCGTACGTGTGTGTGGTGCTTGTGCGCTCACCGTGCCCCGGAGGAACCCGACGCGGGCCGATGAGCAGCCAGGGTCACTTCGATTCGGTCTCGTCGGCCGCTTCGGTCGCTTCGACCTCGTCGGCGGCCTCGTCAGCCACCTCGATCTCGGTGACGACCTCGTCGACGATATCCGTGTCAGCGGCCTCCACCTGGTCTTCGACGACCGTCTCGACGACGGTCACGGGGGCGGCGGTCGCCTTGGCGGAGGTCTTCTTCGCCTTGGGCGTGACCGCCTCGGTGACGATCTCGATCACGGCCATGGGGGCGTTGTCACCCTTGCGGTTGCCCACCTTTGTGATACGGGTGTACCCGCCTTCGCGCTCCATCAGAGTGGGGGCGATCTCGGTGAACAGGACGTGGACGATCGTCTGATCGGTGATGGTCTTCAGCACGATCCGACGGGAGTGCAGATCCCCCCTCTTGGCCTTCGTGATCAGCTTCTCAGCCAGAGGCTGCATCCTCTTGGCGCGGGTCTCGGTCGTGGTGATGCGCCCGTGCTCGAACAACTGGCTGGCCAGGTTGGCGAGCATGATCCTCTCGTGAGTCGGGCTTCCCCCCAGGCGAGGGCCCTTGGTTGGCTTCGGCATGTGTGATTCTCCAAATTCTGTCGGGCTTTAGGCGGCGAAGGTATCGTCCGCGTCGTAACGGTTGAGTGCGTAGGAATCCATCCCCAAGATGGAATCCTTCAGGGTCAGACCCAGTTCGGCGAGCTTCAGCTTCACCTCGTCGATGGACTTCTGCCCGAAGTTGCGGATGTCCATCAGGTCCTGCTCGGAACGGCTCACGAGCTCGGACACCGTGTGGATGCCCTCGCGCTTGAGGCAGTTGTAGGAGCGGACGGTCAGGGACAGGTCCTCGATGGGCAGGGCGAGGTCGGCGACCAACTGGTCGTCCACCGGGCCGGAACCCAGTTCGATGCCTTCGGCCTCGACGTTCAGTTCCCGGGCCAGCGAGAACAGCTCGACCAGGGTACGGCCTGCGGACGCGATGGCGTCGCGGGGCAGGATGGCCGACTTGGTCTCGACGTCGATGATGAGGCGGTCGAAGTCGGTGCGCTGCTCGACACGGGTGGCCTCCACCTTGTAGGTGACCTTCAACACCGGCGAGTAGATCGAATCGACGGGGATGCGGCCGATCTCAGCTTCGGGGTTCTTGTTCTGAGAAGCGGAGACGTACCCACGTCCACGCTCGACGATCAGGTCCAGATCCAGGCTGCCCTTGTCGTTGAGGGTGGCGATGTGCAGATCCGGGTTGTAGATCGTGACCGAGCTGGAGGTCTCGATGTCGGCGGCTGTGACCTCGCCGGCGCCCTTCTTGTGCAGGTGGATCTCGACGGGCTCATCCTCGTCCGAGCCGAGCACGAGGTTCTTGATGTTCAAGATGAGCTCGGTGACGTCTTCCATGACACCGGGGATGGTGCTGAACTCGTGGGAGACTCCCTGGATGCGGATGCTGGTGACGGCCGCACCGGGGATGGCGCTCAAGAGCGTGCGGCGCAGGGAGTTGCCGAGTGTGTAGCCGAAGCCCGGCTCCAGAGGTTCGATGATGAACTTGGAACGGAACGGCTGAAGGACCTCTTCGGTCAGGACAGGGCGTTGTGCGATTAACATTTCTTTCCTTCCCGCCGCCCACTATTTGACGGCGAATCTGTGGATGTGCTGGTCCCGGCGCCCATGGGACGCCGGGAACCCAGAATCAGCGTGAATAAAGTTCGACGATCAGCTGCTCTTGCAGATCGATGACGATCTGCTCGCGCGTGGGCAGGGAGTGGATGAGGATCCGGCCCTGGGTCGGACGGGAATCCATCCACGCGGGGACGATGCGGGAGTCGAAGACCTCGCGCGCCACCACGATGGGGTGGAGGTTGATGGACTTCGGCACCACGTCGATGATGTCCTGGGCGCGCACGCGGATCGAGGGGATGTTGACCCTCTGACCGTTGACCTGGAAGTGTCCGTGCGAGACCAACTGGCGGGCCTGGCGGCGTGTGGACGCGAAACCAGCGCGGTACACGACGTTGTCCAGACGAGACTCCAGGATCTGCAGGAGGATGTCACCGGTCTTGGCCGACGAGCGGGTGGCCTCTTCGTAGTAGCGACGGAACTGCTTCTCCATCACGCCGTACGCGAAACGCGCCTTCTGCTTCTCTTTGAGCTGCTGGGAGTACTCCGAGTCCTTCGTGCGCCCACGGCCATGCATGCCGGGAGGGAAGGGACGGCGTTCGAACGACTTGTCGTTGCCGACGAGGTCGGTCCCGAGACGGCGGGACTTCCGTGTGAGTGGGCCTGTGTAGCGGGCCATGGGTGATGTCCTTTCTTCTTGGGTTAGACGCGGCGGCGCTTCGGGGGACGGCAACCGTTGTGCGGCATGGGAGTGACATCAGCGATGGCACCCACTTCCAAGCCGACGGCGCCGAGGGAACGGATGGCGGTCTCACGTCCCGAACCGGGACCCTTGACGAACACATCCACGCGCTTCATGCCGTGGTCCATCGCACGCCTGCCAGCTGCTTCAGCAGCCATCTGCGCGGCGTACGGGGTGGACTTGCGTGAACCCTTGAAGCCGACGGTGCCGGCGGAGGCCCATGAGATCACCGCACCCGTGGGATCGGTGATCGAAATGATCGTGTTGTTGAACGTGGACTTGATATGTGCCTGGCCCACGAGGATGTTCTTCTTTTCTTTGCGACGCACCTTGGTCTTCGCGCTCGCCTGCTTACGGCCTGCTGTAGCCATATGATCCTTCTTTCTAGCCCTGATCGGTTACGATCAGCGAGCCTTCTTCTTTCCTGCGACGGCCTTCTTCTTCCCCTTGCGGGTACGAGCGTTCGTCCGAGTACGCTGTCCGCGTACGGGCAGACCTGCCCGGTGACGACGACCTTGATAGTTACCAATCTCGATCTTGCGACGGATGTCAGCGGCGATGGTACGACGCAGATCGCCTTCGATCTCATAATTGGCTTCGATGAAATCACGCAGGACGACGAGTTGATCGTCGGTGAGCTGGTGGACTCGCAGATCGCCACTGACGCCAGTGGCTTTCAGGATCTCGGCGGCGCGGGAGCGCCCGATGCCGAAGATAGCGGTGAGTGCGATCTCCAAGCGCTTCTCGCGCGGGAGATCGACACCGATAAGTCTTGCCATGAGGGCTGTTGTCTCTTTCGGTTTGTCACTTGGTTTCCCAAGTGCGAAGGTGTGGACGTGACGCGTTCCCCGTTTCAGAGGCCCCGGCCTTCGCCCGGGGGTGGTTCCGTCCCGCGCTAAGCGCGGTTCAGAGTGCGTGCACGCTGGTGGACATGTCCTGGTTGGTCCAGGACGTATTCATTTATCTCGAAGATCTGCTTCGGTGCCAGTTAGCCCTGACGCTGCTTATGGCGAGGGTTCTCGCAAATCACCATGACACGGCCATGGCGACGGATCACCTTGCACTTGTCACAGATCCTCTTGACGCTCGGCTGAACTTTCATCGAGCTGCTTCCTTGTACTCATGTGGGACGATGCCCCACGGTGTGCATACGTGTGCCTACCATCGGCCACAATTATTTCCCCAGTCGAGGACGTCACTTGTGGCGGTAGACGATCCGACCCCGTGTCAGATCGTAGGGCGAAAGTTCCACAACCACTCGGTCGGAGGGCAGAATTCTGATGTAATGCTGCCTCATCTTCCCTGATATCGTCGCCAGGACTTTGTGGCCGTTGCTCAGTTCAACGCGAAACATCGCGTTGGGCAGTGCTTCCACCACGGTCCCTTCGAGCTCGAGGGCTCCTTCTTTCTTTGCCATACACTCTTTCGTCGTTGGTCAGCGGTCCTCTGCCCAAATGAGCGCAGACGACCAAGGGAATAGTGTACGCCCTCGGTCCAAACATCCTCAAATCGGAGCAGGGGCCGATCACGCGCGTACTCACCATCAGCAAGGGCTGTGGACGAGTGTGGTCACACTTCAGGCGTGTCCCGCACCGGCGTTGGGTCGAGTCTACCCTTCGAAGCCGCCCATGGCTGGAAAGGTGCGAGATGGCGGACGAAATGGTCGGCGATGACTCCGGTGAGCTCCGCGTCATGGGCCTGCCAACAGGCGTACATACGACTGCGGTAGGCGTCCAACGCCGCACCGTAGCCGACATGCAGGACCTGCCGAGAATCCGCCCAGGTGATGAGGTCGTCCAGACCGGCGTCCGGGACGTCGAGGGGGATGCGAGCGGGGTCGCAACTGAGGTGATAACTGCGCGTGTTCTGGTCGAACTCGCGGATCGACAGGTCGAGGATCTCGCGGAACAGGTCGGGGTCGTGCCGGGCGATCACCCGCAGGGCCTCCACCCAACTGGTCCCCGCGGTCTTGAGGTGGACCAGTCCTCGCGTCGCCTCGGCGATCAGGGGGTACGTGGAGTACTTGTCCGACCCGGAATGCAGGGAGAGCTTGTACGGCCCGATGGCCCGCGCGATCTGGGCGTGGACCTCGAAGTCCCGGGCGAGCGTCTCCAGGTCGCCGATGTGCTCCACCCCCTTCTCGAAGCCGCCCTGGAAGCGCGGGGCGAAGCTGACCGGCCTCACCCCCAGTCGCGCCAACTCGCTCATCAGGACGACATGCTCGACGGGTCTCGTGGGGTACTCGGTCTCGTCCACCGCCAACTCGACCTCGAACGTCACACCGCTGCTGGCGAGGTGACGGTGGAGGCGCATCGTCTGCACGAGGGCGTCCCCGTACTTGGCGAGGGCCCGGATCACCGACTCGGGGTCCAGGGTGATCGATTCCGTGTCGAGGTCGATCCGGCGCCCGGCGTGCCGGGCGAGGTAGTCGTCCATGCTGGAATCCAGCGCGGACCAGTCCAAGGACTCGGCGATCTGGCGGCACCGGCCCGGCGTGGCGTTCTCCGCCTCGGGGTTCACATGGTCGTTGGGGTCGAGGGTGAAGAAGCAGAACCCGGCTTCCACGCAGGCGTCGATGTCGTCGGTGGTGTGGAGGTGGTCCGCGTCGGCGCCGACCGGGCCGCGCCACCCGGCCTGGAAGGCCCCCCAGGTCGCGTCGTCCAGGACCTCGCGGGGGGTACGGTGCGTACGTCCCATCTCCCGGATGGATTGCTGGGCGAACACCGGGGTGATCTGGGCGTCCACCGCTCGCAGGGCTGCCACATGGCCGGGGGTGCACAGGCCCAGGCGGTCCCCGAAACCGACGGATGTCGAGGGACCCACGGGACCCGGCGACAGGTTGGGCAGGGCACCACGCAGCGCGAGGGCGTTGGCGGGTGTGAGGGGGGCACGCACGCGATCACCGTCCCTGTGACCCGTGAACCCCTCGGGCACGGCGCCGTCCAGCGCCGCGATGACGAGGTGGGAGGTGGATCCCGCCTTCTCCATCCAGTACGCGCAGCCCCCCTGCTCGACGTAGGAGGCCTGGATGGCGGCATCCGGGAGAGTGACCATGGTAACTCCTCTGACATGTTTGTCCTCCACCATCCTAGGTCGCCGATTCCCACGGCGGCAACCATCGCTGGGACGTGGACGCGTCGGCACGACGTGGGATGGGCGACCACCGGATCGACACGACATGAGCGCGACAACATGAGCGCGAGACTCCCCGTTCCGTGGAAGAGTGGTGCCATGAGATACATCGCCCTCCTGCGAGGGGTGAACGTGGGCGGCAACAACATCGTCCCCATGCCGCAGTTGAGACGGCTCTTCGAGGAGCGGGGCCACGCCCAGGTGGTCACGTACATCAACTCGGGCAACGTGGTCTTCGACACCGACGAGGCGCCCGCCGACGTGCAGGCCTGGTGCCAGGCGGCGATCCTGGAGCGGTTCTCCGTCCGTACGCCGGTGTGCCTGGTCGCCGGGGACGTCCTGGCGCGCTGCCTCGCCCAGGCGCCGGCGTGGTGGAACAGCGACACAGACTCCCGACACAACGCCATCTTCGTGATCCCCCCGCTCACCGCCGCCGAGGCCTGCGAGGCGGTGGGCCAGGGCAAGCCGGACGTGGAACAGGTCGCCGCCATCGAGCCGGTGGTCCTGTGGTCGGCCCCTCGCGCGACCTGGTCTCAGACCCGGTGGTCGCAGGTCGTGAAGAAGAAGTCTGTGTACGACCACATCACCATCCGCAACGCCGCCACCACGCTCACACTCGCCGACCTCGCCACAAGGGCGCGTCCGCACACCGCGTGAGGAGACGCCAGGAGACGTGAGCCCGGCCCCATCACGTCGCTCGGCCCCTCCCGTCGGCCCCGTCAGGCGGAGACCGGGGTCCGCGACCCGGGGGCGCCCCTCATGAAGAAGATGAGGATGAGAGCCGCCACCAGGGACATCGCCGCGCCGAAGACGAAGGGGACCTGGGGGCCGTACCCGTCCCACAGAAGCCCCGCGATCACGGAGGCCGGCAGGAGCGCGATCCCGGCGATGGTGGATTGGAGCCCCAGCATGGTGCCCTTCACCTCGGGGGGCGAGATCTCCGCGACGTAGGCCCGCTCGACACCGGCGATCATCGCCGTGTACACCCCGTACAGGACGAACGTGAGGATCATCCAGACATGGTCGGCGGCGAAGGCGAAACCCAGGTAGCACGCCGAGAAGGCGAGGTAGCCGGGGACGAGGAGGCGCTTGCGGCCGATCTTGTCCGAGAGGTGCCCGAGCGGGAGGGACAGCGCGGAGGCGACCAGGTTGAACAGGAAGTAGAGCAGGATCACGTCGACGTCGGAGAACCCCGCGGAGTTGGCGCGCAGGATGAGGAAGGCGTTCGAGGAGTTGCCGAGAGTGAAGATGAACACCACGACGAGGTAGAGCTTGAGTTGGCCGTCGATGCCGCGGGCGTTCTTCCAAAAGGGTTGCGACGTGGCGGGTCGCGGGGTCTTCGTCTGGCGGATGAAGACGAACATGGCCAAGCCGATCAGTCCGGGGATGATCGAGATGGCGAAGAGCCGATGGAAGTCGTACGAGTCGTGCATGCCGAGCATGAGGAAGTACGTCACGAGGATGCCGATGGCGGAGCCGAACATGTCCAGCGCCTTGTGCAGGCCGAACGCTTTGCCCATGGTCGTCTTGTCGGCGCTCTCGGAGACCAGCACGTCGCGTGGGGCGGTACGCACCCCCTTGCCGATGCGGTCGATCACACGCGCGGACAGCACGCCCACCCAGGAACCGGCGACGAGGAGCGCCACCTTGTAGATGACCCCGGCGGCGTACCCCCAGAAGGCCAAGCCCTTCTTCTTCTGGAACCTGTCGGACACGTACCCGCTGAACACCTTCAGCAAGGACGCGACGGACTCCGCGATCCCCTCGATGACGCCGACCAGTGCTGGCGTGGCGCCGAGGGTGGCCATGAGGAACAACGGTATGAGCGGGTACACCATCTCCGTGCTGAAGTCGGTGAAGAAGCTCACCAATCCGAGGAAGAAGACGTTGACCATTCCCGACCGGGGACGCCTGGCCGGCTCGTGGGGGACGTCGCCGTCGATCATGGGACTCCTTCCTCCTCGTGGCCTATGACTTACGGTACGCGCAGGCCGGACTATGCCGGCGTGGTGACCATGCTTCGGCGTGGTGGCGCGCGCCACGTAACTGTAGAGAAAATCACGTGTGCGGACAACTTCCGCTCAGTGGCTCTGTGTCATTTAGACTTATCACCATGGACGACAACCCTGACATACCTAGTCTGACGCCCTCGCGGCACTCCGAACGACAGTCACAGGATCCACGGACGATCCGGGCGATCCTGAGCGAGGCGATGATCGCGCACATCGGCTTCGTCCGATCGGGATGGCCGGTCGTCCTCCCCTTCCATTTCGGTCTGGCGGACCTCCACGATGGGCTGGGCGAGCAGATGATCATCCATGGGTCGACCGGCGGGCACGCTTTCCAGGAGGCGGCCGCACGACCCGAGGGCGTGCCGGTCTCGGTGTGCGTCAGCCTCAACGACGGGCTCGTCCTGGGCCGATCCCTGTACGACATCGGCGCCCACTATCGCAGCGTCGTGGCGTACGGACACGCGCACGCCGTGCCCGAGGACCTGCGTGGCGTCGCGCTGGACGCACTCGTGGACCATGTCATCCCCGGTCGCCGCAAGGAGGTACGACCGCCCAGCCGTAAGGAGATCGCGTCGACGGCCGTGATCGCCATCCCCCTCACTCATGCATCCGCCAAGATCGCCGATGAGTCGACGGGGGACACACCTGGAGACGGGCAGAGCCGGGAACTCTGGGCCGGGGTCATCCCGCTCCGGCTACGGGCGCGCACGCCTGTGGCATCACCAGAGAGCATGGATCCGGAGGATTTGCCGCGATCTGTGTGGCATTTCGTCGATGCGCTGAATGATCATTGAGGTTAGGGTTTTCTTTGATTAGGTGATCTGCTTTGTTTTGGTGATCACCATTGCTGAGTTGGTCACCTTTGCTGAATTGGGGCCGGTGCTCCCTGCCTCGGCGGGTCCTCCCCACTTTTCCTCGGTCGCTGGGAGGCTTCCGTGAGTCGCCACTTTTGTTGGCATTACTCCATTGTCAGGTCAGCGGAGGGCCTCCCTGCGCCCTGCGGACGTGGGGCGCCCCCCCGCCGGGCGCGGTCGCAGTTGCCACAGGGAGTGTCAGATTAACGGTGGGCGGGCGGTTGGCGGTTTTCATTTTAGTTGTCCTCCGATGGGGCAAGGCGTCCTTCGAAGGTGATGGCGAAAGCGTTCAAAGCTGCTTTCCACCGGTTGATCCAACGGACTCGTCCTTTGCCGGTCGGATCGAGGCTGCGCGTCACCATGTAGAGACACTTTAGTGCAGCCTGGTCATTGGGGAAATGTCCCCGGGCGTTGACGGCGCGC
>Ga0123357_10000114_pt1 | contig 68176 bp, 60 predicted proteins | sample TergutEmb28metaG_FD_89873 | JGI IMG/M metagenome (GOLD analysis project Ga0123357, IMG submission 89873) | Embiratermes neotenicus P4 segment gut microbial communities from Petit-Saut dam, French Guiana - Emb289 P4 | ecosystem: Host-associated > Arthropoda: Insects > Digestive system > Gut ...
ACGATGACTAGTGCGATGCTGACGAGTTTGACTCGCCATGACATGGAGTGTCCCAGGGCGAGGGGGACGAGGACGACGACGGGCCAGTGCCACAGGTACACGGAGTATGACACGTCGCCCAAAAACTGGAAGGGCCGCCATTTCAGTATCCGGTCGAAGGAGACCTTGTAGTCGGCTGGTCCGGCGCCGATGACGATCACAGCCCCTACGACGGGGATAAGCGCGATCCAGCCGGGGAAGGCGTTGCCGGTGAACGTGATGCCGGAGTAGGCGATCATCGTAACGCCGATGGTGACGAGGGTGACTTTCAGCCAGTGGTAGCGGTGTAGTTGCTGTTCGATTACCGGATAGCAGGCGGCTAGGGCTCCGCCAGCGCCAAGCTCCCACATTCTGGTGGGTGTGACGAAGTACGCTTCGGCCGGGTTGACGATCGTGTAGTAGACGGAGTATGCCAGCGATACGGCGACGACTAGCCCGATGGCCACACCCGCGGCGGTGCGGAAGTGTTTCTCGTGTTTGCGGATGATCAGTCCGGCGATCAGTATGAGGATGGGCCAGATGAGGTAGAACTGTTCCTCGACAGATAACGACCAGTAGTGTTGCAGGGCGGTTGGCGCGTCAGTGGCAGCCAGGTAGTCCACCGATGTGACCGCGAGGTTCCAGTTTTCGACGTAGGTGGCGGCTGTGATGGCGGCGCGCCCGTTGGCTTGCCATTGGGTTGCTGGCATCAGCCAGAACATGCCGGCCATGGTGACGATGATCACCACGAAGGCGGCGGGTAGGAGGCGGCGGACGCGGCGTCCCCAGAACACGATCAGGTCGTAGGCCTTCTTGGGGGGCTTGCCTAGAAGGTGGGTGGTGATCAGGAATCCGGAGATCACGAAGAAGATGTCAACGCCCACGAAACCGCCTGGCATGCGCTTGGGCCAGAAGTGGTACAAGATCACCAGGCCCACCGCCAAGGCCCGCATCCACTGGATATCAACCCGCGTGTCGCGTGCCCCTTGCACCCGAACACCACCAGAAGAAACACTCAAACCAGTCACGCCCCACAACACTAGCACCAAACGCCAAGAGGCCTGGCTTGATACATAGTGTAGGATTGCTAGAAGAAAAATCACTCTGGATGGATGCACGGATAGCTACGACATGACAAAAACTGCTAGTGAGTCCTCTGCTCAAACAGCGAAGGATGTTGAAGCACTTGCGCTGACTGTAGGTTTGATCAGAGTTGGTACGCGTCCGCCACTAGGGGAGTACATACGACGCACTTGGTCGCGACGCGACTTCATGATGACGATGGCATCGTATAGGATGCGCTCCACCGTCGAGGAGAATCGTCTCGGTTTCGTCTGGTTTGTCTTGAGGCCAAGCCTTGACGCGCTTATTTATGGTGTGGTATTTGGAATCCTTCAAGGCGCATCTAGACCTCCAAACTATGTTGCATACGTCGTCACCGGCGTTTTCTTGTTCTCATTTTTTAAACAGTCATTCACTGACGGAGCACAATCTATAGTCAGTTCTCGGACCTTGGTGCAGTCACTAGCCTTCCCACGCGTTACGCTTCCATTGTCACGTGTGGTAGAGGATCTGCTCGGCGTGTTACCGGCTATGGCGATACTGCCGTTCATTCTGCTAATCGTGCACCAGCCGCCCAGAGTGTCATGGCTATTGATGATTCCATTGCTGCTGATCTACTTCCTATTCAACGCCGGGATGGCCATGATCGCAGCTCGCCTGACGGTTCATATGAGGGACCTAAACCAGATGGTCCCAGTTATTTCACGAGTATTGTTCTATTCATCGGGTGTGCTTTTCAACGTCAACACCATCTTCAAGCATCACCCCAAGGTGATCACGCTTTATGACTATCATCCCCTGTATCAGGTCCTGAGTATTGCTCGCGGGCTGATGCTCGGAAACCCCTATCCATTGCACTACTGGCTATACTTCACAGCCTTTTCTGTCGTTGCCTTTGTCGGTGGTTTGGTGTTCTTTTGGAGGGCAGAGGAGCTTTATGGCAGACAATGATCCAGTGATTATAGTCAACGACCTGCATGTTGATTACAGAGTCTATGCATCTGGGCGCACAGTTGGTGGACGCAAGAGTGGGGTGATGTTCAACCAATCGGCAAAATCGGGCATTAAGACAATCCACGCCGTCAAAGGGGTCTCATTCATCGCTCGGAAGAACGAGTCGATCGGTTTCATCGGTACAAATGGGTCTGGTAAAACTACACTCATGCGTACCATCGCCGGGTTCCTTTCTCCCGTATCTGGATCAGTCTATGCCAGTTCACAGCCGAACATGCTAGGTGTCGGTGCCTCGCTGATGGCTGACCTGAGTGGGTCGCGGAACATCGTTTTGGGATGCCTAGCGCTAGGCCTGTCACGCGAACAGATCGACGAGCAATTCGACGACATTGTGGAGTTCGCCGATATCGGCCAATTCATCAACATGCCGATGAAGGCCTACTCGTCCGGTATGGAGCAACGTCTGAAATTCGCCATCGCTGCATCGCGCACCCAAGAGATTCTAATAATCGACGAGGCACTGGCTGTTGGCGACAAACACTTCCGCGCCAAGAGCGAAGGACGAATTCGTGAGATCCGTGACGCGGCTGGCACAGTTCTGCTGGTATCTCATTCGATGGTGTCCATCAGGGAGACGTGCGAACGCACTATCTGGATCGAAAAGGGCGTCTTGATGATGGATGGCCCAACAGAAGAAGTTGTGGACGCTTACCTCAATCGTGATCAGAATCCACCAGCTGTGCCGTCGGCATAATTGCCACCTGATAGGCTACTGGTGTCCGAATAACCAAGAAAGCTGAGAGCATTGGTTACCGTCATCACCTACGGCACATTTGACTTGTTCCACGAGGGCCACCATCGTCTGCTGGAGCGGGCTAAGGCGCTGGGTGATCTCCTCATAGTCGGTGTGACCACGGAAAATTACGATGAGTCGCGCGGCAAGCTGAATGTTTCACAGACCTTAGTCGAGCGCATTGAGAACGTCCGCCGCAGCGGCTTGGCTGACGAGATCATCGTGGAGGAATACGAAGGACAAAAGATCGACGACATCCAAAGGCTGGGCGTTGACATCTTCGCCATCGGCTCCGACTGGGTGGGCAAATTCGATTACCTAAAAGAGTATTGCCTTGTGGTTTATCTCGAACGCACGAAAGGCGTCTCGAGCACACAGCTGCGCAACGACACCGAAGGGATCACCCGGTTTGGCATCGTAGGTACTGGCCGCATAGCCAAGCGTTTCGTCGTCGAGGCGCGCTATGTCAGCGGCGTGAATGTTGAGTCGGTCTATTCCATTTTGCCAGATGAGGCTGCTTCGTTCGCTGATCATTATGAGCTATCAGGCGTGGCCGCCAGCTACCAGGACATGCTCGGCAAAGTCGATGCGGTGTACGTGGCCACACCTCATCAGACACACTACGAATACGCCAAGCAGGCGCTGGATGCCGGTGTCCACGTGCTCTGCGAGAAGCCGATGACACTCGTGGCTGAGCAAGCACTTGACCTGGTGCAGCGGGCTGAGGCTTCAGGCACAGTGCTACTGGAGGCCGTGAAGACGGCGTTCTTACCAGGATTCCAGCGGTTGATCGCCGTGACAGCCAGCGGAGTGATCGGCAAAGTGCGGTCGGTGAACGCCACATTCACCAAGCTGGTCGAGTCCGGACGCGAGTACGACCCAGAGGCCGGTGGTAGCATCAGCGAGTTGGCCACCTATCCACTGCTAGCCGTCATCAAGCTGTTGGGCCCTCATCCAACTGATGTCCGCGTCACATCGCTCATACCGGGGGAGTCGCCGGTCGAGGTGTTTTCGCGCATAGATCTGCAATACCCACACGGCATTGCGACAGCGACAACTGGCATCGGCGTCAAATCCGAGGGGGAGTTGGTGATCGCCGGCTCAAAGGGCTACATTTACGTCCCAGCACCGTGGTGGCTGACGGAATACTTCGAAACCCGTTTCGATGATCAGAGCCAGAACAAGAAGTACTATCACAGCTTCGACGGTGACGGTCTGCGGTATGAACTAGCGGAGTTCACACGTATGATCCGAAGCGGGACACGCGAGTCGTTCCGTCTGAAACCCTCGGAATCGATCGCCCTTGCCACGATAATCGAGCAAGCCCGCTGTGGAGCAGCCACGATTATCGTGTAGCGAAGATACGACACCAAGTAGTCTCGTGCTTGCATGATAGCCGCGCCTCGCTAATGGGTTTAGGCTAGACACAGCCTTGTGTGACAATCCAAGGCCGAGGATGAACGAAAGGAGAGCACTTATGGCAGGAACATTTGAGGTATACAAAGACAAGGCTGGCAAGTTCCGCTTTCGCCTGAAGGCCGGAAACGGCCAGATCGTGGCCAGCGGCGAAGCTTATGAATCAATGAGCAACGCCAAAGAAGGCTGCGAGGCTGTCAGGCGGGCCGCCGACGGCGCCAAAGTCGTCGAGGTTGACAAGTAGGCGGCCAGCCGCCACACCGCAAAAACTGAGGGTACCGGGTCTTTCCGGTGCCCTCAGTTACACTTTCAACTGTGACAGGGATCAGTGGCGTTAGCGGGGCGGCAAGCGCCTTCGACGACGTGATGGTCCGCATAATGCGCGAGGTATGGCCGGTGCCCGGCACTCGCGATGATAAATACTCCCGTGGCGTGGTCGGTATAGACACCGGATCAGCTCGCTACCCGGGAGCTGCCATACTGTCAACTCTCGGCGCCGCTCGGTCAGGTGCCAGTTTTATTCGTTACTGCGGGACTCCCGAGGCCAAATCATCGATCATTGATCGGTGTCCGTCGTCCACTTTCGGTCCAGGACGAGTGAACGCCTGGGTGTTGGGCTGCGGTTGGGACGAAGAGGAAGACAACGTCAATCGCCTTGTCCAACACTTGAACGACGGCGTCCCCACTGTCATCGACGCCGGGGCCTTGTGGTCGATCACGGGTGCGTTGTGGTCTCTGAGCATGAGATATCTGCCTCCGGGTTGCTTGCTGACGCCCCACGCCGGTGAGTGCGCGAGGTTACTCGGTGTTCCCCGCGCGGATGTCGAGAGAGATCCTATCTTGTATGCCGCGCAACTCTCCTGGAAATTGGGAGCAGCCGTGTTGATAAAAGGCAGCATCCAATACTGTGTCGTCGGGCCATGGGGTGCCACCGGTCATGCGACTCCAACAACTAAAGGCGCCTATGCCGTGAACAGCGACATGATTGTTTACCGCGCCTATCCTGGACCGGCTTGGACGGCCCAAGCCGGCTCTGGCGACATCCTGGCCGGTATCGCCGGCACTTTGCTGGCGGCAGGCATCCCTTCCGTCATGGCAGGGGCACTCGCGGCGTCGCTGCAAGCCATGACGGCGATCCGCCACATGGGCCCGTGGTCGCCCGATCAGTTGGCTTATTGGTTCCCCGAGACGGTGGGATGGTTGGTCGGCTAGCGCGGCAACACTTGGTGACGGTCAGTGGATGATCTTCATGTGGTTGTAGACGAACCGCAGGGGACGGGGCGACCACCAGTTCCACTTACCAAGAATTGTCATGGTCGCCGGCACCAACAACATGCGTACCAGGGTGGCATCAGTCAACACGGTGATGGCCAGCATCACTCCGATCTGCTTAATAGCGCCCATGTCGCCGAAAGTGAAGCCGATGAACACGGCTACGATGATTGCGGCTGCCGAGGTGATAATGCGTCCAGATCGCTGCAGGCCCTTTTCAACCGCCTCGTCGTTGGCCAATCCGGCGTCCCAGAATTCCTTGATACGGGCCAGCAGGAACACCTCATAATCCATAGCCAGTCCAAAGCCAAAACACACGCCACAGACGACGATGAACGTCTCCATGCCGAGCACCTTGGGCATGCCGAACCAACCGTGCTCGAAGATATAGGATGACGTGCCCAGCGACGCGATAAGCGACAACGAGTTGATTATCAACGCTTTGACCGGGACGATCACCGATCCCGTCATCAAGAAAAGTAGGATCAGGACGGCAACGATCATGATTGTCAAGGCCATGGGCGCATTATCGATCACCGATTGTATGAAGTCGTATTGCAGTGCGGCAGGCCCACCGATCAGTGTGTGCACACCGGCGTCGTATCCGCGCAGGCTCTTGACCAAATTGGTCACCTGTTGCCCCACTTGGTCATCGGCGTTGACGTGGACGTTGATTATCGTGCGGTTGGCATCCCCGGTCACCGCGGCAGGGAGGCTGACGAAATCAACGCCGTCCAAACCCTGCAAATACGTGTATAACGAAGCCGCTTGCGTCGGAGCCTCATCGGCCACCACAATGATTGATGCACCTCTTATCGCCGGATAGTTCTGTTGCAGCGTCTTATATGCGACGGTTGTCGCCTGATCCGGCGGCAGGAAATCGTCGAAAGTTGTGCGCATCTTCAACCCGCTGATCGGGTAGGCCATGAACCCGAGGAACATCAACACCAACAGCATGATTAGCCACGGATGACGGTGCACTCCGTGCGCCAGCTTAGAGAAGAACCCGTGATCGCTTGCCGAATCACTGAATGCCCTTGTCAACTGCCTTAGTCCCGGTATCCGCGAAATCACCGATGGCCGGATCAGCACCCGGTTCATAAGCACGATCAGCGCTGGCACAACAGTGAGTGCCATTAGGACTGCCAGTACCGTCACGACAATCCCCGCGGTCGCCATGGTTTTCAGGATCGACGACCGCATCGTCAACAACGCCGACATGGCGAAGGCTATCGTCATCGCCGAAAATGCCACAGTGCGACCGGCAGTCGCCACCGTGGTGCGGGTCGCGTTTTGGACGATTTCCTTCGCGGCGTACTTTCGCGGCACCCTGGATCGATCCGGCGGATAACCGTGTTCGGCCAACTCGATCACCAACTGCTCGCGATAACGCGACACGACCAGCAGTCCATAATCTACCGACAGCGCCACACCGATGATCGAAATTACGTTCAATATGAACGAGTCGACGGTGGTCACAAACGTCAATCCCCACACGGCGCCCAAACCAATGACAATTGACACCAACGCTCCCGCCAGGGGCAGTCCGGCAGCCATCACACCGCCAAAAACGATGATCATCAAGAGGAGCGCCACGGGCAGGCTGATGGCCTCGCCCGTCACCAAATCGGACTGCACCTGGCCGATGACGGCGTCCCCAAGCAAGGCCGTGGACATCTGGGTGCCGATGGCGCCAGGAAACTGCTGCGTCAGTGCCTGGTTGAACGTGCCGACCGCCGCAGTTAGTGCGTCGTGGGCCGTGTTGTGTGCGTCTCCATTTTTCTCGTCCTGCAACGCTGGGTCGAGCGTGACGCTGATAAGGAATCCGTCTTGTTTGCTGCTCACCATCGCCATGCCCTGCTGCTGCATGGCGGGATCGGGGGAAGTCATGAGTGAGAATGGGTCGGCTTCTTGCTGGACGCCGGTCACATTGGTCAAAGTGGCGCGGTTGGCGGCCATGAATTGTCCGGCGGTCGTCTGTGCGGTGGGGGTTGACATGTCCACCCCTGTCACAACGACCGTGATCGTCTCGCCGTTAGCCGTCGAGTTGGTCAGTTGGTTCACCTGGTCGGAATCTGAGCCGGGCACCAAAGACATAGAGTTTTCCAGACGGTCGAACAGCCCGCCCTGGCCAAAACCAAAAAACACCCCGCCGACAGCCCCGGCGACGACGACAAGCCAGAAGACAAGGAAGATAACTGGATGTCGGGTGACCCCCTGCCCCAGTTTGTCAAACATCGAACGCCTGCCTGTCCAGCTTCATAATCGCACCAATTCAAGGATAGTCCTACACTGGCGCAGCCTGGCGCGGCGATCGTGACAAGTGCCTCTGGCAGGCTGGGTTTCGTCTTGGCGTCAGGACAAGGCACAATAGAAAGGCACATGTTGCCACGCCTCGGTAGCTCAGCGGCCAGAGCTCCCGCCTTGTAAGCGGGAGGTCGTGAGTTCGACTCTCACCCGGGGCTCTGTGTGATGACGGGGCGTTGCCCGTCAAACCCCGGGGGCTGCTAGGAAAGCCATGGCATCGCCGGTGATGGTGGCAGCCTCGTCGGCGCCGACGAAAGCGGCCTGGCCTTGAACCAGCTCAAGCGTCTCGGTTCCAGTGCGCATTATCAAGTGCCCATCGGTCAACAGCACCAGACGAGCCCGCCCCTGCCCCGGCATCGGGGTTGCGCCGTGATCCGGTGACGGTTCCAGCCGCCACAGCGTGAATTCTTGTTCACTGGTCCGGTAGTGCCAAACGCCGGTGCCTTCTGGCACTGGGTCGACGATGCCCGGCTCGGCTGGCTGGAAATCGACGATGCCCGCCAGCGCGGAGTGGTCAACATGTTTTGACGTCAGACCGGCCCGCAGGACGTTGTCGCTGTTGGCCATCAGTTCGACGCCCGTGCCATGCAAGTAGCTGTGGACGACGCCCGGGTGGTTGTGCAGCGCCTGGCCCGGTTCCAGTTGGACATGGTTGAGCAGCAATGCTGCGAGCAGGGAGGGGTCGCCAGGATGGTGCTCGTCCAACGTGATGGCCAGCCGGGCGAACCGGCCGACGTCACCGTCGTCTTCAGTGTGCCGTACTGCTGCCGACAGCACCTGCTCCAGTATTGCCTGCCGGGTGTTGTCAAGGGTCAGGCAGTCGAGGAAGACCTCGGCCAGCGCGGCGGCGCCGTCGCGGTACCTCAGCGGCCCCAACGTCGGACGCATGATCTCGTCGTCCACCCCCAGCGCATCGAAGAGCGCTAGGGTTTCAGACGGATCGCGGAAGCCGCTCAGAGCCTCGAAGGGTGTGATTGCAACTACTAGTTCCGGCTTGGGCCAGTCATCTTTGAAATTGCGCTCCGGATCGTCCAAAGCCAAACCTCGGGCTTCCTCGGCGGCGAACCCCGCTTGGGCGTCTGCTCGCGAGGGGTGTGCTTGCAGGCTCAGCGGTTCCTCTGCGGCGAGCAGTTTGAGCAGGTACGGCAGGTGTGGCCCGAAGGATGCCAGCTCCGACTGGTTGACGGACGTCTGATGGGCGCCCAGCCAACTGTCGAGCGTGGAACCGTCCGCCAAGACGGCGGGTCCAGCGATATGGGTGCCCAGCCAGTACTCAGCCCACGGCGTGCCGTCTTCGGGTTGGCAAAGCAGGTTGGGGATGGCGTCAGGCGATCCCCACGCATAGTGCTTGACGACGCCGGTCAGCGACTCCATCGACGCTCCTCGAAATGTTGTTCACGGCTTGATTACAACATATACCCAACCACATGGGCAGGCCGCGCGCAAGCCTCCGTGTGGTTATTCGAAGGCGCTGTCGGACGGGAAGAGCGGGCGTTTGTAGCGTTGACCAGGCGAAATGACAAGCGTGTGATTCGGCCTTAGAATGGATGGTTATGACGACAGCGATTGATGAGCGGACGGCGTTGGCACTGAGCAGCCGGGATGCGGATCTGCTCGATTTCGAATCTGCCTGGTGGCGGGCCGAACGACCGAAGGAAGACGAGATTCGGACGCGTTTTGGCTTGTCAACACCACGTTATTACCAGCAGCTAAATGCACTGATCGACCGTCCGGAAGCCCTTGCCTATGCCCCTCTGCTGGTCAAGCGGCTGCGCCGGATGCGTGAGCAACGCCAGCAGGCCCGATCCGCTAGCCGGCTCTCATCGTTGCGCTGACGGGGGGTGCTTGTCGACGCCAGCAGAGGTGCTGTGTGTACGGCATAGTTATCCACAGGTGACTCATACTTGGTAGCGATATCCACAGGTCAGTGTTCTCCTGTTTCCAAATCGGACATCGTCGCAATAGTGGTGGTTAACGAAAGGAACCACCATGGAATCTCAAATCACACTCGCAGGCTACGTCGGCAACGATGTCGAGTTCTCGTCCGGGGACGGCTGGCAAGCGGCCCGGTTCAGGCTGGGCTGCACGCCGAGCTGGCGCAAAGGCATCGCATGGGTCAACGGCGAGACTACCTGGATGACAATCAGGGTATCGGGCAACACCGCTCTCAATGTGCGTGACTCAGTGCGCAAGGGTGACCCGATGCTGGTCAACGGACGGTTGCGAACCCGCGCTTGGAAGGCGGCCGATGGCACCAGACGCGAGCAACTGGTCGTCGAGGCCTACTCCTTGGGCCACGACCTATCCCGCGGCGTCAGCACCTACATCCGTCCCGAACGTGTCGACCCACCGCCAGAGGAAGACGAGCCACTGGGCCCCAGCGAGGAGGAAGAGGCCATTGCTGACGCCGATGACATGGTCGCTGGTGCCGACGATATGATGGCTGGCACCGACGATGCGGCGCAGGAGGCTGCTGAAGTCATCACCAGTGCCGATCAGCCGACGCCGAGCGGCTATATGGCCGAACAGGCGGCATGATGTTGAACCGTGCCGAGTACTCGGACGACACCCTTTGGGCTGATAGCTGGAACCAGCGTAGGCAAGATGGCATACTGGGCATTTGTTGGATAAGCGCTGGCTGGCCCGGCGCTTATCCTGTATGCCAAAGAAGCCCGCCCCGTCAGTTGGATCCATGAGGCGGGTAGGGCCGGGCTTTGATCGCAAGAACGGCCAACGCCCACGACCGGAAAGAGATGTCAGCACCACATGGCCGAGTTCATTTTCACGATGCGCAACGTGCGCAAAACCATCGGCGACAAGCTGATTCTTGACGATGTGACGTTGGCGTTCTTACCCGGCGCCAAGATTGGCGTCGTCGGGCCCAACGGAGCGGGCAAGTCAACCCTGCTCAAGGTGATGGCCGGGCTTGAGACCATCAACAACGGCGAGGCCCAGCTGGCCAAGGACGCCACCGTCGGCATCTTGCTGCAGGAGCCGCCGCTGACATCCGGTAAGACAGTGCTCGAAAACGTCGAAGAATCGGTGGCAGACGTCAAGGCGGCGTTGAACCGATACAACGAGATCAGCGAGGAACTGGCCAGCCCGGACGCCGATTACGACACACTGCTGCCCGAGATGGGCGAGTTGCAAGCCGTGCTGGACGCGAAAGGGGCTTGGGACGTCGATTCGCGCCTCGAACAGGCGATGGATGCCCTGCAGTGCCCGCCACCGGACCAGATCGTCGACGTGCTCAGCGGCGGCGAGCGCCGCCGGGTGGCGCTGTGCAAGTTGCTGTTGGAGCAACCGGACTTGTTGCTGCTGGACGAGCCGACCAACCACCTCGACGCTGAATCAGTCAACTGGCTGGAAGGCCACCTGAAGGCGTACCCCGGCGCTGTCCTCTGCGTCACCCACGACCGCTACTTCCTCGACAACGTGGTGGGCTGGATCTGCGAGGTCGACCGGGGACGGCTCTACCCGTACGAGGGCAACTATTCGACGTATCTGGAGACCAAGCGGGCCCGTCTGCAGATCGAGGGCCAGAAGGATGCCAAGCGGGCCAAAATCCTTGAACGCGAGCTCGACTGGGTGCGCAGCTCGCCGAAGGCCCGGCAGGCCAAGAACAAGGCGCGTCTGGCCCGTTACGAAGAGCTGGCTGCCGAGGCCGAGCGGTCGCGCAAGCTTGACACCTCAGAGATCAACATCCCACCTGGACCTCGTCTGGGCAACATAGTGCTCGACGTCCAACACCTGGTCAAGGGCTTCGACGACCGGTTGTTGTTCGACGGGCTCAGCTTCGACCTGCCCAAGGCCGGCATCGTCGGCGTCATCGGCCCCAACGGGGTGGGCAAGTCGACTCTGTTCAAGATGATCGTCGGTGACGAGAGCCCGGATTCCGGCGTCATCAAGCTGGGCGAGACCGTCAAGGTGAGCTACGTCGACCAATCGCGCGCCGGCTTAGACAGCGACAAGAACGTCTGGCAGGTGGTCAGCGACGGGCTCGACTTCATCAAGGTGGCCAACTTCGAGGTGCCCAGCCGTGCCTACGTGGCATCCTTCGGGTTCAAGGGCCCCGACCAACAGAAACCGGCTGGCGTCCTCAGCGGTGGCGAGCGCAACCGCCTGAACCTGGCGCTAACGCTGAAGCAGGGCGGCAACCTGCTGCTTCTGGACGAGCCGACCAACGACCTGGACGTCGAGACCTTGCAGTCGTTGGAAGACGCCCTGCTCGACTTCCCAGGTTGCGCGGTCGTCGTCAGCCACGACCGCTGGTTTCTCGACCGCATCGCCACCCACATCCTGGGTTGGGAGGGTGACGACGACGGAGAGCCGCACTGGTTCTGGTTCGAGGGCAACTACGCGGACTACGAAGCCAACAAGGTGTCACGCCTGGGCGAGGAATCCGCCCGTCCTCACGCCAGCAAGTACCGCCGCCTGACCAGGTGATGACGTACCTAGTGCACTGTCTCATAAATGGCTTGCCATTGGATCGCCCTGGATCGGGCGCCTGGACTGCGTTCTCGTCAGGAGCGATAGCACCACTATCGTTCCTTCCTCGGCCTTGCCAGCCATCCCGCCCAGAACGCCCAATGCGAACCCATTTCTGAAACAGCGTCCCACTTAAGTCGCAAGCAGTCGCTGTTTGAAAACGAAGACGATTCGGCTGTGGACGACACCCAAGTCGATTGGCCTCCTGTGGATGACAACCCGAGCAGTATGGTATACGACGAGATCTGACTTTCTGTCCCCTAATCATTGGCGCAGATGGACTAAAACTCAGATCTCGTGACGATAGTACATGACAATCGGGCCAAATCATGGTTCGGACGGCGCTTTGGGGTGGCCGGGTGGCCGGTTGCGACCTGTCACATATGAGCGGCCAGCAACTCGGCCAGCGTGACGGCCTGACGGCCGGTCAGGTCGGCGATCTGCTTGCGGCAGCTGAAACCGTCGGCCAGTATTAGCGCATCGTCCCCAGCAGCCGCGATGGCCGGGCCCAGGTCGTGTTCGAACACCTTGACAGACACCTCGTAATGGCCCTTCTCGACGCCGAAGTTGCCGGCCAGTCCGCAGCAGCCGCCGACCGTCACCACATCCGCGCCCGTGCGCCGGAGCAGATCCGCCTCAGCCCGCCATCCCAACACCGCCGACTGGTGGCAGTGCGGCTGGGCGACGACCGTGACACCACTCAAATCGGGCGGCTGCCACCCGTCCACCCCGCCCAACAACTGGGCCAACGTGTGCATTGCTCGCGCCACCACCGGGACGCGGGTGTCGTCCGGCGACAACTCCGCGGCGTCGGACTGCCACACGGCCATGCAGCTGGGCTCCAGGCCGACGATCGGCACGCCGCTGGCGGCGATGGGGTGCAGGACGTCCAAAGCCTGGCGCAGCTTGGCGCGGGCGCCGTCGCGCTGGCCGGTGGTGATCCACGTCAGTCCGCAGCAGGCTTCGCCGCCGATGATCCGGGGGGCAAATCCGGCGGCCACCAGCACCTTGGCCAGCGCTGGCAGCGCGGTCACGGAGAAGGCCTCCGAGAACGAGTCGACCCAGATCGCCACAGGGGGGCGACGGCTCAGGTCATCTTGATCCCACCTGGCGGTCGCAATCCCTCGCGCGGCCGCCCGTGACGCGGGGCCGCCCGTGCGGAAAACCGGTACCGGACGCCGTCGGTCGATGCCGGCTAGTTGCTTCAGCGCACTGCCCAGCCCAGGCGTCCGGAACACCGCATTGGCCAGGCCAGACAAGCCCGGCACTCGCGTCACCAAACGTCCCCAAAGCGGCAGCCAGCCCAGGCTGTAGTGGCCGACGGGCCGGGGGCGATGGCGGTAGGCCGCGTCCAGCGTGACGGACTTGAGCGCAGCGATGTCGACGCCGCTGGGGCAGTCGCGGCGGCACCCCTTGCAGGCCAGGCAGAGATCCAATGTGCGCATGAGTTCAGGCGCCCGCCAACCCCGCACGATCGATCCGTTGACCATCTCCTGCAGCAGCCGGGCCCGGCCCCGCGTCGAGTAGTACTGGTCGCCGGTGGCCTGGTAACTGGGGCACATCAACCCGAGATCGCCGGTGGTGTCGGCCAGGCATTTGCTTGTGCCCGTGCACAGATGGACGGCCCGCACGAAACCGGGATCGTCGCGTCGCAGCGCCGAAAAGATCGTCTGGGCCACTCGCACATCGGCATCGGTGGCCGCTGGCTGGACGACGTTGCCGGGATTCAGCAGGCCCAGTGGATCCCACACCTGCTTGATCTCGGCGAACACACCAAGCGCCTCGGGGCTGTACATCTTGGGCAGCAACTCGGAGCGGGCCCGCCCGTCGCCGTGCTCGCCGGACATCGAGCCCCCGAATCGGGCCACCAGATCGCCGGCCTCCAATATGAAGTCACGGTAGGCGGCCGTCCCACCCAGCTCGTCAAAAGGAAAGTCGATGCGGCAGTGCACGCAGCCCTCGCCGAAATGGCCGTAGGGCAGACCGTGCAATCCATGTTTGGCCAACAGCTTGTCGAAGGCCCGAAGATAGGCTCCCAACTTGTCCGCCGGCACGGCGGCGTCCTCCCAGGATGGGTAGGCCGGCTGGTCCAGCGACACCCCGGCGTAACCGGCGGCGTCCGAGCGCAACTGCCAGATGGCCTTGGCGGCCACTGGGTCGCGCACCACATAGCCGTCCAGACCGCCTGCCGCTGCCACCAGTTTCGTGGCGCGGTCGTCCACCTCCGTGGCGTCGTCCCCCACCAACTCGACGAGCACGTAGCCCTCCCCGGCAGGCAATGGGGGGACGGCGTCTGCGCCCTTGATCCGGCGGACGACGTCGATGATGCGGGCGTCAAGACCTTCGGCGGCTGTCGGGTGGAAGCCCAGCAGTCGCGGGATGTCGTCGGCGCCGTCGGCCATCGTCTCGTAGCCCAGCGCCACCGTGGCCCGCACGGGAGCGTCGCGCACCAGCCGCACAGTGGCTTGCAGGACGACGCCCAGCGTGCCCTCTGTGCCGGCGAAGAAACACTCGAAAGCCCGTCCTTTCTCGGGCAGCAGGTGTTCCAGCGAGTAGCCGGAGGTCTGCCGCGAGAACGTCCCGAACTCGGTCCTGATGACGCCCAAATGCCGTCCGATGATCTCGCGGGTCGCCGGCAGCGGACCGGACTCGCCATCGCCGCCGTTGCCCAGCAGCACGATCTCACCGGTGCCCGTCATCACCTCCAAGCTGACGATGTTGTCGGCGGTGCGCCCGTAACCCAGCGCGCGCGGTCCGCAGGCGTTGTTGCCGATCATTCCGCCAATCGTGCAGCGGTCGGACGTCCCCGGATCGGGCCCGAAGCGCAAACCGTACGGCTGGGCGGCCCGCTGCAAGACGGACTGCACGACACCCGGTTCCACGACGGCGGTCTGGGCCGACGGATCGATGGAAATCACGTGGTTGAGGTGGCGTCCCATGTCGATGACCAGCCCGGGGCCGACAGCGTTGCCGGCGATGGACGTGCCCGCCCCCCGGCAGGTGATGGGTAAACCTGCTCTGAGCGCCGCCCGGGCGACCTCGATGAGCTCGGCCTTGTCGCGCGGCTGGGCCACGACGGTCGGCACAATGCGGTAGATCGAGGCGTCGGACGAGTAATAGGCACGGGCGGCGCCCGACCAGTCGAGGCAGGTGTCGTCGCCCAGTTCCCGGCGGAAGGCGGCCAGCAGATCATCTCGCCCGTTTTGCGAGTCGAGCGGCCCCACCAGGGTTGGTGCGTCAGCGGGAATTGTCACCTTGCCAATTTTGCCATGGCCGGGCGGTGGGGCAGCGCGGTCGCCGTCAGTTGATCGTGGTGGCGGTGATGATGCCCTGCAGAACGTCATCCACCTCCGGCAGCGGGATGGCCCCCACCGCCTGGATGAACACCCGCTTGATGGCGCGGTGGTAGCTGGGGCGGGCCTTTTCCAACAAGTCGCTGCCTTCGGGCGTCAGCCTGACGTAGGTGACGCGGCGGTCGGTGTCGTGAGGTTCGCGCACCACCCAATTGCGCGCCTCCATGCGGGCGATGGTGTGGGACGACCGGGACAACGAGTGGTGGGCGTCGTTGGCCAAGTCCGACATGCGCAACCGGCTGGACTGTGATTCGGTCAGAATCACCAGCATGCGGTACTCCGTCATCGACAAACCAAATACTGCCAGGGTGCGGTTGAGGTACGCCTCCATATAGTCGTTAGCCACCAACCAACGCCGGAAGGTGTTGTATTGTTCCGTCGTCAACAGGTCGTCACTTTCTGCCATACAGGAATAGTACTGCAAAGTGTCTTGAAGAATGTACTATTACTGCTTTGTTTTGAGACAAACCGCCCGATTGCCACATCTCTGAACAGACCTACAACAGCAGCGGGACGATTTTTGTAGGTTTCACACTGAACACGGCTTGTGCCGCATCGGTATTGTCAGCTTCATGCCAATACCCTTCGTGCTCGACGAACGAGCCTCCCTGATTGCCAGCGGCGCCACCAGCTACGCCGACCTATTCCGTCGCCGCGTGGCCCAAACCCCCGACGGGCCGGCCTACCGCTATCCGTCGTACACAGAGCCGGAGGAGTGGCACTCGCTGACCTGGGCCGAGACGAAGGCCGACGTCGACATACTGGCCGCCGGCTTGCTGAGCCTTGGTCTCAAGTGGGAAGAGCGCGTCGCCTTGGCGGCGTCCACCCGTGTCGAATGGGTGCTGATGGATCTGGCCATCGCCTGTGCCGGCGCTGCCACCACCACCATCTATCCGACGACGAACACCGAGGACGAGACATACATCTTGATCAACTCGAACTCCGTCTTCCTCGTGGCCGAGGATTCGGAGCAGGTGGCCAAGGTGATCGGCAATCCGGACCTGGACAAGCAACTGCGCCGCATCATCCTGATTGAGGACGACCGGGATGGCCGCTGGGCCGACGACCCCCGCCTGCTCAGCCTGAACCAACTGCGCCAGTTGGGACGCGCGTACTTCGCCGAGCACCCCGGCTTGGTGGACGAGACGGTGGCGGCCATCACCCCCGACATGCTGTCTACGGTGATATACACATCCGGCACCACTGGCACACCGAAGGGTGTCGAGCTTTTGCACCAGTCTTGGGCCTACGAGGGAGCCAGCGTGCAGAAGTACGAGATCGCCTTCCCGGACGATGTCTTGTACCTGTGGTTGCCCCTGGCCCATGTCTTCGGACGTGACCTGGTCAGCGTCGCCTTGCAAATCGGCTTCGAATCCGTGGTGGACGGCCGCGTCAACCGCCTGATGCAGGGCGTGGGCGAGACGCATCCGACGCTGCTCGTCGGGGTACCGCGCATCTTCGAGAAGGTGCGCGCCGCTGTCATCACGATGTATCCCAAGACGGGAATCAAAGGCCGCATGAGCCACTGGGCGTTCGCGGTGGGCGCTCACAGCCGTCCGTATCGTCTCGAAGGACGCAGGATGCCACCCGCACTGGCGGCGCAGTTCGCGCTGGCCGATCGTCTTGTGTTCGCCAAGTTGCGCGATAAGCTGGGCGGCCGCATCCGCCTGATGGTGTCTGGATCGGCCAAGCTGTCGCCCCAGGTGCAAGAGTGGCTGTACTCGGCTGGCCTGGTGCTAGTCGAGGGCTATGGGCTGACTGAGTCCAGTGCCATCGCCACGATCAACCACCCGTCCCACCTGAAGTTTGGCTCTATCGGGCATCCACTGCCCGGCATCGAGGCCAAGATCGACGATGATGGCGAGCTTTTGTTGCGTGGGCCCATCGTCATGCGCGGCTATCACGGTATGCCAGAAGAAAACGAGCGGGTGCTCACGGACGGCTGGCTGCACACCGGAGACATCGGTTTTGTCGACGAGGACGGGGATATCACGATCACAGATCGCAAGAAAGATCTGATGAAGACATCCAATGGCAAGTATGTCTCGCCGCAGGTGGTCGAAAACGCCATCATGGCGAACACGCCGTATGCCGCCCAGGCGGTGGTCCTCGGCGAAGGCCAGAAACACGTCGCCGCCCTCATCGTCATGGACGCTGACGCCCTTGAGAGCTGGGGCAACCACCACGGGTTGAAAGGCGCCTCGTATGCAGAACTGGCCCAGCGTCCCGAGATTTACGCGTCCATCACTCGTTTCATACAGCGCGCCAACCAGCGGCTGCAAAACTGGGAAAGGGTGCGCAAGTTCGTGATTCTCGATCGCGAACTGTCTCTGGAGGCCGGTGAACTGACGCCCAGCTTGAAAGTCCGCCGTGGCATCGTGCTCAAACACTTCGCGCCCCAGATCCAGCTGATCTACGGAGATGACTCGCAGATCCCGTTCGTCGACGATCTGGAAGAGGTTGCACCGGAAGGTGCCGACGAGACCGTGGCGGACCAATCGTGATTGCCTGTGGATAACCCGGTTTGGCGCCTACTGGGCCGGTTAGGCTGGGTGGGTGACGAAATCTCGTAGCCGACGCCGGACAGCCCGGGCCACCCGCCATCCCCGGCTGATGGCAGCTGGTGCTGTCGCCCTTCTGATCGGTCTGATCGGCTCGGCGTTGGCCTGGCATGCGGCCACAGCTGCCCAATCGGTCATGGTGATGACTCGCGATGTGGTCGCCGGTGAAACGCTGACCAGGGAAGACGTCGAAACTCGGCAGCTCCGTCTGGGTGCGGGCGTGGCGACATGGCCGCTGGATCAGCCTGTGGACGGCCAGGTGGTGATGGTCGATCTAGCGCAAGGCACCGTGCTGGTGCCGGCTGCCGTCGGGCAACCCGCGGAGTTTCCGGAAGGGACCGTCCGGGCGCCGGTGGTGGTGGGCGTGGGCTTGGCGCCTGTGCAGGCGTTGGCCGTGGGTGGCGTGGTCGCCCTGTGCGGGCCGGACGGCGAGACGATCACAGCCACCGTGGCGAGCGTTCCGGTGTTGCTGCCGGACGCCGGGCGGCATCGCTTCGACGTCTGGGTTTTGCCTGGTGACGCCCCGCTCCTGGCGCGTTGGGTGGCCGACGGCACACTGGTGGTCGCAGCCATCTGACCGAGTTGTTATTGTGGACGCTCCCCGGACGTGGAAGACTGTTCACTGTGAGCATCTCAGATCCCGAGGCTTCTACGGAGCCGGGCGGCCATCTGTCGGTCGACATGCTCAGTGGCCCGGCACGTGCCGGCTTGATGACGGCGCTTTGTATCGGGGTGCTCGGGGCGGCCTTCGAGATGTTTTCGATCACCACCATCATGCCGAACGTGGCCAACGAGTTTTCCGCGATGAACCACTTCGCCTGGGGTTTCACCATGTTCATCATCGGGCAGGTGTTCTCGTTCATCGTGTCTGGCCGGTTGATCGATCGCTTCGGAGCGTTCAAGCCGCTGGCCGTCGGCGTCGGCCTATTCGCCTTCGGCCTGATCCTGGCCGCTGCGTCAACTCATCTCGCGACGTTCTTGGCGGCGCGCACGGTGCAGGGTCTCGGCGGCGGCGCCATGAACATCGCCGTCATGGTCGTGATCGCCGAAGTGTTCCCGCCGCACCGGCGGTCGATCATGATGACTATCTTCTCCTTCTGCTACCTGGCCCCTGCCTTCTTCGGCGGGCCTTTGGCGGCGTTCATCGCCAACGCCCCGGGGCTGGGCTGGCGGTGGGACTTCTGGATGATCATCCCATTCCTCGTCATCGCTGCGATCGTCGGCTACCAGCCGGTGCGGACGCTCTACCGTCACAGGGCAGCGCGAAGTGGCACACCGGACGAAGCCCCGGTGTGGGCCGCCATCGCCGGGACGGGCGGTATGGGGCTTCTGCAGGCGGCGAGCCAGTCTTTCGTCCAGTTGAAGTCGCTCAGCGACCTGAACTGGACCACCATCGTGTTTGCCGTTGCCGGAATCGTCGCCCTCGGATTCGCCATGCATCGTCTGATGCCGCCTGGATTCTGGCGGTTCAGCACCGGCATGGCGTCGCTCATGTGGGTGCGGCTGGCTCTGGCCGGGGCGTTCTTCGCTTGTCAGTCGTTCGTCGTGCTGATGCTGATGCAGGCCCGCGGGCTGTCGCAGCAAATGGCCTCTTGGGCGATGGCGGTGGGGGCTATCGGCTGGGTGGCAGCCACCATCTTGCAAGCACGGCCCGAACTGAAATTGCGACGGGATCAGATCATCACCGTCGGCTCATCGTTTGTCAGCTTTGCCATTCTCTTCATCGCCGCGATGGCGGCCTGGCCCCGCATACCACTGGGTTTCGGGGTGGTCATCATGATCGTGGCGGGTTTCGGCATGGGGCTCAGCAGCGCGTCGACGTCGCTGGCCGTGATGACGATGTCGCCGTCCGACGCTATCGGCCACAACACTTCCGCCCTCCAGGTGGCGGACGGGCTGGGCAGTGCCTTCTTTGCCGGCCTCTCGGGCATCATCATGCCGGTGCTCACCGCGCGGGTCAGCGTCCACGCCACGTTCGGCTGGATGTACGCCGTGAACGGTGTCGTCGCACTGGCGTCGATGGTCTTGTCGCTGCGGCTCGGACGGGTGCGCAACGAGTCATCCGGCGTCGGTTGAAACCATACAGTAGACTTGTCATGGTCGATCCCTGGTTGGTCTACTGGTAGGGCCCGCCTGACTTTGAATCAGGATTAGCGATGCAGGTTCGATTCCTGCCCAGGGAGCCCGTCGTGAGGCGTGGCGGCTGACATCGACACCGGGTTGGTCGTCCCACGTATCACAGTGGCTGACCGAGCTCTCATCCTGCCGGGAGCGACGGTGGCGGGGGCAAGAAAACGAAACGGCCAATCGTGACCTCAAGGAGGCAAAGTGAGCGAGTCGACGATACCGAATAGCAAACACCTGATGCTGTTCAGCGGGCGGGCCCACCCGCAGTTGGCGCAGGAGGTGGCCGATCTGATGGGGGTCCAGCTGACACCGTCGAAGCTGATCAGCTACTCCAACTCGGAAATCTACGTGCGTTACGAGGAGTCGGTGCGGGGCAGCGACGCCTTCGTCATCCAGTCACACCCGGCGCCTGTCAACGAGTGGGTGATGGAGCACCTGATCATGGTCGACGCGCTGAAACGGGCGTCCGCCAAGCGCATCACGGTGGTGGCCCCGTTCTATCCGTACGGACGCCAGGACAAGAAGCATTTGGGCCGCGAGCCTATCTCGGCCCGCTTGATCGCCGACCTCTTCCGGACGGCCGGTGCTGATCGCATCATGAGCGTCGACCTGCACGCCGCCCAGATCCAGGGTTTCTTCGACGGCCCGGTGGACCACCTGTCGGGTCTGCCGGTGCTGGCCGGCTACGTGAAGTCGCACTACGACACGTCCCAGATGACGGTCGTCTCGCCGGATGCCGGCCGGGTGCGCCTGACGGACATTTGGTCCGACCGGCTGGGCGCGCCATTGGCCATCATCCACAAGCGACGCGATCCCCGCCACCCCGATGACGTCCAGGTCTACGAGGTGGTCGGCGATGTCGAGGGCCGCGTCTGTCTGCTGGTGGACGACATGATCGACACCGCTGGCACCATCAGCAAAGCCGCCCAGGCGCTGTGGGCTCACGGTGCCAAGCAGGTGATCGCCGCGGCCACCCATCCGGTGTTCTCCGGCCCCGCCGCCGAGCGGCTGAACGAGACTGACTTGTCTGAGATCATCGTCACCAACACGCTGCCGATCAAGCCGGACATCCACATCAACAAGCTGACCATCCTGTCCATCGCCCAACTGCTGGCCGACGCCATCCATGAGGTGTTCAAAGACGGTTCGGTCACCCAGCTGTTCGACTGATTTTCAGTGCACGCACCTTAGCGGCTGACGAGCGTCTTTTCGTCCAGGACGTACTCCGCCTTCGCGACGCGCTTGAACTGCGGTTGTGAGTGCAGGCTCAGCCGTATCGTGCGGTCGCTGAGCTGGCGCACCTGCAGCACCCGCCGGACGATCTCGTCGCTGGTCAGGGGCGACTCCTTGCGCAACACCCGGGTGATGACGTCGGTCAGGGTGCCCTGTTCGTATCCCCACTCGGCCAACGCGTACGTGCCGCGTCCGATCAGGACGAAGCGGGGATCTTTGATCAGCCCGTTGTGTATGACCTTCTCACTGGAGTGAATGGTCCTAAACGAGCCACCGTTGATGGCTTCGGCGATGGCTGAGAAGTGCATCGGCTGGCCGGCATGGCTCAACACGATGTAGGCCATGTCCCGGATGTTGTGCGGGTTGACAATGGACCACTGGCCAAGGCCCCACTGGCCGTCGCGTTGCACGATATTTTTGCTCAGACTGGCCAGGGCGGCTACTTGCTCCGACGGGACGGAGTGGTGTGTGAGCTTCGACAACTCGGCGAAACTGACGGGGCGGCCGTGCTTCTGCAACGTGGCCACCAATTTGTCGATCTCCGCCCGGACATCGCTCTTGTCCATGGTGCTGCTCAACACGATGGCTGAGTAATATCGGGCATTTCCGGGCATCCCCACCATGTTGGTCGCCAGATCTGCGATCAATGCCACGGCGCCGCGCGCCCGCATGTCATCGATGCCGTACAACTTGGTCGTGATCGTGTCGAGTCGGGCCGATCTGCCCATCTCCAGCAGTGCCGTTGTGATACTGGCCACGGCCTGGTCGAAGCCTTCGTCGCCTGTGCGGTTAAGAGCCATGCGCATGTCGTTCAAAGCGTGTTTCTCGATTTGACGAATACGTTCACGGGTCAGATGAAAACTCGAGCCTAACCCTCCCAAAGTCTGTCTTGGGCCGTCCAGCCCATACCGTTGCGCGATAATCTCCCGTTCGCGCTGGTCAGCAACCAGCAATAGGGCTCGCTTGGCGGCGCCGGTTATTTGGCCTCCGGTCGCCGATGTCGTTGCCATGATACCTTCTTACGATCGACCCACTGACTTCCTATCGCTCTGTCGTAGATGAACTTTTTGGCAACTAGTGGCCGCCCCACATCCTTGCGGGGTACGGCGAATGCGAATGCTCAGGGCAATGACCGCCGGGGTCGGATAGGCCGGTCCGACTTGTCACAGCTTAAGCAAGAGCCTTCGCCGGTCTCCCGAGTGGACTTACAAAAAACGCTAGTAAAAAACCGGATGGGGTATCTCCAGATGCTGCTATCATGATAATATCACGCTCGGTAGCCTTGGCGATAGCCAGCCGGGTCACGGCGAGTCCTCTGTGATGACGCTCAGCAGTTCGCCGACCGGCAGTATTTGAGCGGCACTGGCGGAGTCTGTGATCTGGAATTGGCCGGTCTGTCCGCCCGACTGCCAGGAGATGAGCCAACTCGTGGTGGCCGTTATCTGGAATTGGCCGGTGACTTGGTATTCATGCCCACAGGTGGGGGACGGCCGGCGGGGATCGCCGGTCAATTTGGCGGGGCGTGTCGTGAAATCGGTGCAGGCGACCGTACTGCCGTCGCCCATGTCGAAACTGACTTTTTGACGCCTCGCCGTCAGAGAAATGCTCAATCCATCCTGGGTGACGCTTTTCTGCAGTGTCGTGGTCGTGCTGCTCGTCCACAGCCACACCGGGTAGCCCACCGGGATGATGCCCCACTGATTCTGGTTGGGCTGCGGTCCGTATCGGGGAATGTTGACGGGCAACGTCAACTGAGCCACCGCACTCCTGGCAGCGGTGCCAGGGTCAACCGGATCGGGAATCCGGCAGACTTCCTCTGTCTTGTCGCATACGACCGGGAAGCCGGTTGAGCTGCCAGAGCCGCTGGGACTGCGGTGGCGGGCCGACACGCGCGCGGTTCTGGACTCCTCATCGTAGTGCGTGTCTATCTTGTTGACGTGCCGTTGGCGGTGATCCTTGGCGGAGGCAGTTGGCGCCCCGGCAAATGAGAGCAGCATCGACACTGCGAGTATGCCGATCACGGCGAGTGCGCCTCGTGTCAGTCGATTGGGCATGAGTCGACTCCTTCGCCATTGAGAATGAAAACCTTCAGTTGTCCATCCGTGGGGTCGACCTTGAAGTAACCCCGGCGGGATGACATGGCCGGGCCATCGTCTGGCATCACGGTCCCGTCGCTGGTCACCATCGCGCCACCGTCGGCAACTTCGCAGGTCTGTAGCGCTGTGACAGCGTCCGCTGGCCCCTCGGCTGGATCCCATGCACCGATGGCGATTATGCTGAATTTTGGCTCGACAATATATGAATCGCCTGTGAAGTACATTTCGCGGTATAAATCGCCAATGGCGTCCAAAGCCGGATTCATGGCGTAACGGCTCGCCTCAGCGGGCAGTTGCAGTGCCCCGCCTTGGATTTCGACCTTGGCCATGATGTCGAAGAGCTTCCGGTACTGTGCGGTGGCCAGACGATAAAGTTCGTCCGGCGTCATGTCGGCTGGACGAGGGCTCGTCGGGGTGCTGGTTGACGGGGCCGAGATCTTTGGCGGAGCGTCGTCGTCCACCGGGCCGGCGCAGCCCGTGATCATCACACCGACGGCCAGCAGCGCCGTCCCCAAGCCCAATAATGGTCGTTTGTCAATCATTGCGTCCTCCAATCGATCCTGCCAGCCTGCCAGTTGCGAGACCTCTGGTACAGGGGGTGGAGGCTCAATTGTGGATAACTGCCCGTCGAGATTGAGCGATCGCCCCGGCCCGCGAGTGTATAGTGACGGGTTGCTTGCCAATGTGACTTGAAAGGATGCCCTATGTTCACGACGAAGTATGCCGAGCGCGTCTACGCCGGCCTGGCTGATCGTAACCCCACGGAAGATGAGTTTCTGCAGGCGGCGCGGGAGGTCCTGACGAGTGTCGAGCCCGTGGTGCGGGCCAACCCGTTGTTGGAGCAGCACGCCATCCTCGAACGCATCACCGAGCCCGACCGGGTGATCCGGTTCCGGGTCACCTGGGCAGACGATGCCGGGGCCATCCAGGTCAACCGCGGCTATCGCGTGGAGTTCAACAACGCCATCGGCCCATACAAGGGCGGGCTCCGTTTTCACTCGACTGTGAACGCCAGCATCTTGAAGTTCCTCGGCTTCGAGCAAACCTTCAAGAACGCGCTCACCAGCCTGTGGATGGGCGGCGGCAAGGGCGGCGCTGATTTCGACCCGCACGGCAAGTCGGATGCCGAGGTTATGCGGTTCTGCCAAGCCTTTATGAGCGAGCTGTATCGCTACATCGGTCCGGACTGTGACGTGCCAGCCGGTGACCTGGGCGTCGGGGGGCGCGAGATCGGCTACATGTTCGGGCAGTACAAGCGGCTGACCAAGCAGTTCAACGGGGCGATAACGGGCAAGAGCCCCGATTTCGGGGGCAGCCTGGTGCGCACGGAGGCCACCGGCTACGGTCTGTGTTACTACGTCAACGAGGCATTGCGGGTGCTGCACGACGACAGCCTCAGCGGCAAGACCGTGGCCATCAGCGGCAGCGGCAACGTGGCCGTCTATGCCACGCAGAAGGCCCAAGAGCTGGGTGCCAAAGTGGTGACGTCCAGCGACTCGGCCGGTTGCGTCTACGATCCCGACGGCATCGACCTTGACGCCGTCAAGCAGATCAAGCTGGGGCGCCGTGGCCGTATCGCCGAGTACGTCGAAACCCACCCGAAGGCGAGCTTCCTGGCAGGGGAGAAGGCCTGGACCGTGCCGTGCGACATCGCGTTGCCGTGCGCCACGCAGAACGAATTGGATGGGGACGACGCCAAACAGCTGATCGGCAACGGCGTCAAGTTCGTGGCGGAGGGCGCGAACATGCCATCGACTCCTGAGGCCATCGCGGCCTTCCAGGACGCCCACGTGATCTTCGCCCCTGGCAAGGCATCCAACGCCGGCGGTGTGGCCGTCTCCGGCTTGGAGATGTCGCAAGACGCCCTGAATCTGCAGTGGAGCTTCGAAGAGGTGGACGCCCGTCTTCAAGCCATCATGAAGAACATCGTCAGCCAATCGCTGGCCGCTGCCGGCAAGTACGACTTGGGTGACGACCTGTTGGCCGGGGCGAACATCGCCGGATTCGAGCGCGTCGCCGGTGCTGTGATCGCCCAGGGAGTCGTGTAAACTGGTGAGGTTGCTAGGCGAGGGGCCCCAAGGCCCGTGATCGACGGGCCGTCCCCTAGGCGAGAGTGAAAGGACGGCCATGGCAGAGGTCACATTGAAGGCAGAGGCGCGCGACGAGTTCGGCAAGGGAGCGGCGCGGCGAATCAGGCGAACCGGTCAGGTGCCGGCGGTTCTCTATGGACATGGATCGCAACCGGTCCATGTGACGCTCCCCGGACACGCCATTCTCTTGGCTTTGCGGCAGGCGAACGTGCTGCTCGACATCCAGTTGCCTGACGGCACCTCCGAATTGGCGCTGCCGAAACAGGTGCAGCGCGATCCCATCCGCGACACCGTCGAGCACGTCGATCTGTTGATCGTCAAGCGGGGCGAGAAGGTGACCGTCGAGGTGCCGCTCGTGCTGGTGGGCGAGGCGGCGGCCGAGACGCTGGTGAACCAGGATAGGAACGCCGTGGCCGTGCTGGCCGAGGCCACAAACATCCCGGCAGAGATCATCGTGTCCATCGAAGGCGCCCATGTGGGCACCCAGATAACACTGGCAGACTTGGTGTTGCCGGACGGCGTCTCCCTGGCCGAGGAACCCGATAGCTTGGTGCTGACGATCGTCAAGGCGCGTTCGGCCGCCGAAGTGGACGCTGAGTTGGCCGAGGCCGCCGCCGGATTCGGCGAGTCGCCTGCTGAGCCCGAGGCCGCCGCGGGTGGCGCCAGTGCCAGCTGACCGCTGGTGGCGACGTCAAGGCAGTGAATCGGTGGCGACGATCTGGCTGGTAGTCGGGCTGGGCAATCCCGGCCCGACTTATGCCCGCACGCGCCACAACGTCGGGTTCATGACGGCCGACGAATTGGCACGACGGGCGGGTGCCCGTTGGACGAAGGCCCGCGGCGCCCGGGCAGAAGCGGCGACAACGCTATTCGGGCCGGACGGCTGGGGGGCGCCGGGCCCGCAGGCAGCCAAGGTGATATTGGCCAAGCCCCAAACGTTCATGAACAATTCGGGCGACGCCGTCGCACCGTTGGCGGGTTTCCACCGGGTGCCCGTCGATCACATCGTCGTCATCCAGGACGAGATCGATCTCGATATGGGCATGTTGCGCGTCAAGTTCGGCGGCGGTGACAATGGCCACAATGGCCTCAAATCGCTGCGGGCCCGGCTGGGCAGCGGCGATTTCTACAGAGTGCGCATCGGGGTGTCGCGTCCATCTGGTGGCAGGGATGCCATCGATTGGGTGTTGGGAGCCTTTCCCGCCACGCAAACCGAGGACGTCAAATTGTCGGTGGCCAATGCTGCGGACGCCGTCGAATCGCTGCTGCGTGACGGTCTGGCGGCCACTCAGAACGGGTTCAACGGGTAGGGCGTGCTCGGCGGGGCGTAGACGGCGGGCGGCTGGGGAGCAACCGGTGCGGCAGGGTTTGTCGGTGGCGCGTAGGCTGGCACGCTATTCGGCATGACATAGCCGGTGGCATAGGCCACGGCTGGCGCGGGGGCCGGCGGAGGTGTGAGAACCGGAGTCGGGGCAGCGACCGTCTGGGCGGCGCGTTGCCTGGCGTCGATCAACGTCAGTGCAGCGCCTCCGGCAGCGATGACGGCACAGACCAGGATGGCCCAGTAACCCCAGCCGTACGACGTCTGGATGGTCAGCCAGTTGGAGCCGCTGGCCAGGTCCAGGTGCCCGACGGGCGGGAAGATCAGGTGGGCCACGATGGCGCAGGCCAGTCCGGCCAGTGTGCACAGCAGCCCCAACACCGGAAATGCGAGATGATGATTGGCTAGGTGGATAACTGCCGGTAGTGCGGCGACGACCAACAGGATGGCGGCGAGCCAGCCGTAGGTGCCATGCCAGGCATCGACCGAGGTGGACGCCGTGATCGGGGTGGTGAAGTAGTTGACCGTCGATGTGACTTGGTAATAGTTGGGCGCGAACGAGATCGCGATGGCCGCCAACCCCGCAACGATCACCAACCAGGCGAATGGGCTGTGCAGCGCGGGCTTGTGGGGCTGCTGTGCCGGTGTCCACGGTTGGGGCCACGCTTGTGCAGGCTGCGCCGGTGCGGTCGGGGCAGGCCATGGTGTGGCTGGCAGCGGGGCGGCTACGGGCTGTGCTGGTGCCTGAGGGGCAACTGTCCAGGGGTTGGCGGGGATGATGCCCGCCGGGACGGTGGGCGCCGGGTTCGGCGGCGGCTGTGCCGGAACCTGGTAATACGGTGAGACACTCACAAGACACCTCCGATCATTCAGGTAATAACCATACTGCTATGGAGGCTGGTGAAGTATGATGCTTCAGCTGTCAGCGCGATAGATATGGCCGAGCGGGCATACCAAAACCCCATAGCTAGTATGTTGGCACCACCACACATACTAGCTATGGGGAGTGCGATTGGCGTCAGGCGATCGGTGGATAGCCGGGGGTGGCGGGAGGCTGCGCCTGGGGGCCGGCCTGCGGCGGATAGACCGGGCCGGCTTGCGGTGGATAGCCAGGAGCGGCGGCTTGCGGATAACCAGGAGCGGTGGGTTGCGGGTAGCCGGGGGCGGTTGGCTGGGGGTACCCAGGTGCAGCTGGTTGCGGGTAGCCAGGAGCGACTGGTTGCTGGAAGGCCGGGGTGCCACCGGGGAAACCGGGGAAGCCGGCCACCGGTGTGGCCTTCGGGGCGTTCATATACGTCATGAGGGCACCGACAGTAGCAGCCGCCGCCATTACAAACACGATCCAGTAGGAGAAGCCGCGTCCGATTCCCGTGGGGATGAAAAGTGACAGAAGGACGCAGATGAAACCGAGACCAGCCCCACCCAGGACGCCAATCGACAGGTTGGGGTTGTCGAAGTTGGTGAACGTCTTCAAGCCTGTGACCACAGCAGCCGCCAACACCAGCAAGACGCCGAACCAACCAAAGAAGTTGGTCCAGGCGCTAACACCAATCGTGCCCAGATTCACACCGAAGACCGATCCCAAGTTGACGGCGTAATAGCGCGGAATGAACGAGAAGATCAGTGCCAGCAGGCCACCGCCCATGGTGAGCCAGGCGAAGATACTGATCTTGGCCAGGTCAATGTTTGACTTTGGCTGTGGCATGCCCGCTGGGAATACGGGGGCGCCGGCGGTCGGGGCGGCCGCCGGCCAGCCAGGTTGTGGTGCGAACCCGGGTTGTTGGGCGGCTGGCGGGAAGCCCGGTTGCGGTTGCCACGCGGGTTGCGTCGGGGCGGGTGCTGGGGCTGGCGCAGGAGCGGCCGGCGGCCAGGCTGGAGGTTGTGCTGCTGGCTGTCCGGGCCAGGCGGCATTGGGGGTTTCGGACATTTCTGCTCCCACTGAACTCGGGCTCCCACTGTACGGGGGGCACTGCCTACTACTGTATTCCCTTTTGCCATCTCAACATGCATTATTCGTCGTCAAACTCTGGTTGCGCATAGTGGGAGCGGTAGGCCGGGTACACTGGTGCGGTGACCCTGCTTGGCCTGACCGAGGCTCTGCTGCTCGACGAGGCCGTGCAGCGCGTTTGTGGCCATGCCAAGGCCGGACATCCCTGTATGGCGATCTCGGCGCCCGAAATGTCAGACCCGTACCTCATCGCCACGCTGGCTGCGCAGTCGGGACGTCGGCTGCTCGTGGCCACGTCCACCTATCGCGAGGCAGAACAGTTGTCCGACGGTTTGGCCAGCATGCTGGGAGACGAGCGGGTGGCGTATTACCCAGCTTGGGAGACTCTGCCGCACGAGCGTCTGAGCCCCCGTCTTGACACGGTGGGCCGACGGCTGGCCGTGTTGCGCCGGTTGGCCGGGCTTGATGACGAACACGAACCCCCCGATGTCGTGGTGGCCCCCGTGCGGGCTCTGTTGCAACCGCAGGCCAAGGGATTGGCGCAATTGCGACCGGTGCACCTGCGCAAGGGCAGCGACTACTCCATGGAGGTGTTGACACGCGATCTGGTGGCGGCGGCGTACGCCCGCGTCGATCTGGTTGAGCGGCGCGGCGAGTTCGCCGTCCGGGGTGGCATTCTGGACGTCTTCCCACCGACGGCAGAGCGACCCGTGCGTGTCGACTTCTTCGACGAGACGATCGATGATATCCGGGAGTTCAACGTCGCCGATCAGCGTAGCACCGACACCGAACTGGCTGGAATAGTGGCCGATCCGTGCCGCGAATTGTTGCTGACCGACGAAGTCCGGGCCAAGGCCGGGGCTTTAGCCGCCAGCCACCCCGATCTGGCGGAAATGGCCGCTCAGCTGGCCGAGGGCATTGCAGTCGAGGGCATGGAGTCGCTGACACCGGCGCTGGTGGACGAGATGGAGTTGCTGGTGGACGTGCTGCCACCGGGCAGCATAATCCTGCTTGCCGGGGCCGAGAAAGTGGCTGGACGGGCCGCCGATCTGGTGCGCACCTCCGATGAGTTTCTACAGGCCGGCTGGGTCGCCGCCGCTACTGGGGGGGACGCCCCGGTAGACCTGGGGGCCAGCGCCTACCGCGAATTGGACGCGGTTCGCGAGCACGCTTTGGCCCACGGCGACAGTTGGTGGACGCTGAGCCCCTTCTTGAGGCCGGACGACGACAGCATCGCTCTTCCCTGGGAATCGTCGGTCGACTGGCGCGGCGACGCCAACGGCGCCATCGAGGCGATGGCCGCCGATGTCAAAGAAGGACGCCGAGTGGTGGCACTGGTGCCGGGCAAAGGGCTCGGCGACCGGCTCGCCGAATTGGCCAAGGATGCCGGTGTCGGCGTCAAAATGGCCGATTCATTGCCGGAGTTGCCCCAGCCTGGCGTCGTCACAATCGCCATCGCTGACGGGTTGAATGGCCTTCGAGCGCCCGGGCTGACCGTCTACTCGTCCCAAGACATTGCCGGCCAGGCGCTGCAGACACGATCTGCCCGCGCCCTGCCCGTCAAACGCCGCAACCAGGTGGCGCCGCTCGAGCTGACCCCTGGGGATGCCCTGGTGCACGAGATCCATGGCATTGGCCGGTTCGTTGAGATGTCCCGGCGTGAGATCCAGGGCGTCACCCGCGAGTATCTGGTTATTCAGTACGCGGCGACTAAGCGAGGGCAGCCACCGGACCGGCTGTGGGTGCCGATGGACCAGTTGGATCTGGTGACGCGCTACGTCGGCGGTGAGACGCCTGCCCTCGACCGCCTGGGCGGCGCCGACTGGAGAGCCCGCAAGTCAAGAGCGCGGCGCGCGGTGCGCGAGATCGCCGCCGAACTGATCAAGCTTTACGCCGCCCGGCAAGCCACCCGGGGTCACGCCTTTGCCGCCGACACGCCCTGGCAGCGCGAGATGGAGGATTCCTTCGCCTACGTCGAGACGCCCGACCAGCTGGGGGCCATCAATGACGTCAAGCACGACATGGAGCAGGTGGTGCCGATGGACCGCCTCGTCTGCGGCGACGTCGGCTACGGCAAGACGGAGATCGCCGTGCGTGCCGCCTTCAAAGCCGTCCAGGACGGCAAGCAGGTGGTGGTGCTGGTGCCGACGACGCTGCTCGTGGATCAGCATGTCGCCACGTTCACCGCGCGTTACGCCGGATTCCCCGTCAACATCGCCCCGCTGAGCCGGTTCCAGTCCGAAGCCGAGATCACAGCGACGCTGGACGGTCTGGCAGCCGGACGTGTCGACGTCGTGATCGGCACCCACGCTCTGCTGTCGCCGCGTGTGCGCTTCAAAGATTTGGGCCTGGTGGTCATCGACGAGGAACAACGCTTCGGCGTCGAGCACAAGGAGAAACTCAAGCAACTGCGTGTCAACGTCGACGTGCTGTCGATGAGCGCCACCCCTATCCCGCGCACGCTGGAGATGGCCGTGACGGGCATCCGTGAGATGAGCACCATCGCCACGCCACCCGAGGAACGTCACCCGGTGCTGACTTTCGTCGGCGGGTACGACGAGGGGCAGATCGTGGCGGCCATCAGGCGCGAGTTGGCGCGCGACGGGCAGGTGTTCTTCGTCCACAACCGGGTGCAGAGCATTGACAAGACGGCATCGCGTCTGCAATCCCTGGTGCCCGAGGCGCGTATCGTCACCGCCCACGGCCAGATGCCGGAGAAGACGCTGGAGGCCGTCATGGGCGGCTTCGTCGCCCGCCGGGCCGACGTGCTGGTCTGCACCACCATCGTGGAAGCCGGCCTAGACATCGCGACCGCCAACACACTGATCGTCGACCGCGCAGATGCGATGGGGCTCTCGCAGCTGCACCAGCTGAGAGGCCGGGTGGGGCGTTCGCGCGAACGCGGCTACGCCTACTTCCTTTATTCTCCGGACAAGGAGATGTCTCAGGCGGCCCACGACCGTCTCAGCGCCCTGTCCACGAACCACGAGTTGGGGGCTGGCATGGCCATCGCCATGCGCGACCTGGAGATCAGGGGGGCCGGCAACCTGCTGGGCGCCGAGCAATCTGGCCATATCGCCGATGTCGGCTTCGACCTGTACCTGCGGCTGGTCGGCGAGGCCGTCGCCAATTTCCGCTACGACGCGGACAGTGTGGACGAGGACGAATCACCCATGCGAGTGGAGCTACCGGTCGACGCGCACCTGCCGTCCGAATACATCGAGTCGGAGCGGCTGCGCCTCGAGATCTACAAGCGCATCGCCGAGGTGCGCTCGGAGGCAGACATCGCCGCACTGCTCGAAGAGTTGGCTGATCGCTACGGCCCGGTGCCACCGGTGGCGCGGTCATTGCTCGACGTCGCCCGCTTCCGCTTGCTCTGCCGCGCGGTTGGCTTGACGGACGTCGTGGCCTCCGGCGCGTTCGTCCGCTTCTCACCGGTCGGTGGCGAGTCCGGTGCCGCTCTGCCGGAATCGCGACAAATGCGTCTGCAGCGACTGTACCCGGGCAGCATCTTCAAAGCGCCGTTGCATCAGGTGCTGGTGCCGTCGTCGCTAATGAGTGACGACCCCCTGGCCTGGGCCTCGAACCTGGTGTCGGCTATCTGGCAGTGATTAGCCAACGACAGGGGGACTGGGTTCTGGGTGTGCGCTGTTGCACCGCGGGGGGCGTTCCGGGACGTGATCACTGCGCGATCTTGTCACGTCCCTGCACTCTGGGCCCCCAGCATATCGGCGCTCTCGACATACGTCGTGACCGCTACGATAAGCAGCCCAAGCCCCCGCTTGCGCAACACCCCACACCCATAACCCGATCCCACGCTGGTGGGTTCCACTCCGGTGATTCCACCCACCAGTGATTGTTACGCCACACGTTGCCCGGATGGCAGACGCCCGTATGGCACACGCACCCGGCGGACGGCCAGCCAGAGGAACAGGGCGGCGATCAGTAGGTGGACGCCCAATCCGTAGGGCCAAAGTGGGGTCGTCATCGAAATGGCCGGACGTGCGAACGGATTGTCCACCGGGGCAACCACTGCTGTGTTGCGCTCATCGGGTGGCCCGATGGTGGCGACCGTAGTGTTGGAAATAGCGTACGTGCCATCAGGGTTCGGATAAACCCAGTAGCTGTAGCCGACAAAGGTGCCGTCCGGGCCGAAGCAGTCGTCGGTGGTGCCAGTATTGGCTACGCGCATGCTGCGTACACCCGCGGCGATCGCAGCCAGAGGATCGAAGTCGACCGTCCGCTGGTAGGCCTGCAAGTTGCCTTTGGCTTCGGCCGGTAGCGGTGCGGCGTCCGACACGATGACGAATGGGTTGATCAGCAGCAACCACCAGTAGCGCTCCGGGTGTGTGACGGGGAAGCTGTTGCCGCTGGGTTGCAGTGTGCATTGGTCGAGCGGTGGGGACGGCGGTTTGGAGCCGTCCGGTGTTGGGTGGTCTCGGAAGTACTGGTCCAGACGTTGGCCGTATGCCTCTGATTGCTCGTATGTCAGGCCATAAGTGTGTTGCGTTTCGTAGGTGACCGTCGTCAAGCCAAGCAGGGCGAAGCCGATCAGTGTGACGACGGTGAGAGCGAAGATGGTGATGTACGTCAGCACAGTGGAAACGAGGGCGCGGGTGGCGATCGCCGACCATCCTAGGGCGATGGCGCACAGCAGCACCATCTGTGCGTACATCACGAGCAGGCAAACCAGCGCGCGCAGCACCGAGATGTGCCCCACCGCGACGGCGATCCCGGTGGCTGGGATGCCACCTGCTAGAAAGATGGCCGACACCGCGCAGGCCGACAACAGCTTGCCACCGACGATCTGACCGGCTTCCAGGGTGGTGGCTTGCAGCATGGCCAGGGTCGACGATTCACGCTCGGAGACGATGGCAGACGCCGAAAAAATAGGGACGACGACCATACTGAATCCCAGCATGATCAGCACAGTGAGACCGAATATGGTGGGACCGGATTGGGCACGCCAGGCCACGGTGCTGATATCTGAGTTCTGACCGGCCACCGAGACGATCAGGCCGGCGGTGATAGTCAGGACGGCAGCCCACACCACCCAACCGACTAAAAGCTTGCGCGACCGGACCCGCTGCTGCAAGTCCCAGCGGGCGACGGTGGTGATTCCTTCAATGGTCGCCTTCATCATTTCCGCTCCTCGTTCAGGGCCAGGTAGGCCTCCTCAAGACGTCCGGACACCGGCGCGATCGTGTGCAGAAGCACCCCGGCCCCGATCAAGTCGCGGGCCAGGGAGGCCGCCGACTCGAAGGATGGCAAGTTCACCATGACGTCCCCGGCCTGGCCGGGCGTCGTCTGCCATGGCACGTTCTGCTTGTCCAGGAACTCCGTCAGGGGCGCGTTGTCGATGGCCGCCAACCGCCATCCCCTCTGCACCATCGCCGTCTGGACGGTGTTGACATCCACACTCCAGCCGGCGGACAGGAACACCGCGTCGTCGACGATCTCGTCCAACTCGCTGAGCACGTGGCTGCTCAGCAGGATCGTCTTGCCTTCGGTGGCCAACGCCCGCAGCAGATCGCGCAACTCGATACGGCTACGAGGATCGAGACCGGAGGCCGGCTCGTCCAGCAACAACACCTGTGGGTCGTTGACGAGGGCGCGGGCCAAACCGAGCCGCTGCTTCTGACCCCGGCTGAGCACGCGGGCCGGCGCATTGGCGAACTCGCTCAGGAAGACGGTATGGAGCAGATCGTTCGTGCGTCGCTTGGCGGTTTCGCGGTTTTGGCCATACGCCTGACAGAAGAAGACCAGGATCTCTGTGCAGGTCAGCGCGTCCCACGTGCCGAAGGAGTCGGGCATCCAGCCGGTGATGGAGCGAGCCTCGCGCGGTTGCGTCATCAAGTCGTAGCCACCCAGCCAAGCCTGGCCGGAGTCCGGCTTGAGCAGGCCTGCGAGCATGAGCAGCAAGGTGGTCTTGCCGGCGCCGTTTGGTCCTATCAGGCCCGTGACGGCGCCAGCAGGCGCATCGAGGCTGACTTGGACGACGGCTGGCACGTGCCCGAAGTAACGGCGCAGGCCGACAGCGTGGATGCCTGGCGGCGTGGGGGTCGCAGGTGGTGTCGTCATAAAGCAACAATACAGGGCGCGGGGTAGTCAGCCCAGTTGGTCGGTGATGTCCACGCCGTTCAGGGAGAAAGCTCGTGTCGTCAGCCCAGCGGTCATGCGGATGACCGGCGAATACAAGTCGTCGCGCATGTCGATGACGAAGCTGACCCGGGCTTGTGGCTTGTTAAGAGCCCGCGGCAGGCTCGACAGCAGATCGGCGACGACGGACATGTCCACGACACGCGGGTCGAATTCTGGGTAACTGGCAGTGGCGTTGCGCTGAGCTGAGTAAGACGGCAACTTGCCCGGACGGGTGCGCCGTTCAATGATGGATTCGCTGATCCGCACGTCGGCGTAGAAGCCCTGGTCGTCCAGCCCGATAGCCAGCACGGGGACACCGTCGTTGTCGACATCGGCTAGCGCCGCCGCCAGGTCCGACGCGCTCTGGAACGTCAGCCATTGGACCAGGCTGGCATCCGGCTGAAAAAAGATGGTTTGTGATTCCGGCTCCGTCGTGACAGTCATCAGGACGCGTCCGGCGTTGTACTCGGTGATTTGCAATTGCTGGTTCTGCGACGACTTGGCCAGCGCCGCCGCCTCTTCGAACATGAGCCCGACATCGTACAGGTTGAAGGAGGCCACATCGAAGCTGGCCTGGCCGACGTATGTGATGTCCGAGTCGAGGGGGCCGATGGAGCCGTCGTCCCAGCCGATCGTGAGAGCCTGATCGTCGGCCACGTAGGTCATGGTCGCCGTCGACTGGTCAACGCTGACCCGGATGGCCTGGCTCGTGCCGGCAGCCGCCATCAATTGGTTGACGGCGGTTGCGGCGGCACCTGGCAGGCACAGACCGACGGGAGCGGTGCTGGACGGCGGCAGGATGGGCACACTCACTTCGGGGTCGGCCGAACAGCCGGAAAGCGCCAGCGCGATGCCGGCTATCGCGGCGGCTGCCTTCACGAATCGACCCATGAGTACAAGGCTATCGCGCCCGCGTCTTGGGTGTGCCGCGCGGTCGCGCTAGAGTGTTTGGAAACAGGCGGGTGGCCGCCTGGCAAATGCGAAAGTGAGGTCGATGATGTCCGAGCAAAGCGAGTTGATCGCGCCAAATCAGTCACCCGCCGCGGTGGTTGTGTCACATACGGTGGCCTGCCCCGTGAAGCGGGTGTGGAAAGAGCTGATGTCGCAAGCCGGGGCTGAAGCCCTGCTCGGCCCAGGTGCGCAGTTCGGCGAGAAGGGGCACACCTGGACCAGTGCCGATGGGCGCACCGGCGTGATCCGTACGCTGCATCCGCTGGAACAGTTGCGCTTCTCGTTCCGTGTCAACGCCGAGTCAAATCCGAGCATCGTCCAAATAGATCTGGTGCCAGAAGGCGAGCAGACGACATTGACGGTGACGCACTCGAGCCTGGGTGAAGACATCGATCCCGACTGGGTGGCGGGACGCTGGCAGGCCGCGCTGCAGCGTATCGATAATTTCCTGGTTGACTAATTCTCTGATTGTGGCGACGAGGATTTGACGTCAAACACATTTTCGTTTCCGAGACACTACACTGATTAGCATGCTGAAGTTTGCAAAGAAAGCGCTACTGATTCTGGGGGTGGTCGTCATCCTCGGAGCTGCCGGATTGCTCCTCTGGGAGGCCCGGCTGCGCACCGACTCGCTGAATGCGATCGTCTCGGCGGCTGTCAACAGCAAGTCTTTTCCCAATGAGTACTACAACCCGACGATCAACGGTGTTTGGCTGTCTGCCGCCATCGCCGTCGGCGGCGGGTGGCTGCTTGGTCTTGGCATGGGTATCCCGTCAGCCACCTTCAAGCAACGTTATGAGAAACGCCAAGCGGAAATTGCCCGCAAACAAGCCGAAGCGGCTGCCAAATCCGACAGCCACACCGACGGCGCCAAGAAAGAAAAAGAAGAAGAGTCAGCACAATGAACTTTGAGAAAGTCGTCTTCGGCTTCTTCATCACGTTAGCCCTCACCTTGAACTTCGGGTTCTTCGTGGGCGCCATTGACAACCCCATGATGCACAACGGCATCGAACTGGTGGCAGCGCTCGTCGTGTCAGTGATCGCCACCATCCTCAAGCTGGGCGATCGCACCCAATTGGGCGCCGTCCATTTGGCCACCTCGCTGGTCGCCGACCTGCAGTTGATCGTCGCGTGCGTGTTGTGGATAGTGCTGCCGGCCGACCTGGCCAGCGGCATGCTGAGCCCGGGCCACATCTCGGTGATCGTCTCGATGTCGGCCGGTGCGTTGATCGCCAACATCATCTCGGTGATCCTGATGATCTCAGAAATCGTGCAGTTCCGCCGCTGAGGCCAAATCGATGCCGACGCTGAAACAGCCACCTACGACCGGACGTCCGATCAGCGCGCTGTCCGATGCCGTCTATCTGTTCCTGCGCCGTATGCGGGCACCGCTGATCCTCGTGCTCTCGGTGTTCACGATCTGCTCATTCGGTTTGTCTCTGATGCCGGGGGTGGATCCCCAGGGCCAACCTGCCCCGCCGATGACCATGTTCGAGGCTTTTTATGTGATCACCTACACGGCGACAACCATTGGCTTCGGCGAGGTGCCCCAGCCGTACTCGACGCCGCAGCGGGCCTGGATGGTGCTGGCCATTTATCTGTCCGTCGTCGTCTGGAGCTACACGATCGTCTCGGTCATGTCGCTGGTGCAAGACAAAGGGTTCCAGGCGGCGCTGCGGCGTGGCCGTTTCGTCAACCGGGTGAGGCATCTGCACGAGCCGTTCTACATCGTGTGTGGCGTGGGTGAGACGGGCTGGCTCGTTTGCCATGGCCTCGACCGGTTGGGATTGCGTTTCGTCGTCATCGAAAAAAACGAAGACCGGATGCAGCAGGTGCAGTTGGCAGAGTTCCACTATGACTCGCCGATGGTGGCAGCCGACGCCTCCCGTCCAAACATCCTGCGCCAGGCGGGCATCGAGAACCCTTATTGCCGTGGCGTGATGGCGTTGGTGGACGACGACGCCGTCAACCAAGCCATCGCCGTGACGGTGCGGTTGCTGGCGCCCCGCGTGCCCGTGCTGGCACGGGTCCGGGATGTCGACACCGAGACCCACATCGGCGTGTTCGGCGGTGATCTGGTGATCAACCCGTTCGAGCACTTCGCCGAACGTTTCGGCTCGGCGCTGACTCGTCCCCAGCGCTACAGGTTGCGCGAGATACTGACCGGGCTTGAGGACGGGCCGCTGCCGGAGCTGCTGCACCCGCCGAAGGGGCACTGGATCGTCTGCGGCTACGGGCGATTCGGCCATGCCGTGGTCGAAGAGTTGCGCGATATCGGCAACACCGTCTCAGTCATCGACCAGAAGAATTACGAAGGGGGCGGTGTCGACGTGTTCGGCACCGGCACCGATGAGGATAGTCTGGACGGAGCGGGTATCAAGCGGGCCGTCGGCTTGGTGGCCGGCAACTTGTCTGACACGAAGAACCTGGCCATCGCTGTGGCCGCCCGTGACCTGAATCCAGAGATATTCATCGTCACCAGGCAGAACCAGCACACCAGCACCCCGCTGTTCGATTGCTTCGAGGGCGATCTGCCGATGGTGCCGTCGAGCATCGTGGCCAGAGAGTTCCTGGCCCGCATCACCACGCCGTTGCTGGTGCGCTTCCTCAACCGTCTGCCCACCTACTCCGAGAAGGCTTGCTCTGACCTGTGCACCCGCTTGTCGACGGTCAACGAGAATCGCATACCGGTCATCTGGTCCAATCATCTGTGCGCCAAAGACTGCGAAGGGGCGGTGGCGTTCTTCGACGATGGGCAGACGCTCACCTTGCAACAGTTGTTGGTGGGCGAGCGCCAGGGCGATCCACCGCTAGACGTCACGGTGCTGCTCGTGGCACGGGGCCGGCGGGTGATCGAGTTGCCGTCACTCGATTTCCAGCTGAAACTTGACGATCAGGTCCTGTTCGCGGGCTCTGACCGATCACTGAGCACGGTTCTGACGCGTCTGCAAAACGTCAACATCCTCGACTTCATCACATCCGGCACCACCGGCGGTGGCGGCTACCTGTGGCGCTGGTTGCAGGCCAGGCGCTTGGCCAGGGCCGACGACGCAGCCTGATGAGCTATGCCTCGAGCGCCCAGTCGATGGGTGGCGCGCCCTGGGCCAACAGCGCCTCGTTGGCCCGGCTGAACGGCTTGGAGCCAAAGAAACCGTGGTAGGCCGACAGCGGGCTCGGGTGGGCGCTGGCGATGTACGGCACCCCGGCGGCGGTGAGCAACGGCTCGAGGGTCTGGGCGTCACGCCCCCACAGGATAGCCACCAGCGGACCGCCCCGGGCGGCTAGCGCCTCGATAGCGGCTCCAGTGACAGCTTCCCAACCCTTGCCCCGGTGCGATGCCGGCGCACCCGGGCGGACGGTCAGCACGCGGTTGAGCAGCAAGACGCCGCGTTCGAACCACGTCGTCAGATCGCCATGGGGGGACGGCGGCACGCCGAGGTCGTCTTGCAACTCGCGAAAGATGTTCACCAGGCTGGCCGGCAACGGGCGGACATCGCGTCCCACGGCGAAGCTGAGACCCACCGGATGGCCCGGGGTGGGGTAGGGATCTTGCCCGACGATCAACACCGAGACGTCTGCCATCGGCCGGCTGAAGGCTCGTAACACCTTGTCACCTGCGGGCAGGTAGCCACGGCCGGCGGCCAGCTCCTGGCGCAGGAACTCACCCATGGCGTGGATGTTGGCCTCCTGGCCGGCCAGAGCGGCAGCCCAGTCGGGAGCCATCAATTCGGTGATTGGTTGAGGCGGCATGACGACAGTGTAGTTCGTCCGCACACGGTTGCGGACCAGTGAGGGACACTAAGATGGAGGGATGGACAACCCCGAGGCGCCGCGTGACAGGTTCTCCACTGTGCCGCGTGGATTAGTCATAGTCGCCATATGGTCGCTCTGCCTGATCCTGATCGGGGCCGGTGTCGTGGCGTTCGGCTGGGTGGCCGGGCACCTCAGCGAGGTGGTGTTCCCGGTCTTCGCCGCGTTTCTGCTGACTGCCGCGCTGGAGCCCCTGAATGGCTTTTTGCTGAAACACCGCTGGCCCGGTTGGATGGCCTCACTGACCTGCCTGCTCTTCCTGGTTGTTGTGGTGGGAGGATTGCTCAGCCTCGTGGGCTTGCAAATCGCCTCGCAGTGGGACGACTTGTCGACGCAGACCGTCGCCGGGTTCCGCGAACTTATGACCTGGCTGGGCCAGGGTCCGCTGCACATCGGCCAGGACCAGATCAACTCGTGGATCAGTGGTCTGACTGACTTCCTCAAGGCGCAGCAGGCTGGTATCGCCACGCTGGCGGCGTCCATCGGCGCCGGTATCGTGCGGTTTCTCACCGGGCTCATCATGTGCCTGTTCGCCATCTTTTTCTTCTTGAAAGACGGCCAGCGTTTTTCCAGATCGCTGAGGCGAATGCTGCCCACGAGCATGCGTCAGGTGGTGTCGGCGGCAGCCAGCGCCGGTTGGGTGTCGATGGTCAGTTATGTCAAGGCGGCCGTCGCGGTGGCGGCGGTGGACGGCGTGGGAGCCGGGCTGGGCGCCGTCATCCTGGGGTCGAACCTGTGGGTCGCCATCATGGCGCTGACGTTTGTCTGCGCTTTTGTGCCGATGCTAGGAGCGCTTATCGCTGGGGGTGTCGGCTGCATAGTCGTCCTGGCCACTCTGGGGTGGGTCAAGGCACTGATCATGCTGGCCGTCTTCGTGGTGGTGCTCGAAACGGAAGTGCACGTCATGCAACCCCTGTTGCTGGGGCGAGCCGTCGATATTCATCCGCTGGTGGTGTTGGTGTCGATCGCGATAGGCATGGTGGTGGCAGGCATTCCTGGCGCCGTCTTCGCCATTCCTCTGGTCGCCTTGCTCTTCGGCGTCGTCAAGGCCGTCACCGCCCAAGATGCGCTGGACGAAGTCGTGCCCGAAGAACCCGTCCGGCGAAGGTGGCGGCGGTGAGAAGACGATTGTTTCTGATGTCCGTTGCCGTCTGCCTGCTGGCCGGATGCGCCGCCCCGCCGATCAGCGCCCAGTCCACAGGGACGCCCACGGCGAACGGCTCCAGCGATGTGGCGGGTTGGGCCGGGGAGTATCAGTTCGAGGAAGCGCTGTCGTCACAATCCAGCATCGTCTACCACCTCACGATCACCCAAGCGGGGGACGGATGCCAGGCCGAGGTCACCGTCGAGGGCTTTCAGTCGATGCAGGATCTGCTGGCTGATGTCACAGGCGACGATCACGCCATCCAACTGGTGTTCACCGGCTACACCGGCAATAACCTGTGGCAGCCATATCATGAGGGCGATATCTTGCTGACTCTGGCCGACCGAGGCGATGGCATGTTGACCACCTGGGGCGCCCTGGTGCCGCAATTGGACCAGAACCAGGCTCCCGGACAGTATTTCCAGGGCAATGTGGGGTAGGTGAACAGGTTGACTAGACATCTTCGAGTCCTCGGCATGACGGTGGGATGCCTGCTGCTGGCGGGCTGTGGCACGGCCGGACCACCACCGTCGACGCCCTCTGTGCCGGTCATCAGTTCGGCTCAGCCGACTGTCGAGCAGACTCCGACGTCCGATCCGGGAGGGCTGGCCACCTGGGTTGGCCAGTACTCCTTCGCGGAGGTCGTCGCCGATGTCGGCAACCCGCCCGGATCCGTTGTTTCCTATGGCATCTCCATCTACCAGATGGGCACCGGGTTGTTCGCGGCCATCAGCGTTTCTGTGTTCGGCACCGTGCAGAACATCATGGCCTCTGTGACGGGCGGGGTCGACAGCATCACGGTGTCGTTCAACTCGTTCGTCGGCACGGTCCCCGCCAACGCCCCCAAGTACAAAACGGGCGATGTGCTTTTGACACTGACGCGCGATGGCGGCAAGATCACGACGCAATGGGGGTCGATGAAACCAAAGGTTTCGGCGAATAAAACCCCGGGCGGCTACTTCTCCCAGGGCACGCCGTCGACGTCAGCCAGTGCGCCCTCGTCCTCGTCTACGAAGTGAAAGCCGCGATGGCTACCACGTCCAGTTCGATCGTGTGTCCATTGGGCGCGGTGTAGGACACGTGATCGCCCGTGTGCGCGCCGAGCACCGCCTCGCCGAGTGGTGACTGAGGTGAGTACACCGACGTGTCGATGTCGCTGACCCCCAGCATCTCGCGTGATCCCAGCACAAAGGTCTCAGTGTCGTCTGGATCACCGGCGTACGCCACTGTCACCAGTGATCCGACAGAGGCCTCGTTGCTGTCGTGGTCGTCGCCGGCGTCGCCCACCTTGGCATCGCGCAGCATCGCCTCGAGCTGTGAAATGCGTCCTTCCATCTGGCCCTGCTCCTCGCGGGCAGCGTGGTAACCGCCATTTTCTGAAAGGTCGCCTTCGGAGCGGGCGGCGGCGATCCGCGCCGTGACGGCGGCGCGGCCGGTGGTCTTCAGGTATTGCAGCTCATCGGTCAGCTTGTCGAAAGCCTCACGCGTGAGCCAGACTGCAGATTCGGGCATCCCAACAGTTTAGCCTGGATCCGCCGCTCAGAGTCCGTAACGGCGCTCCCTTTGGGCGTAGCTGCGCAAAGCCCGGTAGAAGTCGACGCGCCGGAAGTCGGGCCACAGCGCTTCGCAGAAGTAGAACTCGGAGTGGGCGGATTGCCACATCAGGAAGCCGGAGAGCCGCTGCTCGCCCGATGTGCGGATGATCAGATCGGGATCGGGCTGGCCCGACGTGTACAGGTGGGCTTCGATCTGATCGACTTCGAGCGTGTCGGCGAGTTGCTCGAGCGTTTTGCCATCGGCGGCCTGCTCGGTTAGCAGCGACCGCACGGCGTCGCGCAGTTCTTGACGCCCGCCGTAGGCGACGGCGATGTTGACGTGCATGCCCCGGCGCTTCTCGGACACGGCCTCTGCCTTTTGCAGGCGTCGCACGATGTCGGGGGGCAGCAACTGCATCGCCCCCACCAAGCGCACTTGGTGACGCGTCGACAAGTCGTCCACCAGCCCGGCGATGATGTCGAACAGCGGCCCCAATTCATCGTCGGTGTCGCGGCCCAGGTTATCCGTGCTGAGCACCCAAAGCGTCACCAGTGGGATGCCCAAGTCGTCGCACCAGGCGCAGAATTCGCGCAGTTTGTCGGCGCCCGCCCGATAGCCGGCTATCAGCGGCTCATCGGGGGCGTTGGCGCGCGCCCAGCGCCGGTTGCCGTCGGCCAGCACCGCCACGTGGCGGGGCAGCGTCTCGGCTCGCAGGGCGCGGCGAAGTCGCCGCTCATAGGCAGTGTAGAGCACTTGCGGCGGACGAATTGGCATGATGTCAAGTCTACGGGCTGATCTCGGCCGGGTGGCATGGGGTGGCATGTCATTGATGCCAAACCTGGTCACAGGGGCCAAGGCATCCTATTATTGACTCATGCGAACGGATGGCGACCAGTGAACCGTCTGGTACTGGATTTGACGCTGATCGTGGTGTTCCTGCTGGTCGGCGCAGTGTTCTCAGCGGCGGAAATGGCGTTGATATCGCTTCGCGAGCCACAGGTCAAAGAGTTGGCGCACCGGGGCAGGCGGGGGCAGACGATTGCCGAGCTGTCGCACAATCCGAACCGGTTTTTATCGGCGGTGCAGATCGGTTCGACGCTGGCCGGGTTCTTGTCGGCCTCGTTCGGTGCGGCGACGCTGGCCGGGGCTTACATGTCCCCCTGGCTGGCGCGACTCGGGATGGGCCAGACGGCTGCGCAACTGATCTCGTTGGTGGCCATCACGCTGGTCATCTCGTTTTTTTCTATCGTCATCTCAGAGCTGACCAGCAAGCGTTTGGCGATGCAGCGGCCAGAATCGTACGCCTGGGCGCTCACCCCAGTGGTCAGCGGGATCGCCGCACTGTTCCGTCCCGTCATCTGGTTGATGGGGGTGTGCACCGACGCCTTGGTGCGCCTTCTGCGTGGCGATCCGGCGCTGGGCAAACAGAGGGTGACGGACGAGGAACTGCGGTTGATGGTGACCAGTTCGGCCACGCTCGGGCTGGAAGAGCGGCACATCGTCTCCGACGTGTTCGACGCCGGTGACCGCAGTCTGCGCGAGGCAATGGTGCCGCGCACCGAGGTGCGCTTCCTGTCAGCCGACATGTCGGTGTCGAAGGCCCTGCGGGAGGTCAAGAACGCGCCTTATTCGCGGTACCCGGTGATGGACGGCTCCGCCGACAAGGTGATCGGGTTTTTGCACATCCGCGATCTGGTCGACGTTTATCAGGACCAGCACGCACGTTCGGTCAGACGCCTGGTGCGGCCAGTGGTGCGTCTTCCGGAGACTGTCCGGGTCCTGCCTGCGCTGACTCTCCTGCGCCGCACCCATGCCCACTTAGCCATCGTCGTCGACGAATACGGGGGGACGGCCGGCATCGTCACACTGGAGGATCTGGTCGAGGAGGTGATCGGCGAGATCACGGACGAATACGATTTACCGGTTGCATCGCTGGCCTTCGGACCGGACGACGTCGCCGGTTTGACGACGGTCGACGAGTTCACCGATCTGACAGGCTGGCAGCTGCCGGACGGCCCGTACGACACGCTGGCCGGCTATTTCACAGCCCAGCTGGGCCGGGTGGCCGAGGTGGGAGACACGATAGCTGTGACGCTGACTACCCCTGATGCCGATCAGGGAGCACATGCTGTGACCATGCGGGCCGAGGCGATGGACGGGCGCAGAATCGATCGGGTGAGCATCCACCGGTAAGCTTGTCGTCACCCTGGAAACACCGAAGAGGAGATCGCAATGAGTAGATCCAAATTGGCTGTCGCCGCTTTGTCGGTCGCCGCCTTGCTGGTGTCGACGTCGTGCACGCCATCCTCGGGCAATACCCAGCCGACCGGTGGGGTCCAGAGCACGCCGCCCAGTTTCACGGCCTGCCTTGTCTCCGATGCCGGGGGATTCGCCGACAACTCGTTGAGCGCCCTGGCGCTGTCGGGGCTGACCCAGGCCGTCGATGTGCTCGGTGTCGGCGAGCAGCACCTGGAATCTCAAGACGTGAAGTCCTTCACCGACGCGGTGAACTCGCTGGCAGGCAGCGGATGTGGTCTCATCATCGGTGTCGGCGCAGATATGGCCGATGCCATCGTGGCCGCGGCCACTGCCAATCCCAGCATTGACTTCGCGATCGTCGACGCGACGCCGGCCGAGCAGCTGGACAATCTGCAGCCCATCACCTTCAACACCAAACAAGCCAGTTTCCTGGGTGGTTACCTGGCGGCAGCGCTGAGTAAAAGCGGCATGGTCGGCACCTTTGGGGCAGCCAAAACGGACGAGGTGAGCAGCCTGATGAGCGGGTTCGCCCAAGGCGTCGGCTACTTCAACAAACAGAACCAAGCCAATGTCAGGCTGATGGGCTGGGTCGCCTCCAGTGGCAAGGGCACCTATTTGAGCGTCGCCAAGGGAGCAGATCCGTTCAACTCGGTCGATGTGGCCCGGGCGGCGGCTCAGAACTTCGTCGTCCAGGGGGTGGACGTGCTGTTCCCGGTGGCGGGAGATTCCAGTGTCGGTGCGCTACAGGTGGCGCAGGCGAGCAATGGCGCGGTCTCGGTGATCTGGACAGGTGGCGACGGCTGCGTGACCACCCAGTACTGCCCTGTGATCCCCACCACGGTCTTGACAAGCGCCGACCAGGCCGTCTACCAGGTGGTACAGGCGGCGTCGGCTGGCACCTTCGACCCGGCGCCGTACGTCGGTACTCTTGACAACGGTGGAGTCGGGCTGGCACGCTGGCACCTTTGGGACACCGAAATCCCGGATCAGACCAAAGCTGAGCTGGGCGACATCCAAAACCAGATCGTCGCCGGAGCAATCACGATCTCGTGACGCCCGACGGTTTATGATTGGCTAATCCCCTGAGGAGGCGACTTGTGAGAAAGACATCAATGGTAGTAGTGGCGGTGGCACTGCTGCTGACCGCTTGCGCTCAGGCGCCACACTCGTCCGTCCCCCCGTCCGGCTCGTCCAGCCCAGCGGTGGCGGCAACCTTCACAGCCTGCTTGGTTGCCGACGCGGGCGGTTTCAGCGATCAGGGGATCAACCAGCTATCGCTGCAGGGGTTGACGCAGGCCGCTAAAGATTTGGGCATCGCCGAACAACACAAGGCGTCGACGAGTCCCACTGACTATCCGGCAAACTTCAACGCGTTCGTGGTCGCCGGATGCGATCTCATCATCGGGGTTGGCGCCGGAATGGCCGACGCCGTCTCGCAAGCCGCATCGTCTAGTCCGGATGTCGAGTTTGCCATTGTCGGCGCGTCCCCCAGCGGACTGCCAGTGAACGTCAAGCCACTCACCTTCAGCAATCAGGCCAGCTTCATGGCCGGGTACGTGGCGGCGGCGCTCAGCACGACGGCAAAGGTGGCCACCTACGGGGCCCAGCAGACCGCCGATGTCACCGTTCATATGGACGCCTTCGCGCAAGGTGTCAGTTACTTCGACAAACAGTACGGGGCCAGCGTCAAGCTTTTGGGCTGGAACTCGACCAGCCAGACCGGCACCTTCATCTCGTCCGACACCCCGTTCAGCGATATCGACGCCAGCTTGGCGACGGCGAACGCCCTGGTGAAAAGCGGCGCCGATGTCTTGTTCGCCGTGGCGGGACTCGCCGGCGAGGGTGCCCTACAAGCCGCTCAGAACAGCAAGGGCAAGGTCAAGGCCATCTGGTACGGCACGGACGGCTGCGCCGGTGCGCAGTCAGCTTATTGTGCCGTCATGCCGACTTCGGTCGATCTGGCAGCCGATGTGGCCGTCTATCAGTTGGTCAGCGACGCCGCGTCGAACAAGTTCTCCTCGGTCCCATACGTCGGGACGCTGGCCAACCAGGGCGTGTCCCTGGCGCCGTGGGGTCAATGGGCCGACAAGCTGGGTGAGGAGTTCACGAGCGGCATCGACGACATCACTGGCATGATCACGTCCGGGGCTATCACTGTCATGTGATGGGGCGAGAACCGAGGTTGCGATTGCATAACGATCCTCGTCCCTGGTCATCGTGGCTAGTGCCGTGGTGTGGCCAATCAGTAGAATATCCTCGTTAGGGACGTTTTGGTCCCAAATGATCAGCCTGAGGAGGCAACCAGTGAAGAAATCTCTCATGGCGGTCGGCGTCACTGCCGCCGCCCTCATGCTGGCGCTGTCAGCTTGCGCTCAAGCGCCCGGCCAGGGCACGCCAACCGGTAACTCCAGCTTCAAGGCCTGCATGGTGTCAGACTCCGGTGGCTTCGACGACAAGTCGTTCAACCAGACGTCATATCAGGGCCTGCTCAACGCCGTCAAGAACCTCGGCATCAGCGAACAGCACATCCAGTCCACGGGTGCCGGAGACTACGACACCAATGTCCAGTCGATGGTTTCCGCCGGCTGCAACATCATCGTAGGTGTCGGCTTCAACCTGGCCCAGGCCATCGCCGCCGCTGCCACAGCCAACCCCACCATTGATTTCGCTCTCGTCGACTCCGGTGGCGCTGACGCCCAGGGCAACCCCGTCACGTTGCCGAACCTGAAGCCACTGGTGTTCAACACCGACCAGGCCGCGTTCCTCGGTGGTTACCTGGCCGCGTCGATCAGCAAGACCGGCATCGTCGCCACCTACGGCGGCATGGCGCTGCCTTCTGTGACGATCTACATGGATGGCTATGCACAGGGCATCCAGTACTACAACCAGCAGAAGGGCGCTAACGTCAAGCTGCTCGGTTGGGCAGTCGGCGCCAAGGATGGCACGTTCGCGTCGGGCAGCAACCCGTTCGCCGACGTCAGCCAGGGCCAGACGCTGGCACAGTCGCAGATCGCCGCTGGCGCTGACGTGCTGTTCCCAGTGGCCGGCAACACCGGCACGGGCACGCTGCAGGCCGCCCAGGACAAGGGTGACGTCTCGGCCATCTGGGTCGACACCGACGGCTGCGTCTCGGCTGCTGACTATTGCGGCGTCATGCCGACCTCGGTCTACAAGGCCATGGATGTGGCCGTCGAGGCCGTCATCACCGACACGCTGCATGGCACCTTCTCGTCCGACCCGTACGTCGGCACCCTGAAGAACGGTGGCGTCGGTATCGCGCCGTTCCACGATTGGGACAGCAAGATCAGCGCTGACACCAAGTCCGAGTTGGACACGATCAAGCAGCAGATCATCGACGGCACGATCAAGGTCACGTCGCCTGGCGATAACTGATGTTGATCTGACGGCGTGAGCCGTCGTTCAGCCTAACGCGGAGAGGGAACTGTTGAGGTTCCCTCTCCGTTGTTTTACGGCCCTCGCGTTGTGTTGGCCAGCTTCATGGTGCAGACTTAGGTGGTGCGGGTTTGGCGTCCGGTCAGACGCCCAGAACAGCGAAGTCCGACGAAGGAGGGTGATGTGACAACGACCGGTACCGACACCACAGGCGAGGGACTGCGATTGCGCGGCATCACGAAGAGTTTTGGCACGCTGCTGGCCAATGACAGCATTGATCTGGACATCGTGCCGGGACGCATCCATTGTCTGTTGGGTGAAAACGGCGCAGGCAAGACCACGCTGATGAACGTCCTGTACGGCCTGCTGCAGGCAGATTCCGGGTCTATCGCCATCGACGGGGTCACCCAGCACTTCCGCAACAGCCGCGATGCCATCGACGCCGGCATCGGCATGGTGCACCAGCACTTCATGCTGGTCGAGGTTTTCACGGTGGCCGAAAACATCGTCCTGGGACGCGAACCTGGTACGGCTGGGCTGCTGAGCATGGCCGCTGCCCGCCGCAATGTGCGCGAGTTGTCCGATCGCTACCATCTGAACGTCCATCCGGACGCGATCATCGAGGATCTGCCGGTGGGCGTCCGCCAGCGCGTCGAAATTCTCAAAGCGCTGGCAAACAACGCCAAGTACTTGATTTTCGACGAGCCGACAGCTGTGCTGACCCCACAGGAGACCGACGAGCTGATGGACATCATGCGGGCCCTGCGCGACGAGGGCCACGCCATCGTCTTCATCACCCACAAGCTGCACGAGGTGCGGGCTGTCGCCGACGACATCACCGTGATCCGGCGGGGCCGGGTGGTCGGCCAAGCCGAGCCGGACGCGCCCGAGATCAAGCTGGCCGAGATGATGGTCGGGCGTTCTGTCAGTTTGACTGTCGATCGGGCGCCGGCCCAGCCGGGCGAGCCGGTGTTGCAAGTACGCGACCTACAGGTGGCCGACGCGACGGGCGCCGTGGTGGTCAACGGGGTCAGTTTCGATGTCCACGCCGGTGAAATCGTCTGCCTGGCCGGTGTGCAGGGCAATGGCCAGACGGAACTGGCCGAGGCTCTGCTGGGGCGCATGCCGGTGATGAGTGGCTCCATCGGTCTGAGAACATCTCCGGATGAACTGCGCGACATCACAAACGTCCGACCGCGTGCCATCTTGAACGCCGGGCTGGGCTACGTGCCGGAGGACCGTCAGCGGGATGGGCTGATAGATTCCATGACCATCGCCGAGAATTTGGTGCTTGACCAAGTCGATAGTTTTGCGACGTTCGGACGGTTGGATGTGGCCGGCATCGACTCTCACGGCACCAAAGTGTCAGACGAGTTCGACATCCGCACGCCCGATGTCACGTTGCCGGCTTCGTCGCTGTCCGGCGGCAACAAGCAAAAGCTGGTGATGGCGCGCGAACTGTCTCGTTCGCTGGCCGTGCTGGTGGCCAGCCAGCCCACGCGCGGTGTCGATGTGGGCGCCATCGAGTTCTTGCACAGACGAATCGTGGCCGAGCGCGACCAGGGCACCGCCGTCCTGATCGTCTCGACCGAGTTGGACGAGGTCGAGGATCTGTCCGACAGGACGATAGTGATGTATCGGGGACGGGTGATGGGCGAGGTGCCGCCCGGCGTCTCCCGCGATGTCATAGGCCTCATGATGGCCGGTTCCAGCTACGATGACGCACTAGCCAGCGCCGGAGATCACCAGGAGGCCCAACATGGCTAAAGCAACCAGGGACGATTTAGCCGCCGAGGAAATCGGCCAGGCTCCGCCTGACACCACGCCGCACAAGGAGTCCTTCGGCGCCGCCTTGGTGCGCACCTGGAGCAGCGGGTCGTTCTGGAACGATGTGTTCGTCATGGTGGCCGCCTTCATCTTGGCCCTTATCGTCGGCGCCATCCTGATGATCGTCGCCAGCCCCGACGTCTTGGCCAAGTTCACGTACTTCTTCTCACAGCCCGGGGCGGCGTTCGGCGCGTGCTGGACCAAGGTGTCCACCGCCTATGCGGCGCTGTTCAGTGGCGCCGTCGGCGGCTGGAGTTCGTTGGCGGAAACCAGCGCCCAGGCGGCGCCATTGATCTGTGCCGGGCTCGGCATCGCCCTGAGCTTCCGGGTGGGCCTGTTCAACATCGGCGGTCAGGGCCAGGCGATCTGGGGCGCCATCTTCGCGGCATTCGCCGGATTCCACTACCACTGGCCGATCTGGATCCATCTGCCGGTGGTGATCGTGGTCGGGTTGCTGGCCGGTGCCCTCTGGGGCGGCTTGGCCGGCTTCCTGCGGGCGCAGTTCGGTGTCAACGAAGTGATCAGTACCATCATGCTCAACTATGTGGCGATCAAGGCGCTGGTCTGGCTGTTGAACCTGAAGGTGTTCCAGCGCCCAGGCGGGGCGCCGATCTCGCCGCCCGTCGACCCAGCGGCCACAATGCCCAATGTCGGGGACAGCCGTCTCCACCTCGGGTTCGCGCTAGCGCTGATCGCTGCAGTGGCTGTCTGGTGGCTGCTCGAACGCACCAAACTGGGCTTCCAGATCAGGGCCGTTGGCGCCAACCCTGAGGCGGCAGCGACAGCCGGCATGAACGTAGCCGTCGTCTTCACCCTGGTCATGCTGCTGTCAGGCTTGCTGTGCGGCCTAGGCGGGGTGATCCACGTCACGGCGCCCACCATCTCAGGCGTCAGTTCGCCGCTGAACACCGATGGCGTCAGCACCCTTGGCTTCGATGCCATCACGGTGGCACTTCTGGGACGCAGCAAGCCGCTGGGCACCGTGTTGGCGGGGCTGCTGTTCGGCGCCATGCAGGCGGGGGGCACGCAGATGCAGGGACACGCCCAGACGCCCATCGACCTGGTCAGCGTGCTGCAGGCGGTCATGGTGATGTTCGTGGCGGCACCCATGTTCGTGCGGGCGTTATTGCCATTCCTGAAAAAACGCAAGACTGATGCGGTTCAGAAAGCGGACAAGGTTGATCCGGCGCCGGAATCCCTGGCTGTCGCGATGCAAGGAGGCGCGGCATGAGCGCGAGCACGATAGCTGATGACGCCCTGACGGTCGCGGCTGCCGAAGAGATGTCCGTGTCGGTCGATCTGGAGCACACCGAGTCCAAGGAAGACCGCGTCCACCGATTCTCGATCGCCACGTTGCTCGGCCTCGTGGGCTTATTGCTGGCCGTTCTGGCGGTCTTCACCAAAGGCAAGGCTTATCTGGCCTTGTCTGACGCCATGGCAACGGTGAAACTGCCGACGATTGTGTTGCCGGCGTTGCCCACCGTCATCATCTGCGCGGTTTTGTGTCTGGCCGCCGCTGCCGTCCTGTTCCTGTCGCGACGGGGCAACCGGCAGGTGGTGGCCAACCCTGTGCGGACCGTGATGATGGTACTGGCCGGGTTGGCGCTGGTGCTCGGCTTCCTGTCCTGGGCCGTCGGCGGCCTGAGCCTGGGCGGCAACCCGGTGGCGTTCACCGTCACGAACCAATTCAATGGCACCATGAACTTTGCGACCCCGCTGATCCTCGGCGCCCTGGCCGGCGTCGTCGGCGAGCGGGCCGGCGTCGTCAACGTCGCCATCGAGGGCCAGTTCTTGACCGGCGCGTTCGCGGCGGCGCTCGTGGGCACTATGACGAATTCCATGACGGCAGGACTGATCGCCGGCATGGTCGTGGGCGTTCTCATGGGCGCTTTGCTGGCGTTGTTCAGCGTGAAGTATCTCGTCGACCAAGTGGTCCTCGGCGTCGTGCTGAACCTGTTGGCGACGGGCCTGACCGGCTATCTGTACTCGCAATTCATCAACGTCGACTCGTCAAAATACAACAATGCGCCGCGGATGAGCACGCTGAACATCCCGGCGTTGTCAGACATCCCGTTCATCGGGCCGATCCTGTTCCAGCAGAAGCTGTTGTCATATATGGCGCTGTTCGCCATCCTGGTCGTCTGGTTCCTGCTGTACCGCACCAAGTGGGGGCTGCGGGTCCGCTCCGTGGGCGAGCACCCCGAGGCCGCCGAGACGGTCGGCTTGAACGTGCAGGCCATCAAGTGGCAGGCGGTGTTGGTCGGCGGCGCTCTGGCGGGGCTCGGCGGCACGTACTTCACGCTGTGCGTGTCCGGCCAGTTCGTCAAAGGGATGTCGTCCGGGTACGGCTTCATCGCGCTGGCCGCACTGATCATGGGCCGGTGGAAGCCGGGCCTGGCGGCCGTCATGGCACTGTTCTTCGGGTTCGTCCTGCAGCTGTCCAGCTCGCTGAACACCATCGGCACTCCCATGAACAGCCAGCTGCTGCAAATGCTGCCGTACATCGCCACCATCATCGCGGTGGCGGGGTTGATCGGCCGGGTGCGCGCGCCCAAGGCCGATGGCAAGCCGTACATCAAGTGAGGCGCTGATGACAGCGATTGGTTGGGACGATTTGCGGGCCGCCGCCCAGGAATGTTGCGCCAAGGCGTACGCGCCGTACTCCCACTACCTCGTGGGCGCCGCCGGCTTGGCGGACGATGGCCGCGTGGTGACGGGCTGCAACGTCGAGAACGCGGGTTACGGCGTTACGCTGTGCGCTGAATGTGGCCTGGTGTCGCAGTTCATCGCCACCGGCGGCGGGCGCCTCATCGCTGTCACCTGCTGTGACAAGCTCGGACAGGTGATCATGCCCTGTGGCCGGTGCCGCCAATTACTGTGGGAACACGGCGGCCCCGGATTGTTGCTAGACACCCCGCGCGGTGTCTTGCCAATGGAAGATGTGCTTCCGCAAGCCTTCGGCCCGGATATGCTTGTCATGTGATCACAGTAGCTGTCGACGGATCGTCGCTGAGCAATCCCGGCCCGGCCGGTTGGGCTTGGTACGTTGACGACGGATGCTGGGCCTGTGGTGGTTGGCCGTCCGCCACGAACAACCGGGGTGAGTTGACGGCGTTACTGGCCGTGTTGCGCGCCAGCCGGGATGCCGGACGATCGGGTGAACCACTGATTGTGCTGGCCGACAGCCAGTACGTGATCAATTCGGTCACCAAGTGGATGCGGGGCTGGAAGCTGCGGGGCTGGCGTAAAGGAGACGGCAAGCGGGTCATCAACGCCGACTTGATGCAGGATCTGGATGTCGCCCTCCTAGGACGGCAGGTGCGCTTCGAATGGGTCAGAGGCCACGCGGGGCATCCGCTGAACGAGGCAGCCGATGAGCGGGCCCGGGGGGCGGCCCTAGAATACCAGGCGCGACGCGTACCGGCGTCTGGCCCGGGTTTCGATGGATTCACAGGTGACGAGGTCCCGGTGGCCGCCAGCGAAAAACGTCATCCCTGAGTGCAGACCGGGCCGTTGGCAGCTTCCGCCGATTGCACGTGGGGGAGGCGCGCTAATTTGTCGGCCACACTGGCTGCCGACTTGGTTGAGTCGCACAGGAAAGCGCACGTCGGCCCCGAGCCCGACAAAATGGCTCCCAGCACGCCGGGATGGTGGCGTCCGGCCTCTAGGGTCGTCCCCAATTCTGGGTATAGCGTCAGCGCTGCCGGGGTTAGGTCGTTATGAAGGCAGCGCCCCACCGACTCGGCGTCGCCGTCGGCTAGACCCCGTAGCAGGTCGTCGATGGGGGCGGCCACCGGCGCGTCTGGCAATGAGTCGAAGGCGCGGAAGACCGCCGGGGTACTGAGCCCCCGTTTGGCGAAGGCCAGCGCCCAGTGGTAGACGCCGCTGATGCGCACCGGCTGCAGGACATCGCCGCGTCCGGTGCCGAAGGCCACTCCGCCCCGCAGCGCGAAAGGCACGTCGGCGCCTAGTTCTGCCGCCAGCGAAAGCAACGTGTCGTCGTCGAGGCCCAGTTGCCACATCGTGTCGCAGGCTCTCAAAGTCGCTGCGGCATCGGCTGAGCCGCCCGCCATGCCCCCTGCCACTGGGATGCGTTTGTCAAGGGTGAGAAGGGCTCCCATCGATGGTTGCCCGAAGCGGTCCCGCAGCAGCTTGGCTGCCCGCGTTGCCAGATCGGTGCCGTCGTGCGGTATCAGGCGGGCTTGCGGGCCGGTGATCCGGATTTTCAGACGGCCGGACGGCAACGCCCGAACGGTTAGGCGGTCGGCGAGGCTGACGCCCATGAACACCGTCTGCAACTCGTGATAACCGTCGGGGCGTCTTGGCGCCACCTGCAATATCAGATTGATCTTGGCCGGGGCTTGTTCCACGACGGTGCGGGTACGGGTCATACCCATCCTTGGAACCACATACGCAATTGCCAAGCCCAGGTCGGCATCGTCGAGTCGTTCAGGATGGGCAGTATGAAGGCGAAATCGAGCACGATCAGCACGACGCAAATGCCCACTATCAGCGCCCCGGTGCGGCGGGTGCTGGGCGTGCCGGGTGGCCCGAGTATCTTGCCGAAGCACATCGCCAATATCGTGGCGGTGAACGGGATGATCATGATGGCATAGAAGAAGAACACGGGCCGGTTCGCGTTGGGGAACCAGCCGATCCAGGTGGCCGCCATACCCAGGACCGGCACGGCGAAACGCCAGTCGCGTCCGAAAATCCAGAAGATGACCCCCGCCACCAAGGCGATGGCTGCCATCCACCACAAAAACGGCGTGCCGAGACCGGTGATGACGGTCATGCAGGTGCCGTTTGTATTGGCCGGGCAGCCGGCCGTTCCCGGTGTTTGCAGCCACTGCGCGGCATCGCCCGATCCGTCGCTCAAAGCCCACGTCTGCAGGCAGTTGGCGGTGGCGTCGGCCGGACAGCCGGGCGTGCCTGGGGGTATGGGACCGGTGTATTCGATGCCGATGGTGCGGGCGACCACCAGCCAGCCCGCCGGGTGGGCGTCGTACGGATGGGTCTGTTCGGTGATCCACACACCGGTGTGGAAGTCCCAGATCCAGACATGGTATTGCCACAGCGACGCCAAGGCGTCCCCCAGGCTGTGGCCGAAGAGGTGTTCCAAGAGTCGTGTCGACTGGGCTTGCGGGTGCAGCGACGCCCAATTGCGATCGTAGCCACCTGACGTCAACAACCAGCCTGCCCACGTGCCGATGTAAACCACCACCGCCACCGCCACCAGCAGGATGAAGGCCAGCACGCCGTCTTTCCATAGCGAGCCCCACGCCTGCTGGCGGGCGCCCGCTGTGCGACGGGCCCGCCAGTCGAACACCACCGATACGACGCCCATCACCGCGAGGACATACATCGAGTTCCACTTGCAGCCGCAGGCGATGCCGAACAGGATGCCAGCCGCCAGGCGCCAGGGACGCCACAGCACTATGGGGCCGAATTTGCCCCCGAGATTCGTTAACTTGTGCCTAACCAGATAGCGGGCTAATCGATTGCGGAACCAGTCGCGATCGGCGACCACGCAGGCCACAGCCATGACGGTGAACATCGCTTGGAAGACGTCAAGCAAGGCGATCCGGCTCATGACGTAGCTGAGCCCGTCGACGCAAAGCAGAAAGCCGGTCAGTGCCCCGATCATCGTGCTGCGCGACAGGCGGCGGGCAAGGCGAATGGTGGCGGCCACCAGCAGGCAGCCGCAGACGCAGCTCATGAAGCGCCAGCCGAAGGAATTCATGCCGAATATCCATTCGCCGATGGCGATCAGGTACTTGGCCATCTGCGGGTGCACCACCGAGTCGCTGCGGTCGAGCCAGCCGTTCGTGATGCCCTGGGTGATCAATGTGTTGGCGTTGTCCGGCCAGGCCTTGGCGTAGCCGAAATGCAGCACCGACCAGGCCTCTTTGGCGTAGTAGGTCTCGTCGAAAAGGATCGACGGCGGCCTGGCCAGGCCGGGGAACCGGATACCGAAGGCAAGCAGCGTGATGACGCCGGTGAGCAACCAGCTGAGGAGCTCATTGCCCCGCAACGCATAATCGTCCCGCAGCCGGTCGACCGTGTTCCAGGTCGGCGTCCAGGCATGCCGGGCGGGCTTGTCCCTGGTGGCAGCTACCGGCACGCTGGTCGCGGGGGATGCCGTCGAATCGATCGTCACCCAGTCAGTCTACGATGTGGCGAAGTGCGAGGACGCATAACCGGGCTGAATCCACAGTTTGATGCAGGGGAGCAGATGCCCCACAATGGTTTGATGCGCAATGCAACTGGTCGATTGGTGCTGGCCGGCACGCCGATCGGAGACGTCGGTGACGCCTCGCCCCGGCTGGGCGAGGTGCTGGCTAGCGCCGACGTGATAGCCGCCGAGGACACGCGCCGGTTTCGCACCCTGTGCGCCCGGCTGGGTGTGACTCCCAGCGGACAGGTGGTCAGCTACTTCGATGGCAACGAGGCAGAAAAGACGCCCGGCCTGGTGCGCCAGATGCGAGACGGCGCCACGGTGGTCCTGGTGACAGACGCCGGCATGCCAGGGGTCAGCGACCCCGGTTACCGACTCGTGCGGGCAGCCTTGGACGAGGGGCTGCCGGTCGACGTCATCCCAGGCCCATCGGCGGCGCTGACCGCGCTCGTGGTGTCGGGTCTGCCTGTGCGGCGCTTCTGCTTCGAGGGCTTCCCGCCCCGCAAAACCATTGAGCGAGCCCGTCACCTGGCGTCGCTGGCCCACGAGGCGAGGACGATGGTGTTCTTCGAGTCGCCGCGCCGGTTGGCCGCATTTCTGGACGCCGCGGTGGAGGCCTTCGGAGGGGACCGTCCTGGTGCTGTCTGCCGCGAGTTGACAAAACCGTTCGAGGAGGTGATTCGCGGACCCTTGTCCGATTTGGCCTTGTGGGCAGGCGGCGAGGTGCGCGGCGAAATCAGCATCGTTATCGGCGGTTGGGACGGCCAGGATGAGGACGCCGGCGACGCCTTGGCTGTGGCGGTGGCTGCCGTGCGACGTGCCATGGCCAAAGGAGAAACCGCCAGTGCCGCCGTGGCCCAGGTGGCTCAGGCTCAGGGGCTGCGTCGCAAAACGCTCTACGACGCTGTTGTAACAGGCACCAAAGCGATGGATGCGGACGGTGCGGTGAGCGCCGGGAAAGACCAGACGATCGAAACAAAATCAGTTCCAGCACCACAGCCAGTGCCAGTGACAGCCGATATCGCCACTCGCTTGGCGGATCACGGATTCGCAGATCTGCCTGATCGCCTGCCCAGGCCTGTGACCGACTCACACACCCACATGGACTCGGTGTTCGAGAAGACGGGGCTGACCCCTGAGGACAATTTGGAGGCGGCCGTCGCCGTCGGGGTCAAGCGGGTGGTCCAGATCGGCTGCGACCTGGAGAGTTCGCGCTGGGCTGCCGACTTTGCCGCTACCCATTCATCGGTGATCGCGGCGGTGGCCATCCACCCCAACGATGCGGCGCGGCTGGGTGACGCTGAACTGGACCAGCAGATAGCTCAGATCGAGGCACTGGCGGCGTCCGGCCCGGCAGTGAGGGCTATCGGTGAGACTGGTCTTGATTATTACTTGACAAGGGATGACGCTGGGCGTTCCAGGCAGCGGCGCAGTTTCGCGAACCACATCGCCATCGCTGCCCAACTCGGTCTCACGCTGGCGATTCACAACCGTGACTCCCACGCCGACATCCTGCGTCTGCTGGACGACGCCCCGTTGCGGCCTCCCCGGGTGATCATGCACTGTTTCAGCGGCGACGCCGAATACGCCGAACAATGCCTGGCCCGTGGCTATTGGCTCAGCTTCCCCGGAACCATCACGTTCAAAAATGCGGACGACCTGCGCGGCGCCCTGGCCGTCACCCCCCTCGACAAGCTGCTGGTCGAAACCGATGCGCCTTATCTGACGCCCGTGCCAGCCCGGGGGCGTCCGAACGCCAGCTACCTGGTGGCTCACACCGTGCGCTTCGTCGCCGAGCAGTTGAGTGTCGATCTCGCGGTTTTGTGCGACGCTCTGACAGCCAATGCCACTGCAGCCTACGGCGGCGACTGGGGGGCCGTCACATGAGCGGCCAAGGACTGCTCGACCCTTCGTCACTGCGATCGCTGGCGGCGACGCTTGGCATCCGTCCGGCCAAGCACTGGGGGCAGAATTTCCTGATGGACGCCAACACGATCCGCCGTCTCGTCACACTGGCTCAGGTGGGCGATGGGACGCACGTTCTCGAGGTGGGTCCCGGGCTAGGCTCGCTGACGCTCGGTTTGCTGGACGCCGGGGCATCTGTGACAGCCGTCGAGATCGACCCGGTGCTGGCCCGGCAGTTGCCCAAGACGGTTGCCAGCCGTCTGCCAGCCGCCGCTCATCGGTTGATGATGATCGAGGGGGACGCCCTGCGCATCCAGCCCCCGCAATTGGCTTGCCCACCAGATGCCCTCGTGGCCAATCTGCCGTACAACGTCGCCGTGCCTGTGATCCTTCGCGTGCTGGCTCAGTTCCCCGGCGTCGGGCATGGTCTTGTGATGGTGCAGCTGGAGGTGGCCCGTCGTCTGACTGCGGCGCCAGGATCCCGCGTCTACGGTGCGCCCAGCGCCAAATTGGCCTGGTTCGCCGACGCCCAATTTGCCGGTACCGTCCCCGCCAGTGTCTTCTGGCCGGTGCCAAACGTCGAGTCTGGATTGGTGCGATTCACCCGTCGTCCCCAGCCAGCGGCGGTACCACCCGATCAGGTATTCGCAGTGGTGGACGCCGCGTTCGGGCAACGGCGCAAGATGCTGAGGACTGCGCTGGCCGGTCTGGCCGATCAGGCGACCGTGCTGGAAGCTCTGGATGCCGCCGGGGTGGCGCCCACAGTCCGCGGTGAGACTCTCAGCATCGAACAGTTCGCCAGCATCGCCCACCAACTACGTCCCGATCCGTTTCAGCAGGATGAAACGGCCTGAATGGTCGACGACCGTGAATCCGCCGACAGGGCTGGTCAGCCGTTTGACCAGGCTATCGACCCAGGGTATCGCGTAGTTGTCGTACGAGAACGTGCCGTAGTCAAGGAACACGTAGTCGGCCCGGATCGGGACTCCCGTTTCGTCCAACCAATTCTTGTAGGCGATCTGCACGGTTGTGCGGTCGACGATCTGGGGCACCAGATAGACGTCGGCGGCCACATTGGCCCCATCGGGAATCTGTGCCTGGATGGCATCTTTTTGCTGCACCACCGAGGTCATGGTCCAAAGGCGCGACACCCGCACCGGCGACTGCGTCCCAAAGATGCCACCAAGGGCTCCTAGCAGCAGCAGACCAACCTGGGCGGCCTTGATGGTGTCAGCCCACCTGGTGCGGTGCTCCGTCATCCAGCTCCAACTGTCGATCAGCGCCATGAAAACCACGCCCGTCAGCAACACGCCGTATTGGAACCGGAACCCGAGGTAGACGGTGTCATTCGCCATCAGGCGGAACAGCACCGTGGGCAGGACGACCAGCATGAGAGGACGGCGCAGGCCGATCCCAGCCGTCGCCGCGATCAGCAAAATGAAGGTGATGCCCTGCCACGATGTGAGGTGCAGCCCGAAGGTGGCCAGCGCGCCGCTGAACGAGCGCAGCCCCCTGGCGCCGCTGCCGATGTAGGCGTATTGGCCGGTGTAGCTGAAGTGCGGGATGACGACGAAGATCAGCAGCAGTGTGACGACGACAGACGCCGCCCCCAGTATCAAACCGTAAAGACGTCGTCCCGTGACAAGCATGGCCAGCGCGATACCGGCCGAATACATCGGCATGTCCTCTTTGACCAGGCACATGACAGCGCAGGCGGCGATCAGTTGGGCGTCGCGCCGCTCCAGGAAGGCCCACAGTGCCCACAACAGCACCGGCAACCCGAAGGCGATCTCGTGGAAGTCGAAGACAGCGGCCGACAACACGCCGAAAGAGCAGGCAAACGACGCCTCGACCAGGTAGGCGGCCCGTCCCAAACCCCGGCGGTGGGCGTACCAGCCGACGAAGCCTGCCGACCAGCCGAAGAGAATGCCCTGGGCGCACATCAGCATGCGGGCGTCCGGCCAGAGCCGGTAGAAGGGCGCCAGCAGCATGATGATAGGCGAGAAGTGGTCGCCCAAGATGTTGAAGCCGCCCTGCGCCTTGATCTGGATGTCAGGGGTTTGCAGACGGCTGTACGCGCGCACTGCCTGGTCGAAGATGCCGAGATCCATGCCGAGATTGAAGCCCCTGAACGAACCCAGTCCGATCAGTATGTAGAAGGCGGTGGCTGCTGCCGCCAACGCGGCGATCACGGCCATGGCGGGGACGCGGAATTTGGGTGTTGGCATGACGTACCGATCAGCGCGTGCGCAATGACGGTTCGTGTTCCAGGTTGGACAAACCGTTCCAGGCGAGGTTCACCAGTTGGGCCGCCAACACGTCCTTGTCCGGGCTGCGGGTCTCAAGCCACGTCTGCCCGGCTGCGGCGACCAGGCCGACGAGGGCCTGTCCGAGCGGTCCGGCCAGCTCCGGGTCGAAGCCGTGCCGTTCGAGGCCGGGGCGCATCAGATCCTCGACGCTCATGGTGATGTCGTTGAGGATCGACGCGAACGAGCCGGTGGTCGTCGACTGATCGCGGGAGATGATACGGAATCCCTCCGGACACTCGTCGATGTAGTCGAGCAGGGCAAGCGCCCCGCGCTCGATCATCTCGCGGTAGTGGGCGCCAGGTGTCGTGATCGCCTGGGTGATAGCAGTCTCCAAGCGACGCACCTCGCGGTCGACGACGACTGCGTACAGACCGTCTTTGCTGCCAAAATGCTCGTAGACGATCGGCTTCGAGACGGCGGCAACTGCCGCGATCTCCTCGACCGAAGTGGCGTCCAGTCCGTGTTCTGCGAACAGATTGCGAGCCACCTGGATGAGTTGTTCGCGGCGCTGGGCACTGGTCATCCGCACGCGCACAGGGGTTTGTGGGGTGGTGGCCATGCCTAGATCTCCTCTCGCGACTCAAAGGGTTGTGGCACATGCGTCCAGCCATTGAGGACAGTGGCCATGCGCATGGGCCGGGGCGACGAGAACACCTGCTCCAAGGTGACCGGTTCGCCGTCCGGCCCGCTGAGGGGGACACGCCAATTGGGGTATTGGTCTATTGTGCCGGGTTGGTTCTGCGAGCGATGGTCGCCGACGGCATCGGGCAGGGCGACGGCCCGTACCTGGGCTGCCGAATCAGCCAGCGCGCGGTAAAGCGCCAGGACGGTTTGCTCGGTGGGGTCGGTGCCGGCATCGTGCCGCATGTAGCCATGGGTGTTCAGGTAATCGAGCCACCACTGTTGCTCGGCCTGGGCGTTGGCCAATTCGGTCTCAAGCGGCTCGGTCAGCAGTCCCAGCTCGTGGCGCAGACGCACGTGGTCCAGGGCCAGGAACCCGGCGGTCGGGGGCAGGTCGTGCGTGGTGACAGAAGCCAGGCAAGCCTGACGCCACTGGTCCGGGGGGCGGGCTTTGCCGGCGTCGTCGCATTCGAACCAGAGCAGCGTGGTGCCCAAGATACCGCGCTGGGCCAGGTATTGACGCACCCATGGTTCGACGGTGCCCAGATCCTCGCCGACGACGAAGGCGCCGGCGCGTTGTGCCTCGAGTGCGAGTATGCCGACCATGGCCTCGTGGTCGTAGCGCACGTAGCAGCCCTGGCCCGGGTTGTTGCCGTCCGGAACCCACCACAAACGGAACAGGCCCAGTATGTGGTCGATGCGCACACCGCCGGCGTGCCTCAGTGACTCCCGCACGATTTGTCTGAACGGCACATACGCCAGATCCGCCAGGCGGTCGGGCCGCCAGGGCGGTTGCCCCCATTTTTGGCCCAGTTGGTTATAGGCATCGGGCGGGGCTCCCACCTGGATCCCGGAGGCGTAGACGTCGGCCATCATCCACGTGTCCGCGCCCCTGGGGCTGACGCCGACTGCCAGGTCCGTGACGACGCCGACTCGCATACCGGCCTCGCGGGCTTCGTGGTGCGCGTTGCTGAGTTGGCTCTGCGCCACCCACTGCTGCCATTCGGCGAAGACCACATCGCATTCATGCTGAGTCGCGAAGGCCGCCACGTCAGGAGATGTCGGACGGCGCAGTTCTTCTGGCCAGCGTCGCCAGTCGGGCCCGTGCGTGGTGCACAGAACCGTCCAGACCGCGAAGTCGCGCAGTTCGCGGCCCTCGCTCCGCCGGTAGCCCTCGAAGGCCATCTGGCGGGCTGACGTCATCCCCGCGTCGTAGACGATCCGCAGGGCCTGCCGCTTGGCCGCCCAGACGGCGTCCCGGTCGATCAGACCACCGGGTTTGGCCGCCGCCCGGCGTAGGTTGCGCAGCTTGGTTCGAGCGGCGCCCACGACGTCGGCGTATTCCGGGATCGCCTCCGGCCGGATGTACAGCGGGTTGATGAAGCGCCTGGTTGACGGCAGGTAGGGCGACGGCTCCATCGGTGGCTCCGGCCCGGCGGCGTGAAGAGGGTTGATCAGCACAAAGTCGGCTTGCTGCTGGGTGGCCGACCAGATGGCCAGATCGCGCAGGTCGGTGAAGTCGCCGACACCCCAGGTGTCTTGGGAGCGCACGGAATACAACTGCGCCGCATACCCCCAAATCTTCGACTGGCCGACAGCAGATGGCAGCCCCAGGTATGGTGGCGAGACAATCAACGCCGCCTCGGCCACCACCCCATCCGAATTGAGTGCCAAACGGTGATAACCGCATGGTAGATCAGCCGGTAGTTCGAAGGTGGCTTCGCCGATCCATTGGTCGTCCACCCAACGATCGGGTGCCCAGTTGTCGACTTGCTTGGCAGTGCGCCCGCTGCCGTCCTCCAATTGGATCGTCAGCGAGGCCGGCGCGCCCGCGGGGACGTGGACGTTGACTTTGAACGTCCGTCCCTGCTGGGCGACGCTGCACGGCGGCAGGTGACGCCGCCATTTCTTGTCGTGAGCGGTGGCGAGTGCGGCGTCGATAGCCTGCGGCGTCGATGCGTCCACCCCCATGGCGGCGAGTATGGCGACGATGGTTTTCGGGGACGTGTGGGTCAGATTGCCCTTCCAGTCCCAGAATTCGGTTTGCAGGCCGTTTGCTTCGGCGAGTTTGCCCAAAGCGCTTTCGACCAGCGACGGATCATCTGTGCGGGCCATGGTCAGCGTGCGATCCGAACCACTTGGGTGCCCGCGATCTTGTCGTGGAAGCCTTGCCGCTTGCTATCGAAGGCCGCCCGCAGGACGAACACCAGGAAATAGATGGAGCTGGCGTAGCTCAGCAGGCTCGACAATCCGTTGGACGACGAAGCGGTGCGCATATCGATCAAAAGCGACACGGAGTTGAGCACCAGCGGCACCAGGGTATACCAGACGAGACGTTTGATGTTGCAGGCCAGCGGCAGGCCCTTGGGATGATGTCCCTGATCGACGGGCACCACTCGCAGGCCACAGGCCGCCTGTCCCAGCGTGCTGCCAAAAAAGTGCAGCATGACGAAGGCGTAGACCAGCTGGACAACCATGGTGATCACCAGGTATGTCGAATACGGGCCCGCCAGGTTGTAGCTTGGATCCCACATCGACGGGATACTGGTTGGTATGTTGCCCGACAGGATCTGGTTCGTGATGTCGTTGGCCCATTTCATCAGACCGGACATCAGATTCGGGATGGCAAACATGCAAACCGTTTGCACGATGCCGATGGCGACGGTGTCCAACAAGCTGGCCAGCACCCGCCACCACCAGCCGGCTAGCGGGACGCCGTCAGCTGTCATGGGGACGCCCGGCTGGATAGCCATGGCTGGTCCGGTGTACGCCGGTTGGGGAGGATTGTTGACGGCAGCCGCCGCCGCGTAGCTCGCGTAAGGATCGGCAGGTGCCGTGGTTGCCTTCGGGTCGGTGACTGGGTTTGTCTCGATGTCGCGCGTTTCTGCGGTCCAGGCGTCACCAGCCCAATACCGTTGACGTGCCGCATCGGCAGGATCGGGATACCACCCTGACTGTGGTTGGGTCATGTATTAATCATGCCATGGTGCGGGCTTGTCTACATGCCTAGCGGTGGATGAGGCAGAGGATCCAGATCGCCGACTTCGGCTAACCATCAGAACCCATCGTCTCGTGTGATGGCGGGAACCGGAGGCTCCAGAGCTGTCTCGTCGCTCTGCTCAAAGGCATTCCAGGATTGATTGCAGCAGCCAGCCACACCATTCGAAGGCTGCCACTAGAGGGGTGCGTGGGTCGGTGGGTGACAAACCGGCCAGGTCATCGGCGTCCGATTCGTGCTCGATGTGCAATCGCGAGGCCAGCACCAGCCGAAGATTTGTCAGGGTCGTCAGCCAATCGTCGATGTGCGACGGCTCAACCGTCACCCAGCCATCGTCAGCGGCGGCGATATCGTGGGCCACGGTGTCGGCCGACCGGGCTTTGGCGCCTGCTTGATCCGATTGGGTATAGCGACGGAACTCCTGGCTGGCGGACGGATCGTCCCGGTAGGCGTCCGGGAACAGGCGGGCGATGGCTGGGTCTTCGCTCTGCTTGCCGGACGTGGCGTCGTCACCCAGGATGTCAGCCCAGTCGTCCGGGCTGGGAGGCAAGTGCAGCGGACCAACCAATTCGACGAGCTGAGCAGCCAGCGCCTGCAAGATAGTCATCTCTGGATCCGAGAACTTGGCTTGCAGCGTCTGGCCACGCCGCTTGAATGCGCGCATCAGCCACGCTCCATGCTGGAGAACAGCCCGTAACCCTGCATGGCCAGCACGTCAGCCTCCATCTGCTCGCGTCCACCGTGCGAGACCACGGCCTTACCCTGTCGGTGCACCTGCCACATGAGCGTCTCGGCTTTCGCGCGCGGGTAGCCGAAGTGCTTCATGAAAACGTGCGTCACGTACGTCATCAAATTGACGGGGTCGTTCCAGACGATCGTGTGCCAGGGTGTCAGCGGCGGGCAATCGATCTGGATTCGTTCGTCGGTCGCTGATTGCGTCATGGCTCAGTCGGGCTGCCAGCCTCGGGGATGGAGGCATCATCGATATGCTGGGTGATCGTGACATCGTTCTGCAGAGTCAAGCCGACGGTGCAGTCGTGTTGGATGGTGCGCCTGATAACCGTCGCCAGGGTCTCGCGGGCGGCGTCGTCCAACCCAGCCAGATCGAGCAGGAATGTCTCGTCGAATGCGGCGTATCGGTCCTCGGTCTCATGCTCTGTCCCGTCGACGGCGATGGTGGCGGGGTAGTCGGCGCCCAACCGGCGGGCGATAGCTTCCTCGCTCGACATGGCAGCGCAGCCGGCCAAAGCCAGTTTCAGCAGCTCGCCCGGGCTGAAGGCGTCGGGCAGACCGGCGCGGGATGTTGCCATCAGGACCGTGGCGCCACGCTTGGTGCGTCCGGGCCAGACACCGGGAGCGGTGCGCTCGACCCACCAGTCCGCATCGTCGGGTGGTGGGATACGCCGGAGTTCTTCGTGCTTCGCGTCTTCAGCCATGTGGAGTCCTCCTCAAGATTCGGGCCTACACCAACACGTTATCGCGTGACGACGACGAGCGATCACACAGGCGCGCCGAGCGCCTCGATCAATTCCAGGCGGTGGTTGCGCAGCACGCGGATGGCAGACGAGCAATAGTAGCGCACCATGTCGTGGCTGATGCTGTGCCGCAACGCCGCCTCGCGACCGGTCAGCCCATCGCGGTAGACGCTTTGCAGAACGCCGACGCATATGGCCGAAACCAGTTTGTGCCGGGCGGCCAAGGTCAGCAGTTCCTCGACGTACTTGGTCGTCTCGTCGGTCGACCAGGCTGTGCTGCACCACGCCAGATCGCCCTCCAGGTGCGAAGTGCTCACCTCTTGGCGCTCGCGGACGGACTGACGCGACAATGTCTTCAGACAGTCGAGGCTCAGGTTGGTCAACACCGCATGCGGCCGTCGGTCCACCGGGAACGTCTTCACCCGGATCCAGGCGGCACCCACGTAATCGGCGAAATCATGCGCTGGATCGCGCTGGCTAATCGCCCACAGTGATGGCAGCATAGCCTGCACCACCACTCGTCCGGCCAGTTGTTCGCCGCACTGACACAGGCGGATCAATCCCACCGTCACTTCGTCGTCACGGCGTCCCACCAATTCGCATAAGTCGGCCAGCAGAAGGTGCTCCCTGATGGCTGGGGGGACGGCCCGGGCTGGCAGCGCGTCGCGCCAAGCCGGAGGTGTTGGGCGTTGAGCCGTATGCGCGCAGGCCTGTTGCCAGTCGCTATCCATCATTGCCCAGATTTTCGCTCCCGAGGCCATGGTCCACTCCAATCGTTTTGAAGTGACAAAAATGCCAACGCGATGTCACCGTCGATGTTGGTGTCCCCAGGATTGATGTTGGCAAGTTGTTGTCGGTCCGGCGACACGCCGCTTAGGCTGTTGCTATGCAACTTCAAGTCAATGATCCACAAGCCCTGCTAGAGGCACTGGTGGACATCCGATCGGTGAGTGGCGGCGAGGGCCCGTTGGCTGACGCCATTGAGGCGGCCTTGCGTCAGGCGCCCCATCTGGACGTGCAGCGGTTCGGCAACGTGATCGTGGCCCGCACGGATTTGGGACGGCCGTCCCGGGTGATCATCGCCGGGCACATCGACACGGTGCCGGTGGCCGACAATCTGCCGTCCCGGTTGATCACCGGACCGGACGGGACACCTTGGCTGTGGGGGCGTGGCACTGTGGACATGAAGGGTGGCGTCGCCGTCATGCTGCACCTGGCCCAGGCGTTGGAGCAGCCCAACCGGGACATCACGTGGGTGTTCTACGATTGCGAGGAGGTCGAGGCTTTCCGCAATGGACTGGGCCATCTGGCGGCGGACCATCCAGAACTGTTGCAGGCCGATCTGGCCATTCTGATGGAACCCAGCGACGGCCGGATCGAGGGTGGCTGCCAGGGATCCATGCGCTTCACTATCGGCACATCCGGTCTGGCGGCCCACAGCGCTCGCGGCTGGCTAGGACGCAACGCCATCCATGACATGGCGGCGGTGCTCGACCGAGTGCGCGATGTCCAGGACCAATTCGGCCCGGTGGAGGTGGACGGCATGACGTTCCGCGAGGGTCTCAATGCCACGATGATCGAGGGCGGCATTTCGGGAAACGTCATCCCGGACCGCTGTTTGGTGCAAATCAACTACCGCTTCGCGCCGTCCACCAGTGCCGCCGAAGCCGAGGCACGCATGCGCGAAGTCTTCGACGGACTGGGCGAGTTCGCGGTCGTCGACTTGTCGCCGGGGGCCCATCCCGGCCTGGACAAACCAGCCGCTCAAAGTTTCACAGCGGTGGTCGGCGGGGTTCCAGGGCCCAAGTACGGCTGGACGGATGTTGCCCGCTTCAGCGCCCTCGGCGTCCCGGCCCTGAACTACGGCCCCGGCGATCCCAGCCTGGCCCATCGCGACGACGAGGCCGTCAGCCTCGCCCAGGTGCGCGAGTGTGCCCTGACGATGCACCGCTGGTTGACGGACTGACGGTCGGACGTCGACACAACTAGCCCCAAACCGCACTGATCTGAGGAGGTGCGAGCAATGTGCGATGGGTCGTGACGTCATTCAAGCCTGAAATCATGACACAAGTAGCCCCATATCGTCTTGCTAGCCTAATTGGCTGACGGTACGCGATGGGTTGTGTGGCCGTCGCCCCATTGTCGTGCTGTTTTCGGCAGCGGTGCAGCCCACCCGGTAAACTAGTCCCTTGTGTGCGCTCATATTCTGACAACTGCTGCCTGGCCGTATGCCAACGGACCCCGCCACTTGGGGCACGTGTCTGGCTTCGGCGTCCCCTCCGACGTCTTCGCCCGGTTCATGCGCATGAGCGGCCACGACGTGCTGTTCGTCTCTGGCACCGATGAGCACGGCACGGCCATCCAGGTGAAGGCCGACGAAGAGGGGTTGACGGCCGCGCAGACGGCGGATAAATATCACAAGATACTTGTGGACGATCTGGCCGGTCTCGGCCTCAGCTACGACCTTTACACCCGCACCACCACGAAGAACCACGAGCAGGTGGTCCAGGAGATGTTCTCGTCGCTGTATCGCAACGGCTACATCTTCGAGCAAACCGAGTTGGGAGCCATCTCGCCGTCCACCGGGCGC
>Ga0123357_10000115_pt1 | contig 68052 bp, 56 predicted proteins | sample TergutEmb28metaG_FD_89873 | JGI IMG/M metagenome (GOLD analysis project Ga0123357, IMG submission 89873) | Embiratermes neotenicus P4 segment gut microbial communities from Petit-Saut dam, French Guiana - Emb289 P4 | ecosystem: Host-associated > Arthropoda: Insects > Digestive system > Gut ...
ACGCCGCATCGCAGGACCGAGGCGTACTGTACGTACGCCGCAGGTCCGAGAAGCGCCGTACGCCCTTCGCAGCAAGAGGATCGGCCCGTCTGAGTGGAGTCGTCGTGAATTATCCGGGCTAGCTTGCCAATCGCGATGGCGTTGCGCACAGAGCTCCGCACGACGCAGACCTTACTTGATCATCAACGGCCCGCTGTGATCGTTGCAGTCACGCCGAAGTGATCGCTCGGAAACACACCTGCGTGCCTCGTGTCGAAACACACACTTGCGGAGAGCGGCTCGCCACGCTGCGCCTCGTCCGGACCTCGGACGAAGATGTAATCGATGCGTCGCTCTGGCTCGCGCAGAGGCTCGGCGAACGTGTTGCGCTTCGAGAATGTCGCGCCCGACACACTTTCGCCTGCGACACCGAATGCATCGGCAAAATAGACGCACGATCCGCCGAGACCCGTGAGTCCCCGCATGAAGCGGATCTCGTCCGAGTCCGGCTCGGCATTGAAGTCACCGACGATGACAGGGGGAAAAGCCGTGATGGGTGCGCGGGCCAGAACCGCATTTGCGAGCGCGCGCACCTGCTCTTGGCGGATGTGACCGTGATGAAGCTTCCAATTGAGGTGCGTGGAGAAGAACGGGATTTTGCCGTACGGCGAGTCGAGCTCTGAAAACGTGATCGAACGGCGTTCATCGGATCCGCCGTTCGGAAGCGGGATAATCTCGGTGCGCAGGATGGGCCACTTCGAGAGGATGGCATTCCCCATCGAATGACCGCCGTGGTCGGATGCGAGGCCCCAAGCAACCTCATAACCGAGGCCTTGGCTCACCACGGCGGCCTGATCGAAATCAGGAAATCTCATGACTTCCTGCAACCCCATGACATCCGGCGCGAGCTTTCGCAGGCCATCACGAATGGCGACGACTCGCTCTTCCCAAGGGCCGCAGCGATTCCAGATGTTGAGTGTTGCGACGCGAAAGGTTCGCATGCGTGTCGTTAGGCAGCTTCGCCCTTCGCGGGGGCATCCGCCTGCGTCTCGATCTCGGCACCCGAGTTGATGCGCATGCCGTAGAAGGATCTGTAAACGAAGATCATCGAGATACCGAAGAAGATCGCCGCGAGAACCGTCGGCAACGTCGTGCCTCCCGACTTCATCTGCTCCGCGAGTTCCACGGCAAGCAAGCCGAAGAGCGTCGTGAACTTGATGACGGGGTTGAGCGCAACGCTGGAGGTATCCTTGAATGGATCGCCCACGGTATCACCCACCACCGTTGCGTCGTGCAGCGGGGTGCCCTTCGCTTTCAACTCGACTTCGACGACCTTCTTCGCGTTGTCCCATGCGCCGCCGGCATTTGCCATGAAGAGCGCTTGGAACAGACCAAAGAGAGCAATCGCAATGAGGTAGCCAATGAAGAAGAACGAGTCGAAAAAGGCAAAACCGAGAGTGCCGAAGAAGATCGTAAGGAAGATGTTGAACATCCCCTTTTGCGCATATTGCGTGCAGATCTCAACGACCTTCTTCGAGTCTTCAATGCTCGCTTTCTCGACGCCTTCGAGCTTGATGTTGGCCTTGATGAACTCCACTGCGCGATACGCGCCCGTGGTCACCGCCTGCGTGGACGCACCGGTGAACCAGTAGATCATGGCGCCGCCTGCGATGAGACCGAGGAGGAACGGCGGATAGAGGATCGAGACCTTGTCCGTGTTCTGCGTGAAGCCCACCGTCAGTGCGACGATGATCGCGAAGATCATCGTGGTGGCGCCGACGACGGCGGTGCCAATGAGAACGGGTTTGGCGGTGGCCTTGAAGGTGTTGCCTGCGCCGTCGTTCTCTTCGAGAAAGTGCTTGCCCTTTTCGAACTGGACGTCGAAACCGAAGTCCTTCTTCAACTCCTTGTCGATGTCCGGGATACCCTCGATGACGCTGAGTTCGAAGACGCTCTGCGCGTTGTCCGTGACCGGTCCATACGAGTCGACGGCGATGGTCACCGGACCCATGCCGAGGAAGCCGAAGGCCACGAGACCGAAGGCGAAGACTGCCGACGGATCGAAACCGCCGATCATCATGATGTGCCCGACGCCGTCGCGCGAAACCAAGTAGGCAGTGCCCATCAGACCAATGAGGACGATGCCCATCCAGTATGCGCTGAAGTTACCGGCCGTGAGGCCCGACAAGATGTTGAGCGACGCGCCGCCCTCCTTCGATGAAGTGACGACTTCGCGCACGTGACCGGACTCCACCGACGTGAAGACCTTGATGAGTTCGGGAATGATCGCACCCGCCGCAGTGCCGCAGGTGATGATCGCCGAGAGCTTCCACCAGAGAGAGCTGTCGCCGCCGATCTCCGGAATGAGTTGGTGCGAGACCGCGAAGGTCAGAACGATCGAGACGAAGGACGTGAGGAAGACGAGCCACGTGAGCGGCTGCTCGAAGTTCATGGTGTCGGCGTTCTGATGCTTGCTCTTCGCGATCATGTCGTTGATGAAGTACGAGACGACCGACGCGACCACCATGACGATGCGCATCACGAAGATCCAGACGAGGAGCTGAACCTGCACTGTTGGATTCGTCACCGCGAGGAGGATGAAGGAGATGAGCGCGACGCCCGTGACGCCGTACGTCTCGAAGCCGTCCGCCGACGGACCCACCGAGTCACCCGCGTTGTCACCCGTGCAATCTGCAATGACACCCGGGTTGCGCGCGTCGTCTTCCTTGATCTTGAAGACGATCTTCATGAGGTCCGATCCGATGTCGGCGATCTTCGTGAAGATGCCTCCGGCGATACGCAACGCCGAGGCGCCGAGCGACTCGCCGATGGCAAATCCGATGAAGCAGGGACCGGCGTACTCTCCGGGGATGAAGAGGAGGATGGCGAGCATCAAAATGAGCTCGACGGAGATGAGGAGCATGCCGATGCTCATGCCGGCCTTGAGCGGAATCGCGTAGGCGGGGAACGGCTTGCCTTTGAGAGCAGCGAACGCCGTGCGCGAGTTGGCGAACGTGTTCACGCGAATGCCGAACCACGCGACCGCGCACGAACCCGCGATGCCGATGAGACTGAAGAGCAGGATGATGGCGACCTGCGCGCCCCTGCCTTCGGCGAAGTAGTGCTGCGCAAAGCCGAAGTAGTAGACGATGATGGCGCCGATGAAGAGCTCAAGGATCAAAATGAACTTGAGCTGCGTGACGAGATACGTCTTGCAGGTGGCGTAAATGAGCTCGCTTATCTCGAGCATCGACTTGTGTACGGGCGCGTTTTTTAGCTGCCCGTAGATGACGAAGCCGAAGACCATGCCGAGCGCCGAGACGACGAGGCCGACATAGAGCAGCGACGAGCCTGCCGTTCCTCCCAAGAAACTGGCGAGATGTGTGTCGCCGAGGTTCGGAACGATCAGGTTGGCCTCGCCGCCGTGATGCGTCGGGGGTGCGCTGCCTGCCGCATGAGCCGCAGCGCTTGCCTCGTGCGCGAGCGGCGCTGCGAAAGCCGGTATGACGAACAAGAACGAAAACAAAAACCCGAAAGCTCGAAAGAACCAGCTCGGTGCCCACTTCGATGCATGGATACGAGACATCATGTGACCCATTCCTCTCCGAGGTTCAGCGAGGGGATCGGGGATGTGACGGTGTTCCCTCGACGCCCTGCGATCTTCTCGAGGGGTTGGCCGCCGTACGAAGAAGCCTCGGCGCTGGCTCACCAGCGGCGGACCAGACACTCGCTGCCTCCCACGTCGACGCTTCAGCGCGCCTCGCCTCACGCCGGTTTTGACAGCACCGCCATGAAGTGCGCGCGCTAATAGCACGACGGCATCGAGGGTCTACTTAATCGTTGCTTGGCCTTGCCACGCTCGTTCTAATGGAACTGGAAGAAGGTGAGTTATGAACGAGAGTAATAGGCCTCCCGCTTCTGCGCCTCCCGCCTCTGCTCAGCGCGCAATGGTACGCCTTCGCGAGGGCAACCGGCGTTTCGTTGAAAACGTACGAAGCGTCGAGTCCATGCTTTCGCTCTCGGCGCGCACGAAGCTCGCCGAGGGGCAACACCCTTTCGCGATCGTTCTCACGTGCTCGGACTCACGCGTGCCGGCCGAGATCATCTTCGACTGCGGCCTCGGCGATCTGTTCGTCGTGCGCGTGGCGGGCAACGTTGTCGCACCGTCTCTCGTCGGCAGCGTCGAGTACGCGGCCACCACGTTCGGCACCTCGCTCGTCGTCGTCATGGGTCACACCCATTGCGGCGCGATCAGAGCCACGCTCGACGTCTTGAGAAAGCGCGGCGCACCCGTCTCGGACAACGTGCGAGACCTGGTGGAGCGCGTGACACCCGCCGCTGCCGAGCTTGTAGCCGCGAATCTTCCCGAGGACGAAATCGTCAAGCGCGTGACGCGCGCGAACGTTCGCGTTTCGGTGAGCCACTTGCGTCACGGCAGCAGACTTCTCGAGTCCATGGTCAATGAAGGGAAGATTGCCATCGTTGGCGCGGAGGTTTCGCTCGAGACAGGCTTCGTCGACTTTTTCGACGGCGAATTCTGAAGTATCGTCCGCGGCCCATGAAGCAGACGCCGCCCGGCGACGACGAAGGCAACTTCAGGAAGGGCCGCATCGCACCGATCGCCATCGTCCTTGGCGTGCTCGCCGCGGTCGGGATTGGTGCTGCCTTTCTTTTTGCCGGCACGAAGAGTGCCGAGCAGCTCTCGGCAAAACAGATCGCAGACGAACGAAAGAATGTCGCGGTCCTGCCCATTGACGAGGCGCTTCCGAGATGGCGCGCGTGGGCGAAGAACGGCGAAGTCCCCAAGCTTCAAGAAGAAGCCTTCGCGCAGCTTGCGTGGGCAAAGGATCCGCAGGGTCTCCCGCTCATCATCAAGGGCCTCGAATCGAACGATCATCGCGTCCGCGCCACGGCCGCGACGGCGCTTCTCGAGTATGGCTCGCCCGCCGCCGACGGCGCGAAGCCAGCCCTCCTCAGAGCTCTCAAAGAATCGACCGACGGCGACAGGCCACAAATTGCTTGGGCGCTCGCGGCGCTGCACGAAACCTCCGCGTTCGACGACGTCATGGCGTCGTATCGCGTGGGTCACCTCGCGAAGGTCCAGTATCTCGACGGCCGTCCGGCGTTCGATCCCGAAGTCCTGGCCGCCATGGTGCCCATCGACAAACTCGCGAGTCTCGCCGGCGACCAGAGCGAAAGCGTTCGTCAGCTCGTTGCAGTCGCTCTATCTCAAAACGCAGATCCGAAGTTCACGGGCACCCTCATCAAACTCGTGGAGGACAAATCCGTCGAGGTCGCGCGCGAAGCCGCGGTCGGACTCGGCAGAGTCGGTAGCGAGCAGGCAATGCAGCCGCTGCTCTCTGCACTCGAGAGAGCCGACAAAGACTCGCGCCAGAAGTTTCTCGAGGCGCTGCGCGACGGTGTGGGTGGCAGAGGCCTCGTGCTCGCCCTGCGTGGTGTCAACAAGAGCAACCGCGACGTCGAGAAATATCGGACGAAACAGATCTTCGAGATGTTGAGGGCGCTCGAAGATCCGCGCGCGGGAGATTTGCTTGTAGAATACATAAATACGGCGCAGAACCCGCACTGGAAGACCGAGGCCGCTCTGCGGCTCGCGGAGATCGGCGATCTGCGCGCGCTGCCCACGCTCGGCTGGCGCATGAAGCAAGATCCGCTGACCCTCTACAATAAGGATCTCGATCCCGAGTACCGTATGGATGATGGCGAGCGCGTCGTCTCCGCGCGCATGCTCGCGGATCTCGCTGTCCTCTACCCAGACAAGCGCGCCGACATTCGTGCGGCCGCCTACGATGGCGTCTACTCGTGGCTCACCGAAAAGCCGCAGCCGCACGCCAACGGCCTGCGCTTCATCGCGGCATCGGACGCGAAGGAGGCGCTGCCGAAGATGCGCGCGTGGGCGAACCCTTCATTGCCACTGCCAAAGGAGGGGCAGCAAGTGTCGCCGGACCCCGCGTGGGGCACCGCGCAGAGCGCGCTCCGCTACGGCGGTTGGATGCAGGATGCACAGATTTGGCCGATCCTCGATCGACAGCTTCGCCGCCGACCCGACAACGTCGATGCATCCCTGGAATCCCTGTTCCAGGGCGGCATAGCCGTTTTGGGGATGACGTTGCGCGCCCTCGGTTCTGGCGCCGCAGATGGCTTCGCGCAATGGGGCGACCCCAAGGCATATCCTTTACTTGTAAAGCACATTGAAGATCGGCGGAACAACGAGCAGTCGCGCATGCAGGCGTGCTTCTCGCTCGGCTGGGTCGCAACGAGCATTCAAATGAAGGAGGTCGTGAAGAAGGTTCACGACCTCGACAAGGCCGATCCAAAGACGCAGTTCACTCGTAGCTGCTACCTCGAGAGCTTGATCCGCCACCCGGTTCCCGAGGCAACCGCGGGGCTCGTCGATCTCCTCGACGACAGACTCGATCTCGAAGTCCGTCACCAGGCGGCGCGCGCCATCGGCTTCGGTGGTGTAACGAAGCAGATTCAATCCCAGCTCTTCGAGAGGCTTTCGGATCCATCGGTGCGCAACGACATCGCGCTTGCGCTCTTGCTCGGCGGCGACGAGGACACGGTGCGCCGCATGATGGGATCCTTCAACAACGTCGATCCGGCGGGGCTCGAAGAGCTCAAAGTCATTTACAACCAGACCTTCGGCTACTGGAGCGATCGCAATTACGAGAACGGCGACGTCGCGCGTTGGATCCGCAACGCGAACGTTGCCTCGCGCGCGAGCGTGCGCGAGGTGCTCCAAGACTGGCCAAGACTCATCCTCGCGCGGGCCATGCAGGGCATCGACTACGATAACGGTCCTCACTCCGTCACGCGCGTGCAGATGCGCGTGCGCCTCTTGCGCGACGCACACGGCGCAGACGCGCAGAGGCGCGACGACGCGATCGCGATCCTGAAGTTCATGGGCGAGAAGGGCGTGCTCATGGCGCTCAAGAGCGAGCCCGGCCACGTCCAAGAGCAGGCGCAAAGGGCGCTCTTCGAACTCATGAACCCGAAGTCCTCGACCGAGGCGTTACCCGAGGCAACGGATGCGAAGACCAAGGGCACCGCGCACTGACGTCGGGCTGGTCGCGATAGCGGCCAGCATCCTTGGCTGCGGCGGTTCGTCTTATGTCGCAAAGGATCCGGGCGCTGGCCTCGTTGCAAAGAACGTCGCGGGACGAGACGGCACCGTCATCGCGGTCGCGTGCACGCCAACGGGCCCCGAGCTTTGCTTCAACGCGAACGACGACAACTGCAACGGAGTCATCGACGAAGGTTGCGGTTCGGCCACGGGCGTCCTGCAATTCATGGCGGCATGGGGCGACAGCCCGGCCGACGTCGATCTCGTTGTCACCGATCCGGCGGGCAGCAAGATCACTCGATCCTCCCCCGAGACCGCCTCAGGCCTCAAACTCGATAAAAGCTGTCCTGAAGACTGTCACGGCCAGAACATCGAAAACGTGTATTTTGCAGGCAACGATCCTCCACGCGGTCGCTACGTCGTCGAGGTGAAGCTCGTTGACGCGCGCGGCGCGGAGCTGCCCGTGAAGGTGCACCTGTCGGCGCGCGTTGGCAGTCGCACGTTCTCGACCGATCTGACGCTGTCGCCGGACCAAGGTGAGGACAAGCGAGGCTTCACCTTCGAGTTGTGAGCGGCGTCCCGCCGAATGGACTCGCCATCGGCAATGGCGAGAACGCGGGAGCGGGAGGCGGCGTCGTGATCGCGGGTGGCGCGATCCCCGGCGGTGCGGTTGCGGGCGGAGGGGTTACGCCAGTCGTCGTGACGTTCGGCGAGGTGGTGCGCGCCGCTTCGACTGTGCTCAAGTCGGCTTGCGTGCCGGCGCCACTGACGCCGTAGAAGACGACACCCGGCGGGAGAGTGCGCTCCGTGGTGAAGTGGCCAGCGCCCATGGATGGATCGGGCGGACCCATCGACGAAGCGGACCAGAACGGCGCTTCGGTCGTAAACTGCCCGGCACCCGATGAGAAGGATGGCGGCTCGGGGGTGAGCGTGGCGCTTGCGCGCTGCTCTTCTTCGCGTGTTGGCTCTTCGCGTGTTGGCCCGCCGGCACTCTCGGGCTGCGACTGCCCGCCGTCGGGCGACGCTTGCGCGGGTGACGGTTGCGGCGGCTCCTCTGCTGCGTGTTCTTCTTGTCGCCGCGCTTCTCGCTCGTCTTCGATCTGTGTCAGAGCCTTTGCGATTTCCGCGGCGAGCCCCTCTTGCGCCTCGGGTCGGTTGTTCGCGTCGTTGTTGGCGTGCGACGCGTGACCTGCAACCGGTGGCATGCGCGCCATCTGCGCATTGGCGTCCTCGAGGACGCTCGCGAGATCACGACCTTCCGGAACGGCAGCTTGGTCATCCGTAACCGGCGCGGGCTCCGCCGCTGGCGGCGCGTTGTTCATCGGCTCCTGCGGGAGCTCCGCTGACGTGAGGTTGGTGATTCCGATGGCACCGGGATTCGTTGGCGGCTTTGCGGCTCCTTCGCTCGGGGACGCGCCTGCGTAGTTCGCGGCAACGGTCTCGGTGATTTCGAGCGACCTTGCACTCTGTGCATGATGCAGACGATCACGCTCGGCGCACGATCCGACCGCAAGTGCAGCGGAGCCAGCGGTGGCCGCTCCGGACACGAGAACAGTCAGCGCGGTGATAACGTGTCCCCGCAGAAGCGATGAAGGCGAGGAAGCCATGCCGCAAGCGGGCTGCATCCCACATGCCTCTGACCGCTTTCGAGTTGACGCGAGATCGAGGCGGGGCCGAGGAGCGGACCGGAACAGCCTGCTTCGGCTTTGAGGACCGCACCGCAGGCCCTAACGACGAGATCGCGTCAAATCGAAAGCGGTCGCATTGACGGAGCAGAGCGACTCCTTCTAGGAGGGGGGTGTGAATCCGGCTGTCATGCTCATCCTCCTCGTCGGTGCCTTGGCCGTCTTTTTCTGGTCTGCACTGCGCCGCTGGCAGTTGTTGCGTGTGGGCAAATTCACGAATCGATTCGATCGGATTCCGGAGCGTATCTCGGCAGTCCTCCGCTACGCGTTCGTCCAAGAAAAGATGGCGTATTACCAACCTGCGGGCTGGGCGCACAAACTGATATTCTTTGGATTTCTCATCCTTCTTTTACGCACGCTGGTGCTCTGGGGGCGCGGCTTCGACCCGAGCTGGAACTTGTTCGTGCTCGGACCCACGCAGCCGCTCGGCAAGGTCTACGAGTTCGCGAAAGACGTCTTCGCCATTCTCGTTCTCATCGGCACGAGCGTCTTTTTCTACTACCGCCTCATCAAACCGCAGAAGCGGATGACCCTTAGCGGCGAGGCGCTGCTCATCCTCGGCATCATCGCGAGCATGATGATCGCCGACATCGTCTACGACGGCGCGACGCTCGCTCTCGCATCGAAGCAACCAGGGAGTTGCATCGCGGGAACGCCGGCATCTTTCGGGACACAATGCAGGGCGATCGCCAAGCTCCTCGCGCCATTCGCGGCCAGCGCGGACGGTGCGCACGCCGCGGTCGCGAGCGGTCACCCCGGCCCTTCGTGGTTCCCGTCACCGGCCGGATCGCTCATGTCGCTCCTCTTGCACAGGCTTCCGCCGGGTGCGCTCATCGGCTTCGCGCACGCAGGATTCTGGGCGCACTCAGCGCTCGTCCTCCTCTTCTTGAACATTCTTCCGTACAGCAAACACTTCCACATCATCACGGCGATACCGAACGTCTTCTTCAAAGACCTCGAGCCGCGCGGACGTCTCGAACCCATGGGCACGGCCGAGCAGCTCGTCGACAAACTCACGGCTGCATCCGAGTTGCCTGATCCGACGAAGGCGCCCGTTGGCCTCGCGAAGGTCGAACACCTCACGTGGAAAGCCATTGTCGACTTTTACACGTGCACCGAGTGCGGTCGCTGTTCGGACAATTGCCCTGCGCACAAGACCGGCAAAATCCTCTCGCCGAAGCATCTCACGCTCGCACTGCGCGATCACTTGTACGAGCACCAACCGGAGTTCGCCGCGCAGGAGATGCAGTGGGGGCCGCGCGTGGACGACGCAGCAGCCGCAGGCGCCGACGTTGCCGCCAACGTCGAGCGCGCGGCCGACGAAGCGGAAGGCGCCAGGCGCCCGCTGCAATACAACCCCGTCGATCTCGTTCCCGAGATCCTTCACCCCGACGTGCTCTGGGGCTGCACGACGTGCCGCGCATGCGAGGAGCAGTGCCCGGTGCTCATCTCGTACGTCGACAAGATCGTCAGCATGCGCCGAAACCTCGTGATGATCAAAAACGAGTTTCCGCACGAACTCCAGAAGCCGTTCCAAGCCATGGAGGTCAATGGCAATCCGTGGAACCTCTCGCGCATGGATCGCGCGGCGTGGTCCGACGGCCTCGATATCCCCACGTTTGCCGACAAACCGACCGCCGAGGTTCTCTACTGGGTTGGTTGCGCGGCAAGTTACGACGACCGCGCGAAGAAGATCGCGCGCGCAACCGCGCGGTTGCTCAAGCAGGCGGGCGTCGATTTCGCGATCCTCGGTCAGGAGGAATGCTGCACGGGAGATCCCGCGCGGCGCGCCGGCAACGAGATGCTCTTCGCCATGCTCGCCGAGAGCAACGCCGCCGTCCTCAACTCGTACAAGGAGAAGGGCGGAATGAAGACCGTCGTGACAGCGTGCCCGCACTGTTTCAACACTCTGAAGAACGAGTATCCGGATTTTGGTGTGAAGCTCGAGATCGTTCACCACACGGATTTCTTGATGGGCCTCATCGCGTCGCGTCGCCTCGTGCCGAAGAGGCCCGTGGAGGGGCGCATCGTCTTCCACGACAGTTGCTACCTCGGTCGGTACAACGATGTATATGAGTCGCCGCGCGAGATCCTGCGCGCGATCCCCGGCGTCGAACTCGTCGAACCGGATTACTGGACGAAGACGCGCGGCCTCTGCTGCGGCGCGGGCGGCGCACAGATGTGGATGGAAGAGCAGAACCAAAATCGAGTGAATGTAAAGCGCACGCTTCAACTCGTTGATACAGACGCCAAGACCGTTGCGAGCGCGTGCCCGTTCTGCATGACGATGCTCACCGACGGCCTAAAGAGTCAGAACCTCGAGGATCGCATTCAACAGATGGACGTCGCAGAGCTGCTCGACCTGAGTTGCTCCGACGACAAGCCGACCTCACCTTCGGACGAAAATCCCCCACGAGTCGCCGACGCGGTCCCGGCGGAGTGATAAGCCTTTACGCGAGATGGCATGTTGTCCGATTTGCAACGCCGACGCAAAAACACGAGAGAGCAACGCGGCATTCCCATTCTGCTCGCCTCGTTGCCGGACCATCGATCTCGGCAAGTGGTTGAACGAAGATTATCGCATGCCGGTGGAAGACGATGTGGCCGGTCCGGCCAGCGCGGCACCACCCGCCAATGATGATGAATCGTGAGAAAAACGCGTTTTTTGTGAGACACTGACAAGCCATGTGTCGCTCGTTCGGATTGCTTGCGCCTCTCTTTGTTTCATCGCTGCTGTTCATCTCGTCGCAGGCTCGGGCGCAAGAGATCGCGCCGCCACCACCGATCGATCCCGGGGTTCTCGGGGCGCCTGCGGGATCGGATGCACCATCACCGGGCACCGCAGCGACCATCGCGCAACTCGACGAAGCCGAGCGACGAGACTCGGGGCGCAAGCTCGAAGTGTTTTGGATCGATGGCGAGGTGGGTGGCTCTTACGTCAACATGGCGCAGCTCTCGTCGAAATCGCTCGGCATCGAGCAGACGAAGTCGGGTGGCCCCATGTTCGGCCTTGGCGCGGGTGCGCGGCTTCTCGCCTTCATCCTTGGCGCGCGCGTTCGTTACAACGCTCTCAGCGCTTTCAACATGTGGCAACTCAATGGCGAAATTGGTTTCAAGATCCCGTTTCGCAAATTCGATTTCGGCATCACCGCGCACGGCGGTTACTCCTTCGTGGGCCAGCTCGGTGATGCGGACTTCGCCATGTCAACCCCCACGAACACCAGCGCCATCAAAGTTCGCGGGTTCAACGCAGGCCTCAATATCGTCCTCGACTACTACATCACGTCCATGTTCTCCGTCGGCGTCGTCGGCTTCGGCGACTTCCTTTATTTGAAGCGACCGCCGCTCGACGTGCCCGCTGGTCTCACACCCGCAGAGCAAGCGGAAATCGATAACAATCCTTCGCTCTACCAAAAATCCGGTACGACCGCGGGATTGCAATTCGGCGGTGCACTCCGCCTTGGACTGCACTTCGGGATCTAAAAGCGGAGGCTTGGTTTGGCGCGGCCGAGCCAGTGGCCCACGCGGAAAGCCATCTCCAGTGCCTGACGATAATTGAGACGCGGATCACAGACGCTGGCGTAATTCCTGTCGAGATCTTCCTCGGTGAGCCCGCCACCGACGCACTCGGTGACGTCTTCGCCGGTGAGCTCGAAGTGAACGCCGCCGAGGAAGCTGCCGCTGTCGTGATGAATGGCGAAGGTCTGTTCGATTTCGAAGAGGATGTCATCGAAGCTTCGCGTCTTGAGACCATTCGCCGTCGGAATCGTATTGCCGTGCATCGGGTCGCACACCCAAAGGACCTTGCGTTTGGCGCGATGGATCCGATCGACGAGCGGCGGCAACGCGCGCTGCACGTGCGCCGCACCCATGCGTGTGATGAGCACGAGTTTGCCGGCTTCGTTGTTCGGGTTCAGAAACTCGAGCAAGTTCAATGCATCGGCCGGATCGACGTTCGATCCGATCTTCACGCCCACCACGTTCTCGATCCCGCGGAAGAATTCGACATGAGCGCCGTCCACCGCGCGGGTGCGTTCGCCAATCCACGGAAGATGCGTCGTGAGCAAGTAGTGGCCCGTGCGCCGCGGAACCGTGCGCGTCTGCGCCGACTCGTAGTGAAGGTTCAGGCCCTCGTGGCTCGTGTAGAACTCGACGCTGGTGAGCTCGTCGACCGTTGTCTCACCGAGCGCCTCCATGAAGCGCAACGCTTCGGAGAGCCTGTGCGACGTTTGCGTGTATTCCTCACGCATCTCCGGAGGCAGATCCGCGCGAGAGAGAAACGCGAGATCCCAGTATTCGGGGTGGTGCAAATCGGCGAAGCCGCCGTCTGACAGCGAGCGCACGAAGTTGAGCGTGAGCGCCGCGTGGCCGTAGGCGTCGAGCATGGCGCGCGGATCTGCGCGGCGCGCCTCCGGGGTGAAGTCCGGCCGATTGATGAGATCGCCGAAGTAGCTTGGCAGCACGACACCATCGCGCTCCTCGGTCAGTTTGCTGCGCGGCTTTGCGTATTGCCCAGCGAGCCGGCCGACGCGCACGACAGGAATCTTTCCGGCGTGCACGAGGACGAGCGACATCTGAAGGAGGATCTTCAGCTTGCTCGTGATGATGTCCGGCTTGCAGTCTGCGAACATCTCGGCGCAGTCACCGCCCTGAAGCAAAAAGCGCTTGCCTGCCTGGGCTTCGGCGACGAGCTTCTTGAGGCGCTCGATCTCCCACGACGTCACGAGCGGCGGAAGCTGTCGAAGTTTCGTGACAACCGCATCGGCACCCGCGGTGTCCTCATAATGGATTTCTTGCGCAAGAGGCCGCGCTTTCCAAGAATCAACGGACCAAGTCACAGTGGACGCAGACTAGCGAGACGAGCCGCGTTTGTCGTCGTTAAGTGGACCCCACCGCGCCGCTCGCTGCGCTCGCCGCGCGCGCTCCCCTTGGCCTCGTGCTCGTCAGGCGCGAAGCGCGCCTTCCTGCGCGCGGAGCAGGGGAGCCCACAACTGCAGCATCATCGCAAGGATTATACTCTCATCGAGAGGACAACATCGTCACGTGTACCCCACAAGGGAGTACACATGTCTGGGGCTGCTCGACGGAGCCAACACCTGTGAGCCTTCCCCATCCGTGCCTTCATGAGGGGAAGGCAGCGAAGCGAGATGGCGCGGATGGGGGCCTTAAATGAGGCGCTCGGCGATCTGCACGGCGTTGAGCGCCGCGCCCTTTCGAAGGTTGTCGGCGACGACGAACATGTTGATCGCGCCCTTGACGGCGAGATCGTCGCGCACGCGTCCGACGTAGACCGGATCGGTACCAGAAGCCTGCGCTGGTTGCGGGTGCTTGCCCGGCGCATACGGTTCGTCCATGAGCACGACGCCCTCGGCGTTGCGCAGAAGGTGCTTCGCTTTTTCGGCCGTCATGGGTTCGTGAAACTGCACGAAGACAGCTTCGGAGTGACCGTTGACGACCGGAACGCGCACGGTGGTGGGTGAGACGCCGATCGAATCATCGCCCATGATCTTGCGCGTCTCGTTCACCATTTTGAGTTCTTCTTCGGAGTAATCCATCTCGCCGGTCTTCCAGTCGCTCATGACGTTGAACGCCATCTGACCGGGGAAGACGCTCGGCGTGACGGGCTTGCCGTCGAGCACGGCACGCGCTTGCGCCAAGAGATCTTCGACGGCCGCGTGACCCTTGCCGCTCGTTGCCTGGTAGGTGGACACGACGATGTGTTTGATGTGTGCGGCGTCGTGCAGAGGCTTGAGCGCAACGACCATCTGGATGGTGGAGCAATTCGGGTTCGCGATGATCCCTTTCGGACGATGCTTCGCAGCGTCCATGTTCACCTCGGGCACGACGAGAGGAACCTCGGGATCCATGCGCCACGCGCTCGAATTGTCGATCACGATCGCGCCTGCCTTTGCGGCGATGGGACCGTACTCGCGCGAGACGCTCGCGCCCGCACTGAAGAGCGCGAAGTCCACGCCTGCAAACGACTGCGGACCGAGCTCGGAGACGACGATCTCGCTCTTGCCGAACGCGAGAACTTTTCCTGCGCTGCGCTTGCTCGCGAGCGCCACGACGCGTGAAACTGGAAAGTTGCGTTGCTCGAGTGTGCGCAACATCTCGCGACCAACGGCGCCCGTGGCACCAACAACAGCAACAACGAATGATTTTCCGGCAGGATGAGTCATGAGGCGCTCGACTTAGCGCGCTTTCGGCCGCGTCGCGAGCCTCATGCGTGAGATGATCGCCAAGGTCGAGTCTGCGCGCATGTTACGCTCCCCGTTCGATGCGTCTTCGCAGAACGGGTTTGTTGCCGACACTCATCATGGCAGCGGCTTGCGTGAAGACCGGAGGCGCACCGCGCACTGTCGAGAGCGCTACGTTTCGCCAGGCGGGCGTCGGCTTGCATGTCGATCCAACCGTGCGGCCGGCGCGCCTCGTCCCGGAGGAGATCGACGAGACGCAAAGCTCCGGCGTCGATCCCAGTGGCGGCGTTCGGGGGATCGTCGCGGGCCTTCGCCTCGTGACGTTGCCACGCGGCGCGATCGCGACCGCCGAGGACAGATTCTCTTCGCAGCCGCACTCTGGGATCGAGTTGCCCGCGCATCTGTCGGGCGGCTTTCTCTTCGTCGTCGGATCGAACATCTGGCGCGCAGAAACGTGGCTCGGGCGCGCCGCACCCATCTTCACCAGCGCGCAGCCAATCCAGGAAATCATCCCGGGGCTCGATCGCGTTTACTTGCGTATGACAAACGCCTACGTCGCCATCGACGGAAAAACAGGGCGCGTACTCGATCTGGGACCGTTGCCGAAGAGTCCGACCATCGCGTCCTTTGCTGCGATCGATGCATGGAGCGCTGCGGCCGTGACCGATCTGCGCGGTGTGATGGCAACCTTCGACGCAGGCACCACCTGGCGTTCGCTCGACTTGCCGATGACTGCACGTCAGATCATCGCTCTGACTGGCCATCACCTCGCGATTGTCGGCGTCGAGGCGGGTCACGAGACGTGGTTCGATCTCGCCGCAGACGGAAGCCTGACACGCCTTCGTAAGGCTCCGCGCGAAGAGACTCCCTTCGTGCGTGTGCCGGCAACCGAGCGCGACGAAGTCTCTATGCGCATCTTCGGCAAGATCCCGCTCGTTGCCGCCATCGAAGATGGCTGGCCTCTCGCGGACGGCACGGCGGTCATCGCACGCGACGGAGCGCTCGGTCGCGTGCGCTTGTCCGACGGGGCGCTCATCGACTTTGTGCAGAATGCATTCTCTCTCGAGCCCGCGCGCTGCCATCCGATCGCGCTCGCACAAAGCGAAGAAGCCGCGGGATTCGGATTCGTCTGCGGCGAGCCGCACGGCGCGACGATCATCTATGCCTACGACGACAAGCGCGGGGGGCTCGTGCCCCTTCGACGGTTCAACGAGCCTCGTGTCGTGACGCCCTCGGGCAACGGCGCAATCGCCGTGCACGGTACGTGCGCGCCGAGCGCGGAGCCGCTGCCCGTCGACAAGACGGCTGCAATCGCGCAGCCCTTCTGCATTTTCGGCGTCGATCGCGTCTGGCGCGACGTCGTCATCCACAGCGACGCAGGCGACGGCCGCGTGATCGTGCTCAGGGACGGCAAGATCGCCGTCGTGTCGCCGCCGCCCTCGCAAGACATTCCAGCGAGGCTCACGGTTTTGGATCACGGACGCGCCACGACGACGCCGATTGTCTTGCCGAAGGTGCCTCCCGATGTTGCAACCGTGTTGCATTTCGGCGTGTGGCTCGACGGTTTCGAGGAGCGCCGTCCCGGTGTGGTCGGCGGTTGGATCGAAGCCGGCGGCGCGATGCTCGGCATCGAGATCGATCTCACCGGCAACGTCACGTTGGGACAATACGTGCGTGATGCAGGTATGCCGTTCGTCTCCGGTCGCTACGGCTTCGGTTGGACGGGCACGCGCGGTTACGAGACGACCGACGGCGGCATGAAGTGGACGTCGCTCGATCTGCCCGCCGCGCTCTTCAAGAAGGTTACGTCGCGCGCGTGCGGACCCATCGGATGCACAGCCGCCGGGTGGCTTCGCGTGGGATGGGGCGAGGGCAAGAAGGCCGAGCCCGTCAACGCTCCCGGAACCTATTGTCCGGCGACATCGGCGGCTCCGCCCGAGATCGATCTCGTCTGCACGTCGCTGGCTCCTGCCGCCCCGAAACCGCGCGCGCCGAAGCCCGCGAGGCCGTCGCGCACGCCGCCTCCTCTGGCCTCCGCAACGGTCAACGCCTCGACCGCGGTGCTCGCGCAGGGGTTCGCGGGCTTGACCGAGATGCCTGCATTCTACAATGAACCGGGCCCCGCGCTCCGCGATGCCGACCGCGGGCTGTCCTTCGAAGTGCAAGAGTTGCCCGAGCGAAGTTCGCGCGTCGGAAGTCTTGCACGCGTTTATGGTTGGGCGCCCAAGACGGGCGAATGGGACACGCTCGGCCAATGGCAGATCAAATGGCTCTCGCCGTTTTCCGGCTGGCCCGAGATCCGCGCGACTGCGCCGGCACCAACGCGTGCGGCAATCGCCGAGATCTTCAGGATGAGCGGCACCTACGGCATGACGAGTGGTTGGAAGATGGCGCCGGGCAACGATGCTGCGCACGCGATGCTCATCGGGCGCCGTGCGGACGCTTCGGAGACGTTGCTCTTCGAGCTCGAGGCCGATCGCGCTCCCGTCCCGGTGGCGCGCGCAGATGGCGAACCGTTCTCCGAGATCGAAGGCGTCGTGCGCACGGCCGGAAGCTGGTTCGTCGCAACCCCGAGCACGACGTCGCCCAGGGCGGCGACGATTGTCTCGCAAATCGACGGCGGCATTGCGCGAGAGATCGCCCGCATTCCGCGCCTGCAGATCGACGGTGGACGCTCTTCCTCAACGAGGCTCGTGAGTCGCTCCGATGGGCGCGCAATCGGACTCGTCGTCGATGGTCAGGCCACCGCCGATCGCGCGACGCCAACGCGCTGGGTCCTTCCGATCGATCTCGAGAGCGGTCAACTCGGTGAACCCACGTTGCTCGGTTACGCCGATCTCGGCGGTCGCGTGCTCAGCGCATGCACTGACGATTTCACCGGATGGGTCATCGACACGGGCCTTGCGCAAAGCGCGATTCGGCTGAACACGGTTCGCGGCAAAGGCGCACTTCGCAACGTCTATGCGCGCGTTCGTCTCACGAGCGCCGATGCATGCATCGAGCGCCTCTCGGGGGTCTTCTACGATGCGTCGGTCGGGCGCGCGTCCGCGCTGTCGCGACCCGATCTGCCCGCCCAGTCAACCCAGAAAGCCGGCAAGGTCATAGTGACCGCGATGGTCGAGCAATCTCGCGCTCCACTTGCTTGCACCATGAAGCAATGAATCAGATACCCAAGAGCACGCGGCCAATACCGCGTTGATGGATCATTTCCATCGCCGTGTGCACGTTTTTGATATCGGTGTTCGGATCGATGCCAATGCGGAAATGCAATTGTCCCTCCGGTGTGCGTGAGGAGTGGATGGAATCGAGGTTGATTCGGAGCGTTTCGAAGACCGACAAGAGCGCACGCAGCGAGCCGGGTTCGTCGAGCGGCAGAAATACGCTGAGATGGGCCGGTATCGCAAGATCGCTCAGCAGATAGCGAAGTCGATCGAATTCATAACTCCCTTTTTGCAGCGAATCAGCATCGTAAAAGGTACGCGCTTGCTCGAGCAGGCGTACGCGCATCGCTCGTCGCGCGGCCTCGTCGTTGGCACGCACGCAATCGCGTAAAAATTCGATATGCGCGGCCAAGCGTTCGAGCATGGTGCCGATATAAGGATTTTCGAATTGGATATCTTGATAGATGGCTGGGTTGCTTGCGAGCATACGGCGCGTCACCACACTGTCGAGTTCATAACCCACCGTACGAAATCGCTGGATGGCCTCGAGCCCACCAAGCGGAGGGGAACATTCGCGCAGCACCGCAGCCTGCGCCATGTGCGCGGCGTGCACCATGCCCTGCACGAGGGCCATGATGCGGTCATGCTGGGCCGGATCCGCGGGAACGCAGTCGGCCTCTGTTCGAGCGAGAAATGGCGCCAACCAATCACGCCACTCCAAAAGGCGTGCTTCGCAGACCACCATGACACAACCCTTGAGGGTGGGGATCTTCGGTGGTGCCGTCATGGGATGCAAGCCCACCACTTCCGCCTGCGAACGCATTAATGCTGCCATGGGTGCGGTCTTGGTGGACGTGAGGTCCATCCACAACTTACCGCGCTCGCGGCCTGCGGCGATTTCTGTGTATTCGTCGATGAGGGCGGGCGTGATGCGAATAGGCGCGGTGAAGATGAGGATATCGGCTTCGACAATCAATTGTTCGGGCGTCCGCTCTACGTCGCCTGCCGGATCGCGTCCGATGACGCGGAGCTTCATCTCCTGTTCGAAAAATTGGTGCAGCCATCGCCCGAATGCTCCCTGACTGCCAACGAGACCGACAACGGGAGATATCCTGTTGATACCGACGCAAGGGGTAGCCATGGATCCGTACGCCTTCAACGACCGTTGAATTTGGGTCTGCGCTTCTCGGCAAAGGCGGCGAGTGCCTCGCGGCGATCCTCGCTCACGAGGACTTTGTCGTAACTGATTTTTTCGAGTTCGAGACCGATGTCGAGCGTGACACCGAAGGAACGATCGATCGCCTCGAGAGCCGCGGCCTGCGCGAGGGGCGCGCCGTTCACGACGGGCTCGATAAAAGCCATCGCCTCGTCGACGAGATTCGTACCCGCAGGGATCACGCGATGGACGAGACCCCACGCGAGAGCCTCCTCCGCGGAAAGCTTGCGACCAAGGAGAATCATTTCCTTGGCGCGCGCCTCACCCACGACTCGCGGAAGACGCTGCGTCCCGCCTGCCGCCGGGATGATGCCGAGCGTCGTCTCCAGGAGAGCCACTTCTGCATGCGGCGCAGCAATACGCAAATCGCAGACGAGCGCGAGCTCGAGTCCGCCGCCAAACGCGACACCGTTGAGCGCTGCAACGACGGGTTTTGGCGAGCGATCAATCGCGCCAAGCTCCGAACGATACAATTCGACTTGAACGCGAATATCGTTCTCCGTCATATCCTTTCGCTCTTTGAGATCGGCGCCCGCGCAAAAGGCTTTGTCGCCCTTGCCCGTCAGCACGATGGCGCGAATGGACGGATTCGTGGCGGCCTCGCGCGCGAGCTTGCCAAGTGCAAAGAGGGTCGGACGCGAAAGGCTATTTCTGCGCATTTCGCGATCGATCGTCCAGATGACGACGTGACCACGCTGCTCGACCTCGACTGGAAAAGATTCATCCGCCATGGCCCCGCCCGTTAGCACGCCAAACTCACGCTCTAAAGAATTCAAAACGCGAGGGCCAGACGGCGTGCTTACTGCGCTGCGCCTTCGAGGGCGATGAGGCGCGCCTCATGGTTGTCGAGCCTGACGTTGATGCGCTTCACCTCGTCAGCAACCTCCAAGACCGCAAGCTGGGTCAACTTCACGTCATGTGCGACGTGGTCGATCCTGGCGCTCAGTTCCTCATGAACGTGGTCGATCTTGGCGTCGAGCCTGTCCATCCGCGTCTCGAGCCTGTCCATCCGCGTCCCGAGTTCGTGAAATTGGTCCGCGACGGTCTGACGAAAATCTTGCACCTCGGACAAGACCTGCACCATCAGCCTCTCGAGTCTTTCGGCATCCACAACGATCACGCTAGCATGAGGGGGGGCACGCCGCGGCAAATCGAAAGCGGTTCAGCGGCCGAGGGCTTCGGCGCGGTTGACGATGCGAGGCGTGAGAAAGATGACGAGCTCGTTGCGTGTGTCGCTCGCGCGGCGGCGCTGAAAGAGCACGCCCAGGATCGGGATGTCGCCGAAGAACGGAACTTGATCGAGGTTGCGGCCGGTGTTGCGCGTGTAGATGCCGCCGATGACCGCCGTGTGTCCGTCCATCACGAGCAAGTCCGTTTCCGCTTCGCGCTTGAGGATCGTCGGATCGCCGCGCGCCGAGGTTTGGTTGAAGTCCGGTTCGTCGCGGTTGATTTTAACGTGCATCGAGACCGAGCCGTCGGCCGTGACGTGCGGGCGAACGAGGAGCTGAAGTTTCGCTTCCTGGAACGTCGTCTGAACGCCCTGCGCGGAGATCTGTGAAAACGGAATGAGCGTTCCTTGGCTGATACGCGCGTCGCGGTTGTCGAGCGTGAGGATGCGCGGGCTCGACACGATGCGGAGCAGACCGCTCGACTCGGCCGCCGAAAGACGGATGCCGATGTTGAAGTTGTTGTCGATCGAACCGAGCGAGATGCCGAGCGCGCCGCCCGCGCCCGTGCCGGTGGCCGCCGGGAGGTTGACCGCGAAGTTCGGTTGCGGGACGTTGCCTTGGAACGCGGAGAGGCCGCGTGAGTTCGTGTTCTGGTCGTAGTTGCCGCCCGCAATGCCGATTTGGGACGGGAACGCGATGCCGGTGGGATTGCCCGTGGCCTCCGAGAACGTCGCGTCACCACCCCACTGGATGCCGATGTCGCGCAAGTAGCGGCTCGTTGCTTCGACGATACGCGCCTCCACGAGCACCTGCGGCGTCTGCGTGTCGAGCGAGCGAACGAGCTCCTCGATGTTGTTCAAGTTGCCCGAGATGTCGCGCGCGATGAGAACATTGGTGCGTTCGTCGACCGCGATGGAACCGCGCGGCGAGAGCATGTCTTTGGCGCGCGCTTGGAGCTCGTCGGCGCGCGCATAGCTTACCGGGATGAGGCGCGTCTCGAGCGGCGTGAGCTCGTATTCTTGCTTGGCCGCAGCGAGACGGAGCTCGCGCTCTTTCTGAAGCGCCGCAAGGGGAGCAACGCGAATCAAATTGCCCGCGCGCACCATGCCGAGACCCTTGGCTTGGAGAACGACGTCGAGTGCTTGATCCCACGGGACGTTGTTCATCTTGATCGTGACGTTGCCGGAAACGTCGTCGGCCGTGACGATGTTCACGCGTCCGACGTCCGCGAGCAGCCGCAGGATGTTGTGGATATCGGCGTCTTTGAGATCGAGGTTGATCCGGCGGCCGTTGTAACGGCCCGCCGCCTGCGCGTTCAACGTGGCCGTGAAGCCGGCGGCAACGCTCGCTCCTTGAACCTCGACGGCCATGTCGGAATTGCCGCCGTGAATCGATGTCTCCACGCGCGGGCCGTTATCTTCGAATTTCTCGCGCGCGACCGTGACCGACTTGCGCAAGGTCTTGACCGTCGGCGCGCCCTTGGAGCCGTCCACGCGCACGTCGATGGGCTTTGCATCTTCGGCGGCGTCTTTGGGCACCGTGGCAGCGGACGACGGGGCCAACGCCTCCTTCGCGATGTCCGTCGTTTGTGCCGGCGTGAGATCGACCTTGAGCGACGAGCCTTCGGCGCGCACGCGGTAGGAAGCCTGGCGCGTGAGATTGACCGAGAGACGCGTGGTCATGCCCGCGTCCGTTCGAAACCCTTGCGTCAGAATGCCACCGACCACCCCCACGGGTGTCGTGATGGCTTCTTTCACACCGGGCGCGTCTGCATTCGAGATGTCGACGAGCAGGCGCTTGCCACCGCTGTCGACGCGGACGCTCCAGACCGGCGGCGCGGTGCCGACAATCTCGATCTCGGTTGCGCCGGATCCTTGATCCGTGGCGCGAACCTTGACGTCGCGCACGTGGTTCGACGCGTCATCCGCCGCGCTCGCCGTCGCCAAAAAAGCGATGGCTTGCGCCGCGAGCACAGGCAGCACCTTCTTGTGAATCGAGCCTCTCATCCGCCGTTGCATGCCATCGGCTCCTCGCGCCGGCTTCGCACGTTGCGCACGACGCCGCGGATGAGACGGTAGAACGCAAGGACCCAAAGTTCCCAATTTGTGACCAATTTGAAGACGGTCTTGCAGGCGCCGGCATGGCTCCGAGCGGCGATCAGATTCGTTCGCCTGTCAGGATCACGTCGCGCATGGCCTCGGGGATCCGCAAGGGTTTGTGATCGTCGCCGATGCATCCAAGGCGCGTTCCGCCCATGGCGAGCAACGTACCGTCTCGGACAATGCGGTAGGCGAAACGCATCGACACGGCGCGCGCCTCCGTCAGCGTCGTCTCCACTTCGATGAGATCGTCGAAGCGCGCAGGCCGAAGGTAGCGGGCGCTCACTTCGACGACCGCCAGGTGCCAGCCGCGCGCAGCCCAATCGGCGTAGCTTACGCCGCGCCTGCGAAGCCACTCGACCCGCCCGGCCTCGAAGTACGCGAAGTAGTTGCCGTGGTGGACGATGCCCATGAGATCGGTCTCGCAGAACCGGACACGCATCGGCACGACGGTCGTGCACCTTGCCGGATCGATGGTGATAGAGGACGAAGCTTGCATTGGGCTCGCCCCTTACCACCTCCGCGCGCCGCCTCGGAAAAGTCGCCGTCCCTCTAGGCTGCTACGCTCTCGGTGATGCCCGAGCGCCGTCATCTGCCCGTCCTGAAGCCGCCCGGGCCGCCACCCCAACGTGACGATGACGACACCCGGCCCCCTTGGCACTGGATCGGCCTTGGCACCCTCACCATCTTCGCGGTGTGGCTACCGCTTGCGTACGCCGCGCAGGCTGTCCTTGCTCGCGTCGTCGAACGCGAGTTCGGCCACGACATGCCTCCCGAGACGATCGCCGCGAAGCTCGCCGCTTCTTCGTCGGCGGATCGCCTTCGCCTCACCGCGATCCTCGCGGTCCCGCATGCGCTCGCTTTTGCCGTTGCCTCGTTCGTCGGCGGTTTCGTCGTAGGTCGCTTCGGCGCGCGCGCCGGCGTTCGCGAGGCCGCCTTGTCGGGCGCGGTCACGGCGTTCTTCGCCATCGTGATCGCGTGGGAGACGTCGTTCGGCTACCTCTTCACGGCGGTTATCATCCTCAGCATCGGCATCGTCTTCGCGGCATGGGGAGGTCGCGTTGGAGCTCGCAAACGTCCAGGCCCTGATCGGCCGGCGTGCTAAAAAGCGGGCGATGTTTCGTTTGATGCGCGCGGCGGGGCCATGAACGATCCCGTCGATCTTTTGGCGCTCGACAGAGACGTCAGGCGCGCCCACGAGCGCGTGTTCGGCATGCGCGCGACGCTCGATACGGCCGAGGGGCGTCTGCGTGCACGGTCGTTCGATCCGTTTGAGGATCTCCGCCGCGTTGCGGGTCGAACGACTTTCTTTGCGCTGCGCGAGCGGGCGCCATCCGCGCATGATGCTCCGCTTCGTGATGCGCTCGTGCGCTGGACGTACGAGCTTCTGCAGGCGCGCATCGACCAAGATCTCGCGATTGACGACGCCGACGCCGTTCACGAGGGACTCGAGACGTACTTCAAGGCATGGCGAGCCATCCTCACCTCCGATACGCTCACGCGCGCTGCCCTCGCACTCGAGCGCGCCGGCGAACTCTCGACGCGGGTGTCCGGAGTGCGCAACGAGCGACGCGCCCGGCGCTGGGAGATCGCGCGAAGGCTCGGGCTCACGCATCCTTCCGCGCTTGCAACCGCGCGGTTGCCATCCGATCTCTCAGGCTTTGCGCGCTCCCTTCTCGATCGCACCGATTTGCTTGCGGCCGACGTCTTGAAACAGGCGCGCCGTCGCGCCGACATCGGCTCGTCCGCACCGTCGGCGGCCTTTGCCATGCGTCTCGCGCTTGCGCGCGACGCGGGCATGGGCTGGCCCGCGCATCTGGGCGCGCGGTGGCTTTCGGAGGCATTCCGTGCACTCCACACGCATCCGATCGATCTCCGTACCGTTCCGAAATTGCCTTTGCCGCTCGGTGCCGCGAGCTTTCTCCGTGCAGCGTGTGCGTGGGGTTTTGCGGTGCGCACGTCGGCCCCGCCTCGCTCGCTGCCGTTCGCGCTCTCTCGCGATCCCTACCCCGCATCGGCGCACCGCTTTGGCTTCGCGTTCGCTTCCGCCGTGGCAGATCCCGTCTTTCAGCGCAAGGTCCTCGGTCTGCCCGCGCGCGTCGCCGCGTCGCAAGCGCGCTCGCTCACGATCTCGATGCTTTTGTTTGCGCGCACGCTCGCCGCAAGATGGCTTCTCTCCGTGAGTGAGCGCACCGACTGCGCGACGTTCGACGAGCTCGGTGAGCGTGTCTTCGGCGCTCCCCTGCCTCCTTCCTTGCATGGCGCGTGGCCTAAAGATCGTATCGACGAGCCGTCGCGCCTCTTCGCACTCCTTGGGACCCTCTCCTTCGTGCGAGATCTGCGCAATCGCTTCGACGAGGATTGGTTCTTCAATCCGCGCGCTGGCACCCACCTCATGAGCCTTGCATGCGCGCCGGCATGGGACGACGAGCCTATTGCGGAGAACGTTCCCGCACGGCTCGCGCAAGGCTTCGAGGAGGCACTCGGATGAGAACAGCTATGAAGAGGACGGTCGCTTCTCTTGCGCTGTCTGCCGCGACGCTTCTCGCGCCGGTTGCGCCTGCCCTCACGCCGAAGGCCGCGCCACTTGCTCCGTTGCCCATGCTCCCGAGCGTAGCCCGCGTGATCTTTTCGCTTGTCGGCGATGGGACGTCGTCCGCGAGGCAGGCCCTCGTCATCGAGGAAGTGAACTTGCCGCGTGGCGACTGGAAGGGTGAAGCGCTCGACTTCTACGTGGCCTACGGCGCGCCAGGGGTTCCGCATGCCGTCGACGTGCGGCTCGTGCCGGTCGCGGACGGCTCGCTCGAAGCAGACGACCATGCGGCGGGGGTACCGGTGGCGATCGAGCGCGCGCCGCGACGACCTCCGAGCGCGCATCCTCTCCTCGGTCGTGACACGATGGCCGGCTTCGTCGTCCACCTCAAAAAGGAGCCCTTTGCGAAGGCGCTCGCCCAAGGCAACATGGCAACCTTGCGCATTCGCGCCGTCGTCGATCTCCGAGAGCCGCCCGCGCCGCAGCCGTACACGCTCGTCGTTCGCCTCGGAGCATCGCGCGGCAGTCCGCTCACACTCGGCCGGCTCGTCGTCGAAAACCGACCTGGGGCGGACGTCGTCGCGCGCGCGGAAGCTCGCCTTTGCGGCGCCGACGCCGATCCGCACCCGCTCGCGGTGGCGATCACGCCGAAGCCCGCAGAGGCGCTACCTCCATCCTTGGACAATGCACCGATCGCCCCCGTGCTCGCCGTGCGTCACGCCTCTGACGATCTCTGCGTGTCTCTCTGGTGACCGCTTTCGATTTGCCGCGATCTCATCGTTGGGGCCTGCGGTGCGGTCCTCAAAGCCACACAAGGCTGTTCCGGTCCGCTCCTTGGCCCCGCCTCGACCTCGCGTCAACTTGAAAGCGGTCTCAGAATGAGTCGGGTTGCGAGTCCTGGCCCGAACCACCGAGGGCCGCCGCGTCGATGAAGATCCGGAGCCCTGCCGACATCATCGTGGCCGGGTGATCGCCGGCAACGTCGCGACGAGCGCTGATCTCGACGCTGAACCTACGATCGATGTATCCTACACCAAGACTCAGCGCCTGGGTTTTCGACCCAGCATCATAGCGGTAGCCCGCACGCAGCGGGACGCGGTCGATCAGCATGTACTCGGCACCGAACATCGTGCGCGGACGCGCAGTCGAGTACGTCGTGAAGTCGATCTGCACGTCGCCTTCGATGGTCACAATCTGGTTCGAGTAGCCGATGCCCGAGGCGAGCAAGAGCGGCGCAATGGACGTACCCGTGGCCGTGAGGTTGTGACCGCTGACTCCAAGGCGAAGGCCTTCTGCCAGGGTGACGGCGGCGCCCGCATCGAAGGTAAATTGGTTGAAGAGTGGCTGATCGCTCGTGCCATCGGAGGCAAGGCTGGCTCCAAGCGGGCCGGCGGAAGTCCGCTGCGTCACGCGCAGGTAGCGCCCCGTTGCACCAATGCTCAATCGATCGCCGAACGGGTATGCGAGCGTCAGTCGGAGATCGGTCCACGTGCGGTTGATCCCGTCCGGATCCATCTGGTTCCACGTGCCGCCGAAGCCGCCTGCGAAACGACTCGTCGACGAATCAACGACGGCGCCACCGTAACTTTGTCGCCGCGCCTCTGGGCTGAACGCCGCAAGTCCTTCGAGGTGGTAGACGCGAGCCAGCGGAAGGTTCGCGGGGTTATTGAAGACTGCAACTGTCGACCCGCCCCACGCTTCTTGCGCGCCTGCCATCGCGACCGAGCGAGGCTGCTGCACCTGTCCGAGATCGTAGCCTTGGTCGATCGTCGTCGACGATCGATCCGCGCGCGCAAACACCGACGACGACGTGACAGCGAGGAAGGTCGTCGCGAACGGAAGCGATTTGCGCCAAAAGAGCCAAGGGGAGCGCACCAAGCCGACCCTAACAAGTGCGCTTTGCGCCGGACAACCTTTCGAGCCCGATGTCACGAAACCCCCTAAATTTACGGGGCTTCGTCGACTCTTGACAGCAGAAACGACGTTGTTGCTCGCGCTCCGCGCGCGCGTGGACCGCCGCCAAGCCCAGATTGCAGAGCGACCACGGGGACTTCTCTGCGTCGTCCAGAGCTGCATGTGCGTCACACGCATTTCACAGGTGGTTTACAAGGAATAAAACCAAGCAATATCGACAACTTACATCTGATTGAAACAATGGACATGACGACGGCAATTCGGCGGTGCTACCTCCCTCTTCTCGAGTCGCCGGGCGCTCGGCGGTGAGTGTTCAGGTAAGTGTTCAGGCGTGAATTTTGGTATTTCACCTATCTGGATTCTATTTAAAAGCCAGTCTGAAGGCCCCGTTTGAAAGAATAGGGCGGGGATGATTGTCAATAACGTCAAAGGTTTTTCTCCATAGTTTTGGAGAGACCAGGCATATCGGCGTGTGGCGAGGGGCTACGCGGCGAATTCTTCGTGGCGGGGATTTGTGTGTGTGGTCTTTCCACAGCCTGTGGAAAATCTGTGTGTGTCGCTCGTCGGCATTCGCTGAAAACGGATAGAAATGCAGCACGAAATGCTCTGGAACGAGGCCGTCGTCTTTACGCATGCCAAGTCACCGGCAAGCTTCGAACAGTGGTTTTCCGGCGTTCAGTTCGACGGAATCACGGACGGCATCATCAGTCTCCGCGCGAGAGATGAGTTCGTGCGTGACTGGGTGGAACGGCACTTTCTGCCAACGCTCACCGACTACCTACGCAGTCAAACGGGCTGGAGCGTGCAAGTGGCGTGGAGCGTCGGTGGCGATCTCGAGCGTCCTGTTGCGTGCGGCATCTCTGAGCCCCCCGTGCGTCCGCGCGCTCTTGTTCCGTCGAGTGTCACGAATCGGTTGGCCGGGCGCATCTACGAGGAAAGCGCGACGAAGGCCCCAACCAGTGCTAGCGCCGGTGCGGCATCCGCGCGGCCCAAGCGGCTCGATGGGCTGAATCCGAAGTACACGTTCGCGAACTTCGTCGTGGGTCCGTCGAACCAGCTTGCTCATGCAGCAGCCATCGCGGCGGCTGGTGGCGGCGGCCCACGCTATAATCCGGTTTTCGTGTGCGGGGGCACTGGCCTCGGCAAGACGCATCTCGTGCAGGCCGTTGCCCATCGGTTTCGGTCAGAGCGACCGAGCGCGCGCATCCTCTATGTGTCGGCCGAGCAGTTCGTCAACGAGTTCGTCCAGTCGCTGCAGGAAGGGCGAATGAGCGAGTTCCGCAATCGCTACCGCGGTCGATGCGATCTGCTCCTCGTCGACGACATCCAGTTCCTCGCCTCGAAGACGCAGACGCAAGAAGAGTTTTTTCACGCGTTCAACGTGCTTCACCACGCCGACAAGCAGATCGTCGTCACGAGCGACAAGTATCCTCAGCAGCTCGAGCGAATGGAGGAGCGGCTCGTCTCGCGCTTCAAGTGGGGGCTCATCGCCGACATCCAAGGCCCGGAGCTCGAGACGCGCGTGGCCATCCTCCGCAAGAAAGCCGAACTCGAACAGATCGAGCTCGAAAGCGATGTCATCCTCTTTCTCGCGCAGTCGATTCGCTCGAACGTGCGCGAGCTCGAAGGCACGCTGATCCGTCTCGCCGCGAAGTCATCGCTCCTTGGTCGATCCATCGATCTCGAGTTCGCCCGCCAGGAGCTCGCGGTCACCGTGAACCCGCGCCCGAACGAGGCAAGTGTGGACGACATTCAGCGCGTCGTCTGCCACCACTTCAAGCTCCGATCGAACGATCTGCTTTCAAAGGACCGCCACAAGAGCGTTGCCTTCGCGCGCCACGTTGCGATGTATCTTTGCAAGCAGCGCCTCAAGTGCAGCTTTCCCGAGCTCGGTCGTGCCTTTGGCAACCGCGATCACACGACCGTGATGAGCGCCGTGCGCAAGGTCTGCAACCTCCGCACGAGCGATCCAGAAGTGCGTGCGCATCTCGACGCCCTCGAACGGAAGCTCGGCACCACCGATTGACCGCTTTCGATCCGCTCCTCGGCCCGCCTTGATCTCACGTCAACTTGAAAGCGGTCTTGGTTTAAAACGAAGGGCCCGGCTTCGCGTGCTTGCGCATGAGCCTATTCGCATCGTGCAAGGGGCGGTACGCTAGGCAACGTTGCCGATGACTCGCTCAAAAAGGACATTCGCCGTTGCGACCAACTTTGCATTCCTTCTCGTGTGCGCGTCGCCCGCGTGCGCGGTTCGCCTGACGGATAAAAATTCGCCTGCAGACAACGGCGCAGTCACCGGTGCACCGGTCGACTGCTTGCAGATTACACCGGTTGGAACCGGCGCACCCGGAACCGCTGCGGCGCTGAAGCTCGTCGGCCGCTACGACATGACCGATCCAGCAGGCGCGAAGTTCGACTGGTCCGGCAACTACATCACCGCGAGCTTCAACGGAACCGAGGTGAGCGCGGGCATCGAGGTACCAGAGGGCCAGGACAACGACTTCGTGTTTACGGCGGTCGTCGACGATTTGCCGCCCATCAACTTCAGGGTCACGCCGCAACAGAAGTCGTACCTGATTGCCTCTGGTCTGCCTGCCGGCGATCACGAAGTCGTCGTCATGCGCAACAGCGAGGCGCTCAACGGCACGACGATCTACACGGGCTTCAATTTCGGAGCAGACGGCGTGCCCCTGCCCCCTACGGAGCGTCCACGACGTATCGAGTTCATTGGCGACGCCATTACGTGCGGCTATGGAATTTTGGGAACCAACGCGAGCTGCCCGGACGACATCGAGATCCGCGCAGCAACGGAAAACATCTACCTTGCTTACGGCTCGCAGACGGCGCGAACCCTCTCAGCGGACGTCGTTACAACGTGCTTCTCAGGAAAGGGCGTCGTCTTCAACTACCAAGAAAAACCGAATGATCTCGACGCAACGACGACGATCCCTCAGTACTACGAGCGGACGATCGCCACGCAGGCCGACCCGCCGTGGAGCTTCGCGGAACCGGAGCCCGATGTCGTCGTGATCAGCGCCGGAACGAGCGACTTCATGCGCGACGTAAACATGGACGGGATTGCGGATGGCATCGATCTCGATGCGTTCCACGACGGCTACCTCGCCTTCGTGAAGTCCGTGCGTTCCCGCCGGCCGAACGCGCACATTTTCATGGCGGTCTCGCCCATGTTGACCGACGAGTTTCCGCTCACCAATTCGCGCAGGGACATGCGCGACGTGCTCGGCCGCATCGCGAGTGAGATGGCGGATTCGGGCGACATGAAGGTTTACCGCATCGAGTTCGTGGAGATGGGCGACCGTTACGGGTACGGGTGCGAATATTATCCGAACCTCGACGTGCATCGCATCATGGCCAACCAGCTCGTCGGCGCCATCCGCCAGAAGACATGTTGGTAAACCGCTTTCAAGTTGACGCGAGGTCGAGGCGGGGCCGAGCAGCGGACCGGAATAGCCTTGTGTGGCTTTGAGGACCGCAGCGCAGGCCCCAACGATGAGATCGCGGCAAATCGAAAGCGGTCGCGCATGAAGTCGAGTCATGCGCGGGCAGTCGACGCAATCCGTCGCGAAGGGATCGTCCTCGTCTTTCCGATCCGGAACCGGAACGATCTTCCCTCGCTATGGCATGCGTTTCACCCGCGCAGCGAGATGCGTTGGGAGTGGGACGCCCACGGCGACGGACGCGTCGTCGAACTCTGGCATCTTCGCATGCGCCTGGCCCGCTCGAGCGACGTTGCGTACGCAAAGTGGTTCCGAGGACGCGCGACGTTCTTCTCTCTGCCCGTGCTCCACGCGCTCCTTGGATCGTTCGCGTCGGCCGATGTCATGTACGGTTTGCCGCGCGAAGCCGTCGACATCCTCGAAGTGCTTCGCGAGAGCTCGCCGCGCTCCACCAAAGAGCTGCGCGCCGAAGTCGATCTGCGCGGCAAAGCATTCGAAGGGATCTTCCATCACGCGATGAAAGCGCTCTGGTCACGACTGCTCATCGTGGGTGCGGGGGAAGTCGAAGACGGAGCCTTTCCATCGCTCGCCGTCGCTGCGACCGAGACGATGTTCGAAGATCTTTGGCTTGTACGACATGAGGTGCCACCCGCAGCACAGAAGAAGCTCGCCGAGGTTCTCGCTGCCACACCAGCGTTCGCGCGAGAACTGTCGCGATGCAAAGCGAGTATCATCGGATGATTTCATTACGCCCGCCGGGCCAACCGGATGGCCGCAAAGGCATAAACGATGAGCAGTAGGAAAAGGATGACGGAGCTCTGTCGCGTCGAAAGGCCCGCGCAAAGCGGTCCGCCAAGCAAGCTCGTCACGTGACCACGCGGGAAGATCCACGCGAGCGTGCTGCTCGACGAACCGGCGACCCAATCGAACGCGAGAAAGACTCCTCGCATCGATCCTTTGCCGATGGCCGCACCCGCTAGGAAGTACGCGGCGTACGCCGCTCCACCAAAGACACCAATGCCGAAGGATGCGGGCCCGTCGACCGCAAGTGGAGGATCGGTTGCGCCGTGCGCAAGGACGCAGATGCCAGCGGCAAGGATGCCGCAAAGAGCAGCCGACGAAACGACAGCGACCAACGCCGTTGCGAGCGCAGACCGAGCTCGGGCCGCGCCGAGAGCGACGATGCCGCGAATGGCACGGCGCAGACCCATGCCGCCAAGCGAGCCACCGACGAGCGCGTACGCAACGAGCGGCAGGACGAAGAACGCGAACGATCCGCGCATGACGTGATTGGCCGTGCTCGTTGCACCCTGGGCCTTGTCAGCGAGCGCGCTCGCAACGGCAATCGACGCCAAACCGACGACGGAGATCCACGGACGCGGCGCACGACGAAGGCGCATGATCGAGACGCGTGCGAGGACGCGAAGTTCCGTCACGATGACTCCTTCGGCGGTTCGTGCGGCGGAGGCGGAGGCGGTTTCATGCGCGGCGACGCCAGCGACGCGCACACTATCTCGATCGGCAAGACGACGGGCTCGATGACCTCGAGATCGACGCGCGTCCGCGCCGAGGCAGAAGCCACTGCCCGAGCGATCTCGAGAAGGTTCGGCCCGGCCACGACGAGCACGAAAGCTTTTTCCGTCACGGACGTCACGCCCGGTTCGTCTGCAAGGGCGCGCGCGAGATCGGAGAGTCCATCGCCTGCCACGACGACACGCAGGAACGCGCCAGCATGTCCAACGTGTGCAAGCGCCGGAGGCAGCGGCGCGAGCATACCGCGCGTGAGGAGCGAGAGTTGATCGGCGAGCTTCGTTGCGTCGCGCACCGATGCAGTCGTGATCATCATGCACGCCGATGCAGCGCGACTGCGAATGGTCATCGCCGCGCGCGCGGCCGCCTGCGCGGCGAGGCCGGAAAGGGGCTCGTCCAAGAGCAGCACGGAAGCGCTCTCCGATGTCAAGGCGAGCGCGAGAGCGACGGCCTTGGTCTCTTCGGGCGAGAGCGTGATGCTTCGTCGTTTCGCGAGCGACTCGATGCCGAGTGGTGCGAGACGCTCACTCGCCGGTCGAACCGGTTCGCTGCGAAGGACCGCGGCGAGCTCGCAGATCTCTTCGACGCGAAGAGCATCGGGCAGGATGGGATGACGCGGCACGTACGCAATGCGCGGACGCATGATGTCTGGAGAATACCCGAACACCGAGACGCGGCCCTCGGTGGCAGGCTCCACTCCTGCCGCCACGTCGACGAGAAGCGATGTGCCATCCGCCGGAGTGCCAATCACCACGAAGGCGCCGTGCCCCCAACAAGTTAGATTCACCTTACGCAGCATTGCGGGCGGCTTGCCGCGTGCGTGGCGGCCGCGCGCCGAGACTGCGGCGAAGGCGATCATTCGCCGATCTCCGGCCGCGTGACCAAGATCGCGTCGCGCCGGACGAGCGCCGTCGCGAACGCACCGTACGTCGCAAGCGCGACGAGCGCGCGCAGCGCTCGGGATATGTCGATATGGCCGGGCAAAAGGGCGGCGCGCAGCGTGCTGAGCGCCGCTGGGATGGCGGCCACCTCCGCGATGTCTTCCGAGAGTATGCTCGCGAACGCAAGCACGAGAACCTCGGGAAGCAGCACCACCGTCACTAGAAACATGTACCCGCCGATGCGTGAGCGTGCACCGAGTGCGGCGAATGCGACGGGGGCCATCACACCCGCGAAGGCGATGGCATATGCAATGGCCGCAAGCGTCGTCTGCATCGTGCGCGTCGCGACGGCGCCGCGCGCCAGGATCGCGAAGAGGCCACACACGAGCGTTCCGCCACCGGCGACGATCGCGAGAAGCGCCGCAAGCCCGCCGATGCGCGCGACGAGGTAGCCGCGCAGCGACGCAGATCGCGCCGTGAGCAGATCGCGCACACCGCTGTCACGATCCTTGCGCAATACACGCGTCGCGACCGCGAACGCGAGCAGAAAACCGCCGCCCCACGCGAGCGCGCTCGAAGCGAGGATCGGTAGATCGTAGACGGGCGCCGATCGACTGCGTGCTGCGAGCACGAAAGCGAAGACAGACATGCTCGCCACCGTGAAGAATGCGAGGACGAGCGCGAGGACCGCCACGAATCCCCGGCGCGAGAGTCTTACGCCGAGCGCGAGCAGCGCAACGAAACGCGCGCCTCGTCGTCCGGGCCGGAGAACTTGGTCGGCTTCGACCATCTTCTCGAAAAGACCACAGCTTCGTGCCTTCCGCCAAGAGTGCTACGTGTGGGCCATGTCCGCCGGACAACCGGAGGCAACGCGCACGCGCACGGGGCTCGCGTGGCGGCGCGCAGTCGTTCTGTCTTTGCCTGTTTTGTACATTGCTGGTTCCGCGGCGCGAGCGGGCGAGGCACATGCCGCATGGCTCGCTGTCACGCTCGGTCTCGGTGTCGCCGTCGTGGGCGCCATCGTTCCGGGGAGCGATCCGCCGCCCGTTGCGCGCGCTCGGCTATGGACGGCGGGAACTCTCGCCGTCGCGCTCGCTACCGCGGGACTGTTCGTGCGCCCGTGGGCCGTGCTCTTGCGTGATGTTGCTTCGCTCGGTGCGGGGCTCTTCGCGATTCGCGCGCTCTTCACCATGGAACCGGATCCGGGACTCGCCCCGCGCGCCACCGAAGCCACGGCCCCGCGCGGCTTCGGCCTTCGTGAGCTCGAGCGATATGCACTCGTTTCGGTCGCCGTGGCTTGGGGATCGGCCGCTTTCGTCGACGCGCTCGCAGTCTTTCATGTTGGTTCCTCCCCCATGGCTCCCTTCGCAGCGACGACCAGCGGGATCGTCGCGCTCGCATCGATGGGCACGACTTCGCTTCTCGTCGCCGGTGCACGAAGATTCGAACTCGGCCCGCCACCGCGCGCCTTGGCGTGCGCGGCAGTCTCCGCGGCGGGTCTTCTGGGCGGCACCACGCTCGCTCTCGTCAGTCCCGTTCGCGTTGATGCGTCGATCGCGCTCGGCGCCGCAGCCGTCGCGGCTGCATTCGTCGCCGTCGCACAGGCAAACGATCCTCTGAGGCTCGCGCGCTGTGGCCGGCGCGCCATCGCGCTCATCGTATTCGGCGGCCCGCTCGTGGCCGTTGCCGCGATCGCTGCGAGAGCTTCGAGCCACCAAAGTTCGGGCCTCGTCGTGCTCTTTTTGGCACTCGGCGCGCTCCTCGTCGGGGTCTCGTCGCCCCGGCTCGAGAGACTCTTCTTGCCTGTCAAAGGCGCTCTCGTCGGCGCCCTCGAGCGGTCGCGGCACATCGCGCACGACCGCGATGCGCGCGCGGCCATCGCCGAGATACTCCTCACGCTGCGCGACGCCTCCGGCTACGTAGCTCGTGCCGATCACCCCGCTGTCTCGGCCGAACTCTGGATGTTGCATCCTGCACGCGTCTACATGGTCGACGCCGCGAGCTACTTGCACGAGCACGACGCCGAATTGCCTCCGTACTTGCTCGACGTCGCCAAGAACGAACCCAACTTCACCGTCCGCGTAGACGTCCTTCGGGCACTCGAAGTCCGACGCGCCGACCTACGCCCGCTGCTTCGCTGGCTCGAAAGCCGCGGCGCGCTCTTCGCAACGCTCATCGCGGAAGAAGAAGAGGCGGAAGGCGTGCTTCTCGTGCCCGCCGGGACGCGCGCCGTGCCGCTCGTCATCGACGAGATCCATCGCGCAAAGCTCCTCGCCGACACCTTCGTCGCGATCTGCCAGGCGCGCAACGCGCAAGCACGGCACCTCGCCCGCGAGCGCGAACTCGTGGCGCGCGTCGAAGCGCTCGAAGACGACAACGCGCGCCTCCGCTACGCCGCGGAGCTCAACGCCGGTCGCAACGAGCTCGCCTCAGCGCATCTTGCGCGGCCCGCCGCCGTCGGCATTTACTCGGCTGCCTCGCGCATGGCGTACGACGCGATCGAGCAACGGCTTGCACGAGATGCACCGGTCGTCGTGGTTGCGCGTGCGGGAGTGGATCCCGTACCAACCCTGGCGCGCGCGTACCTCGCCGGGCCGCGCAAAAACTCTCCGCTCGTCGTCGCCGACGGCACCTCGTCGAGCGAACACGACCGGTCGCACTGGGGCGACGCGCGTACCTCCCCGCTGGCGCTCGCGAACGGCGGCCTGCTCGTGCTCGCGGATGGCGCAGCGCTTCCGCATGAAGTGCAAGCCTTCATTGCGCGTGCGCTGACAGCGCGACGTGCACCATGGGACGCGTCTCTCGACATTGCCATCGCCCTCACGACCGCAACCGCGCCCGAGCATCTCGTTGATGAGGGACGCCTCGCGCCGGAACTCTTCCGCCTCTTCGAAAGTGCACCAACCATCACGCTTCCCGGACTTCACGAGCGGTCCGAAGATCTCTTTTCGATCGTCGCCGACAGGCTCGCACGCGAGGGACTGCGCGTGCGCGGCCGACCCATCGGCATCGAAGCGGCTGCGTTCGCGCGTCTCGTGGAATATCCCTTCGACGGTGGTGACGCAGAGCTCACCGCCATCGTCACGCGTCTGGTCGCACACGTCGACGGTGACGTGGTGCGCGCCGCTGATATCGATATTTTGGGACTTCGTAATTCCCCTGCTCAATCGAACTCCCTTGCTCAATCGAACTTGGGGTGACGAGTCAGCCTGCGGGCGGAGGGAATGCTTCGCGATATTCGCGCATAGCCTCCACTTCGTCCGCTGCGTTTGAAAAGCCAGTAGCTTTGCGGAAAGCACTGTCGTCCACAATCACCGGATACTTGATGTGCTCGAGTGCCCCTGCCGGGAGCTTCGGCAGACCGAAGCGCCCGAGCGCCGCGTTGAGCAGAAACTCGGGCAGCGGCACGTTCGTTCGACCCGTTTCGCGGATGACGAGCGAGATCGGCACCGGTGGCGGCCCCGCGACGTTGAAGACGCCTCGCGGGCGCTTGTCCAGGGCGAGCATGAGCGCCGAAACAACGTCTTTTTCATGCATGAATTGAAAGAGTGGATCGTAACCGAGAATGGTCGGCACGCGCGCACCGCGGAGGAATGTGGCGAGCGTTCCATGACCCGTTGGGCCAAGCGTATAGACGAGCCGCAAGACGCTCGTGACGAAACTCGAATAACGCCAGAGTGCGGAGCCGGCGTAGAGATCGGCAGCGACGAGATCGGCGAGCTCGGGGAAGTGCGACAGCCCCATGGGCGGCTCGTCCTCGGTGTGAAAGAGCGGCGAATCGGGCGCGGCGCCGTAGTACGTGTGCCGGCCGTAGAACACGACGTGCTCGACGCCGTAGGCGTGCGAATGCTCGAAGACGGCGCGCGTTCCACCGAGATTGATGCGATAGCGATCTTCGCTCTGCACGATGAGATGCGTGACCGTTGCCATGTGAATCACGGCGTCGGGCCTCACGCGCCGGAAGACGTCTTCGGCGGCGCGTTTGCGAATGTCGACTTCGTGCATCTCGACACCCTCGGGCGCCTCGCGGAAGGGCCGGCGGTCCATGCCGATCACGTCGTGACCTGCGGCAAGGAGTTCGTCCGCGAGAAGCCTGCCGAGCCGGCCACTGATACCGGGAACGAGCACCTTCACGGTTCGCCTCGGCGGCGTCTGCGACCGCGCTCGATGAGCCCGGAGATACGCTCTCTGACTTGTTCGACATAGCCGTGGACGACTTCGTCGTCTTCCGATCCATCGCCCTCGAAATGCATCGGCGCCGAGTAGCAGATCTCGAGCTTCGCGGGGATTGGCACCGCGAGCCCCCACGGTGTCACGGGAATGTACGGCACTCCGAGGACGCGGCCGAGGGAGTAGGCATTGGCGATGGTGGGCAGAGCCTCGCCACCGCCGAGAAATGCGAGGGGCACGATGGGCGTCTTCATCCTCATGGCGAGACGCATGAAGCCAGAGCCAAAGCCAACGAGCGAATAACGTTCTTTATAAAGTTTCGCCGTCCCTCGCGCGCCCTCCGGAAAAACCATGAGCAACCTATCGTCGGCGAGCAGGCGCTCAGCGTGCTCCGGGAGGCCCGTGAGGTGCCCTAACCGGTTGGTGATCTGCGAGGCAAAAGGCAACTTGTTAAGGAATTTTTCTGCCATGCCCTGCGCAAGCCGCGGCGGATTCATTTCAAAGAATTGACTCGCAATCACCATGGCGCCGTCAATGGCAAATCCTCCGGAATGATTGCCAATGAGCATGGCGCGCCCGTGCGCAGGTACGTTCTCGATGCCCTGCGACTCCACGGAGAAGTAATGGCGGAAAAAGAATTTCAGCCCCTGAAAGAAGGGGCCCAGATACGCCTTCGAAATGCCGTACGGGTCCACCCCGAACTCATTGAACGGGATCTCGAGACGATCGAGACGATCGCGTACGTCGGCGTCCACCGGAAAACGAAGCTCTGAAAAGTGCACTCGCTCTTCATACCGGATCGGAGTGGTGCGAGTTCGAACCATTGACAGGATTGAGGCAAGCACGTCAAAACGCGACGCAATGAAGCACGCTCATCTCCGTCGGATCCTGCCCTTGTCCACGGTTCTGTCGGTCGCCCTCGTAGCTGCCGCATGCGCAAAAAAAACCGAGGTGCATGGAGAGGCGCCATCCGCCCCTCTGACGACACTTCCGGCCGCAACGTTCGCCAAGATCCCGCGCGCCGATTTCAACCGGCTTGCCGTGGAGCTCGCTTTGCCCATCTTTTGGACCGAAGACAAGAACGAGAACGGCACTCTCGATCCCGACGAGCTCGCGGTTTATTGGGGCATGGTCCCCGGTGCAACGCTCGCTGAATACGTCGATCGGAAGGACTTCACACCGAAATTCAAAGATGCCTACGACCTCCTTGCTCAGCGCAAGACGGGCGACGAGCTTCATGCGACGGGCGGCGCGAACTCGAGGATCGCCGCGATTGTCAAAGAGCTCGCGCAAGGCCGGATCACCCTTGTCGCAACGGATTTGTCGACGGTGAGCGAAGAGGAAAAGCGCTTCGTCTCGCACATCATGAAAGCGGCGGATCTCATCGAGAAACTCTATGCAAGGCAGAAGGGCGTGAGCGAGCTCGCGATGCAACTCAAGGAGAGTAGCGACCCTGAGAGCCGTGCCTTGTTCTTTCGCAATCAGGGTCCGGATTGCGTTGCTCCGCTGACGCAGGACAATCCGTATTGCTCCGCCATTCCGAATCTTCCGAAGGCGAAGCGCTCGGGTCTTTACCCGAAGGAGATGCTCTCCAATCCAAAGTTCTGCGAGATCCTCAGCAAGAAGGAGGAGGGCAAAAAAGAGAAGACTCTCATGAGTCCGTTCACCGTCGTCACCGGCGAGAGTTCTGCGCCAGCGGCCGTGCCCTATCACGAGTTCTACAAGGACGACGTGAACGCGATCGCAGATCAGCTCAAAGCTGCCGCGGATGCACTCGGCACGAAAGAGCCTGCGCTCAGGGCATATCTGCTCGCGGACGCGCAGTCCTTCACCAAGGACGAGTGGTGGCCGGCCGACGAGGCATGGGCGAAAATGGACGCGAACAATTCGAAGTATTATCTGCGCATTGCCCCCGACGAGGTTTACGCAGAGCCGTGCAGCACGAAGGCTCTTTTTCACGTGAGCTTCGGGCTCATCAACCAAGGCTCGCTCAAGTGGCAGAGGAAGCTCGATCCGCTCAAAGGCAAAATGGAAAAAGCCATCGCCGGGTTGGCGGGAGCTCCCTACGTCGCGCGCAACGTCAGTTTCAAGCTGCCAGACTTTGTCGACATCGTGATCAACGCGGGCGATTCCCGTCCGCCATCAGGCGCGACCATCGGTCAATCGCTCCCGAACTTCGGCCCCGTCGCGAATGAAGGTCGCGGGCGCACCGTCGCCATGACGAACTTCTACAAGGACCCCGACAGCATCGCGACACTCCGCGAGACAACCAACTCGCTTTTTTGCAGAGAGGCGATGGCGAAGTACACGAGCGACCAAGAACCTCAACTCATGAGCACGGTCCTGCACGAGGCCACGCACAACCTTGGTCCGTCGCACCAATATATGGTCAACGGCAAGATCGATCGCGAGGCTTTCGGCGGTCCGCTCGCCAGCACGCTCGAGGAACTCAAGGCGCAAACGGGAGCTTTGTTTCTGACCGATTGGCTCGCGGAAAATAAGGAAATAACCCGCGACGACGCCGACAAGGCGCACGTACGCGACATCGTCTGGGCTTTCGGCCACATCTCGCGCGGGATGTACGACGACAACGAGCACCCGAAGAACTACAGCCAGCTTGCCGCCATTCAATTCGGCTGGCTCATGGATCGTGGCGTCGCTCTTTGGCACGCCGACGAAGTTGCAGCGAACGGTCGAGACAAGGGCTGCTTCGAAATTGTGCTCGACAAATTCCCAGAAGCGGCCAAGTCGCTCATGATCGAAGTTCTAGGGATCAAGGCACGAGGCGACAGGACGCGCGCGGAGAAGTTGATCAAGGACTACGTGGACGTCGCGGCTGCGAGCGACAAGAAGAAAATCCACGGCATCATCACCGAGCGCGTCTTGCGCGCTCCGAAAGCGAGCTTCGTCTATTCCGTGAAACTCTAGTAGGACCTGTTCGTGCCGCGCGTTCCGTTTCCCCCCATCGAGCCGCCCCCGACTCGAGTAAAATTCCCCAATCCCGATCACCTGCCGAGCTCGTGGGACGTGGTCGCCGAAGGCTGCGATTTCAGCCCGGGAACACTCTTGCTCGCGTACCGGAGCGGCATCTTCCCGTGGCCGCAAGGTCACGCGCGCGACGTCTTATGGGTCTCACCAAACCCGCGCGAGATCTTTCCGCTCGAAAAACCACCTCACTGGTCACGCAGCTTGCGGCGCACCCTCCGCAAGCACCCGTACGAGGTGACGCTCGACGAAGACTTCATGAGCGTCATGCGCATGTGTGGCGAGACGCGCGCGGACGATACGTGGATCATCCCCGAGCTCATCGAAGGCTACGCGCACCTCCACGCGCTCGGCTGGGCCCATAGCGTTGAGGTCTGGGAGAAGACACCGGGCGGCCGCGAGCTCGTGGGCGGGATCTACGGTGTGTCGGTGGGCAGCGCGTTCGCGGGGGAGTCCATGTTTCACACGCGCACGGACACTTCGAAGATTGCGTTCGCAACTCTCGTCAGCGCACTGCGGGATGCAGGGTACACGCTTTTTGACGCGCAGATCTGGACCTCGCACCTCGCCTCCCTCGGGTGCATCGAAACGACTCGAGACGTCTACCTCGCACAGCTCGCCGACGCGCTCACTCACACGCCGAAACTTCTTCTCCGTTGAGCTCGATCAGGCCTGTTTTTCGAGGTAAAGCCGGCAACTCGGTGCTTGCTTGCTTACCATCCTTCGTTCTCTTAAACACACTCTACGGGCCGAAAGCGGCATGTCGCCACGTTCCTCGCCTGTACGACAAGCGCCGACTTTGGCCGATTTTCGCGGAACGTGGCAAGCTTGTCAACGCCCACTGAGAAGCATGCTGGCTTTCGAAGGAAGCTTCGGAAGATCGGATGCGTTTTTCGTACGTGCTTTAGCCAATTGAATGTTCTTATTCGCGCCCGACTGCAAAGCGTGGTTGGCAGCCGGTGCGGTGACTCCAAAGGTTCCACGCGAAGCCGAGCGTACCCTTGAAGAAATCCTCCTCTTCTCTGTCCATTGCCCCCATGCCGAAAACGCCCGCTTCTCCGTCGCCCGAGGCCGAAGAAGCAGTCGACATGTATTTCCGAAAGATGGCGCAGGTGTCTTTGCTCACTCGCGAGGGAGAGGTGGAGCTCGCCAAGCAGATTGAGCAAGGCGAGCGAAGGATCATCGAAGCCATCATTGACTCCGCATTCGCGGCGGCCGAACTCGACCACATCAGTCGCATGCTCTACAAGGGCCGCTTCAAAGTCCGTGACGTCATGCGCAACGTCGACGACGAGGACGCCTTCGACGAAGCCACCATGCTGAAAATCGTGCGCTTGCTCGAACGTCCCCTGAAGGAGCTGCACGCGCCGAAAACCGGCAAAGGCGAAGCTTCTCCAAAGACCAAAACGAAGAGCGGCAAAAAGACAAAGGCGGAGCTCGCGCGCGACGAGATCATCCGAGAGCTCGAAGAGCTGCGCCTCGATCGCTCGATGATCGATCGCGTGGAGAAGAAGCTCCGCGTCATTGCGCGCGAGATGCCCACCGCAACCACCAGGAAGACGACGGCGGTCGCCATTTCCGAGATCACGGCGGGTCGCCGCGTCGCCGATCGCGCGAAGTCGGCGCTCGTCGAAGCAAACTTGCGTCTCGTCGTGTCGCTCGCGAAAAAGCACGTCAACCGCGGGCTTCAGCTCCTCGATCTCATTCAAGAGGGCAACATCGGATTGATGCGCGCCGTGGACAAGTTCGACTACAAGCGCGGATACAAGTTTTCGACCTACGCAACCTGGTGGGTTCGTCAATCGATCTCGCGCGCCATCGCCGATCAGGGCCGCACCATCCGCGTCCCCGTACACATGTACGAAAGCCTTCAGAAGCTTACGCGGACGAGCCGTTCGCTCCTGCAAGAGTACGGTCGCGAGCCAACGCCCGAAGAGTTGGCAGATTCAACGGGCATCCCAGTGGAGAAGGTGCGCGCCGTCATGAAAATCGCGCGCGAGCCGATCAGCCTCGAGACGCCTGTTGGGAGTGACGGCGAATCGCACGTTGGCGAGTTCATCCCGGACGAATCCGGTCTGCCGCCCGACGAAGCCTACGCGCAGATGCGCTTCAACGACCAGACGCGTCAGCTTCTCAAAACGCTCTCCCCGCGCGAGGAAAAGATCCTGCGCATGCGTTTTGGAATCGACGAAGCGCGTGATCACACGCTCGAAGAAGTGGGCGAGAGCTTCTCGCTCACACGCGAACGAATCCGGCAGATTGAGACGAAGGCTCTGCGGAAACTCCGCCTCCCGTCGCAACACCGCAAGATGAAGACGTACATCAGCGGCTGACCGCGGTTACTCGGGAAGCCCATCGAGTAGATCTCGAACGGCACCCCAGGTGTCAGCTTGGGCGGCATCGTTTGGTTTGCCGTAAAGGAATTCGGCCGCGCGCAATGGACCGACGTGGCGCGCTGATTCGAAATCATCCATTAGGTAGCGTCTGGCCTCCAAGACCTCGGGGGCCTTTGCAAAAGGCTTCAGTCGAGCCGCCACGGTGGCTGGTCCCTCCCCGAAGTTCCGCAGAACATAGCCGAGATCGTACGCATCCTTGTTCTCGCCGCGAATATGGAATGCAAGCGCCTTCATGATCACAAATGCACCGGCTCCGCACACCCTCACTTTGCGCCGCGCATGCTCCGCCCGAATCGTTAGACCGTCCAACGTGACCTTCACGCAGTCGAGAAACGCAAGCCGAAGTCCTGGTGCGATGATCGCTGCGAAGTCGTTCTCGATATCGCGCAGTTGACCTGCCTGATCGCTATCCGTGCTCGGCGGGATCAGAAAATCGAGCGTGACCTTCGGTGGGCCGTCGATCTTCCAGCGCTGTCGCGTGATGTTGCCGTTGTCATTCGTATCCGGCCCAAACCCTGCTGCGCGAAGTCGCTCCGTCAATTTTGCGTATCGCTCGTTGTCGAGCGATTGCGACCTGCATCCCAATATCGAGGTCGAGCGTCCCCACGTGCTTCTCGACGCCATCTTGCGATTGGTCGATGAGCAATGTTGGCACGAGCCCGCCCACGATCACGAGTTCGTCGAGAAGATCTCCGACCTTCGTTGCGAGATACAAACAAGCCGCGCGCACGTTGGCCACCTGGTTGCTGGCATAACCAGCCGCTGTCGTTGGTTTCGGCATCACGATCTCCACTTTAGAAGGCGGGACCTAAGCTCGGTTGCAGCTTCACGCGCTCGCTCGGGGTGCCCGAGAAGATCAACGTAGGTTTGCACGGGATGCACGCACGCAATACCCTCGACTTCCTTCGACCCATCAAAAACCCCCTCCTCATTGGGAACCACGAGCCAGGCGTTGGCTCCCTCCGGTTCTTCTCGAAAGCCAGCCTCCTTAAGGAGCAGGGCATCAGGCTTCGAGACGACGAAAAGGGTCACAATCCGAAAGCCCGCAAACGCCGTTTGAAGCCATGCCGCTGCCAATCCGGTTGCAGCGTGGCGGAGTTTGTTTCTCTGAAAAACCTTCGCCAGTCTTCTCAGCAGATCCTCACTGCTACGCGCGGTCACGTGACCACGCACGATCGAGTGCTTCTCGAAGGAATAGATCTCGGCCCAAGCGTCGAGCATCAAGTCAGGATCACGGACCCGGATTGCCCCCACCCTGTCACGCTCGATCAATGCATCGTGTTCGAGGCGGCGCACGATCTTGCTAGTAAAACCGTCATCGAGCCCAACTTCACGTGCGAGTTCTTGCTGGCGAAACCAACGGCGAGGTTCGATCAGCAAGTGACGAGCGATACGCGCACTCTTGGGCGCGAAAGCCGACGAGGGGCGGCCACGCCGTACGAACTTGTTTGGCTTGCCCTCGATGAGGATGCGCAGCCCTGGCGCCACGATGTCGGCGTTCCCCGAAAGGTCGAACCAGCAAACGCCTGCATCCGCACAGAGACGCCTGCCCGCTTCGCCCATGAACAAGGTGGCGACCACCGGTATGGCATGATGGCCCATTGCCGTCGCGTATGCCTTCATCTGTTTGGCTGCAGCACCAACGCTTGCAGCGTTGAAGATCGCCTTCACCTCGACGAGTAAGCGAGTCTTGCCCAGATCCACCTCGAAGTCGGGGCCGCCCTTTGCTTTAGAAGTGACCCGGAAACGGGGGTTGTCGAGCCACGAGGTGAGCAGACGACGAGCTTCGTCTTCAAGCTGGTGTTCGCGCGTCACCTGACTATATTATCCATCCTGAACGATGGTTCAACCTAACTTATTTAGGCAGGAATCTTGTGGAAACTGGCGCGGCAAGCCCAAAGGGAGACACTGCGCAGATGGGGCCACCTAAATGAAGTAGTCGGGAAAGAGATCTTCGTCCTTCATGCCGGGGGTGACGGCGTAGTGCGATAAATCGGATATGCCGGCGCTCCGCAGAACGTCTTCGTCAATCATGAAGTGCCCGGTGAACTCGGAGGACTTCCTCGTGAGGATGGTGTGCGCTGCATCGGCCATGATCTCGGGCTTGCGACAACCGCGGATAGCCGCATCGCCTCCGAGCAAGTTCTGAACGGCGGCAGTGGCGATCGCCGTGCGCGGCCAGAGTGCATTGACGGCGATGCCTTTGGACTTGAGTTCGTCGGCCATCCCGAGCACGCACATGCTCATGCCAAACTTGGCCATGGTGTAGGCGACGTGAGGGGAAAACCAGCGCGCCTCCATATTCAGCGGCGGAGATATATTCAAAATGTGCGGATTGTCTGAATTCGACAAATAAGGAATGCATGCTTGCGAACACGCGAACGTGCCGCGCACGTTGACGCCGTGCATAAGGTCGAAACGCTTCATTGGCGTTTCAAGAGTGCCGGTAAGGCTGATGGCGCTCGCGTTGTTCACGAGGATGTCGATGCCGCCGAAGGTGGACACCGCATTCTCTACGGCGGCGTGAATCTGATCCTCCATCCGCACGTCGACGATGCACGCGAGGGCTTTGCCGCCAGCAGCCTCGATCTCCTCTTTCGCGCTGAAAATGGTGCCGGGGAGCTTTGGATTCGGCTCCGCGGTCTTCGCAGCGATGACGACGTTCGCGCCATCTCGAGCGGCGCGAAGCGCGATGGCTTTGCCGATACCGCGACTCGCGCCAGTGATGAAGAGCGTCTTGCCTTCGAGCGTCGTCATGCGTTCATTCTCCTTCGTGCGAATGTGGCGTCAGCGTCGACGCTTGCGGAATGCGATGACGCCTCCCATGGGCTCGGGTTCGGGATCGAGCGGCGGCAACGCGAGCACGAGCCGTTCGATGCGCGCCAGAGACTCGTGTGCTGCGCGCTCCGCGCGAAGCTCGTCGAAGGGTGCGTCGAAGACGAGGCAGAGCAGGTAGATGGCCGAAAATGAGAGCACGAGATAATAGGGGCCCTCTGCCTCCGCTCGGCGGAAATGACGCCCCTTGTGGAGTTGATCGAGCTCCGACAAACCGCGAATCGCCCCGAGCGTATGGTTCGTGAGCGCGAGGTGCTCGGGCGCGAACTCGCTCTGCACGTGCGGGCGCGCGTGCACCGACGCAGAGGCCCAGATCACCGGCGAATCGACATCGATCACGACGACGTCGTTCGCGCGCGCGCGTGCCGCAAGAGCCTGCAATTCTTCGTGCAACGCAAACGTGATCGGAGGACGTGATCGAGCGCGCTCGCGCGGCGCGTCTTCGAGCGCATCGACGAACGTGTTTGCAAGCATCGTCATCCTTCGCATCACGACTTCGGTGTCGATCGGCGGCTCTGCGAAGGTCGCAATGACATGGCGAGCATCGGGCAGACGAACGACGACGATGTTTGGTGCAGCCGGCGGCAGCTCGGCCGGCGCGAGCAAGCGGATATCGTCCGCCTGAAGTTCGCGTTTGGCCAACGCGACAAAGCGCTCGAACACCGAATCTTCATCCATGGAAGATGCAAGAGATATCACGGCCCCCTACGGGACGCGATGACCTCACAGCACGCTGCGTGCCTGCGTCACGTTATCTCGTTCGGCGCCCGGGACACGACGACGGTTCCGTCGTTCCCCTCCTCTTCGACGACGACCGACTCCCCTTCCCGGATCGCCTCGTTTGCCGACGCGACGAAATCTTGCGCGCTCCCCTTGATCTCGACGCGGATCCTACCATGCACCCCCTTTTCGATAGGAACGAGAACCCGGCCAACACGACCGACGGTGTCCGCCGAGGTGGCGTGGCTGCTCGGGCTCGAGCTGCGAAGCCAGCGAAGCAACACCGTGGTCGCGAGCCCTGAGGCCACGCCCATGATCGTTGCGAGTACGCCCGTCGTTATCGGACTCGTGAGCTGGAGAAGGGTGAGCGCCGTTCCCACGAACCCGAACGCGAGCAATCCGAAGGACCAGAACCGCACGCTCACGAGGAGCGACCACGAGCTCGTGCCATGTAGATCATGACTGCCATCGTGATCCGCACCGTGGGTGAGCTGGACGACGAAAATGCCGACCGAAGCGAGGAGCAGGCAGAGATAGGCCGCGAGCATGGAGGAAGCATAAACCCCTTTCGATGCCACCAATGGATGTTGTCATCATGCAACTTTTTGGTTGCCTGATGGGAGTGGTCTCACCGGTGCGCCTCGCCTCCTTTGCCATGGTACGAATGAGCCCCCTTGCGCGACAGCACCACGACCCGAAAGACTCCTTCGATAAATGTGCTGCGATGGATGGATGCAACGAATGGGTGTGGTCCTCGTCATCCTTGGCGTCACGGCCCAAGCCGTGGTGGATGGGGCTTATTAATATCTTCGTCACACCGTTCTCTGTATCTTCGTCGCATGACTCCGACAATGTCAGCAATCGATCCGTCGATCATAGCTCCCGAGACATTTGCGACGGTGGTTGGTCTCGCATTCGGCGCGATCTTCTTGTTCATCGTGATCGCGGCCGTGAGCAAGAACCTCCTCTTCATCTGCGCACCGAACGAGATCCTCGTTTTCTCGGGCCGCAAGCGACGCCTCGCGGACGGAACCGTCTTGGGTTTCAAAGTGATTCACGGAGGTCGTGCGTTCCGCATCCCGCTGCTCGAGACGGTGGCGCGGATGGACGTGCGCCTCTACGGGATTGAACTCACGGTGTCGAACGCGTTCTCGAAGGGAGGCATCCCGCTCAATGTCCACGCGATCGCGAACGTCAAAGTGTCGACCGATCGGCGTTTCGTTCATCACGCCGTCGAGCGCTTTCTCGGTGTGCCGCCCGCACAGATCCTCACGGTTGCGCGACAGACCCTCGAGGGTGTCCTGCGCGAGGTCCTGAGCCAGCTCACCCCCGAGGAGGTGAACCAGGATCGCCTCAAGTTCGCCCAGACGCTGATGAACAACACGAAAGACGACTTCGACAAGTTGGGGCTCGAGCTCGACGTGCTCAAAATCCAGAACGTGTCCGACGATCAGAAGTACCTCGCCAACTTGGGGCGCGGCCAGATCGCGAACATGCTGCGCGACGCCGAGAACGCGGAGAACGCAGCGGCGCAAGAGCAGGCGCAGGCGCAGGCGCAGGCACGCCAGCTCGCCGAGTCGGCGGCCCAGCAGGCCGAGGCGCAGGTGCTACAGAAACAGAACGCGTTCCGTGCCGAGATCGCCAAGCTCGAGGCGCAAGCGAAATCGATCGAGAACGAGGCCGAGATCGCCGCCCAGACAGCGCAGGCGACAGCGGAGCAGGATCTTCAGGCGCTGCGCGCCGAGCTCGCGAAACTGACTCTTCACGTCGACGCCGTGCTTCCGGCGGAAGCCAATGCGCGCGCGAGTGCAGCCCGAGCCCGTGGCGAAGCTGCTCCCACGATCGAGAACGGCAAAGCGGCGGCGGAGGCACTGAGTCTCGTTGCGAACGAATGGACGAACGCCGGAGCCGCTGGCCGTGACGTCTACGTTCTCCAACAGCTCGACACGATCGTTGCAGCAGCGATCCAGCGCGTCCGCGATCTCCGTATCGACGCGCTGGAGGTGGTCGACGGCGGCGACGCCGAGAGCGTCGCATCGGTCCTCGCGATGTTTCCGCGCAGCGTGACACGTGTCCTCGAAGAGATCAGCGGGGCGATCGGTGTCGACGTTCGCTCCCTCGTCGCGGCACGCGCGCCGATCGACCGCGGAGGCGTACGCCCGACAATGCGTCCTGCCAGCCCTGATTCGAACAAGGAGGCAACATGATCCCCATCGTCTCGGTCCTCGCCGTCACAATCGTCATCGTCGCGGGTGTGCTGGCGCTCACGCTACGCCGCCTCCTCTATGTCAGCGCACCGAACGAGGCCCTCGTCTTCTCGGGCGGAAGGCGCAAGGTCGGCGATCGGGAAATCGGCTATCGCTTGATCCGAGGTGGCCGCGGGCTCCGCACCCCTCTTCTCGAGAGCGTCCAGCGCGTCGATCTGACGACGTTCGCGATCGAGGTATCCGTCAAGAATGCGTATTCACGAGGCGGAATCCCGCTCAATATCGTCGGGGCGGTCAACTTCAAGGTCGCCGGCGATCAACCGCTGATCGACAACGCGATCGAGCGGTTCTTGGGCCGCGACCGCGCCGCGATCATGGGGATCGTGAAGGAGACGCTCGAGGGCAACTTGCGCGGCGTCCTCGCCCAGCTCACGCCCGAGGAGGTCAACGAGGACAAGACCCGGTTCGCGCAAATCCTCATCGAAGAGGCCGAACACGACATGAACCGCATGGGCCTCGTGCTCGACACGCTCAAGATCCAGAACGTCTCGGACGACGTCGGATACCTGAATTCGATCGGCCGCATCCGCGGCGCGGTCGTACGCAGGAACGCGGCAATCGCCGAAGCGAATGCTCAGTCGCAGGCCGCCGTGCAGAAGGCGACCAACACGATGAACGCGAACCTCGCGAAGATCGACGCCGATCTCGAGATCACGCGCCAGAAGTACAAAAAGCGCATCGTCGACGCGCAATCGAAACGAACGGCGATGATCGCCGAAGCGCAAGGGCAGGTGCTCTCCGCGATCGCTGCTGCGAAAGCGGAGTCGGATCGACAGCGCGCGCGGGCGCTCCAGGTCGAGCGCCAGCTCGACGCCGAGGTCGTCCAACCCGCAGAAGCGCAGCGCAAGGCAGCGGAGGAGCAGGCGCGCGGTCAGGCCGCGCGCATTCTCGAGCAAGGCCGCGCGCAGGCAGAAGCCCTCAAGGCGATGGTTGAACAATACAAGAAAGCCGGCGCGTCGGCCCGCGAGATGCTCGCGTTGCAGAAGCTCCTTCCACTCGTGGCGGCGATCAGCGGCGCCGGGCAGAAGACGACGATCGGCAAGGTCTCGGTCCTGCCCGCTTCCGGAGACAGTGATTGGGCGCGCAAAGCGATCGCCACGAGCGAACAAATTCGCGTCGCAACCGGTGTCGACCTCGCCGCCGTGACGCGGACGTTGGGCACCAAGAAGGCGGGCGTGTAACGTCCATTCGATCGATGGCATCCCGACGCGTTGCGCATCCGTGTGTGCCGTCGATCCTTCTCGTTCTTGCATCCTACACGTATCGGTTGCCGCCGCTGCTCAACGCGCGCTCGACCAACTCGGACGCGGCTGTCGTCGGGCTGCAGGCGACGCACATCCTGCGAGGCGAGTTCGCGCCGTTCTTGTGGGGTAGCGGCTACCAAACAGCAGCGGACTCGTTCGTCGCAGCGGCATGGTTCGCGGTGCTCGGCCCATCGCCGCTCGCGCTGATGCTCTCAGCGCTCTCGCTCCACGTTCTTTCGACGTGGCTCGTGTTCGCAACGCTCCGTCGCCACCTCGCGCCTTGGGTAGCGCTGCTCGTGACGATGCCGCTCATCGTTGCGCCAAGCTCGGTGCATAGTTACGCGCTCTATCCGCCGCGGCAGGCATCGCTCACGCTTGCTATCGCAGCGTTTTGGGCCATCAACGCCGCGGCGCTCACGACCACCGAGCGGCGCGTGCGCCTCTGGCTCGCCGCAGGCGGATTCTTCGCAACACTCGCGGTGTCGGCCGATCCGTATCCTTTGCTCCTTCTGCCCATCGCCGGTCTCTTCGCGCTCTTCATCGCGTGGCGCACCGTACCCCGCACGCGCGTCATCCGCACGATCGGCTTCGCTGCGGGCGCATCGATCGGGCTCGTGCCGTTCTACGTTCTGCATCGCCTCGCCGGCTCGAAGAGCGGCCCCATGACGTTCACCACGTCGATGCTCGATCATCACTTTCGGCTCTTGTGGAACGAGTGCCTCCCATGGGCACTCAGTTACAAGGTGTATTATGCACATCACGTGATGGACTACCTGCCGTGGGACGCGCCGCTCGCGTTCCGCGTCGTGGGAGCCGTCGGCGCCGTCATGCTCGGTGCACTCGTCCTCTTCGGCCTCGCCGCCATCTTCTTGCGAAGTATACGCACGATCCCGCTCTCCCTTCGCCAGCTCGGATTTTCAGGTGCACTCGCGTTCCCCGTGACGATCTGCGGTTTTCTCGTGTCGGTCATGGTCATGGACCATTTCTCGATGCGCTACCTCGCGATGCTCACGCTCATGACGCCGTTCGCGGTGGCACCGGCCGCTGCAGCGCTCGGCACGCGCCGCTTCGCCATCGCGTTCGCGCCGCATCTCCTCGCCTCCGCCATCGCGGGATGGGTCGGCTACGGACCTTTCGTGCGCGGCGTTTGGCCGGTCGTCGAGACGCCGGAGCTCCGCGACGACGTCGCGTTCCTCAATCTGCTCCGCGAGCGCGGGATTACGTACGCCGAAGCGGATTACTGGGCCGCATATCGGCTCACGCTCCTGTCGAAGGAGAGCATCGTCGTCGTTCCCACGAACGCGGTTGAAGATCGCTACGCGCCCTACCGGCGCGCCTTCGAACGAGCACCGGTCTTCGCGTACCTCTTCGATCCAGCGCGCTCGCGCGAGAACTTCGCAGAGATCGAACGAACTCTGGTCGCGACAAACGCTCGCGTGGACGGCTATCGCGTCGGTCATCTGACGGCCTTGCTCGTCACCCGCTGACCACACGGCGAATTAGATTCGTCGCTGTTCGCGATGTCGAGGCTCACCGATTATCGGCGCAAGCGTCGAGCGGAGGCAACCAATGAACCGTTCGACGAGACCGAGCCGCGCTCACAGAGAGACGCGGAGGGCAAGACGCTCTCGGGCGCCTTCGTCGTTCACTTGCATCATGCAAGGAGACGCCACTACGACGTTCGATTGCAGATCGGATCCGTGCTTGCGAGCTTTGCCGTGCCGCGCGGGCCAAGTCTCGATCCGAAGAACAAGCACCTTGCGATTCACACCGAAGATCACCCGCTCGACTACCTCGAATTCGAAGGCATCATTCCCGAGCATCAGTACGGCGCAGGCCCGATGATCGCGTGGGACCGCGGGATCGTGCGCTACCTCGACGGCCCGGCGGAAGAAGGCATCGAGAAGGGAAAGCTCCATGTCGAGCTCGAAGGCATGAAGCTTCACGGGCAATGGATTTTCGTGAAGCTCGCCAAGAGCAACAAAGGCAACGAGTGGCTCTTCATCAAGAAGCAAGACGAGCACGCAAGTCATGAACGCATCCTCGTCGATGAGCTCCCACGTTCGATCTACTCAGGGCTGACCATCGACGAACTAGACCGCTTTCGATTTGACGCGATCTCATCGTTGGGGCCTGCGCTGCGGTCCTCAAAGCCAAGAGGCTGTTCCGGTCCGCTGCTCGGCCCCGCCTCGACCTCGCGTCAACTTGAAAGCGGTCTCGAACTCGCGTCCGAACGCGCCCCATCGAGCCACCGTTCGAAAATCTTCTGGCCCGAGGAAGGCATCACGAAGAGCGATCTTTGCGACTATTACGAAGCGATCGCGACCGCGATTCTCCCGTATCTCGAGGACCGCCCCGTCCTCCTCGTGCGCTCTCCAGACGGCATCGCGGGCAAGAGCTTCTTCCAGTGGAACGTGCCGCCTGGGATGCCCGCGTGGGTGCGCACGCTGCCGCTCGAAGACGACGAAGGCAGACCGCGGCGGGGTTTTCTCGTGAGCGACCGCGAGACGCTCCTCTACATCGCGAATCTTGCGGCGATCGCGCTTCATATCCTCGCCTACCGCATGCCGAAGGTCGACGAGGCGAACTTTCTGACGATCGACTTCGACGTGAAGCAATCAAACTTGCATAACGCAATCATTCTCGCAAACGCGCTGCGCGAGATCCTCGAAGCGATCGATCTGCCGGGCTTTGTGAAGACGTCGGGGCAGTCCGGCCTGCACGTGCTCGTGCCGCTCGGCAAAGGTCAGAGCTTCGACACCGCGCGTACGCTCGCTCATCTCCTCGGGTGTCTGCTCGTCGAAGAGTGGCCCGATATCGCCACCATGGAGCGACATGTAGAGAAGCGCGGCGAGCGCGTTTATATCGACACCGGGCAGACCGGGGCAAGCCGCGCGATCGTCGCACCGTACTCCGTGCGCGCCGTTCCCGGCGCCACGATCTCGACACCCGTCGGCTGGGAGGAGCTTTCCGGGGATTTCGATCCGCGCGCCTTCACGATGAAGACCGTTCCCGATCGCATCGCGAAGATAGGTGATCCGATGAAGGCCATGCTCGTTGCCAAGCCCGATGTTGCCGCCGCCGTCGCCGCGCTCTCGTCGCTGTGTACGAAAGTATGAAAAATATGAAAAGTATGAACGCGTCCGCGGCTTGACGCGCCTCTCGAGCCACGTCATCAGGAAGCGCTGTGGCAGCCAGCTATTTCGATGTGGACGGGACCATGGTTCGAACGAACCTGATCCACCCAACGCTCTATTACCTAATGCATCAGCGCACGCCGGTGCGCAGCCTGCAAAAGCTCGCCTTCGCGGCGCTTCGCTCGCCCGTCTTGGCCTGGGCCGAGATGCAGGACCGTCGATTGTTCAACGAGATGCTCTTTTTGGCATATGAAGGGATCTCGCAAGACCGGTTGCAGATCCTTGCCGACGACGCTTTCGAGAGCGTGCTGAAAAAAGCCATTTTCCCCCATGCACGAGATCTCGTGGCGCGCTGCCGCAACGAAGGCCACGACGTCGTGCTCATCTCGGGCGCGCTGGATTTTTTGATGACGCGCCTGGCCGATCACCTTGGCGCCACGCACGTCATCGCGAACCGCCTCGAGATCAAAGACGGCTATGCAACCGGACGGTTGCTTCGGCCCATCGTTGCCGGTCCGGAGAAGGCGCGCCTCGTGCGCGAGCACGCGCGAGAACGCGGTCATGATCTCAATCAGTGTTTTGGATATTCTGACAGCTATTCGGATGTGCCGATGTTGAGTGTGGTCGGCCATCCCGCGGCCGTGAATCCGGATAGCAAACTCAAACGCCTCGCACGCACCTATGGCTGGCCGGTGATTACACTCGACAGCTGACAGAGGGCGGCCACGGGGGGCCGCCCCTACGAATGCGTTGTCAACTGTAGGGGCAGGCCTCCGTGCCTGCCCTGCATCGCGTGCCTTCCCAACGTAAAGGCGCGATTCATCGCACCCCCGGGGGCCCCTCAATCCAGGCGGTCGTCGTCGGGGATGTTCGAAGATGGCGGCTTCTCTTGCTTTTTCGCCGGCGGAGGCGCGGCCTTGGGTGGCTCGTCCTTCGGCAGATCCCGATGCCCCTCCCCCGCCTTGATGAGTACGCGCTGCTCACCAATACCCAGAGCAACGATCTCTCGTTCACCAAAATTCCAACGCTTCCTGGCATCCTCCAGTCGACGGAGGGGTTCGCCTGGATCGCTGTCCCCACTGACGAACGTGCTGTGATGGATGGGCACCATCCAGCGTGCACCGAGATCGAAGAAGGCCTGGATGGCGTCTTGCCCATCCATGTGAACGGCGCGCATCCGATCCGCTGGCTCGACAGGACCAATGGGCAAGAGTGCCAGGTCAATACCGGGGAAGCGCTGCTGGGTTTCGATGAATTTCCTCGGATTGTATGCCGTGTCGCCGCCGAAATAAACGGTGAGTCCGTGGTACTCGACCAGGTAACCGGTGAAGCTATCTGTCATCCATGCGGAGTCGATGCCGTAGCGGTAGCCCGTGTGATCGACCGGGACAGCAGTAACGCGGAGACCATCCTTTTCCCACCCTTGCCACGTCCGAAGCTCAATGGCGGGGAAACGGAAATCCGTAAGGTACGTAACGCCTCCGCGCGGCATCACGAGCTCTCGCACCTTCTTTTCGATCATTGAAAGGCTGCCAAGCGACAAATGATCGAAATGCAGGTGCGAAATGAGCACGACGTCAATGGGTGGCAGCGCATTCGGTTCGAGCCCTGGCTCGACGAGGCGCTTCGAGAGCTGACCCACCGTTGCGGTGAAAACGGGATCGGTCAAGATGAACTTGTCATCGATTTGGATAAGGGCCGTTGCATGGCCAATCCAAAGCACGGCGAGGCGCGCATCCTTGCGGACGGGATCTTGGATCGTGGTGGCCTTGCGGGGTGACGAGAAGAAAGCATGAAGCATGCGGCCGTTCATGCCGGAACAGCCCGCTAGAACTGCAGAGAGCGCGCATGCAAACGCAACGAAGGACCTTCGCAGGCGAATCACGGCGAAGTCCAGTCTTTGTTGTCAGTGACCCCACCCATCATGGCCTGGATGCGCAGGGGCACACCCACAGGAATGTCCGTGCGGTTCGAGACGAGACGGAAGGTGCGATGGTCGCCGTCGCGAAGCGGATCCACACCGTCACCGACGGTGCACTGAAGGACAGAATCCAGGGTGCGGGAGTCGCCGCTGTAGCTGCTTGCAACAGGCACGAACGTGAGCTCGGTGCCGGGGGAGAACCAGGTAGCGGACACGCAGAAGTCTCCAACGGCGCGACCGCCTCCCTCGGAGCCGATGACTTCCATATCGACGGAGACCCTGCCATCAGCCGTTCGAGAGGCCGAGAAATCCCCGAAGACGATGTCGGCACCGTTGTTGTTGCATCCGGCCGCAAGCACGGCATGCGAGATTGCGGCAGCGAATGTGAAATGAACCAAGGGGCGGCGCATGGCATTCACGTCAGAAATACCGGATGCGGAAGGTGGCCATGGTCTTGAGCGGTTCGTGGGCAGGTGCGAGCGTGAGCTCTACGCCGAAGAGTCCGAATAAAAAATACGTGCCGACGGTGTAAGCCACGCGCGGGATAGCATCGTACGTGTAAACCGAAGTGCCTAAGGACGCCGACCAATACTCGCCTCGCTGGAGAAGTGGAAATGTTGCATGCACTCCCGGGCGAACCAGCATGCGGCTGACGTCGCCACCCAGATACTCGAGGGCGAGGTCGGCTTCGATGGACCCGGAATGGCGCGCGATGGGATCGACCACGACGAAGCGCCACGGCGAGATCGTCCTGTACGTGCCCCACGAGTAGAGCACCGGCGTCACCTGCCAGCGCAGGCCGAACGTGACCTCGAGATCGTTCTTCGCGTGGCCGTCGACATCGATGCGCCGGATGCGTCCGAAGGCGAGCTCTGGACTCGGGACGAGCTGCGCAGCAATCCATGCGTAAGAAGGATATTCGAGCGAACCCGCATAACCATAACTCGTGTCCGGCGGAGAAACGAAGCGCGGGGAACGCAACGGCTTGGCCGCAGGATCGGCGGATGCGGACGATTTGTCCGCCTTTGCGTCGTCCGCGCATGCAGCACGGGCGAAAAGAAGGAGCGCGATAGAGAGCGCAAGCGCCTTCACAGCCCGAGCACCTCGCAAAGGCCGCGAGGCCCAAGCTGCTCGAGCGCCTCGCGTCGGGCGACGAAACGCTGCCAACGCTTGCCGACGCGAATGGTGTCGTCGACGATTCGCGTGATCGTGAACCTCAACGTCGCGAGGATAGCTTCGTCGAAGAGGCCTTCGCGCTCCGCTTGCGACAGATCGCGCTCTTCGCGATAACCCTCGACCATTGCGCGCGCGATCTCAGGCAAGAGCACGTCACCGAAGGACCACGAGAGGATTGTCACTGCAAGGTCATAAACAAAGGGGCCAACGCACGCGCTCTCGAAATCGAGGAGCGCCGCAATCCTACCTTCTTGCCAGAGAACATTGTCGCGAAAGAGATCGCCGTGGACGAGGCCAGCAGGCAAGGTTTCGTTGCGGCGACGCGCGACGTTCGCCACGGCATGGCGCAGAGTACCGGCCTGCGCGCGCGCATCGGGATCGATCGAATTCAAGATGCGCTCGCAGCGAACAATGAGATCGCACGGGCCGAAGCGACCGTGACCGAGTGCACGTGCAATGTCGGCCGGGCAGCCCGCCGCATGAATTCGGGCAAGCGCGTTGCCAATGGCACGGGCGGCCGCAGGTGTTACCGCACGCTGACAGAGCATCTTGCCTTCGACCCAGGGAAAGAGCGCCGCCGGTTTGCCGGCGAGAGTGCGGACGAACGCACCGGAAACGGCTGCAACGGGCATCGGCGTCGACACCCCGGAAGCCGCGAGGTGTCGCAGGAGCGCCACCTCGCGCGCGGCGCCTTCGGGACCTTGCTCTTCATAAAGGCGAAGGAAATAGCGGCCTGTGCCGAGCGTCATGGCGTAACTGGTGTTCACCGTGCCTGCTTCGATCCCGCAGACGTTGGAAGGGGATCCAAGACCGAAATCACGCAGAAAAGACTCGAGTTCGGAAGCGTTGAGGACTGTTCGAATGGCCATTGGGAACAGAAAAAAAGGTGAACGCGGATGTGCGCCAAGATGCGCAAAAAACAAAGTCCTAAAGTGAAGATAAGCCTCGAAATACTCGTCCTATTGTCGACAAGCGCCGCACTTTGTTTGTAGACGAAGACCAAAATCAGGTGGTATGCGGGGCCACCGACGACCTTCTTAAAGATGGCGATGAAGATGGCGACTAAGAAAGCTGCTGCAAAGGGGAAAGCGGATAGCGTCAAATCCGGCAAGCACGGGTCGAAGGCCACAAAGGGGGGCAAGGACGCGAAGGGGAGCAAGGACGCGAAGCGCAAGATGGGGCTTCGCGGCGCCGCCCCATGGGCCGCACGTCATGCGGCAAAACACGCAGCAGAGGCACGGGCTCGGGCGGCCGAGCCGCCCTTGCCCGGAAGCGCACGCTCCACCATTCGCACGCCGGTCGCAGCAGAAGACATCAAGCAACGGATTGCCGATCTTCATAACGCACTCCAACAGATCAAAGGGTTCCGGAAGAACCTGAACAAGGGATTCTTCGATGTTGGTGTCGTGTTGCGCGACATCCAAGCCAAACGCCTCTACGAAGCCAAAGGCTTTGGCACCTTCGAAGCCTTTTTGGAGCGCGAGACCGCGGAGCTCGGCAAGACAACGGCGCTGCGTCTCGTGCGTATTGCGGGCCTGTTCCAAAAAGACGGCGCCCTCGAACTCGGAATGGATCGCATCTTCATGGCACTCATGTCGATTGAAGCGGGGGATGGGATTCCGGATGGACGCCAAGGAGGAAAGGTAGCCCCGCCGCCACCACTATCTTCGTCGGTTTTGCCCCTCAAGCCTCCAGGTCGTTAGCCGCGGGCGGGCGGGTCGCGATGACGATCAAGTTGCTGAAGGGGGTGCCTTGCCAACAGGGTGCGAAGGTGCATGGGAGGCCCCGCGCTTCGAGGGGCGGCACGAGCTCCCGTCGTACGTCGCGCAGCACGATGCGCTCGCCCACGTTGAATCTCAGAGCTTGTGAGATGCGCTCGACAGCGAGCGTGAAAATCGAACGCGCACCGCACGCCGAGCTCGCCTCGCGCACGATGAGACGGCCTCCCGGTCGAACGCACGTTGCGGCGCGCGCGAGCAGCGCATCCTGCTTGTCGATCGCGAAGTAGTGCAAGACATCGACGAGCAGCACCGTGTCGGCTGGCGGAAACGCTGCTGCGGCGACGTCCGCAGTCTCGAACGTTGCTGCAAGTCCTGATGCAGCGCGATTTGCAAGCGCAACTTTCTCAGCATCCCAATCGACGCCGAATGCACGGCGCGCGAGTCCTGCCTCGAGCAAGAAGATCGCAAGCTGGCCTCGACCGCAACCAATGTCGAGCACGTGGCCGAACGGCCCGAGCTCGGCGAGCGCACGCGTGACGGGATCGCATCGAAGTTTGTTGCGCGTGAAGTACCGATCGACGGGGCGCGCCGTTGCGCGTACGTAGCGCGCGGCCGTGCGCGATATAGCCAAATCGATCGTTGTCATCGGTTCACTTCGTCGTGCCGAGCAGCCGCTCGAGCATGGCGTTGACGAGCTCAGGGTTTGCGCTCCCCTTGGTCGCCTTCATGATCTGCCCAACGAAGAAGCCGAAGAGCTGCTTCTTTCCCGCCTTTAGATCCGCCGCCTGTTTCGGATGATCGGCAATGACCTTTGCGCACACCTGCTCGATGGCTTTTGGATCGATCACTTGGCTCATCCCGAGCTCGGACATCGTCGCTCTAGGATCGCCGTCGGTCCATTTGACTTTTGCGTAAAGCTCCTTGGCTTGTTTGCCGCTGATCTCTCCGCTTCGGACCAGATCGAGAATTTTCGCTAGCTGCGTAGCCGAAATGGCAAATTTTGCTTTCAATCCTTGTGTCGTGACATCTCGCAGAACTTCGCTCTGGATGAAGTTTGCGACCTTGATGGTGTCGCCGAAGAGCGTCGCGGCCTCTTCGAAGAACGCCGCGATTCGCGGGTGTTGCGTGAGTACGGAAGCTGCCTGCGCGGTCAATCCGAGCTCCTGGACGAAGCGCGCGCGCTTGTCTCGCGGCGACTCGCCAACCTCCGCGTGCACACGATCGACGAACGCATCTTCCAGGACGAGCAGCGGCAAATCGGGCTCCGGAAAATAGCGATAGTCCTGCGCCGTCTCTTTGCTGCGAAGCGAGTACGTCGTGCCGGTCTTCTCGTCCCAACCGCGCGTTTCGGCAACCACGCGACCGCCGGTTTCGAGCACGTCTTTCTGCCGCTCAATCTCGGAGGCGATCGCCTTCTCGACGAAGCGAAACGAGTTGATGTTTTTGAGCTCGACGCGCGTGCCGAGCGTGCTGTCGCCGGCGCGCCGGATCGACACGTTGACGTCGCAGCGAAGCGATCCCTCTTCGAGATTCCCGTCGTTGATGCCGAGAAAAACGAGCTCGTCGCGCAGCGCACGAAGGTACTCGGTCGCCTCCTTTGCGCTGCGCAAATCGGGCTCGCCGACGATCTCGATGAGCGGAGTGCCCGCGCGATTGAGATCGACGACAGAACCACCGCCGAAATCATGCAGGTTCTTGCCCGCATCCTCTTCCATGTGAATGCGCGTGAGGCGAGCGACCTTGGTGCAGGGCTCGCCGCCCTCGTGCGCGGGCGGCAGCGTGATCGTGACGGCGCCACCTTTGCAGAACGGCTCGTCGTATTGGCTTATTTGGTAGCCCTTCGGGAGATCGGGATAGAAGTAGTTTTTGCGCGCGAAGCGGCTTTTTTCCTGAACCTCACCGCCGAGAGCGAGTGCAGCCTTGACGGCCATCCGCACGGCCTCCGCGTTGAGAGTTGGCAACGCCCCCGGCAAGCCAAGACACGTGGGGCAGACGTGCGTGTTCGGCGGTGCGCCGAAGGTCACATCGCACGCGCAAAAGAGTTTGCTCCGCGTGAGAAGTTGAGCGTGAACTTCGAGACCGATAACGGCTTCCCAAGATGCGCCTTCGAGCATGGGCGCGCAGACTAGACCGCTTTCGATTTGACGTGATCTCATCGTTGGGGCCTGCGGTGCGGTCCTCAAAGCCGAACAAGGCTGTTCCGGTCCGCTCCTCGGTCCCGCCTCGACCTCACGTCAACTTGAAAGCGGTCTAATTTCTGACCGCATTTGCGCGCAACGCCGCGAAACTTGGTCCTGGCCGCCGCGGCCAACTAGTCTCTCGAAGCTCACGAACGATGCCCTCCGAGACATGGCTCCGCGGTCTGCCACTCGCCGTCCTGACGATGTCCGTCGTGGCCGTGCCGGTGCTCTTGCTCGAGCCGCAGGGGCTGCCGCGCATGCGGAGTTTGGAGAACGAGCTTCGCAACGTAGAAGACGAAAACGCCGAGCTCCGTCGCAACGTTGCAAAGCTCCGCGTGGACGTGAAAGATCTGCGGGAGAATCCGGAAGCCGTTGAGCGCATTGCCCGCGAACAACTCGGTCTCGTGCGCAAGAGCGAAGTTGTCTTCCAGTTCGACCGAAAATGAGAGCGTGTAGGGCAGCCGTCGCGAGCGAATCGAGGCTAGGGCGGAGCGCGAGCACCGGGCGGAACAGGCTTTGAGGCCTTTGAGCACGGAGCGCAGCGCCCAACCGACGAATCGATTCGCGCAGCAGGCTGTCGAACACGCTCTGAGATGCGAGTATATTGATGCGGTGTCCGACGAGTTGGCGTACACCCTCCTGCACGAAGAGGCCGTTGCGGAGCATGCTGTCGCTGAAGCCCTCTTCGCATCGGTGACGACCGGCGCGCCACTGGTCCATGCGCTCGTTGAAACCGGCGCGATCACGAATGCAACGCTCTCGCGCTATCTTGCCCGTGGAGCCGCACCGGAGCTGCTCCGGGTCCATCCAGCAACGGATCTCATCGATCGACTGCCGGCAGGACTGCCAGCGCGGCTCTTCGCGATCCCAGTGCGGCGGGATGCCATCACCGGCACTGTCGATGTCGCTGTTGCCGACACGACCGATCCTCACCCTGGCAACGAAATCGCGTTCCATCTGAGCGCCCCAGTGCGGCTCGTGCGCGCCCCTCTCGACGCGATCGAAGACGCGCTCTCGCACATGCGGAGCCACGGGCAGACGCTCGCTTCGCACGATGCGCACACGAAACCGCTCGAGCCGCTCGAACGCGAACACGAACGACTGCACGATGAGACGCGTCGTCACCGGATCGACACGCCATCGTGGGGTACGCCCGTGCATTCTGCAAATATCCAAGCCAACCCGAGTGAGGCCCAACGTGATCTCGAATCGGAGATTCCGATTCCGCTCACGCGCCGGACATCTGCGGGCGGGACCGGACAGGCCCCATTGCCGCTCGACGAAGGCTATGCCGTCGACCCGTCCGCCGTGCGCGCCGTCGTGGAAATCCACACCGAGCGTGATCGCAAAGGCAGCGAGCGCCTTCCCGATCCCAACGCGTGGCTCATCGCGCGGATCCCGCCGCCGCCGCCAATGCCCTCCAACACGGGCGCTTACAAAACCTATGTTGCAGCTCCCGAGCGAACTAGGCGCGCTTCTCAGAGCGATGAGCATAGAGCCGCCACGCGGAGCGACGTCATCACCATGCTCCGCTCGGCAACTTCACGTCATGCCATCTTCGATCTCGTGCTCGAGGGCGCGCGCTCGCTTTCGCCGCGCGCTGCAATCTTCATTGCAAGGCGCGGCGGTTTCCGCGGCTGGTCGTGCACGCCACAATTCGGTGATCGTAGCGCGCTCGCCGAACTCTTCGTCGACGCCGGTGCACCAAGCATTTTCGATGAGGCCGCGCGCACTGGCTTTTACGTTGGTCCCGTACAAGACGACGAGGTTCACGCGCCGCTGCTCGACGTGATGGGCGGCTCGTCGCGCGACGTCACCGTCGTCGCCGTACGCATCCGCGGCAGGGCCGCCGTCATGATCGTCACCGACGCCGGCAACGCGAAGGTGGCAGCGCACAGACTCGGCGAGCTCGCGCAAGCCGCAGGCCACGCGCTATCCCGCGTCCTTCATCGCTGACGCAACCACGGGGTTGCACCCGCGACAAGCAGCAGACTGCAGGCACTGCGACGGAGTCCTGCGCGGTTCGACGCAGCATTGCCAAATTCCGTGGCGCGGAGTCGATTCGTAATTACTGTCCCGCGCGCAGAAATAGATCGCGGAGCAATACCGCTTTCTTGTCGTGAATGGGGAGGGACAATGAAAAGTTTTATGGGGGTTGTTTCGATGGCATTCGTCCTTTGGACGGCTTCGCCGGCAAACGCTGCGTCGATCACGAAGGTCACCAACACCGCCACGGCCATTCCGGTCACCCAGTTGAAGGGCGGTCCAAACGATGGAGAAGTGCTCGGTCTAGACCTAAGCGATCCAACGAAAAGCTATCTCTTCGATCCGATCGCGAACGCATGGTCGGATGGACCAACGAATGCGCAACTGCCATCGGGCGAATATCCCGTGATAATGACCGATGGGACGTACGTTGCGATCGCGAACGGCTGCGGGGCGAATGCCTCTCCCAACATCTGGGATCCCATGACGATGTCGTTTCACACCGGAGCGCCAGCGCCGTATTCGATAAACAATCCTTTCGCCGCCATTTGGGCGGAAAGCGCAGACTCCGTCGCGATTCTCGCGAACGATTGCACCAATACGCCTCGGTTCTTCGCGTACTCCATCAGCACGAATACATGGACAACTCGCTCCTTGCCGCCCGTTTCAACCACCAGCCTGCTGGGGTCGGCGTACCCCCTGTTACTCCCCTTGCTTACTATACCGCGGACCTCATCAGTGTTCGAGACGATGGTCGTCGGGGGCCGCACCTTCTTTTTCTCGACATCTGCTAGCTATAGGTCCGCATACGCTTACGATCCAAATACGGATACGTGGGCTACGTACGCAAATGTGCTGCCAGGCGCGTTTCCGAGTGTCTATAGCTATACCCTTACGATATTCCAAGGAAGTACGAAGGTGGCCTTCGTCGACGAGTCGACGGGATTCGTATATTTGTATGACACGAGCACGCCAGCCACCCCCGCTAGGAGACTGCCCGATCAACCGACGCCTCCGCTCCCCTGGGCAGCACAGCAGACCACCCAGCTCGCTAAGTATTTCTTCATCGAGGGATCGAAGAGTTATTGTTTTGCCCTTGCGCGCACTGACATGGGGCTCGCGCCTATGCCGGTTATCTGGGACGAGGCTACCGAATCGTTCCTCCCGATGCCATGCTCGGTCACGCAAAATAACCCCCAATCTCCAGTCTTCGCATTCAATCGATACACCTTCCAGCTCGCCGACGGTCGTTTTTTGAGTGGATATGGAACAGCTTCAATCGCAAATAGTGGAAGATTCGCGAGTCCAGAGTGGTGGATCTACGATCCGCCGGGAGAGACGGCGCTCGGGGAATCGTGCGCGTGCACGAACGATTGCCTGAGTGGCGTATGCGCTCTGGATTCGTCGGACGCGGCGAACACGTGTGTTGAATGTGCCCACGACGACAACTGCGCCGGCAATCCCAACGGTCCCATTTGCGATCCCCAAAAACATGTTTGCGGGTCATGTTCGGCCATCAACGATACCCAATGCCCCGCGAACGCAGCATTTTGCGATACGAGTGGCGCTCTCAACCAATGCGTTGGATGCGATGGCAATCTTGGTAGCAACACACCTTTCGCGTGTTCGAATCCAAATCAACCCGTGTGCGGCACGAGCGGAGCGGCTCAGGGGATGTGCGTCGAATGCACATCGAACCAATTCTGTGGTGCAACGGCTCCTGTTTGCGATCCGCAGACATTCCGTTGTGTCCCCGCGTGCTCAGCCTGCTCGGACGGCGGTGGCGGTGACGGCGGGGATGCCGGTGACGGCGGAACGACGGACAACGCCGAAGCTAGCGCGGATGACAACACCGGTGGAAACCCAATCCATGGCGACGTGCTCGCCAGCGGCGACGGAGGCTGCTCGGCCATGCCCAGAGGCCAGACAGGTGCATCCACGGACGCGTTCGTCCTCGGAATGATCTCCGCTTGCCTCGCTTTCGCGCGGCGACGGGTTACGTGCCCGCGAGGACGCGCAACGCATCGGTTGCTGTGAAAATTCCGATGACGCGACCGCGCTCCATCACGACCGCGCACCCGTACTTGTGCGCGGCCATCTCCTTCGCGACCTCTTCGAGCGTCGCGTCTGGCGAGACCGCGTAAGCATCCGTGCTCATCGCATCATCGACTTTGTCCGCGTCGAGATCTGCGCCTGCGATGGTTTCGAGGAAGTAGAGATCGCGCTGCGTGACGACCCCCACGAGATCTCCTCGCTCGAGCACCGGCAGGTGACGGCAGTGATGCTCACGCATCATCTCATGCGCAGTCGACAGCGACTGCTCGCGTCCCACCGTGACGGGCTGCTCCGTCATGACGTCGCTCATAGTGAGCCTCGCTCGCTTGGGATGTGCGTGCACAGCGTCGCTCGCGACGGTTTGCACACTCGCCCTAGTGGATGGCGCTTTGCGTGGGTTGCGACTGGTCATCGGTGGCATTGGGATCCAACCTTTCACGGCGGCACCACGCCGGGAAGCTGCGACGGCGGTCCCTCAGCAAGCGCTCGGAGCGCGTCGACAGCGGTGAAAACACCTACCACGTTTCCGCGATCCACGATGACAGCCGCGCCAAATCGGCAACGTACCATCTCAGCGGCAACCTCGGCGAGCGGTGTCGACGGCAGCGCGAGGAACGGATCGGGCGACATGACGTCGCCCACGACGACCTTGGACGGGTCGGCAATGCGCTCAGCAACCGCGAGTTCGCGCTCGTAGAGGATCCCGACGAGATCGGGACCGTCGAGCACCGGCAAGTGACGCACGCCGTAGCGCTGCATCGACGCACGTGCGTCAGCGAGCACCGCATCACGTTGGATGGTCTGCGGGCTCGGTGTCATGTACCGATAAACTTCCGCGCAGCTCATCGACATGCTCCTCGCGAGACGCGATGCCACGCGTGACACCACGCTACTGACCGGACGACGATCTCGTGATGGGCACGTCGTTGCATTCACGACGAGCCGAAGCCAGAGGCATGCCGGGCTTCATCATCACATCCATGCACACGCCCATCGACATCCGCGATGATCTGACGCGCCCGTCGGCCTACCCGCCTCCTCACCCAGATCGCATCGAGCTCCGCGAGACACATGCGTCATACACGTTTCTGACCGAGCGCGACGTGTACAAGGTGAAGAAGCCCGTCGACCTCGGCTTTCTCGACTTTTCCTCGATCGCCGCTCGCCAACGCGCGTGCGAAACAGAAGTTGTCCTCAACGCGCGGCTTGCTCCGGCCGTCTACCTCGGTGTCGTCCCGGTGCGACGCGGTGGTGACGGCGCGCACCTGCATTCGGATGATGGCGAGATCGTCGACTGGGCGGTGCACATGCGCCGTCTGCCCGACGCGCTTCGCGCCGACGTGCGACTCTTGCATGGAACGCTCGCGCCGTCGCATTTCGAGATCCTCGCCGAACACGTCGCCGATTTCCACGCGCGCTGTGCAACGAACAACGTCATCGCGTCGTACGGATCACCAGAACGGATCGCGCGAAACGTCCGCGACAACTTCGTCGCCACGCGCGGGGAGATCGATCATTCTCTGTCGACGGACGAGGCACGCGAGATCGAGCGCTGGCAAACCGACTTTCTCGACGCGAAGATGCCCCTCCTGGCGGAACGATGCGCGCACGGGTTCGTTCGCGACGGCCACGGCGATCTGAGACTCGATCACGTCTACTTCGACGACGGGAGCAATGCGCACTCACGCATCACGATCCTCGATTGCATCGAGTTCTCCAGTCGACTGCGCGCCGGCGACGTGTGCGCGGACATCGCATTTCTGTCGATGGACCTGGCGGCCCACGGACGCCGGGATCTTGCCGAGCATTTTCTTGCTCGTTACGCGCGTAGGACAAACGACTACGATCTCTATGCGCTCGTCGATTTCTATGAAAGTTATCGTGCGACCGTTCGCGCCAAGGTCTCGATGCTCCTCGCGCAGACGGGATCGGATGGCGTGGCGCGCGCGCATGCACGAGCCGAGGCACGGCGGCACTTCGTCCTCGCGCTCGCATGTGCTCGCCGTTCGATACTAACCCCGGCGGTGGTCGCCGTGGGCGGCGCCATCGCGTCGGGCAAGAGCACGATCGCCGATGCACTGGCAGAGTGCATGTCCGCCCCCGTCGTCGACACGGACCGCGCACGCAAGGCCATGCTCGGCGTTGGGGCCAGAGAGCCGGTGCACGCGCCGCCGTTCCAAGGATCCTATGACCATGAAGCCACCGCCAAGACGTATGCGGAAACCCTACGTCGGGCCGCCGTCGTCCTCTCTTCAGGCCGCAACATCGTGATCGACGCGTCGTTCCGCGATCGCGAACAGCGACGCTTCGCTCGTGCGCTCGCCAGACGTGCAGGCGTCCCGTTCCTCTTCGTCGAGTGCCGCGCCCCACGCGACGTGTGTTTCTCCCGACTCGAAAAACGTGAGCGCGAAGGGAGTGTGTCGGATGGCCGTCGCGCGATCTGGGACGATTTCATGCGCAGCGTCGAACCGATCGTCCCGGGCGAGATGACCGAGCACGAGCACATCCTCGTCGACACCACCAAGTCAGTTACAGAGAATCTACACGCATTGAAGAACCATATCGGGACGTGGCCACGAGGATTCGCAGGGTGATCCGGACGCGCGAGTGCCGCGGCGGGTGCTAGCGTCACGCGTCGTGAATCCGAAGGCTACACGCGAACGGGTAGAGCGGGTCTCCGCGGCACTTGCAACGATCCGAACAAAGGCGAATTTGCTCGAGGAGATCGGGTGGTCACGCAGCGTCGAAGAGGCGTTCTTCGCAGGAGGAGCCACGAAGCTCCCGGTCGTCCACTACGAGTTCGACAAAGCCTCGCTCGAAGAGGAGATCCGCAGGCTCGACGAAGTTTTACGCGGGATCGACGGCGAAGGGCCCATCGTCGACTGGCTGAGATCCACGGTTGCGTCGAACATCGATCGCAATCGGCTCCTGCTCTCCGTGGGCACGCGCGACTTCGGTCGGATCTCGCGCGAAGTCTACGGCGGCGCGCGCACGTCCTTCTTCGATCTACCCATCCGCAATATCGATCTTGCCGAACACCTGCTCGAACGGCTCAAGATCCATGGCTGGGACGCGGCGAGTTCCGATGACAAGGCCATGACGTCGGCCGAACTCGTGACGTTTTTGCAGGCGCGCGCCGACAAGCGAAAGCTGCCGATCACCGTCGAACTCGATCCTGCGTGCACCTCGAAAGCCATTGCGGGCATGCACCACGTGCGCGTCCGCACCGATGCAACCTTCACGGAGTGGGAGGCGGAGGGACTCTACCGCCACGAGATCGAGACACATGCATGCACGGCGCAAAACGGCGCGGCGCAAGCCTTCGCGCCGCTCTTGCGATCGGGCGGACCGCGCTCGACCTCCACGCAAGAAGGTCTCGCGGTGTTCGCGGAGCTTTATCATCGCGCGCTCGCCGTCCCGCGGTTCGTGCGACTCGCGGAGCGCGTGCGGCTCGTCGCCATGGCCGAGGACGGCGCAAGTTTCCTTGATGTTTACAAGCATCTGCTCGACGCCGGAGCGGCGGCCCACGATGCGTACCTCGACGCCGCGCGCATCTTCCGTGGAGGCCCGCCTGCAGGCGGCGGTGCCTTCACGAAAGATGCTTGCTACCTCGCCGGATTACTCCACGTCTACGCGTTCCTCGCTGCATTCGTACGCGGTGGCTTCCGCGACGAGTGCGAGATGCTCGTTGCAGGACGGTTTGCGCTCTCCGACATCACGGCGCTCGTCGAACTTCGCGCCATGGGGATCCTCGAGCGACCGCGCTACCGCCCGCGTTGGCTCCGCGAATGGAACACGCTCCTGCCGTACTTTGCGTTCACGTCGTTCGTCGACGGCATCGACCTCGCACCCGTTGCAGCGCGCTACGCAAAGGTGATTCGCTTTGCCAATCGCGCCACCGATCCCGCGAGACCGCTTTCGATTTGACGCGAGTTTGGAACCCCTCGGAGGTTGCTCCCATCGTCTTTTGGCCGATTCCCATCGCATCCCTTCGTTGCTCCTCCTCAAGCTGCACAAGCAGCTCTCGTCGGCGCGCCTCGCGCTGCTCGGAACTCGGCCAAAATACTCGGTCCGCAACCTGCTCGGGGTTCGCGGCGGGGCCGCGCAGCGGACAGAAATAGCGCCTTCCCCAGCCCGTGCGCAGGAAGGGCCGCTTCGGCCCTGACGAGCACGAGGCCGGGGGAAGCAGGTGTGATTGGAGTCAAGGCCATTTTGTTCACGCGTGGGTGGGAAGTAGAGTGGGAGTCCAGGGGCGACCATCGCGCTGGATGGCGTTGACGAGGGTCAGCAGCTTGCGCATGCAGGCGACCAGAGCCACCTTGGCCGGCTTGCCCTTGTCGCGCAGGC